>Ga0179591_1212311_pt1 | contig 10293 bp, 13 predicted proteins | sample CZOMad2_1_08_16f_FD_182891 | JGI IMG/M metagenome (GOLD analysis project Ga0179591, IMG submission 182891) | Vadose zone soil fungal communities from Angelo Coast Range Reserve, California, USA - CZOMad2_1_08_16fungal (PacBio error correction) | ecosystem: Environmental > Terrestrial > Soil >... | reverse complement strand
GTGCCTCGGCTACGTGGTCCCCCGTACCGTTTGCCAGAGCGACAGATGCGTTTTGCTTTTCCCTAGGTTCTGTGGCGCCTGGTATTTTCGTTCCGAACGATTTCCCGTCTTTTGAGTGCACATCCCCTGGTGCACAATCTCAGAATCCTGACGAACTCATCTCCCAGTCTTTGTTAGTCAAGGTGCGCCGGACTCAGAACTATCTTTTTGCACGGAGCAGATCACATCCTTTTCTCCCTCTGCCCACCACATTTCCTATCAGTAGACTCACCCGGCTCCGCCCTACGGCCTCCTCTTGAGTACCAGATGTAGGCTTGAGTTCACTGTGCGCTTTTCACTTTCCTTCTTCGCACACCCTTCTTTTCCCCTTTTGCCACTTGCGCAGCACTGCTGTCCTTTTGCCGTTGATTCCTCTTCGAAGCCTCAGGGTTGTATTAGGTTTGCCTAAATCTTCCTTCTCCTAGTTTTCTTGTGTCTGACCCTGAGCACGTTCCCCGCCCTATTTTTCATCGTGGTGCTCCCCCCGGTCCCGAACCGTTTGGCGGAGGTCTTCGCTTGTCAAGCCTATAGACTCTTTCGTCCTTGCTCATTCGCCGAGTTTCATCAAACCTTTTTAGCCCTCTAATCTAGTAGCGACTCCTTTTGTTCCGGCGTGTCTGCGGGTTCATCAGCGTGACCTCCGACCCTCTTTCCCGCTCTGGCAATTCTATCCCACCTTAGTCTCTTTTTTCTACCAGCATGATGTTGACTATGGCACTTCTCGGACTTTTGAATTCCCACCCTCTCCGTCACGACGAAATCGGAGGCCCCAGCCTAGATTATCTCCTCCCCACCTCTTTTAATGTTTATGGTGGTTTTCTCCTGTAGAATGTACTCGCTGGTTTCTCGAGAGGCCCTGCTGACAGAGCTAAATCTTTTTCTAAGCGCTGTCTGAACCCAGCTCTTCGCATGGGTGGCGGTACCCCTTTTTCTGGTGTCGGACTTTCATAAATTCAGCTCGACTAGAGATTTCCGCGCGTTTCTCTAATTTCTTTAAGGGCGACACTCTCTTGATCCCCCTAGTCGCGGCGAAAGAAGACCGATTGGTGCTTTTTTTTCCCTCCTTTTCTGGCTCTTTCCTCCCTTTTTCACTTTGCCAGTTCGCCCTTAGTCTGGTTTAGGTCTTTCCCCTGTGTCGAAGCTCCCCCCGGTGGAGAGGGCTACTTACATGAGTGGGGTTTCGGCCCTGCAGCTGCGGTAGCGATCCAATGATCGAAGTTATATCTCTCTCCCTCCTTCCGTTTTTTTTTATTTCCTGAACTTATGAAATTGCCATCTCAGTTCCTTCCTCCGCTCGGAAGGGTCCCAACGTGCAAGGCATTCGATCCCCCAGAGTAGATCCTCGTCCCTAACTCTTAGTTCTTTCTATCTTCCGACCTTTCAGCCCTCCCAATCTCCCTTCCCCTCCTGCGTAGCGCTTCGTCGATTTTTTTCGAGAGAGTTAGTGGTCCCATTGGATGCTTTTTCTCCGTCGCCCCTGTCCTCTGAAGTCCTCGCAGAACTTTTTTATTCCTCTCCTGCTGAGCGCGACGTTGAGCCTCGGGTCCCTACACCAGCCCCGTTTTTTTTTCTCCTCCCCCCCTTTGCTTCTTTTTTTGTTCGTTTTCCGGGTAGATGTCCGCTCTTCTCTTTCCCCTATAGTGCTGCAAACTTCGCCCCATTGTCGATCACTCTTGATTTCGACCCTTCCCGCTTCTCTCCCCTCCGGAGGTTGTGATGCTCGGGTTTTGCTTCTTCCTCTCTGTTTTCCGTTTCTATGTGCACTTCAACATCGCTGAGTCCTTGCAACTTCAACATGTTTTCATTTTTTTTTTCTTCGTGGTCTCCAACAGCTCGAATGTCGGTTTCTCTATCTTTTTTTACGATCGCTTTGAGGATTTCTTGTCAGAACGTCGCTTTTACCCGATGCACTATGCCCCAACGATTTTTCCTCCTTCAGTTTTCAATCTCAACTTGTGCTCTGACCCCCGACTTCGAGCGGAAGATCCGGCGGCTCGCCCCGTTCTTTTTTCCTTGCTCCCCGATGCCCCTCGGCTCCCGTTCCTTTCTTTTTTTTGCACAGCCTATTTTTTTTCCTTGTGTTTCTAAACCGTTGAATTCCTGACTTTTACTCCCATCTCGACCGCCCTGAGCTTCCTTGCTTTTTTTGGTTTGTCGCAAAGAGTCGATACTTCTGCACTTTAAGGCGCCGCGACTTCCGCCCGAGCATTTCCCTGCGCAGGAGAGGCTCTGGATCGTAGACTTTTGGTGGTGCTGCGGCTTTCGATGACTGACTACGTCTCCCCCTATGACTAGACGTCGTGTCTTATTTGCGACGACAGGTTCCGATGATTCTTTTTTACGTTTCTTGGGCATGTTGACCCCCCCCCCCCCCCATTACGGCCATCGATCTGGACCTGCTCCCCCGATCGTTCCACCGACTCGGTGAGATGAGCTGTTTTCCTTTTTTTTTCAAAGGTTGCAGAATGGCCCCGTCACTTTTTCCTGACACACGTCCCCCTCTTTTTCGCTTACTCTTAAAATCACGTACGTGACTTAATAAGATCCGCCAGCGTCTTTGCTGTGGAGTAGCTCCCCTTCTCGCCCAGCGACTCTCGAAGCTGCTTTCCTTTCGTGGCGTGTGATGAGCCAGTTCTAATTTGCTTTCAGTCGCTGTGTCCCTTCTGTGATGGCGACTTGCCGAGTTTTTTTTTTGGGTCCCGCTTTTTCTTAAGTAATTCTGTACGTCGTTGCCCATGGCAGATGGACTTTCGTTTTCCCCCAGTTTACACAATTTTTGCTTTTTAGCCGGTCGATCATGTCCATTTTCAGTACACTCCCCCTCCCTCTCAGCCTGTCATAGTCCGAGCATCCCTTTTTTTTTTTCGATAATCAATTCCCCCTTTAATAAAGTATTCCCTAAGGCCCCCGGTCCCGGCCGAGAATCCTCCTTTCTCTTCCATTTTGTGTTAGTTTTCAAAGGGTTGTTGATCAGGTTCAGTGGGCACTCCTTCTTCCTATCCTTTCTAATTTTGGGGTCAGAGTTCGGCTTGACCATGGGCGTTTCTTCCCGGCCCCCCCTGCACGGGCTCCCGTTACTCCAGTTTGCGGATGCTGTTTATGTGAATACATTCGGATACATCTTCCTTCTTTATGGTGTGCTCTTTTTCCTTGCTCGCCGGTTCCTTTCAGCACGGTTCCTTCCCCCCCCCCCCCCTCCCCCTGCATTTTTTTCGGAAGAACGAGGTCTTCCAATTTTCCGGGCTTTGCTCGGCAATCTTCGCGGCGATTCTGCGCTGATTTTCTTGAAATCCTCAGTTGAACCGTTTAAACTTCCCCTTTCCTCCCTGCTCCTCCCTTTTCTTTTCTTTTTTCCCCCCCCCTTCTGGGGTTTAAGATTTTTTTTTCATCGTGCTCGACTCCCCCCTCAAAATGGGCGAGAGTCCCCCCTTCCACAGTTATTGTGATCTTCTGGTCGCCGAACGTGTGGAGGTACATTCTCTCTTTCCTCCTCCCGTTGTGTTTTTTTTATTTTCAACCTCTTCTCCCCTCCGGATTAGATTTCATTTGGGTTGGTCCGTTATTCAAGTGGTTTCACGTTTTAGTCTTGACCTTAGCGTACGGATTACCCCCCTCCTACCGAGACTCCTTCAGAATTTAGAGTCTGGCATTCCGAAAACCCCCTCCGTTCCCCTCTTGGGTATCCTTAAAACGCCTGAGCGCCGAATCTGCCTCGTTCCCCTTTTGTGCACCGTCCTTTTTTCGACACCCACTTCGGTGCCGATCTGTGTTCTTGTATTTTTTGTTCACGCCGTATACCCCTCAGCAGCTACGGGTCGCGCGGCCTTTTTCCCTCCACCCCTCGGATCCTGCCCCTGACGAATGAGATTTCAGTCATTTAATCCTTGTCGGCCCTTAGAAGGCCCGCGCGGGTCTGTTTGATTGCTCGGCCTCGTCGACATGGGAAATCCCCTCGCCCCATCCTGCCCCCGTTGACTGATTGCCACGTTTATTGTTTTTTTCCTACTGCGAATCTCTTCCCCCGTTTTCCTGAGACCATTTTTGTTGCCGACTTGTGGAGTTGAGGGGAGCCGTTCTGCAATCATTATCTCTCCGCGAGTGTGCTCTATCTCTTTTCTTGACAGTTGTCTTCTTTTGACTGTTGCCCCCTTTCGAGTGCGCCGTTAGCCCATTGGAACCTTCCCCCTCTATCTTCACGCCCACCTGTTTCCTTTTTTCCCAACGTCCCCTTTCCCCACGCCATTTTAGACGAGTTTGACCCCCGAGCGCAGTCGTTTTACCTTGATCCCCATCTTTGCACCACACACACAGCTTGCACCGTCTCCTTTCCTTCTCCCTTCTACACCCTAGACGGAAGCAGGAAGGATCCGTCCACCCGACCGGAGAATACAGTAATATTCTATTATCTGTCGACGATCCAATGACTCTCTTCGCCTCATCTCCTTCTGGTTTATCCCCTCTTCCAATTCCGGAGTGATTTTAGTACTAGGCTAGTTTCGTGTTTCCGCCTTCCTGTCCGGCCGCTGACGCTGGCCCGTATACCCGGGCCTTTAGCCAGCGATTCCCTTCTCTTTAAACTTGGCGTTCTCCTTTTTTCATAGATTGTTCTTTTCATTGGCGCCGAGTTTGTTTGTCACCATTAAAAGTGACACTGTAAGAGTTTTACCCCGCCATTTCCATCTCCTGGCGTTTGGTCCCTTTATCTTTTCCAGTCCTCCCTTGTTCTCTCCGTCTTTCTCCCCTGTTCTTATGTCCACCAAGTCCAGATTTCCCCCCCCGGCGCCCCCTGCTTTTCGATGGCTTCGAGTAGGGTAGTTCTCATTGTGTCGGCGCTCAGTTTCTTCTCCATTCTCCGTCTCTTTTTCAACTCTAGCCCTCCTCGATAGATTTTCCGGTTCTTCTGGGAGGTAACGACGACTGTTGTTCTCCCATCCCCGCGCTTCAGCCCTGCTGATTTGTGACCTTCCCCTCGCACTTCTTCATGGGTTGCATGAGCTCCCCAGAGTTCACGACCTGGGGTTAGGAAAGTCTGCTCCAAGCTTTTCTATGATATCCTTGCCAATTTTGGGATTCTTGTCGTTTTCGCTACTACTCCTCGTTGAGAGAACTGTTATTATTTATTCCAACCCTTCCTCTTTCTGTCCCTCAATTAAACGAGTTTTCTCTCCCCTTCTCATCTCTGCACCTCCCCTCTCTTTGGTAGTTATGATGTTGGAATTTGGCACGTTGACATTGTCAGTGCACAGTCTCCCCCGCCCCGATGACCTCGGTCGGCCCACCGCCGCGTCTAGCCATCCCCCCCTCCCCCTCTCTCTCCTCTGGGTTTGGTGTTCTCGGTCGAGTCAAGGTGATCGCCCGTGTGGGGCTCCGAGCACTCCCTTTTTTCTCTATTCGTTAACCTGATGTACCTTTTTATCTCAACTCTAATGGCGCGCTCGCATCTCGAAGCAACTGGTGAAAACCTTGGGTGTTTTTTCGCACCTTTATCTCCTCCAAGTCCTCAGATCTTGTACAATCGCTTCTGTCGCACCCCTTCGTCCCGACGTGCGACTGGAGAATATCCTTGTCGCATCTGCTTGTTGCAACTTCTACGACGCCTCTCGATGTGGGGGCCATGAGTGGTTTGATCCTTTCCTACCTCATCCTTAGTTCTTCTTCTTCTGGGGACGAGCGAATCGTCAGATCGTTTTAGAGCATTGATGGTTCACTGTGCCCCGCCCCTTCTGAAGTTCTTGTCTACGTAGCATCCCCCTTGCGCGTACTTGCTATCTCTCTTTCCTCCCTCTGTATGTTGGTGATCTTCTCTTTTGCTCCTGGGCTGCTCTTTCCTCCCTAGACTGCTTTTCGCGACGCTTTTTCCTGAAGGCCTTACCCTTTTCTCGACAACCTTTTCTCAGTCCAAGAATCACCACTCGACCGGGTCCTTCGTTGGACGCCCATCAGATCACCCTCAAAGCCGCTTGCGTCGTTTGTTTCAGTCCTCCTCCTCGTGGGTTTTCCCTTTTATGTTTTCCCGAAATTCCATTCTGATCCCAGATCGGTGCCGTCCCTCTGATCTCCCCCCCATTTTTTCCGTTTGACGTAGCCGGGGCGCCCCCCTGGTGCAGCCCGGTGCGCGTGTTTAGTTAGACGTCTATTTTCAAGTTTGTCTCCTCGCCTAGTTCCCCGAGAGGAGAACCCTTCTTGCTCTCTTTCGCTTTCAATTTTCTCTCCGAGACCACCCGCCCCCTCTTCCTCTCAGCGAGGGGCGTGAGATATTTTTCTGGTCCCGCCGTTTCGTATCGTGTGACCGTTTCTTAACATTTTTACTGCACCGAAAAACCTTTGGCCAACCGCTCTAATTTTGAGATTTTCTATGTACGTTGCGCCCTCGTCTGGATCATGGAGTTTCAGACGATTTAGTCCCCCTCGTTCACGTTCCCCACTATTTTAGACCTTCGTTTTCCTTACCGCTCGAGCCATGGTATCCTGTCCTGACTATGCTCTTTGTCAGGAGTAGGCTTTCTCCCAGTTCTGGAAGGGCGATCTCTCCCCTTTTTGCCTCAACTTTCTCGTTCAGGGCCCTAATTCTTCTGGCTGTGGCTTGAATACCCCCCTGCTTGCTGTTATCGACATCTCCTCCTTCCCCTCCTCTTCGCAGTCTCTTTGTCCTTCTTCCGTCGCCCCCCGAATGTCCTGCGCACGTAGCATGTGCCGCTCGGTGTCACTCCCGCGAAATCGACGATTTCTTGGCTTGCGCCGTTTTCTTGTTCCTATGCTTTGGTTCCCTGCGTTCGTACCTATTTTCTAGATCACTACGTCCAGTCGAGACGTGGCGGGGCTGTCTTCCCTTTACGACGACCTCTTTTGTCGATCTTTCGTCTTCTTCTGTTATTGTGAAATCGTCACCTGCCGTTTTTTTTTACTCGAGCATTAGCCTCCCTGAGACCACCTTTCCCTGTTTTTTGCCCGCTCTTTCGCTAACTGCCCGGTTTTTCTACCTGGCGTTGCCGGCGGTTGACCCTCCTGTTAGATAAGTTAATCCAATCACGTACGGGGAAGTAATCCCCGATTCGTCTGTTGGCGTGAGCCGAGCTCTCGGTTGATCTCGTTACATCTGGCTCCATAAGCTGCCTTTCCTCGTGGCGTTGCAGCACTTCCGAAGTTTTCGTTCCTGTGTCGCGTCGATGGAGTCTGGCGCCGTGTTAGCTGGTTGTTTTTTGGACCGATGGTTCCCGGCTTCCCTTATGTTTTTCTTATCGGCCTTTGGCGTCCCCTTCCGTTCCCTTTTAGTTGTTTCCATTACCCCTTTTTTTTTTGACAGAGCTCTCTTTTCCGGTCCATGGTAGATCCATTCAACAGCTTTCCCGTTCCTTTGCCCTTCCGACTGTAAGATTTCTTCATCCTTCTCCTTTCCGTCCACAAGTTTTAGGCTTTGACCCGTTTCATGTTGCCTCTTCTCAGTCTCGAACAAATTGTCCCGTAATTGTGTCTTTTTCTGTATTTTGGCTCTTTCGTTCTCACCCTTTTTTCTTTTCCCCGCCCCCCCCCGCCTTTCGGCCCCTCTAGTCAGACTGGTGGACTGCTTTTCTCAGTCGCTCCTTGCGATAGATATTGTGGTTTGTGTGATGGGTGCGATGTTCCACCCGCCGGATGACGAGCGTTCTTTCTGCCCTTTGAGTGACCACAACTCCTTTTTACTTTTTGCGGCTCATCTCTATCGATGTGTGAACCTTCTTTTTTTTACTTTTCTGGCTAGTTACTTGTTTTCACTTGGGCCCCCTAGAATCCCGGGGTTTCGAAACCCTTCCCTCTTTCCATCCCGACGTTGTTGTGGTTGTCTTTTCCCGTTGGGGTTTGTTACGCCGTTTTTACTCCCCCTGTGAATCTTTCCCCCCCCTATGACCTTTTCGATCCGTACCTTCCCCCTGCACGCCTAGTGGTGAGGTTTCCGTCCTTGGAGTTTACATCTTTTTCAATTTTTAGAGATCTTCCCCCTCCACCTGCGTGACTTGACCTACAATTTCAGTTCCACTTTGGATTTACGTCGTCAAGTTGGGCCTTCCGTCTATTCCCTGACGCGATTGCTCTTCTACGGTAGTAACACATCCCCTCAATTTCTTTTCCACATCCCAGAACTTTTTTTTGTCGGGAGGGTTTCTCGTTCGTAAACAACCGCTATGCTCGTCTCGTAATTAACTTTTTTTCGAATCGCCCTTTGACCCGCACTCCGTTCCCTTTGCCAGACCTTTTAGATCTATTCCCCACGACTTCCCTTTTTGGGGACGGGGGCTTTTGTTTTGTCACGACCGTGCGACTGTGCTCGTTTTGAGCTTCCATTCACCATCAACCCTACCCTGCTCGGCATGAGCGACTCGTTGGACATAAGGAATAAGTTTTTTTCGTCCCCCCCCCCGTCTTCTTCAGAAGTCTCCGTGTGTTGATAGGTGGTCCTACCACTCTTTTGCTCCAGAAATGACCCAAATCCCACCTGCTCGTATTTATCCATCCTTTGGCCCATTGACCCTTTTCCTTTTTTTTAGCTTCTCCCACATTTGTCGGGTACTGAAAATGAGTATCTTCCTCCAGTTTGGCCGACCTGATTTGGGTGAGCCTTGATGCGCCTTTAGACCTTCCTCTTTTCCTGTCTCTAGTCTTTGACGAGGTGTAGTTCTTATGTGACTTTCTGTTTTCCCCTCCACTTTTTGACCTTATCCCGAATATTTATTTTAAAGTACCCCTGTGTTGTCGCACTTGGCAAATGAGCGTCCTGTTTTCTTTTTTTCTTTTCCGGTTCCCTAAGGCCGCTTTATTCCCCCCCAATTCTCCCACAACCCCAGCGGCCCCTTCCTCCATCTACATCGACCGGCGACAAAGTACCTTCATCCTGCGGATCCGTGTCATCAACTTTTTAAATTCTCTCTTTTCCGCAGATGATATAAGTACATGGATCTCTCTGAGCACGCCGATTTTGTCGGAGCGTCTTACTTCCTTTACTTCTTTTGGTCAATCGCCATTATTCCTTTTTCGACTTTTTCTTTCCCCATTAGCCCGTTTCGAGCATCATGAGTTTTTTTGCAAGTTGTCCCTCCTACTTTGGATGATGTCGTCCAGCTCACCGATTTAAGGCAGATTTTCGCCCCCGCATTCCCACGTACGAGCCTTCAGCCCTCTCAGCTTACAGTTTTTTTTTTTCCCTTTCTAACGCCAGTCCCCAAGACCTTTTATGTCAAGTAATTTCAAGCTCAGTTTTCCTCCTTCACCACCAACACTTACGAGATTTTTCTCAATTCTCCCCCCTCTGACGGCTTTGTCTTGCCGTAGTTTTTCGGCGGGGTGATACCGTTGCGCGGTCGCCCTTGCTACCTCTTCCTGCGTACTCGAGTTTTTTTTATCCACTCCCCTCTCCTAATGCTAGCTCGTTGTTCCCTTTCGTCGCTGTCAGGCCAGAAGCCAGTCCGTGGAGCCCTGCTCCCGAGCATAGGATGTTGCCCCCATGATCCCGTTTTGAAGCGTAGTTCCCCAATTTTTTTTTTTCTTCGTTTTCGCCTTTTCCCTCACCGGTGTTAGAGGCAGCAGTCCTGCTCCCCCTGCGCTCGATATCGTCTTTTGACTTCCCTCTAGTTTACTTTCTCCGTCTGGTTGCCCGTTTCTTCTTTGGTCTGCGGGTTTTAGTATCTTCATAAATCACGTAGGCTTTCCACATGCGTCATCTCCGACAACTCCCTTCTCGCTGTTTTTCGAACCCCGTCGGATGGGACGGTAAAGTTCTTTCTTTTTTTCGTGCACCCTATTCCCTGTCCCCCCTCTATTCTTAGGTCCCACTGCGGCTCTCTCTCGAACCTCGCGCTCGAAGGGGCTGGTTTTTTTCTCTTAGATCCTTTTTATTTCCCTTTCTTTTGTGTTCTAGTCTTTTCGCCGCTCGTTCTCTAACGAGACCCCATTGCCGCTCGGTAGCATGCGCGTAGACCTTTGCACCTCACAATTTTTTTTTTGGTCGGAAGAATTCTCACTCTCCTCTCCCCGCCTTCTTAGAATTTTTCATCTTTTTTAGGTCGCCATCCATAATGGTAAAAATCTTTCGTAGCTTGCGCAGTTTCCTGCTCTAGCTTTTTTCTGGCTTCTTTCTTTTCTTTTTTAAGCTCAGGCCGGGGCTTTAGATGTTTTTTCCCACTTGGTCTCTATTTTTTTGACTTCTGGCTGGATGGGGAATTTTACTTGATGATTTTTCACCTGCAGTCTGCGGTCGACTATCCCTCCCCTGCGCGAACGCTG
>Ga0179591_1382219_pt1 | contig 10294 bp, 13 predicted proteins | sample CZOMad2_1_08_16f_FD_182891 | JGI IMG/M metagenome (GOLD analysis project Ga0179591, IMG submission 182891) | Vadose zone soil fungal communities from Angelo Coast Range Reserve, California, USA - CZOMad2_1_08_16fungal (PacBio error correction) | ecosystem: Environmental > Terrestrial > Soil >... | reverse complement strand
GACGGCATCCCCGGTTGTCCCGGTTTTATGCTAAAAACTTTCTTTAACACCTAGCTTGCGTCCCCGGCCCGTGCTTGCTTTGACAAAAGATTTGGCCTCCGAATTTTTCCGCTCTAAGTTAGTTCTACTTGCATTTCCTGCTCGCCCTCTCGTTTTCCTGAGCGCCACCTTCACTTCCCTTGCCGTCCTTGCAATTATTTTACCTTATTGCATTCCCTTTTTCGCGTTTTGAGCCGGTTAGCTCAGCTTCTGAAAGCCTTTATTTGTAATCATAGGGGGTGCGTTGGGTTCCCTCCCGCAGTCCCCGTGTTTACTTCGGGAAAGGCTGACCTTACTCTCAACTGACGGGCTCGTTCCCACGCTGTCCGTTTTTGTTTTGTTCCCTCCTTCCTGACAATTTGCCGGCCTTGTCATCGGCGTGATCCGATGAATTTCTTGCTGTTGTGTGAGTGGCCTCCCCGTCAGACTGAAATCGCTCCTCGGTCTACATTCTTTCCCTCCCTTCACCACTTACCTAGCCTGTAGAGGTGCCTTGGAAATTCTGTTTTCCCCGCCCAAACGTTTCACGTGCTCGGATCCAGAATTTTCCTTCGTCGAGTCTCCTAGTCCCACCGCAGGCGCCTCGAATTGATTTGGACGAGATGTTCGATGGGTTCTAAATCGCTCAGCAGTTTTTGCGTATTGTCTCCTCGCCTCGGTTGGTCCTTTTTCCCCCTTGTTTCTCCTGACCCCTGTTTTAAGGGTGGCCTGAGGTAGCTACAGTTGTTTCTCCTGGCTTCTTGGTACTCAGGCCCCCTCCCTCAGGGGTTTGTGAATTTTGGACTTTCCGTGCAGTTTTGGTCTTTCACCGGTAGAGTCCTTCCAAGTATTTTGGCGGGTTAATCCCTCCCCCCCCTTCCCTCTTGGTTTTGGGAAATTGGAGGTCGGCGTGACAATTTTTCCGTACGCCAAATTTGTAGGAAACAAGACACGCTTCTTCAAGGCCCCCCCCCTTTTTCAGCAATCGCTTCCACACCTCTTTTGTTTTTCCCTGCCAACATGGACTTGAGGACCCCAGCAAGACTACCTGTCCCCGACGAGACACAGTTTTTCCCCCAGCAAGCAACCACCTTTTTGTTGCAGTTTCAGCCTTTGTCTTTCTTTTTTTCGATTGCCACAACCTCCCGTCCTGGCGGTCACGCGACAGAAGCTGTCGCATGTGCCGTTTCCCCGGCGAAACCGTGACTACGCGCACAGGGAATTTTGCCGGGCCCAAGCGGAGCTACCCTCTCTGATCAACGGGTGGAGCGATGGCCCGACAGCGATTCTGGGTTGCTTCTGACGGCGTCCGAGCAGATTGCTGGACCCCTTTTTTGGCGATTATAGTGGTGACTTCGTCTTGTTTCTGAATAATGCCCTCGGTTGTTTTCAGACGCTGTGCTGGATGGTGCGAGTTCTGGGTCCTTTCCTTGAGCTACCCCTTTTTCGGTGGACGTATGGATGCTGTGTTTTGCCGGCTCTCCTCGTTTTACGGGGTGGTCTTTCTGATTCCAGATTCCGAAGATTTGACTTGGTTTACAAGAACGGTCCTCGACGGTGAATATCTCCCACCCCCAAGCCTGCGATGCCGATCCTGTATTCTCTTCGTTGTGAACGGTGTGCCGGCATTGTCCCTGCGGTTAAGGGTTCCCTCTTTTGAGATCGAGATCGGTGCTCCGGACGAAGTAAGTGGTGGAACGTGGTTGACTTTTTTCCCCACTTTAAGATTTTGGGGAGACACGTAGGGTTGTTTTCGGGTCAAAAGACGACGTGCTGGCTAGGTGGTGCTGATGTGATCGATAACCCCAGCCCTTCGGCCGAAGCGCTTTTTGTTTGTCGATTTCGAGCGGCGGCGGACACCAGTTTCCTCATGCCGTCCCTCCTTTTTCTTCGTACGACCGTTCTTGGGACGGCCTTAAGGTCGTGGTTGGTGTTGATGCGGGACCTGCAGCCTTGCGACTCTGATTTCAGCGCTGCGCCCTCTGAAAAGGTTTTTCTCGCCTTCTCTCCCTCACGCGAGCCCATACGGTGCGCCTGCTTAATCGACGATGATGGGATGGCCCTGGTTGGGCGTCAATGATAGGTTTGAAGTCTGCCCCCGGCTTGCCTAATTACTAATTTCTTCTCTCCCTCCCTGTCTTGTTTTCAAGCACGCACCTATGCACGACGTCTCCCCCCTGCCCCACCCAACCCCACTGAAAAGCACTGAAAAAACAAAAAGCTTTGGCTTTTGAGAAGTTTGCCATCGTGCCCACACCCACAATTGGTGAAGTAGCTGATGCTTTTTTTGACCCTTTCCCCCCGAGAACGGTCCTGTTCGCGTTAGTCTGAACTTGCGAAGTTGCGATCGCTCCTCGTCGGGAGCAGTCATCTAAAGGGTTTTCCCTCCCCTTTCCCCTTTTTTGTTTTTTAGATTTATTGCCCTCTCCTCCGCAGGCTCTCTCTCCGACCTTTCACTCCAATCACGCGAACGTTTTTCAGTTCGTTTGACCCAACCATTTAACACCGCGATAGATACTTCAACTTTTTCCTGGTGGCCGGTATGTTCCCACTCATCAAAAATAGGTCTCTTGTTTTTTCTGGTTGTTTCCCTTAGCTCTTTTTTTTTCTGTTGTCTCCCCTCCATCCCTTTTCATTCTTACTCCGCCCTTAGGAATTGCCGCCTCAATGCTTCTCTCATTTCGACCAATACCAATTCGTCTGCTTAATCGATGATTAAGATAAAAGCCTTCTATGTCTCCCTTTCGCCCCTCCTCCCTCTGAACTTTCACCCCTCGCCGCGGAACCGAGCTTGAAAGCCTCTCCCTGCACACTTTTTCCAGGGCATCACCATACCCAGAAGCGATCATTACGGTCTTCCGTCGTCCGGACCTAATGCCAGGCCCCTGGTCCTGCTTTTTAAGTGTCCGCCCTCTCTTCACCCCCTCCCCCCCCCTTCGGTTGACCTCTTTGTGTGGTGGGGACTTCGATCCCGGTGCCCCCCCCTGACCCGCGCCCATCTTTTGCATCCCCCTCTAAACACACCATACGTTCTTTTCCCTCACACCTTAGTCTTTTCCGCTCCTTGAGAGAAAATCTAAACCCGGTCACACCCCTTCTCCTCGGCCGGAATCCCCCTTCCGTACTACCCCCCCCCCCCCCCCCCCCCCCCCCCCCCACACCCCCTTTCGAAAAACATTCTGCCGCGTTACACCTGCTTCCAGTCGGTCGAAATCGAAACATCCTCCGACTTTATTTTTTATTTTTCTTTTTTTTTTTAATGATTTACAAATGTGTTTTTTTTTTGTTTTCCAAAAATTAATGTCGCCTCAAATGTTCTATCGCCACCTTCCCGTTGTCACCGACTTCCATTCACTTTTTCTGATGGACTTTCCCACTTAGCGTTTCGTCAACGACTTGCCCTTTCTAACCCCCCTCCCTCTGTCCCGGTCCGTGGTATCTCACAAAGCGATACTCCAACCACCCCCCAACCCCCAGCCACCTCCGCTCTCACACAATGTCGACCCCCTTTTTCCCCTCAAAAACTTCTCTCCGGTCCCCCCCCCTACTTCCGCCCCTCCCCCCCCACATTTGTTCGCGTCTGCGGCCCTTTCATTTTTCCGGCAGCCCAGAACTCCGTCCCCATGATGCCCCCCTCATTCTCTGTACCGGAACCCGGGACAGTATTTCGGCTTTTTCCCCTTTTCCGTTCTTCATAATCCCACCCCCCAGCTATAGTTCATGCTTCCTTTCCCCTTTGTCCCTATTCCAAACGCTCAACCTTCCACCCCTGAGGGGTTGTTCGGAACACCCCTGTTGTGTTGTATTCGTCCTCATCGTCTTGCCGTGCAATCAATGTGCCTCGAGTTGTGCCCCCCGTTGTTTCTTTTGGCTCACTCGAATTTCATTGTAAATTTTCACAAACCTCTGAATCTGTTTCCCCTTTTCCCCCCCCCCCCCTTTTCCCGCAATCATTGTCACCACGTTTTCGATTCCCTATGAGTCGGTGGACGCGGATTTGAACCCTGCCCATCACCTTGGAAAGTTTCTGCTCACCGGCGTTCGCCTGCACATCGAAATCGCACCCCCTCGTTCGGTTCCAACCAACTCGAGTCCTTTGTGGCCTTTTTGAACCGGGTCTTCCCTTCACTGCTTTCTACCAACTGCTTTACCCATGGCCCACTTTTCCCCCTGGTAAATTAGCTGAGGCTAACTCCCCGACCGGTAACCCCTGTCTTGCGGTCCCCCTTACCCTTGCGGCTGCACGAATTAGCCTAGACCCCTTTGGCCTTTCCTTTCCCTGACGGTTTCTGCTTCACTGAGTGAGACGCACAATTCTGTCAGATCAACAGCCGTTTCGGACTGCTCCCTTATTTATACATTTTTAATTTCAAAGGAACCCCCCCCTCGATTTTCTTAAGGTTGTCTCCGGAGGATGCCCCCATTGTGGGGTTTTGGTTGTTTGGGGGTGTTGCCGACGGTCCGTCCCCCGGAAAGGGTTTGTTTGGTTTTCGCCAGCCAACAAAAAGGCTTAAAAACGACCGCCCCTTGCGATCCCTTTTGCCCCCCCATTTTCCTTCAAACAGAAGAGGCGAAAATTTTCGAAAACACCCCACGCCCCCGTGTTTTCGGTCAACACCCCTCCCCCCTTCGATTTTTTGTTTTTGGAGTCCCCTTCGCTCAATGCACCGCACGACCTACCCCCGTGGAGTTGCGGCGAAAATTGACCGACCTATGTCCCCAATCAGCTGCTACTCTGTTCCGCCAGCGCTTACACAGAAAGAATAGCCGATAGGCCCGCTAATTGCGACGCCAAGTTCAACCTCCCCAAGAGGTTGCCAGCTCTGTTTGACCTGCGCTTTGCTTGATCCATCCCCCCCCGGCACATTGAGAATGACCCTGATTCATCGCGACTTCCGGTTCCACAATCTTGTGTGCACGCGCTCTGCCGGTTTCTCAAGCCTTTGCTTACCAACCATTTGTGTTTTCCCGTACCCATGCCGGCACCATCTCTCTCTTCCCCTTTTATTGTTTGTTGGTCTTTATGAGTCCCATGGGTGACGGTTTTCCTCAAATTTTGCCAGCTGCGTCTGCCTGATTGCTTCACAAGATTGGATCGACGTTCTCCCATCCGGCCCGATGAATATTCGTTGAAGTTGCGGTGCGGGTTCCACCCCCCGACCTATTGTTTCACAGATGAGTCTTCCCCACCCTCGTTGCCTGGCCCCCAATTCCGGTCCTGCCCACTTAGCCGTCAACTATATCTCTTTGTCGTTGAGAGTGCGTTCTTTGATCTTTGTTAGAGCATTTTTTTTTTTGCCTTCATCTGTTTTTTTGTTTTCCCTCCCTCCCCGCTCCCCACCGCGCTTATCTTTTTTTGGGAATTTAGGCCGTCGCGAATCCTCAGCAGAACACCCCTGCTGTTGTCTTGTTCACGCGTCATTTTTTCCTTTGTTCCCGGTTTTCCCCAGTGCCGTTTCGGCACTTGAGCGTGAGATTCTTTTTTCTTGTGGGTTCTAACCCCCAGTCTGATGTAATATGACCGGGTCTAAGGAGTTTTCATCCTCCACGTCCCCCCCAACAGTACAGGTAAGCCCAAGTATGAGCGTGGCGGCTTGGTTGAAAATTCTTGTTTTCAAACTTACCCCGGACGATTTTTCTGCCTGGTCTTACCCCGGTGAGTAGCGACCCGAGCATTTAGAAGAACGAGCGGCAATCTCAACTAAGTGAGCGCCCCCCCCCCTTTCTCAAATCGCCGCCCCCCCATGCCGCCCCTTTGCGTGGCCTTCTCCACTTCGTTGGTGAGGAGCCGCCAGTCTTTGCGTCACCTTTCCACAGGGTTCCGTTGGCCTGGTTTGTTTTTGAGTCATACTCCCTTCCCTTTGTAAGTAATGACCGTTTCCCACTCCCGATACAGGAAAGTAAGTTGGCAACATCGCGAGGAACCTTGATTTTGATTCTGGCTCAACTTTCTCTTTCCCCCTCCCACCAGGTTTTTTTGTGGTTTAAACTCCCCCCCCGCTCCACTTAACGCTGGGTTGTTTGAGCTGCGGGCCAGGTTCGGCGTGACCCCAAGGCTTTTTTTATCGCCAAGCCTGCCCCTCTAGTTTGAAACAGATCACGATGAGGGCCGTTGGTGAACATGGCTTGAGATTCGCGCGCAAAAAATTTTTGCTGCATGCAACCTCTGCCGATGGTCAATTTGACCCCGGCAGCCGCCTTCCTTTTTTCGTCATCAACCAGGTGTTTTTGGAACCAGCCCCAACCAGCTGTGAGTTTCTTTTTTTTTTTTGGGTTTCGATGACACCGCACGCCGAGCGGGGATGTTATAAAGATAGCCGTGTTTTTTCCGCCTTGTTTTGATGAGAGGCCCCTTCCAATACGCCGCACATTTTTTCCTGACGGGGCATTCCTGACTACATCCATCCTGTCCCCCCTCCCCAGGGTGCGCAATGGACTGGCGCGATTTGTTGTTTGGCGCTAGAGACCTGCAGTTCTGAGGCCAAACTTTTTCTGTGCGCGGGTTCAGGTGTGCCGGCCTCCGTGTGGTTTTTTTAATTTTTTTCCATTTGTGGGCAACAGACCGTCCTAGTTGATTTGGAGTTGGTGGAGTTCGGTGACTTTTGAAGCTATCCAGTTTCCGGCGGGAGGGGCCGCCTTTGATTTTTTTTGACGGGGTTCGTTCGATGCAAGCGTTGAACTTTAGGACTGCTGGGGAAAAGTTGCCCATTTTCGACTTATGAGCAGCAGTTGCACTCCCCGTTCCCTCCTTCTCACCCCTGCTCCCTCCCCCTTCCGTCGATTGGGGTATTTTTTCCGATTCTTGCCGCTTTTCACGCTTGGTGACCCGGCCCTGGGATTTGAACGCGTCCGGTGAAGTGGGCGAGGATATCGATTATGGGATTCCTCTTCTGCATTAAGATGCGTTCCTTTTGTGGAAGATGTCGCACCTCTGCTGGACGAAGGGTTTTTCTTTGAGAAAACTTAGGGTTGATGCCTGCGGGGCACGTCCCAATTAAGCAGTGGATGCGTTCCTGAGTTGGTGTGCCACGCAGAGTCCCCCCCCCCCCCTGCCCAAGGCCGACGTGTTTGACGCCGAGAAAGCATGATTGGGCCGTTCTTCCACTGTTTTCCCCTGGCTTTTTTTCGTGTTATTACGTCGTCCTTCCCAGGTTGATTCCAATTACGTCTCGTGGAGATGGTGATCCTCTCCAGGAGTTTCGCCTTTTTTGATAACGCCTTGTTCGCGCTCGAACTTTCCGGTCCCCCCCTTTCATTTTCCCCCTGTTGCATACGGTGGGCTGTCCGCGGTTACGTCACTCATCGATGTAACTCGAAGCATTGCGCCCATTATGGTATGGGAGAATTTTTTGAAGTTCCTCCGCCAAGTTCCACTGTTTTTTTGGTAAGGTTATGATAGACATCCCTATGTTTCTTCGGCGATTGCATTCACTCCCCCACCGACGAAGAAAAATAGTCCCAAAGCCCTCCTTCCCTCTGGAGACGTTTGTTTTTTGTGCCGTACCTTGACCACAAGGACTTATGACGTGGAGCCGCGTTTCATTTTCACTCTCATCGTTCTTTTCTGTTCGTGGCGTTGAACTTTGAGTCGGTAGCGCTCTCCGCTAGAGGGAGCACAGAGATAAAGGGTTTCTACTCTTTATCCCCCCCCGTGTTGTGTTTCTGAGATACCCTTTCTTCGACAGAATTCTGCGATTCGCTAAGACCCGCCTTCCCATTAAAAAATTCAAAGCTTTAACGGGACCGTCCCTTTTCCCGGCAAATCCCGAGATAAAGCTACCTTTCTTGTTGCCGATGTTGTAGCAATTAAAAATTCGCGTATCCACTCTTTAGCTTTCTTTCTTGTTTCTTTTGTCGTTTCTTTTCTTGAAAGCCCAAAATCAACGTAATGATTTTCTTAACGCCCCCACTTCTTCCAAGTGTTTCTCTACTTCACCATATTCGCCATATAATGTATCGACCCATTTTCATCGCTGCCTTTTTGCCGCGCCCCCCATGACCGCCTTCAGCGCCTTTTCCCACCCCTACCCCGTCAACTTTCTTTCTACCGGCGTGATCCCCCTCCTCCCTCCCCGCTCACGTTATCCCCGGCTTTCACCATCTCAACGCCAGCGTCTTTTCACGCCCCGGTCCAACGTCGTCGTTCTGGAATAAATGGCGCCCCTTAACCTGCTGACACAACCTTCTGGTGAATAAGCTTCCCTTCCCCTCGTTTCCACACAACATACGCTCCCGGCCTTCCCTCGTTGCGGGGTGATCGATCCCTTCTTGCCCCAACACTGCCCGCTTTTCTTCTCTTTTTCGTGCCCTTTCGCGCCACTACGTTTCTCCCTTTCCCCCTTCGTCCATCCTTGGAACAGTAAACTTTTCACCCCCTTCTTCTGCGTCTCCCGGTCCAATAAAACGCTTTCCCCTTATATCCTCGCCCACCTTCAGATTGCCGCGTCCCCCTCCCTTGTCACAACAGGTCTCGCCACGCTCTCAAAAATCTTCTCTATCTGCATCCTGCTCCCCCTTAGTGTAGCTGATTTCCCGGCTGCTGATTGTTTTTTTTTTTTTTTTACCCTTGTCCATTCCATCTGTCGGTGTCCTTAACCATTCGCGTCCCGACGCGCCTCTCCTAACCTCCCCAATCGCATCATGTCCCCTGAAAAAATGGCTATATAAGTTTCCGTACCTCCCTCCCCCACACACTCCTCAACTCCGGCTTACACCCATTTCGATCTCCTGAACACACGATCGCGGTTCCCCCCCCTACGCCCCGCCATTCCGCCCCTGGTGTTCCCATTTCTGAGGAAAGGTCCTCCGTCGCCCCACCCAAGAATTGCTAAATCCCATCTGCGCCGCCGGTGATCCTTATTTTTTTTTTATGTCGTCCGCTTGCCCCTCGGCCGTCCATGTTTTTCCATTAGTCTTTCCTGTCCTACTCCACATGCGACGCCATTCCTTCATCCCCCCGCGTTCCCTCTCGGTGCGTTAATCGACTTCAACCCTTTTTTGAAACTGCCACTAGTGTTGATGCGCCAAAAGGTTTCTCGCCGCTCCCTTTTTGTCTGCCTTTTGTCCCATGTTTCCCCATTGTCCGATGTGACAGTGCTGGATGGTTCGTATCCGCTAATTGTCATTTTCCCCTGCCTCCCGTGATCAGCGGTTTAAGTTTTTCTCCCTTGCTACCGCAGCTTTCCACAACGACCCTCCCTCAGCACCTTCCCTCAACCATTGTCGTTGAGCTGGGGCCGGGATTTCACCAGCAACCCCATCACGAATATTTCTAATACCTTTTCTGTACCCCCCCTTGCCGACCCCCCGTCGAATCGTTCCTCTCTATTTTTTACTCCCACTGATCCTGGACCTATTGACGGTCCCCCGCGGACTTTTTTACAAGGACGCGCTTACCCAGGAGAGACCCAGTTCCCACGTGTCCCGTCAATTCGTTCGCCTTATAACTATGTCTACTTCACCAACTCCAGGATTATCTTGCGCACTACTTGGTCGGCGCCGTTTGTGCCGCTATTTCTACCTAGCGGCTTCATTCATGCTTCTCCAAGCGTTCGGCTATGTTCTTTCGACGCCCCCCCCAATTCGGTCGCACAGTCCCTGTCCCTTATTGCGTCACTTTATTTCTCCACGTCCCCTACTGGCAAACCTTCCCTCAACATTACTTCTCGCTTTCCTTTTTGACGGGGGAGGTCTGTCAGAACCTAGCGCATCTTTTCTCGGCAGCACGTTGTGGTTTTAGCCTCCCTCCCCCCCCCCCATGCCCGTCCTCGCCACCTTTTTCCCACGATCCTCAAAGCTGCATGTACGTGCAACCCATTTTGTCCCCAGACCATCCTCGGGCAACAGCGAAAACCCCCCAATGACTGTGTCAAAAGACACCCGCCCAGTCGATTGTTTCTGAGTTCCTTTCTCCCGCCTCATTCCCCCTCAGCTTCCAGGTTGGTCTTGGCGGCGGTTAAATGAACAACCCCCCTCACCTCTGATTCTCCGATGGCTTCTCCCCCTCTGAGCTCTCAAGGCCCTCAACCGTCCCAAAGAATATCCTCTGTTTTACGCTATGAAGTTCTACCCGTTTTTTTGAATTTCCAATCCACGGGTTTTGCCCGCCTGTGGTAAACCTGACTTGCGGTCCCCCTCCCGGAAACTTCTTTCAATTTTCACTGATCCTCGAGCTTCAGTGAGTACTCTTCAAAAATCTTTGTTGCACCTCGCCTAGCATGGTGACTCCAAGCTTGTTAATTTTGCGGACCGTTACCCCCATTGGATGCCCGATTCA
>Ga0179591_1325935_pt1 | contig 10294 bp, 14 predicted proteins | sample CZOMad2_1_08_16f_FD_182891 | JGI IMG/M metagenome (GOLD analysis project Ga0179591, IMG submission 182891) | Vadose zone soil fungal communities from Angelo Coast Range Reserve, California, USA - CZOMad2_1_08_16fungal (PacBio error correction) | ecosystem: Environmental > Terrestrial > Soil >... | reverse complement strand
GCTTCCTGCGGACTAGCCCTAAGGGCCGGGGCATGCTGCTTGTCCTCTGACACGGTATACCCTCTGAGGTAATCCCCTTTTTGACCTTTGCTCTCTCCCCCCCCGCAACATGCGCCCACTGGGGCGCTGCCATTTTTCCTATCCAGCTGTCCTGCTGTAATATGCCTTACCTTTTGTGGGAGCCACCGTGTTCTGTTCCCCTATTCAAATCTTTTGGTAAGCGTCTGCTGATCTAACAGCCCCTTCCTCGACCGGCCGAGCTTTTCCAACGTCCTCCCACCTCTCGCCGCCCTTTTTCCCACCGGGGTTCTTTTTTATGAGGGTAGCCGGGTTCTTTTTTTTATGAATCTTAACGGTCGGCCCCGGTTCCCCTCCTAGTATGCGTTCATGAAGTATTTTTTCGACTGCAATCGGCCTGCCCCAACCTCACTGCGATGGATCGCCGTTTGCCGTCTCGCTTTGCGGGGTGGTTTTTGATTTTTCAATCTTCGAGGCAAGTTTCCCCTCCCCCTCTCTGGGAGCTTGTCGCCTGCTTTATCAAATTCCTTCCAGTCTGTCGGTTTTTGAGGACCCCCTAGTTTGAGTGCTTCTCGCTTTTACCGAAATCATCGAAATTTTTTTTTTTTTTTCACCCCGATTCAGTTTGTTATTCTTCCGTATGCGAGGTCGTTTTCAAAAGCCCCAGCGGCGCCGGGGCGAACAAGCGCACTTCCTTCCCCTGTATAATTTCTTGGGCAGCGTTTTACTCTTGCTCGATGATGGCCGCCGTTCCCGCCGCGCCACCATGCCTGCACCCATAAGTTAGTTTTCCTCTGATCATGGTGCGAACCCCCCCTCCTCCCCTTAAGTTTTGAACTTTAATACGTATGCCTGAATCGGCCCTTGTGTTTCCCTCTCCACCGCGCGGCTTGCTCCTTAACATCATCTTGCGTTCCTTGTGATAGTTGCTGCCGAGCTGTACGCTAATTCTGTAGGGCCGCTCGAACTTTTTCCCCCTTCGTTCAGTCTGCCATTCCCTATCCCCCATTGTCCCTCTGAGCAGTGTTCCCGGATTTGCTCGGAAAAATCTGCATGGGGCCCGCCACGTTCCCGTTGTTTTTTTAAGTAGATTTTTGAAGGGGCGCCTTGACCTTGCCTTCCTCTTGCTCCCGCATCCCCTCCGTGCGCCGCGGGTCTTTCAGCAACCGTTCCCTTTCACCCAGTCCCCCCTTTCTTGGCGTCCCTGTCGGGCCCGTGCTTGACCCAGCGCACCCTGGGGGCGCCGCCCACAGCGGTCTGAATTTCGCCAACAAGAATTTTACTTTCTTGCTATGGTTGATGACCCCCGAGTCCCCTTTTGTTTTCGGTTGAAGACTCCAGCGTTCCGTTAACATCCCACCCCACCCCCACCCCTCGGAGTGGGCGGTTTTTCGGTCGTGGTGTTTTCCTTGCACCATGCGTTTTCTCCAGTCTATGTGCCAATGCTTCCAGCGCATTTACTTTTGTCCCTTTAAATTGCACGCACTTCATTGCTTAAAACCCTTCCGTGCTCACGTTTCTTAATTTGGCATTTTCTCGTGCGTCTAATTTTACATTTGCTTGTCGTTCGGCACATTGTTTCCTCGATCTTTGCTAGTATACTGCATGTTTTTTCAAATTTCTCCTGCGGTTTGGAGCTTTTGGCTTTGCCCGTATACCCCCCCCCCTGCGGTGGCTGTTTTTAGTGAAATGGTGATCCCCCGTTTTTACTGTCCCCGTTGGCTGCTTTTCACTTCTGACATATATGGAGTAGTGTCGTCCACCGGATCTTTTTTTTGAACCCGTTCCAGCGAGGCTTCTCCTACCCGTTTTTCTACTAAAACAGTCCCTGACGTGAGTTGCTTTTCCTTGCTCTTTGGTTTGCAGGCCAGAGGCGATGACCCCCTTTTTTTTTCACTTACAGATCTTCACTCCAGGCGGGGGGTGGACCGTTCATGCGAGGTCCTTGATGGGGCCCCACTCGGATTACCCCGCTCATCCCTTCTCATTGTCCGGATCGTTTGCAGATATGTTTCGACTCGTTCCAACCGGGACCCCCCCCCACCGTTCGCGTTATCCCTCTTCACGCCTGAGCTTGTTTTGTAGAAGTCACCTTTGCGGCGCTTTCGTCCTGGGCGTTTTTTTGGCATAGACTTTGATTTGTGACGTTCGGTTTTCATGCTGCCCTGTCGCCGTGGGTTTCTTTACTTCTTCTCTCCTTTACCATTCTGGTCCCCCCGAGGTCTTGTACAAACTTTTTCCGTCCTGGCGGCTCTTCGTGGCCTATCCCTCTCGCATGGGAGTCCCCCCTGGTGCTCCACGATTTTAGAGGAGCAGGCCCCTCCTTGTCCGAGGATCTCCTTTCGGAAAAAGTGGGCAGCCCAAATGCGCTGCCATGCACCGGTTTCTTTCCCCTGATTTTTATTTTCTTAGTGTTTTGATCATTATTCTCGTGACCTCTCTGAAAACCGTACATCCCCCCATCCCTTTCGACTCCTCTCCTTCAGGCCTTTGGGGTACACGTGGAGTGGAGGAATTTTTTTTCCCCAAAAAATAGCTCGAGACAATGCTGCGCCTTTAGGGCGGGGCGTGTGTGTTTTCTCCCGGCTCCCCTGGCAGCGCGTCCGAATCTTTTTAATAATCATTTTTGTGAGTCCCCCGAGCTTTTTTAATGCCTGCACGGGTGTGCTCCCACCCCAACAACGGGCCCCGATGAAGTCCCTTTCACTGGTCTTGTGGTGACTAGGGCGCGGTTTTACAATGCCAGCTCGCGGTACCGCCCCTGACTTGATGCCTTCTTGATTTTATCTAGTATTGGTTGTTACGTTTCTCTTGTTTTTTTTGATTCGAGCCCCTCTTATCCCAAACCCTGAGGCACCCCCCAAAAACCCCCGCGACAAGTTCCTTCCTGGGGGTCCCCTTTTTCTCGATCTAGTCTATTTCTCGAGCCTTTTTTCCCGCCTCCCTTGTGACGTTGTATTTTTTCCTGTGAACCAGTGTATCTGCAACGAAGCTTGGCTGGAGGATCTGTCTCATTTGAAAAAACAGCTCTCCAGAGGATGTCCGATTCTGAAACACCTAGTTGAACCTAGCAAACGCGAACGTTCAAAGCACCCCCCCCACAAGCAGCCCTTATAGAGTATCTATCCACAGCACGGAAATCGCCTCGGTACTGTTGATGGGCTGATTCCCAACCGTTTAATAGAGTCTAAAACTGCCCGGGGTCCCCTTTTTTTTTTGGTTCGCGGTGTCTAAGTTTCCGGAAAACCGTCGTCCTTGCACCGATCGGAAGGCCTCTCAGGGTTCTCGGCGTTTTCTCCTTTGGCCCCAGTTCCGCCAAAGGGCCCTCCCCCGGAGTCCGCTCTTGCATTTGAAAAATTTTCGCGGCTCCTGGGTCTGAACAAATTATTTTAGTGTTGGTCAGCATGTTTTCTTCCCCTGCTGATGTTTTTTTCACCGTCTAGGGGCGGCGTTAAGCGGCTGCTCGGCTTTTTTTTACCGGAACCCCGTTTTTGAGGTCCCTCCTTCTCAGGTCCCACTTTCGCGTCGTTCACTCGTCAGTCGTTTTTCGACCCACCAATTTCCATCCCGCGTCTTTTAACGTCCAACTCCCCCCCCCCAGCCCACGACTGAATGGTTCCGCACGTCTCATTCTTTATAGTTTAAAGCTTCTGGTCACCTTTCATCTGTATCTGAAACATTGCTCCTCCAAAGCACCTGGTAAATTACTTTTATTTGACAGGCCGGCCCAGACCCCAACACAACCGAACCCTTCTTCCTTTGGCCCTTTTGCCCTCACTTTTTTTTTCCCAAACTTATGACCAAACCTTCCAATGATTGGCTGCATTGTTAAGCAGGGATCATTTGCCCTTGGCCATGTTTTTTTTGTAGTGCATTTACAGCAACCCCCGCCCCCCCCCTGCACCATCGCCCTGGTTTTGTTTGATTGACTGAGGGAAACGCTGATCGGACTCCACGAAAATTGCTCGCCAATTCAAGCCCCCCCTGAAGGAACTCTCCCTTCACCGTTTTTGCGTAGGGTCCCCCCCAAGCCAAGCTTGCGGCGGACTAGACTGCGGGTCAGCGGTATAGACCACCGCTAGAGGCTTTTTAGCACTGCTTTGAAAATTGCCGGCCGCTTGGCGTTCGGCTTGGGCTTAGTAAGACCCGGGTACCAGGAAAATTCCGGGCCCAGCTTCCTAATCCACGCGCAGCCTCATGCTTTGGAATGTCCTGGAGTTTTGCATTGAAGTCCCCTTTCCCGTCGCCCGTCCCTCCTTAACCCCCTGAGGTTCCCAAACAGGGAGTGACTAGTCGGAATTGCTTTTCATACCCGCATGGAACCGACTTTCCTCTGTCCGGTTGTTGAGCCCCCCTACGGTGCCCCCTCGACAACGTTCTGTACCAGCACTATCACATCCTTTAGGCTTGTCCAATGATTTCTCCGCAAACGTTTTCCTAGTGGTTCCCCTGAACGGCCACTTCTCTACGGCCCATCCTGAACTTGGTTCTCCCTTTCCCACTGCCGGTTTTCCAGTGTTAGACTGGCCATTAACGTCTTCCATTTTTTTTTTCCGTAATTGCATTTGTAGCGCGCACCGTCGGAATCTCGATCCTTCAGTGCGGCTGAAGGTCATTGAAGGGTACAGTTTACCTCGTTTTGTCCCCACGTGTTTGCGGTGGCGCTGCCCCCTTGGCTTTCAGGCGGGCCTTTGCCGCTTGTCCCTCACCTCGTTTCATGCTTAGACCACCCCTGATTTTTTTACATGCTCTGGACTGCCGTCCCCCCAGGAGGGGGTCCCCTCGTCGAGAGACTTTTACTACATCTTCACCCCCTGGACCCTTACCGCTTTGGTACCTTTTGACTCCCTTCAGGTCCGCAACATGGTCTCCGCCCCTTCCGTTATTTATCGGAATTCTTCCTTCATTGTCGTGGCATGGCCCCTCTCCCCCCCCCAAGTTCCGCGTCGATTTTGGACTGGCGCGCATTTTCATCTCCCTTGTTGTCCTTTTGCCTGCCGTTCCTTTTTCCCGTAACTTAAGTGACGCTTGGCGTTAGTTTTTGCACGTTTACGATTTCCTTTCCCGGAACTGGGGACCGTCCTTTCTGACCCCCCTCCAGCTTGGGTTTTTTTTCGTTTCAGGCGGCGAGGAGTTTCTTGCTTTGCCGTTTCAGTCGGCTTCCTTTTTCCTCTCCAGTCGAGCCTTTTTTCTTTGCTTTTTCCCTCCCAAAGTTTTTCCCCTTTGCCAAGGGGTTTGGTATGTTTTTTCTTGGGGCTATGCCGCAGGGTTTGAGCTGGGTCTCCTACATTGCTCCTCCCCCATTTCGGCATTTTGCTGATATCTCTGTTCACCAAGGGTATTCCACCCTTCCCTTTTTTATTGTTGATAAGTGTTCCCGACGTGCGTGCGTTTTTTCTGAGGCAGGCCGATTTTTCGGCATCCTTTCTCCGTTCCTCCCGCATCGTTCAATTCCTGACTTCACCCTATTTTTTCTTGTTTGGAAAGTTTGTGAGAAAATCCCTGGGTTTATGCGCTAGTTTGCCCTCTCCAAGTTGCTTAGGCCCGCAAAACTCGGTTTTTGCTACCGCGCCGCTTCCTTTTCCCCCTTGATCGAGTCACACCACCCTCTGCTGTGTCCACTTTTTTCAAACCTTTAACTTATCGATCCACCCCCCTGTTCAATGGCCGTGTGCGTACCCCCTTCTGTCCTTTGCGGGCCATGCGCCGCCTTCCCTCCCCCGTGTGTTTCTTTTTTTTTTCACCCTCCTCTCACCCTTTTTCCTTTGAGGGTAAATCTTGTTTCCCTATCCCACTCCCCAACTTTGCTTGAACCGCGTTCAAACGTCTTCCCCCTTTTCGGGTGTCTTGTCTTGTTCCCCCCCTCCAATTTGCTGGGCAGTTTTTCCCTCCCCTGTTCACGTTCAGGAACAATTCGTTGGCGACCCCACGATGGAGCCGCTTAGCGTTCATGCAGTCGTGTTCCCCATGACTCGTCCGTGCCCCCCCTCCCCCCCTTCTTTTTCATGCTTGCTTTATCGTTATCTGTCCTTTTGAGCCTTTTACGACCCTCTTAGGTTCGGAACAGTTCCCCTCGATTTCTCTTTTCTTTGCTTTCCTGTTCCCCTGCCTGAAGGTTTCTCCCAATTCTCCCCCCCCTTGCGGTTGTCTTTTTTGCGAATTTCGTAAATATGCGACTCCTCGTTTCCCGCTTTTTTTTCTCCCCCTTTTCTAAGCCAGTTGTTCGTTCTTTTCGTGTTTTTTCCAAAGGCCCGGCAATTTTCTCCTCAGTAAGCGTCTCTCCAGAGGCAAGTAATACTTTCCAATTGGCACGCTGCGGAAGGATCCCTCTATCTATTCCTTCTGCGTCCTCTCCCATTTCCTGCCACGATAGGTACTATTAATGCTTTCTTCACAAAGGTGTCCTGGTTTTCCGTTGAAACGGTGCGACTCCCATGAATGCCTTGTGATAGCCCCCCCCCCCCCAGTTTCCTTCTTTTGACCCCTCTTTTTCTTTTCGCACCTCATCTTTCTTTGACGTGCTTTTTTTTTTTTTTGTTCGCAATTACCCTCTGATCGGGGCCTTCTACAATTCGTTGCCATGCCTTTTTCGTTCCCGGCAATCGTATATTCCCTTGTCCTTCTCCTGCTTGTTTTCCCCCTGATGTTCGTAAACCTTTATTTTTTCCTGGGTCCGTCTTTTTCCCCTCTTGGCGCTTCCCTTGCATGGATTGTTTGCTACCTTGTCCAATGTGTTGGTCCTTCTTTCCTTTCTCCCTGTCCCCCCCCTTTCCGTAACCGGGAGTTTTACTTGCCGCCAAACGCGTTCCGCCACCACCCAGAGTTTCCTACATTGGCAGCTTGTACCCCTCTCCCATTCCCCCTCGGATGAAAAAGCTTTTCCCCCCCCTTTCGCGCACACAAGCATTATTCGGGCGTTTTTTCTGGCGTTTTTGAGGGGGGTCTGTCTTTTTCTCTCTCTTCCCCCTTATTTCCCCTCAAAACCACCCCCCCCCGTCGATTTTTCGTCGGCGTGTTTTTCTTACTGGGGCAAAACCCCCAACATAGTGGCGTAAGCCTCTCTTTTCCCCCCTGCTTTTCCCCCCTTCCCTCATTTTCGTAAGTTAGTGACTTCTTGATTGCTTAACCCCCAAGTTGAACGTGGGCTCAAAAGTCGGTATTTTGTTCCCTGTACTCTCTTGCCGTAAATTTCCCTTTGCTTTTCTTCCCTCCTTTTTTCGGCTCTCTTCTTTTTCCTTCTATTTTCTTAATTAATGGGTTTCGCCCCTTGGCCGTTTATGTCTTTCTTTCGGCTTTCGTGATCAGTCGGCTGCTTGTGCCTCCTTTTTTCGTACCGACGTCCTCTTTGCCTCTTCCTGTTTTTCTTCTTTGCCCTTCGTTCTTTTTTGGCGGAGTCCTCCCCCCTATTGCTGGTTGACCCCACAGCGAGTAGCTACAGATCCTTATTTTTCCCAAACTCTACTTGTCTCCCCCCTCTTTGATTTCCTCCTTTTCTTTTGGTTTTTTGGGGCCGTTTCTTTCTAGTTACCATTTTCCCAGTCGATTTGCGCCCGGCTTCCGTTCTGCTGAGTCTGAGGGTCCCCCATCCCCCTTCTTTTTCCTCTCTTCCCTGTCAATCTGGACTACCTTTCCTCGTTTTTGCCAGTGTTCGGCTTTTCTCGGTTACCCCCCCCCCACCCCACCCCCCTTTCACCTCTTTTGATAATCTCCCCTCCCCTTTGGGTCTCTCGCCCTCGTACGGGTTTCGGGATCGTTTTTGGTTGTTCGTGGGCATTATGTCATGTTGGCGGTTCGGATCTTTTGTTTTTTCCTTTGTCCAGTTTTCTCCTCCCTGGGTTTTTTTTTTTTTAGTTTTCCTTCTTCTCGGAGACGCTTTTTAGAGTTCTTGACCCAAAGCCAGGTGCCTGCGCTATCGTTCCCGAATCTCTCGGTCTTTTCCTTCCCCTTTTTTTGCTCGCTTTTCTTCCTCTGGTCTCCAGTCTTTTTTCTTGAGATTTAGCCTATCTGCACATTGGACAAGGAGATAAAGACTTTTTGCGCGACTCAGTTGTGATTCCTCGGGGCAGGTTTCTCATAGTTTTTTCTTTCTTCCCACCTCCCCCCACCCCTTCCTACCCGCCTTTTTTTTTCCTTACGGGACGTTGGGTCGGTTACTTGAAGATCGTTCATGGTAAACGCGCTCGATTTGCCCATCATTGAGTTCTTTCGCTGGCTGTTTGGGCTAAAGTTCCCTGCCTCCTTCTTTTTTTTTTCCTCCTCTTCCCTTTTTTGTTGATGACTTTCGTTTTGACGTGCCTCCCCCCCCAATTCTGGCAGGGAGACATGTATTGTTGGTGCTTCTCGGTTTCCTCCCCTTTGCGTTTATAAGTTCCCGGTTCCCTTTTCCCCCAACCGGCTTGCTTCTCGGCGTCGAAGTTGGATGTACTGCCTCTGATTCGAGACCTCTGCCCTCACTGTTTTATTCACTTTCTTGGCGCCCCCCCCCAATTTTTTGCTTTTCCCTCTTTTGTCTGTCTTCCCCCCCCTTTTTTTTCGCTGATAGGTGATAGATTCCCGATGCTGCTTGTTTTCGGCATCTGGTCCCTGTACTTTTCCCCTTCTTCTCTTATCTTTTTCCCCTTTTCATAGGCGTTCCTCTTTGAGCTTGTCCATCCTGCTTCGGGATTGCCGAGCCTAAATTGTTCACCCCCTGCAGTGGGCGTTTTTTAATGCAGTCTTCCCCCCCCCTCCACTTCCATGTTCCCCTCCCCTGCCTCCTTCCATGCTATCTCACAATCCCCCCCCTTTCAACTGTTTTTTTTAAAATCCCGCTGCCTTGTATGGTGGCGGCGATCCCCACCTTCTTCCATTTTTTTCCTCTTTTCTGAAACTTGGAAAGGGGGGTGTTGTCGCGCCTGTCGTTTTTCCTGAACCTCTCTTCCATGCCCTTATCCGTCCTTCTCTCCCGATTTGTGTTTCTCTTCTTTGGCTGTTTTTTCATTTTCCTCCCGGCATTAAACCGGGCCTTACGGTCTTCTTTGTTTTTGGAGAACCTTTCCTTTTGTCTCTCCGCTTTTTAATGCACCCCCCCCCCCCTATTCGCGTCTTGGGTGCTCGTTCAAGATGCATTAGGTTTTTTTTTTTTTATGGATCTTTTCCCCTCGTTCCTCCGTAGTCCCCGTCTGTCCGTTTTGAACACATGCTTCTGTTTTTTGTTGGATAAAAACTCTGACTGCCCTCCACCCCTTTTCGGCGTGGTCTTCCAATTCCGCCGTCGTCTTCCACCCCTTCGGCCCGCATTCCGCCTTTGCTTATAAAGGCAATACCACAACCCCCCCACAGCCACAAACCTCTGCCTTAAGTTCGTCCTGCCCCCACCCCAACGTTCCGAATCGCTGAATGGGTTCTCTCGAGCGAAAACATTGGTGAATCAAGAACCTTCCCTTTCCGGCGTGCCCCCGTGGGGCCGTTCCCAGGAACCCAACTCCTTTTCGTTTGTCCACTGCGGGGTGGGGTTTTTCCCTAAAACCGGTTTTTCCACGGTCCCCCCTTCACAAACAATTTCTCTCCCGGAAACCCTCTGGTGAGCGTCCCCCTCTTTTTTGTTTTTCCTCATGACCTCCCCCCCCCCGGCCCCCTTCCTCCGCCCTCGAATGGTGTTTTTTTCACCTTGACGCTGATTAGCCCCCCACGAACTTCTTTTTTTCCCCCCCAGCGGTTTCCTCCCCGACGCCTGACCCAATTCTTGTTGGAGTGTCCGTTCAAAGAAAAAAGATGTTTTTTTTTTTTTTCCGGTTTTTGCTCGTCCAGTGCGGCTCCCGCGTCAACTCCCCCCCAGTACGCTTTTTTTTTTTTTTTCTTTTCCCGTTTTTTCAACCAACTTCCTGTGCAGTTGGGGGCTGCCACTTGGTTTGTTAGGAGGTTGCCCAAGGCCCCCCGGTCTGAAAATTCGGCTACTTTTTATTCGCAGCCCGTTCTTTATGGTGCTCTCTTTGGCGGACGCTCGCCGAGTTCATTTCGGCGAACGTTACCCCTGAAACCTGATACGAGGACAAAGGGCTTTTCGTTGTACCGTCTTTGGTTTTTTGGCACTAACCGTCCCCTTAAACGTTCCGTCCTCGACCCTTCCGTTGTTTTTCCCGCCCTTAATCGGTCTTATTTTCCATGCGACCCCACAGCTTCGCCGCAACTCCCTTTTTTCCCCTTAGCGCCGATGATGTAGATCTTCAAAGTTAAGAGTGGTTTTTCAGCCCTTTCCCCCTTCTATCGAGTCCCCTTCATTCCCTTTTTTACCAGT
>Ga0179591_1380177_pt1 | contig 10295 bp, 11 predicted proteins | sample CZOMad2_1_08_16f_FD_182891 | JGI IMG/M metagenome (GOLD analysis project Ga0179591, IMG submission 182891) | Vadose zone soil fungal communities from Angelo Coast Range Reserve, California, USA - CZOMad2_1_08_16fungal (PacBio error correction) | ecosystem: Environmental > Terrestrial > Soil >... | reverse complement strand
ACGTTGAAGGCCTTCAGACACCCCCCCCTTTTTTTATCCCCTTGAGCCCTCTCTTGTCGCTCCCCCCTAGTTGAGTACCTCAGACAGTTTAGAATCTCGTTGTCCAGCTGTACGCACCGACACCATTTTTTTTGTCACATTTCTTTTGCAATCTTTTTTATCTACTGGCTCTCCTTGCGGCTTCTTGCTCCCGGCATGCGCTTTTAGGGAGGTCCCCCCGCCAGGGTGTTCCGGCATCCTCTCCCAGTCGTTTTTTTTTGGCGTTCCTGTTGAACTCTCGCTCATCTTTCGATACCTCTAACTCCACCTCGCTTTTCCCCCTCGTCTTTTTGGGTTTTCTCTTGAAGTTCCCTGGTCCCCGGCGCCTTGCGCCCCCCCTTTCGACTGTTTTTTCCCCTACGACTGTGTGCGAGGAAATGATTGTGCTTTCTCTAGAGGTTCCAGCATCCTCGATATGCAAGGGCTCGCCGGCCCCGTTTCGTCCTCCCCAAAATTTTTCTCGATTTTTCCTCCCCGGGCGGTTTTTCTTTTTCAGACGTTTTTTGCGTTCTAAGAACTGATTGGTGGAACTTCAGTTATCGCGTTCCCCTCTTTTCTCTTTGCGGGTCGCCTATTCCAGTTTTCTCTCCCTCAATTCTTGAGATGAAAGATGTTCCGGAATCCGCTGTCTTATAACTTTTTTTTTTCTTCAGAATTTCCTGAGCCTCCCACCGGTAGCACCCCGCCCTACTATGTGATTCTGCCCAATAACGCGCGTTGCCTGAGTATCAGTGGTTTCTTTCGCTGCTTGAGCTCTGCTTTCCCGCTCTTAAGGGCCGCAACTCCCCCCCCCGTCCCGTATCGCCACACGTGACTTCACACCGGACATTTTACTTCTTGCATTTCATTTCTCTTCGCGTACGAATTTCCTGCGTCCGCACTTAATGCAGGTTCAACCCACTCCCCTCTTCGAGTCAGTTTTTGCCCTTTTACGATCTATTAAGTTGTTAAGCGCTACCTATTTAGCAGATATCCCTTCGCCACCCACGCTGTGGCGTGTCCATGTATTCGACCCTTTTCCTCCGGTTCGATTCTTGAGTCAGCCTTGCCCAGCTCGTTTTCCTCGACCTCTACTGGAGCTTCCATTCTTTCCCCCCTTTTTTCATTCTGGCCTCTAATTTTCGAGCCTTTGCTCTTTCAGTTGGTCACTTTGATCTCTCTTTCTTCCCTTCCCTCGTTCCGGTCCCCCCTAAGAATATCGTCTTCTTTTTTCCAACATTCTTGTTTTTTTCTGGTGTCTGGTCTCCACCTTCAGCTGAGTGGCCCCTGAGTCGTTCGCCTTTTTTTTTTTTGCAAGTGTGGTCTTTCACTCCCTTCACCCTTCCTCCCAATCTAGAACGCCCCGCTCGACCGGTCTCTTTCTTTTTCTTAAAGTCCCTGCGGTCTGGCTCTTTTTCTTTCTCAGACCCCTCTTGATCCGACTTTTCTTCCCACACCGGACCTTCCCGGGGCACCGCTCTTCCTGCCTCGATCTACCGATTTTTTTTTGTTGTCGTCCCCCTTTTTGGGCTGGATGCCCCGAATGATCGCGGGATCTTTTCCCCCCTTTTTCTTTCGAGCCATTTACACAATTTTTATGCTGATTTTAGCATTCGCACTCTTTAACTCCCGGCGAGGAGCGCTGTGCTGATTGCTTTTTTTTCCCTTCTCCAGGGCTGCCCTTCCCGCCCCTTTTGAGACCGTGACCTTACGCGCCCTCCTTATACCTTCCTTGGTTTTTGTGTCCTCCTAGAACCCTTGCCTTTTTTCTTACTCCTGGGACTCCTTTGGATTCCCTGAAGAGTTATCCCCTCGAGCCTTCCAGGTTCCCCCCCCCCGAGCCCTTCTAGTGCTCAGTGAGCCTCCCGGGGCCTCCCCGCCCACCCCCCGAGTTCCCCAATCGATCTGAAATTCTTCTGCGAGCTTTTGCAAACCCTTTTCTTGAGGCTTCCCCTTCTATACCTCTTCTTCCCCGATCTTCTCGGTCCTCGACCCGAAAATTTGACTCAGTACATTTCCGTTTTTGGAGATTTTTTTTTTGAGCCCTCCCCCTCTTCCCTCTCCGCCTTTGTTTCTTTTTCATTGCACCCGACCTTTTTCGGTTCTAACAACCTTTTTCCCCCTCGTTCTCAATTTTGACTCGCGTTTGACTGTTCTCCCCTTGGCCCTCGACCCTCCCTCCCCCGCTGATTGCTCCTTCCCTGACCTTCTTCTTGGTTCCTCCCATTTTGCCATGATTTTTTTGCGCTCCCCCCTCCCACACACCTCCTCCCCTGTTTGCGCCCCCCCCCTCCGGTTTTTCCTCCCTTCCAACCTTTTTTTTTGTTTTTCAGCCTCAGGTCCCCTCTTAGACCCTCTGATTCTGACTCTTCCTCCCTTAAAAGCCGAAGACCGCCCCGCGCTTTGAGTTGACCTTATGCCCTCTTCCCTTCAGAACTAAGCATTTTGAAGTTTCGCTTCCTCCCACAGTCCCCCCACTTATTTCTCTCTCCCTTCAGGCATTTTCTCGCCTTTTTGAAGCAGTTCTTTCCTTCCCTCCTTTGAGAGATCTCCCCCTTTTCTGCATGGACCCTCCTCATTCCCGCTTTGACCAAAGGCCCGGTCCCCCTTTTCCCCCCCGAGATTTTCTAGATTCCGTTCTTGAAGGTTTTCGACCCCCCCCTCGTTGGAGACCTCTTTCCTCTGTTCATGCGACTAGACGGGTCCCCTCCACTCCCACTTTCTCGGGGGTCTTTATTTTTTTTCTGAGAAGCCTGGTGAATTTTGATCATGGATCCTTCCTTTCTAGAGTTTTTACCTCACCCAGACTCCCGGAGTTGTTCCCTTCCCTCCTGCCGATGGCTTCCCGGTTTCCCTTCCCAAGGTTAGCTTCCTCTCCCCCTAATTTTTTGGGAAAGGTAGATTACTCTGTGACCTCTCCTCTCTCGGGAAACCCCCCAAATTCGACAGTTATGTTTTCCCCTTTTTTGAAATCTTGTTTTACGGTCTTTGTTCCACCTCGTCACGGTTTTTCCGTTGAAGCTTTTCCCACAGGTTTATGGTAACCAGAAACAGGTCGTGAATGTATGCTCCCCCTCAAAATTTCCCTTCTATTTCTCTCTCGATCCCCTTGTCCCCCATTGTCCTGTCCCCACGAGAGAAACTTATTAACTTTGTGCATGCCCTCCCCTTTTTCAGATTTTCCTCCATAGGTTCCTATCAGTCTTTTTATGCTTAGGAGCACTCGTTCCACAACTCTTCGCCCTTTTCCCCAGTTCCCCTCCTTATTTCCCTCTGACTGAAGTGGCCCCCTCCTTAATTGACGCGTTCTTTCGACCCTTGAAAAGTCTCTTTCAGACTCTCGTGCGGTCCCTTCCTCTCCGCGCATTTTCCTCTCTTTGCAAAGGTTTTTTTTCTCTTGTGGTGCCCCCAACTTTTCCTCATTGCGCTTTTTCCTTCCCCGAGTCCAGGAATTTCGTCTTCGCGTTTGGCCCTCTTTCTTCAGGAACTCCCCCCTCGTGTCAACGTCCATGAGCATATTCTTCTCTTCCTTTTTCGGGACTTTCGCTGTCGATTACCCCCCAGCCATTCCTCTGAGTTTTTTAGGATTCCAGACCTTAAAGTTTCTTTCTTATCGAAGAAAGCTAGTTTTACCGGCATAACTTCTCCCTCTGCCGAGGATCCTGTCGACTTCCCCCCCTGAGGATCCTCATTTCGAATCTCTTTGAGACGAGTCCCTAAGTATTTCCTGCGTAGATTTCTTTAGAACTTCTATTAGTTAGCTTTTCTCTCCGAAGTGATCCAAACCTTTCCCCCTGATGACCCACTCGGCTAGTCTAATTCCTCTTCCTTAAATTTTTCTTCATCCCCCCCCCTACCACCGCAGGTGCCTTCTTTTATCTTTTGTCTTTACCGAAGCGTTCAAACTCGTCAAATGGATAAGGATTCCACCGCCCTCCACAAGCACTTCTCGGCTTTCGATCCTTCCCAGAACCCCCTAAGTGTTTTTCCCTATTCAGATTCCGGTCCCCCTTTTTTATGATCTCTTAATTCACGAGTTTTCTTTTTTTTCCCCCGATTTGCTCTCCTTTGCCCTCTTTAAGACTTCAAGCAGCTCCCGTGGCGGGCTATCCCGTGACCCTCCCCCCCCCTACATTTTTTGATATTGTTTTTTCACCGCGTAGAGCTTGGCATTCTTCCTCCGACGCTTCAATCGCGAGTGCCTCTTCGGTCATCCGTCTCCTGAGGTATTTTCTCTCTGGTCTTGCGCTTTTGCGCTATTTCCTTTTGGCTTTTTTCCTGCGACCTCGGTTGTGTTCTTTTTCCTCGATTTTTTCATCGACATAGGCTCCTATTGTGGCTTACCCATTGGCCGTGCTCCGGAGGGTTTCTTTCGCTCGCACCGCTATTTTTCTATCGAATCCTTCGTTTCGCAATTTTCCATCCGTCAGCTGGTATTACCTTTGCTCTGTCTTCGCGCTTTCTTTTTTCTTCTGCCTTTCTATTTCCAGTCACCCCCTTCGAGTCTTGAAGAACTCCGTTACACGACTGTTTCGTTCATCTCCTTCGTTTTAGGTCTCGTCCCCGACCAGTTCCCTCCCTTGACATGCGCAAGGTACACCGCCTCTTCTCTTCGTTTTATTTCCGACTCTACATTCCCCAAACGCCCCCTCGCCGCTTCGTGCTCGCCGCTGCGTAATTATCCTCCTAGGTCTCCTCCTCGTTGCTCTCAAAAGACCTCCAAGCCTATTTCTGAAACTTTGATCTCCTTTCTCACTCTCTCTCTTTTTTTTTTTCCCCCGTTTCTTGTCGCACTCCCCCCGGCCCCCCAACAAGACATCTTTTCGATAAAATCTGTTGGTTTCCCGAATCGGAGCTCCTTTCAGGCGCCTTACCCTTTCGAAACCTTTCCCTCGTCGTAGTCCCTCAACTGCCACCTGTTTTTTTCCTCTTTTTTAGATGAATTGTCTCTCGAACGGGTATAAAACCTTCGTTCTGCAGCATGCTCTCGACCTGTTTTCATACGCCTCCCTTTAAATGTTTGTGCGGTAAAGCTGCTTCAATCCGCATTTTTCTTTTTTCGGCATCCTTTTCCCACTTTACTCTTATTCCCAACATCGTTTTTCATGGAGGGTTTTTTTTTCTTGTGTCGAGTTCTCCTTTTCAATTTTAACCCCCTTCCCTCGTGCGTTTTCTTTTTTTTTCAAGTATCTGAGACCATCCACCCTTTGGGGCAGATGTCGACTCGGCGAAGCCTTCCCCCCTTCCTTGGATCAGTCTCCTGCGTACCAAAATCATCTTCCCGACGCCTTCGTTCACTTTCACCCGCCGTTTTAGTTGACGATCATGTTCAGTACCCGAAGCTCGCACCCCACTGAAACCTCCTCGAGGTCCTCTTCCTCTCTCTCTCTTCCCCTTAAACCTGAAGTTATGGTGTCTCTTCTTTTTTTCTCTCCTGCATTGTTGTCCTGGCTATGCTCCCGTCGCTTGGTACCTTTGTGGACCCCTACCGTCCCCCCCTTCTCTTTCTGTGCATTTCTCTTCTCGTTCCCCCTAGGCGCCTTGCGATCTTCCTTTCTCCTTCACTCTGTTTTATCCCTCCTCTCTATCTTTTCTCATTTCTCCCCCCGGCATTTCCCCCTTTGACCGTGCGTAGACGCGCGTCTGTAGCCTTTCCCGAACCGCGAAGGCCTGGACTTCCTTTTTCCCCTTCTCCCTGCTTCCAGTCTCCTTGTTATTCATACTCCTTTTTCTGAGGTTTTCAAGTCTCTGGGTCGTCCCCAGAAGGCGTGTCCTCAGGCTCTTTTCGGATTCGTTCCTTGCGGAGCATTTTTGAACATCTAGACGCGTCTCTCTTGATCCCTTTTTATAATCCGTCGGATTCCCCCAATTCCTCTACCGCTTTCCCATCCCTAGCTCGTGCTTATGCTCCTCCTTGGTCGCAGAGTTCCGAACGGGACCCCCCCCGTCCTGCCTTTCTCGGGTCTTTTTTTTCATGCAGCCTTTTTCCAGATTTCTCGCGTGTCCTTCTTTAGAATCCCTTTTGCCTTTTACCTCCCCTGTTTTCTGGTTACCCGCTTCGGGAGATTTCTCCCTCCACTTTTTTCCCCCTTAGACTCCCCAACACACCTTTCTAGGAATACATTTAGTAGTCGGTCTCTATTTCCCCCCCCGTCTCATTGTTGCCTCCTTCCCTTCCGTCCCTCCCTTACTTCCGCTTCTCGTCCTCCTCTTAGGGTCCATCAACGCTGGTAAATCCTACATCCATGATTTTCCCTCCCCCATATTTCACCTGTAGCGACAGCCTTGGACTCTGATCCTCGCGGCCCTTGTCCACGGGATGTCTCGGGACTGACGCGACTCCCTTCAAGGAACCACCGTAAGTTAGTTTATTTCTTCCCCATCTTGTTCCCTGTCCTCCTTCCATTGTGTCTCCCCCCCGTTTCCTTTTAATGGAGCTTTTTCGAAGCAATTGGAGGGTTTGCACTTCGCCGGGAGTTTAATTTCCTCAGTGATTCTTCCCCCTCCAATTTACGCCCCCCCCTTCGAGCACCCTTCCCTCAACTACTATTCCGTGAGAAATTTCTTGCCAGCAAAACGTGATCCTTCGAATCTGATTTTTACTTACGAGCTTTCTTCCCTTGCTCTTTTCTTTTTTCCCTTTGGGGTCCTACCATTTTTCTGACTACTCTTATTCTTTTTCTTCCTCCCTTCCTCGTTTCTTCTTCAGTTTTCCTCTGCGTTTTTTCTTCCCTACGCCCCTTTTCGAGCCCTCTTATTTTAGATCTTTGCGGCGTACCCTTGATTTTACTGTTCTTGGTCCTGGAGGTCTTTACTCAATCTTTTTCTGTTTTTTAGAAACGACGATTCCTCTTGGGTTCCCCTTTCGTCAAATTCCTCTTTGAGTTCACTTCTGATCCCTGTGACGTTTTCGTCCTTATTTCGAGGTTTTTTTGTTCCTTATGAACGCCCCTGAACAATAGTTTTTTTTTCCTCTCCCCGAACGAACATGCTTTTCTCAACTTTAGGCGCTCGACGCTCCGCTTCCACCACCTTCCCTGCGTTTTTATCTTCTTCCCAATTGATTCCCTCTTCCTTATTAATCCTCTTTTCTTTTCCGACGGGACGTTTTTTTGTCTCCTTCCGACCCCTTTCCGATTTCTTAGCCGCTCCCCCTTTATTTTTCCCCCGCTTCTTCGCCCCGAAGAGCTGGCGCTACCTCTGTAATTATTTGGAATCTTTTCAGCATTCGTTTCTTTTTTCACGGTCTTCGCGGTCGCCCTTTTCCCGTTTTTTTCTTCCCAGCGTCACGCGCCGCTTTCATCATGAGATTCCTGGTTTCCGTTCCAAGCATTAATTACGATGAACTTTCTCCCTTCCATTCGTGCGGATGTTCTGGTTACAGCCCTTGTCCTGACCCTCCTCCCCCCTCCCCTTGATTTTCTTCTTCCTAGCTTGCCTTATTATCGAGCTTCTTAGAGGGTTCCCTAACCAACTGGTCCCAATTACTCGCCTGAGTCCTTGCAACCTTCCCCTAACCCCACCCCCTCTCTTTTGCTCTGTTTATCATACGCTGATTCAGAGTGTCTTCCTGAGAGTCTTTTCGCGCAGAATCCTTCAGTTTTCACGTTCCCCCCTCGGCTCAACCTGGTCGTTTTTCTCTGGCGACTTTCTTTTTTTTCTTTAAATGTTTTTGATGATTTTAAGAAGTCCGCCGTCTTCAGTTGGCAGTCCTACCGGTTGCATTTGGCGTCTGGATTTTTCCCACGTGTCTGGCCTTTCGAATTTTGTCCTCTTCTTTCTTCCCGCAGCTTAGCTTTAGTCCGGCTTTCCCTTCTCGGCTACACCCCCTTCCACCCTTTTTAACGATTTTAGTTTTCTATATCTCTTCCCCTAGGGGGTCACCTCATGTCGACCTGAAGACTTTGACCTTTTCAACTCTTTCTTCCCAACCTTCAGTCGGTCCCCGCTTTTCCGAACAGTGCCTTTCTTTTTGGTGGTCTCCTCGGATGGAGGTCCTTTTGGCCATTTCTATCCCCACATCTGATGTCAATCAATTCGTTTGCACAGTAACGAACATTTTCTTTCTGGTCCTTTTCTACCACTTTCCTCAAGTCCCTCTCCGGATCTCCCGTCTCCCGACTTCCCGACGGTCCGATGACTTCCTCTTTTTGTAATCATGAGCTTTTTCGTGCCCCTCTAGGTATTCTTCCTGCGAAGCTGCGGCCAAAGTTTCCTCCCTTTTGCTTCCTTTCGCTTTGCTTTTGGCTCAGCGTTCCTCTCACGTCTCCTTGTCTATAGCCCGGGCCAGGCAGCTTTTTCCGTCCCCCTACGGATTTTCACGGAATTGCTTGTCTCAACTCCCGCAACCCCTAGGTCCTTTGTGTGTCTTCCTCCTGCTCTAGTGCACCTCTGGAACCAGTTTCCTTTTACTATATCTCTCCCTCCCTTTTTATCTCAGTGATCAGTCGTTCATTTTTTCCGTCACACTACGAGAGAAGACCTTTCCAGTTCCTGTCGTTAAGTTTCTACCTCCTGCCGCGTGTTCAGGAGCCTCGGCATCTCCCCCCCCCTCCAATCCTTAACTATTTTTCACCTTGAAACGTTGCCTTCATACGATGACTCGTATGGACCTTTTTATATGCCTTTTTCCCCCCCCCCCGGCCCTCTCGTCCGATGCTCTGATCCGCCCTTCCTTCGCTTTCCAACAGCGACCCCCAGTTTTCAAGAGGAGAACCCCCGCCTGCTCGCCCTTTTCCTCCCTACGCCTTTTCGTGCCTACTTTTCCCACCCTCCTTCTTTTAAAGACGTCTTCTTTGTCTGCGCAATCCTCCTGTTAGAGCCCCGCTCTTCTTCTCTCCCCACTTTTTTTGACATCCCTTGCCCCATCTCTTCTCATATTGGGATCGCACCTTGTATCTCCCCTTGCCGACCCGTTCTCTGGTCTTCATTCGTCTCCCTGAAATGCTTTTTTGCTTCAAGGTGGTTTGGTCATTGAGTTGCTCTATTCCGCGTCCTGCTCGCTTCGTTGTTGAACGCTTCCTAACTTTTTTCCTCAACTCCTTTTGGATGATTTCTTCCTGACGTTTCTTACCGGTCTAAACTTGAGTTTTACGCAAACCTGCGTCTTTTAATATTTTGGTTCCCTCCCTTTCGGTCCCAAAAGTTGTGTCCAGCCGAACGACATAGGTAAGCCTCTCCCCCCTAAAACTCCTCTTTTATTCGTCTTTTATTCGACTATTTTTTGTGAGCCGTTTATTCACCCCGGAACTTCGAAGGGTTTCCTCTGACGCTTATAGCTTCTCCTCTCATCTTCGGCTCTCTTTTCTTTTTTTCTTCCTTCGATGCCTTCCCAGTTTGCGGGTCTTTTCTGAGAGTCTCCTTCAGCTGGTCGTTGTTTCCGAAAATACACCGCCTTTGAGCCCATGTACCTCGCTTCCTGCCGTTTTGAGGATTAGCCGGGTCTACCCTTCCGCTTTTGTAGGATCTTCTCCAGGGAGATTCCCCTCCCTGCCGCCGAAAAAGATTTAAGTAGAAAGTCCTTTCTTCCCCCCTCGACCCTTCTGTCTTATCTAGGTCAATTCCACCTGATTTCTTAACCTCCGATCTTCATTACCTGTTTTTCTTCTTGTCCTGATAGGTCCCTCAGTATGACTTCTCCCCTAGATTTCTGCCCAGATTTCTAGCAGTGTCTTTTTTTTGCACCCTTCTTTGTGTGACAGCACATTGTGAAATTATAGTGTTCTCTTTACTCTGAACTTTACGTGGGATGGCAGCGGGTAGCTGAAATAACTGCCTTTCTCCTTTAGATATCCTTCTGATAGTTTTCCTGCGTACTTTCGTTACATCTCTGTTTAGAGAGGGCGCCCAAGGGTCTCTTCACTAATAACCGGGCCCCCTTGCCAGGCTGTGGTCGTCCTTCAAGACTTTCAGACCGTTCGGTTTGACTGTGCCTTCTTCTGACGCGCAATCAGTGTGACTTTTTTATTTGTTTCTTCGAACCTCCTTTTCCTCATTCTTCCTCTTTCCCCACACCATTTGAAGGAATGTCCTCTTTGCTTTTTCACGATCTTCTTGTCCCCACCCTCGTTGACTATTGTAATTTGCCCCCATTGATCCCCTCTACCATCTTTTATACACACGACGGTCTAGTTTAGTGCCATACCCGCTTCGATTTATCGACTCAATTGTCGACCTTTTCATTCTTTCGCGTCATTTAGCCTAGTTCTCGGATCCCCGAGGGATTTAGCGCACCCCTTCCCCGATTGACAAAAGCTGCTTGACTTTCCTACATTTTT
>Ga0179591_1350055_pt1 | contig 10295 bp, 6 predicted proteins | sample CZOMad2_1_08_16f_FD_182891 | JGI IMG/M metagenome (GOLD analysis project Ga0179591, IMG submission 182891) | Vadose zone soil fungal communities from Angelo Coast Range Reserve, California, USA - CZOMad2_1_08_16fungal (PacBio error correction) | ecosystem: Environmental > Terrestrial > Soil >... | reverse complement strand
ACCTTTTTTTTTCATTCCTGGGGAGGAGTCTCTCCCTCCTTGAATCAATGTCGAGACTTACCTACCTTACCCCTGTACTGAAAACCCCCAAGCCCATGGCACCTTTATTTCATTTGGGCTCTCCGCCTCTTTTAAGATCAAGGTCTCAAAGCCTTCCTCCCTACTCTGGGAGTCAACCTCACAGGAAATCCCACCTAGAACAGGAAGACCTCTGTGCTCCTTTCGTTTTTGAAAGCGCCCCTTCCCCTCGTAACGGTTCTTCTCAGTAAGCGGGGTCCTGTCTCGTAATCAATTGACCCCAAGTCTGGCCACCTTTCCGATCTTTTTAAGTTCCTCGTCTAGCAAGAACCGCATTTTCCGGTCGGCCAGGCAGACTGCTGTGGGTTTCGGAAGAGGTAGTAACGTTCAAGCGCCTGTAACCCGAGGCCTCTCAGAGAGTGAGAACCCACATCTTTGTACCCCCCGTCCCAAGTAGTCCTTTTTCGGTACCTTTGTATTTGACATGAAAACTTCCCCCGTAGGGAGCCTCAACATTTTCTGAAAAACCTAACTACCCGCTCGTCAATCTGCCCCGGCTCGCGGAAAATTTTCCTGGCGCTTTCCTCTTTTTTTTTGCCTTGTGATAAAGAACACCCCTAGGTCGGTTGCTACTTTAAAAGTCTTTTTTCCAGTCAGTTCCCTGATACTGATGAAACACCAAAGCACTGCGCTTTTGAGCTCTTTTCCAGAATCTTTGATTGGCTATACTCTCTCTGACGCGCTTCACTAGAGGTTTATGAAGATATATGACTCAGCTCTGGGGCCGAATTTCCCCATTGTGTTCACCTTGTTCCTGTAGAAGGCCCCCTTTGTACAAGAAGGATGTCAGCGGTTTTTCTTCTGGAACCCTGCGACGGCCCGGTATCGTAAAGTGTAACCTTCCGTCTATTTCCCCGGTAATCCGGCGAACGTCTTCGAATGGTCGTAGGTACCCTTCCCATGGGGTTGTCTTTCCCTCCTCTGATGTTCCGAGCTACTTTTCCGGTTCCTATTGTGCTCAGGTTATCCCGTCTCCTTCCCCCCGCCGTCAGTAGGGAGACTATGACGGTTACTCGAGGTGAGGCACAGCCTTTTCAGCTGATTCTCTGGTTTCCCTGCTCTTCAACGTCGCCAGTATCAGTCCTTCAAAAGTTATTCATTGACTTGCACCCTTTTTTCAATGAAGTGTATTTTCCCCCCCCCTGACCCTTGGGCCTTTCAACGTATGTTTAGAGAGCCACCGAGTTTTTCTCTCCGCCCAGCGTCCCCTTTTTAGAGGCCGGCACTTGGTTCCGGAGAGGGTTTTTGGGCTTTTTTTCATTCCCCGCGTTCCTTTTCATAGTACATGGGATGATTAATGTGATAAGATCGCCACTTTTCTGTCCGTCCAGCCGTTTCATCTTGCTTGATCACGCTTTCCGCCTGTCAGGCGGTAGTCCGTTTTTTTTTACCGGAAAGGTTTCTCCGCGCAGTGCGCGTTGCGTCCGATTCTTCGCTTAGTGCTGCGAAGCTTCCGTCTATTCTTCTTTTCTTCGCGCCCTCTCTTTTCTGTCCCCCCAGCTGTCTTGGGAGCGTCCCTCTCCACGTATAATTCCAGGAGGTGGGCGGCTCAGGTCAAGATCGACTCGGTTTGCTTCCCCCCCCTTTCGTTTATGCCTATGGAGAGTGGTCAGGTAGCCGAGCCGGAAATAGGAGCCGATCATCGTCCTCCCGGTTTCAGTTAGGGTGTTTAAGACAGTATCATTGGGTGCACGGCCCCCAGCGGTGGCACCTCTTCCCGCTTAAGGGGAGTGATATATAGTCAATAGATGAGGGCACGGAGCCCTTTCTCCCAACCCCTTGTCTTTGACTACCAGCCTGCTATGGTCCCTATATCTGCCTCTCCGGGGTTTCCTGGTTGGTACGAAGGCTTGGGAACTCTTTCCCTTCCCCCATCATCGAGGCATCTCTTTTTCCCTATAATAATTTTTTTTAGCTTTAGCTAGATTCTCAGCTCTTAACCTTTCCTTTTTCCGTCCCCTTAAAACCCCGACTGAGGAATCTGTGAGATACGGGTTCTCTCTAGTTCGGAACTCTTTTTGTTGTTCGGGCTTTTGTGCCGGGAGTCTTTGAACCCGGGGAGCTATCGCCGCCACTTGGTCGCCTGGGCTCTTTGCCAGTAAGCCATGTCGGCGTCCCCTACCCTTTCTTTTCCTATTATCGCGTTCCGCCCTTCTCATCTTGATCAAGTCCAAAGCAATCGCCAGTTGCGTCAACATCGGGTTAGAACACGTTCTAGCTTCGCCGCGAGCCTTCCCCGATTGCATTTTCTTTTGAAAGGCCACGACCCCGATCCTTTTCCTTCTCCCCCTCAAAATGTGGGACAGAATACCGCGTTACCGAGAAGAAATCCTAGCTTTCGTCGATCCCCCCTTCACTCGCGCCTACTCTGTCCGAGAACTGCGACTTCGTCTCCCTTTAAGTTCCACAAAACTAATTGCTCCCACCCTGCGGGACCTGATAGTTCAGCGTGACCTCGTGCCTTTCCTCCCTCGTGCTTTCGTCCAATGATCTCATGTCCCCTACCCTCCCTAGATTCAACTTCTGGCGGCTTGGAAAACTGAAACTGACGCCCCCCTTTGTCTTGCCCCAACCCCCCCATCCGGCCTAGCGAGGCTTTTTGACGCTGTTTCTCCTGACCCGGTGGCCTCTTCCCCGCAAGTCTGTAAATGAAGCGTTACTTCCCTCGACATCGTTGCAAAGGCCTGGTATTTAGCGGTATATGCTTTGAAGGAGTAGAACGTTCCATTTTGGATCTTATCCCGTCCCGTGTAATACACGCTTGGAAGCTCTTGCCTCACTCTAAGTAACCGTCATCAGTTTGTCAAATTTGACCTCGTCTTTCTTCCGTCGATGCCATTATAAAAGTGAACTGACTTCCAGCGCTCTCCATTCCTCTCGGCCCCCAATACCAGTGGTAGGACTCCGACCCGACTCTCACCATTCGACTCCCTTTATTAATTTACCTTTGGCCAAGCGTTAGGCTTTGTGGAAAGTTCTCCCTAGCCGTCTGCAGGCGTCCATCTGTGAAGTCCCGATGCACCTCTCCATTTGCATATCTAGATTTCCTGCCGCCTACGCCCCCCCCCCTTTTTTGGTTTCCAAAATGTGACCTCGGCTCGTTCCCTCAACCTGTTCCTTCGCTCGCTGGCCTTACTTTCGGAGCATTTGCTGAGCCCATCAGACAGGGAAAGCGTGATTCCGCGTCCGTTTTTTTTTGCGGTCGTAAGAAGCTTCCACCTGCTTTCCCACCCCCCTACTTTCATTTCCCAACTAGGGTTGATGGATACGCCTGCCCCCCACGCGAAGAGCCCCCTTCGGGCAATTTTTAGAATGGACTAGTTCTTTTTGTTTTGTGAATCTACTTTTCGTCTCCCCGTTCCTTGTCCGTAATCCACGGAAGGTTTTACCGCCACTTGCGAGTATTATTCGTCTCTGTGGGGTACAATATAGGGATACTACTCACTATTTGAGTTCGTGAAGTGTCGGTTCCTAAATAGGTCGGTCTACCCTTCTTTTCACCCCAAGACGTCTGCATGGACGCATAGGCCTATGATTTTCGAAAGCCAGACTCCCCTGCCAAGATCGCTCATTTCAGACCGCTGTATTGAGCCTTAATTCTAGCCGCTTTCGAGTAAGTAAACTGGACTGGAAGGCATTCCCCCCCCCCCGTTCGTTCGCCCTGCTTTGCGGAGCGGATTTTCATTTCCTGAGTGTTTTGCAAGCCCTATGTCTATGGACCCCTTCTATTATTTTGGTCCCACCTCCCTATTAAGAGAGCTCGCCCCTCCCCTCATTCTTCTTTTGTTGCCTAGAACCGTTCCTTCTTGACCTTAGAGGCAGGTGAGGACCACCGTGTTACTCGTTTCCATTCAGGAAGACTGCCCCTTTTGTCTCCCTGAATGGATCCAGTGGTCCGAGATCGGTTTCCGTTCATTACAGACTGCCCACTAAAGAACTCAGGAGTTTGTTTTCCGAGCCTCTTCTGCTCCAGCCGTTACCGTTTTTTTTGCCATGAGGTTTGAATCTGTCAGCCCGCTTTCTGCCTGGCACTTTTTCCTTGGTCATTTTTCCCGAGACGCTTTTCTGAAAAAATATACTCACTCCACTCCATTTCCTATTGCTGCGAGACGTGGTGCTCGACGATCCCAGACTGACTGACCCAATGTGGGATACGACGCTCTTCTAGTGACTTCCCTGAATATGCAAGGGATCGGTATCCTGGATTTTTTGCCATTTTCCCAAAGGCATCGTGTTAAGCGCCAGCCCGTATTACCCTTGAGCTTGATGCTAGATTTGTCTGATGACACCTTGTGGCCCAGCGATAAAAATATGTCCTCAGTTCTCTAGTGGTAGAGAGGCCAGAACGGAAGTTATGTTTCTTCCCCCCCCCTGGTACGTATGCCGTCTGTGCAAGTGCTATGTTCTGAGTGAAAGCAGTAACAGCGACTGCAGTGATTACAACTGCATTTCCGTCTTCCCGCCTGGTCCTAGTACGGGCTATTTTTAGTTTTCAAAAAGTACCCCCCGGGTACGACTTCTGCTTCCGTTCAAGCGGACAACCTTGCGTTCCTCTCGTTGTTTTAGAACGCGTTCCCCCTCCTTCATTAGTCAGAGCTGTTATTTAAAGGGGGGGTATGCCAAACGTGACAGGCCCTCATAGTCACCCCACTGGGTTCATCCTTTTAAGTCCAGTCTTGGGGGCAAACAAAGTCGTCGCTGTCCGTTTTTCCCCACTCGAAGGCTGAGCCGGCACCCTGTGCAGCAGGACTGATAGCACACCACTTCCTGCGGGAAAGCTCCGACCTAGATTCCCCCTTATTTTCCCCGTTTTACATAGCCAAATTTGCCAGTCAGGCTCTAAATCCCGGTCCCTTCGGCGCTGGTTGGCGCTTCAACTGTTGATCCTGGGTTATTTGCACCAAGACGCCCTTCTCGAGCCGGGAGAGAGGCCCCCAGCATCAAAGATAAGGTCGTTTATCCCCCCAATGACTCTTCTAGCGGTTCCCCTTGAACAGCTGAGTCCACATAACTAGGAAATTTTTTTTTATGACCTGCGAGTTTTCTTTTCCGGAACGTTTTTTACGCTGGCCCCCTTGACCACTTTAAGTTAAAGGTCCCTCACCCTCAGATGATGACCGTTATTTTTATTCGGCTCTGAGCCCATCCTGAATCCTAACCGTCCGACCCTCCCGCCGATGCGTAGGTTCCCTTGCTTCCTGTACCGGTTTTCGAACATTCGTCTTTTTGACCACGGCAGGAAAGTCAGGTTCGCACTCTCCTTCCCCCGTGTGCGATGCTTATCTCAGGTTTAATCCCGACCGTCCCGACCACTGCGGTCCCCCGACACCTAAAATTTGCACAGGCACACGTCCGGGCGTTTATTAGAGTCGCGAGGTGGAATCAGACCAAGGTTTCAGCCTCGGCCATTCAGGAGGTGGCACAGGGAATGGCCACCCCTCGAAAGCGTTTTTTTCCTACTGTCTTTAAGGTTTGACCGGAGACCCTGGTCCCCAGTTCCAGGTTCTCCGCCTTCCAGAGGCTATATGACGGTCGAATCACTTTAAAGACGTCAGGACTTAAGTTTACCCAAGTCTTAGTGTCTTTTTTAGCAATCAAATCAATGGAACCTCATTTTACTGAGGCAGGACGGTGGTTCTTCCTCGCCCCCCGGTCGATAAGTAAAATGAGGACACCCCATTTTTCCCGTGTGTTAAAACTCCTTCCCACCCAGCGGACCCTACCGTCTAAGTCATCTGAGGGAACCTCTTTTTTTCATTTAACCCTTCAGTAACAGGGTACCGCCCGACTCCCTTCCCCCCCCAACTAAATCACAGATATCAATATACGCTCGCGGACCCCCGGAACGAAGGTCCATATTAGAGGTGGCCATTTGATTTATGCCCTCCAAACAGTAGTCGGTGCAGTCACATGAACTTAGGTTTTCCCTTTTTTGATGTGCACGATATCTGTTCGATAAAGCTCACGGACGCGGCTGCACGCTGGCAAGATATCTGATGGGTTTCATCACCATCGCTTACTGATTCTTTGAAATATATGAGGGCGAGATATTTGTAGCGGATGAGTTGCTCTTCTTCGATGCTTCCACCATTTACCACTGGAGAATGAGGCGCCTTGATCCTCAAGGACCTGTCCTCTGGGAAGCGGCCACATTCATTGTTACTCTTGCTTTTCTTCTAGGTGGTACTCTCTTCCCCAATCTCACTCGCTGCAAAGTCTTTGACCTTGTGATTTTTGATTAGGGGTCTGAGTTTCCCCCGCCCGACCGCGCGTTTTGTTTATGTCCGCGATGCTTTGGCCCTAGCGGATTTTCCAGTCCCCCTCCTTTTACCACTTTTGTCAAGTGGACATGCACTTCTTTCTTCCGAGTTCTGTGAGTAGTTGACGGTTACTTCTCTTTGTAGGAATATTTTTCCGCGGTGAGTTTTTGTCTATTTTCAATACCCCTAGACGTTTCCTGGAATTCAAGGTTCCCCTTCTGCCGCGAGAAACCCCTCCGGTTCATAAGAGTGTTTCTCTTGACCTCCTCTTATTGCCCCGGACCTTTACTGTATGGTGGAGTCTAACATATGTTTTTCTATCCCGGCCCCCACATCATTAATACTCTTTTCGGCTTCCCCCCCGGTTTTTAATGAATAGGGCGACTTTTCCTTCAATAAGCTTTAATAGAAGAGAGCCTTTTTCCCCTAATTTCTCCATTTCTGAGATCAATTGTGCTCGGCTGTAGAACTTTTGGACTTTTTTTCCGTCATAAGTCCCCTTCTTCTCTCTAATCTTCCCGCCTTCGGTTCTCGGTGGGTGGAGGCCGGTGAAGAATTGTTTCCATTCTCTTTGCGACCCTGATTTTTTTCGGACCGGTAAGTTTATCAATGTGCGTCTCTAGTACGTCGTCCAGTCTACCCTTCCCTCTAGCTTGCTGTAGTCTGTTGCAACTTTGGGGTGTGTGGCCGGCACTTTCCCAGGTCCATGGGTATAGTGCCGGATCTTTTCAGATTCGTCGTCTTGTCTTTACCTTAATTTTTGGCGCACCCCCCCCCCCCCCCCCCCCCCCCCCAACCACCCCCACCACCAAACACACCCCCCCCCCCCCCCCCCCCCCCCCCCACAAGGTCCTTTCTTCTATCGTCACAGGAGAGTTAAAGAAGCCTTTTGTCAGGAGTGGTCCTCAGATAATTTGAGGACAAAACGAGGTTTTTTCCCCACGGAGCCCGCCTTGGCGGCGACGGGTTTCTTCTGCCTCAGTCCACCGGATCCCTGTATAAAAAAACTGGTCGTTTTTACCGGAAGAGTATTTTCCCATCCCGAGGCCATCGACTGGTATTTTTCTTTTCCGTCCCCTTCTGGGGCGGGCTTCGGCATCATGTCTTCTCTATTCCCCAATAAGTTTTTTGGAGTAGCATGCACGGATTCTCCCCTACTCCATCCTGAAAATCCGGTGCCTGTCCCAAGTTTGTAGCCCCAGAAGGCTCAGGTTTATCCTTGGATTCGTTTAAGAAAAGTTCTTCTTCCCAGTGTTGACCCCTAGTAGGGACACCTGTTTTTTCTCTCCAGCCCCTTTACACGAGGTTGCGCCCAAAGAATGACTTAGTCAACCCCCCCCATTGCACCATTTATTGTTATTTTTTTTTTTGAGGGGTTGTTTTATTTTTTTTTTTGATCCGCGTTCTTGAAGACCCGACAGTATTTTATCTGCTACCAGGCACTCCCCCCCTTAACTTACAGTTATGTCCTAATTCGGTTTGATCAAGCTTCTAGCTCTGAACGAGCCGGGCCCGCTGACCCTCCGCAGTGAGTCGAAGAAACCCATCGTAGGGGACCTTTCTAAATCACCAGCTGTTCCCGACAGCATCAGGAGCCTTCAATCACCCCTTCCGTCGGGCTGAAGCCCGTCCCTTTACGTTCGAATAGGCGAACGCTCTGCTTTTCTTCTTCTCCGTCGGTTACACACACGAGGCATCGTTTAAAAGTTCGGGCAAGCATTCCGCTCCAGCGGAATTGAGTCCTTTCCACGGCCCGCGTGCACAATCAAGCCCACTGGAAAGTCATGACAATTTCGCGCTAGGCCATAGGTCCCCACCTTGACGCAAAGTTTAGAAATAGACTTGACCCTTGCCGGTTAGAGCGGCGATTTAGTATCGACCACCCATCTGTGGCCCTCGACTGAAAGACAGTTGGTAAGGTTTCATCGAAGCGTCCCTCCTACCATCTTCTGACCCCCTCTTTGTCTTCGATTCCTTTTCATTCCTTTTTCCCTTCCCGTGGCATGCTTCGTGAACTTTCATCACGCTTTAATCCTCAGGCTCCCCCCAGAAGTAAAAAGTAATAGTTACCGTTATGACTCTTCTTCTCCTGTGAGAACCCCCCCCCCCCCACCCCCCCCAACCCCAACCCCCCACCCACCACCCCCCCCCACACCAACACCCCCCCCAAACCCAACCCACAACACCCCCCACCCCCCCCCACCCCCCCCCCCCCCAAAACAAAACACCCACCCAACCCAAAAAAACCCCCCCCCCCCACCCCCAACCCCCCCCCCCCCCCCCACCCCTCATGTCCCCAACAAATTGTAACAGTTGCTTATTCACTTCCATCCTATAGTCCCACATAGTCACATAAAGTCAAATAGGTCGTCTATTTCCGACCAGCTAAAACTGTAGAGTTTGCCTGGCCGCAACGCTGGAGGGGGAGCTTCGATCCTGTTCCCCCAGTTTCGTAAGCTTCCCGGTTTCTTTCCTCGCAGTTACTTGAGGCTTTCGACTCTTTCCCTCCTTTCGGCAACTGAGTACACATGGTGAATAGCTTATGCCCTCCCTCGCGTGTTTATCCCTCGGCGATCTATCAGGCCCCTCCTCGATGGATTCCTCGTCTTCTCCTTTCTGAGCCATAAAACGCTCCCCCTTCCAGTGCCGTTCTTCTTTTCTATCTTTGCTTTCCTTCGCAGTATAAGAAAATGTGGCCACCTAAGAGGTTCTGATCACTACCTCAATTGGTTTTTGCTTGAATACAGCTGAAAACCCACCGCCTCTTCTTCCCCAACTGAGATCTCTTTTACTTTTCGTAGGTTATGGGGTACCCGTTTTGCGGATACCCGGTTAAGGCAGTTTAATAAAGTTTTTTCCAAGACCCCCTTGTTTTCCGTCGGATATTTCCGCGTGGGTAATCCGATTTGGAAGTCTCCAACGGAGGGGGAACATTTGCCCTGGTTCCCTTCATCGGGACCTTATACCTCGGTAATCAAATGTAAGTAGCCTGTGAAGACTCAAGGGCTGAGATCAGAAGTCTCCATCGGAAAATCTCGCGATAGGAAGGTCTCCTCCCCTCTTCGATCCTTGAATCGTCTCCCCTCTCTGAGGTTGATACCCTTTGAATGGAATTTTTTTTCCTTCACCAATGTAGTTCGCTCGGGACATCAGCGTTAGGCGCGAGAAAGCCGTTTAGAGTTGCCCTTCTGATTGAAAGTGTCGCTTCACCAAGACGACTGAACTTCCTCTCTCCCCACACCCTGATTTTATTTGTGGCGCCCAGTAGCCAGTCTTCAGGCCCTTCTCTTATCTACACGTCCTTTTTCTATTCCCCTTAGAAATGGAATTCGACTCTGGACCTTTTCATGGAATCTGCTTTCCTTTCGACTAGCGACTGTACTTCCATGAAAACGACCGCATCTTTGCCTGTTCTTATAGTGTGAAGTTCTATTCTGTGCTCGTAAGTTTTGGAAACTTTACCCCTTAAGCCCCCCCCTCTTCTTGTGGGACCTGGAAACTTTCCTAAATTTCTGAAGAGCCCCCCCGCGTCCCCCTCTACCCACGATCTCCCATAAAAGCTGGTTTTAGGTGCAGCTTTCTTTTTTTTTCTTTAATTGATCAAGAGTCTCGGGGCCTGCTACGACCTGCGCGGCCTGGGTACCGGATCTACCTCTGCGCTTCATTCCCCCGTCAATAAGCTTGTTAAGATACAGATCGTATTCTGAGTATCGCTGGCGAGCTGCTTGGCCACCCCGTTGATCATTTACAAGAAGGCAGATTTCGTGTTTGAGAGCTGTCAAGCTGAAGCTGTGGAGTTTTCAGGATGGTGTGGCAGTTGTCCTCCCTGGGCGTCGCTCGACCGCTCGTGCTTTGACCACCATCCTTTGCCGTTTATGAGAAAGCAGGGTAGATGCGGCGTTTTCTTAGGTGTCAACCCCCGGTTCAATGGCCCATCGAGGCAGGGAATCTTCCCCT
>Ga0179591_1522797_pt1 | contig 10296 bp, 7 predicted proteins | sample CZOMad2_1_08_16f_FD_182891 | JGI IMG/M metagenome (GOLD analysis project Ga0179591, IMG submission 182891) | Vadose zone soil fungal communities from Angelo Coast Range Reserve, California, USA - CZOMad2_1_08_16fungal (PacBio error correction) | ecosystem: Environmental > Terrestrial > Soil >... | reverse complement strand
GATGGGAATCGGCTTGGTCAACCCGGAGCTTCGCGCAGGGGCGCGTGGAAATTTTTGTGGGCGGCCGGGAGATGAGGCGGGGGGGGATCCGTGGCGTCGGGAATCAACATAACACCCTTGCCGCCAGGTGGGGAGTGGCGACAAACGGCATGCGCACTTCGGCGCGATCTTCCAGGGACAGATCCAGACCAAGCGGGCGGGAGCCCTCGCCGGAAACGCCCGCCCCAAAGGACCGGCGTGCCGAGGCTTCGGCGCGCGGCATAGGCCGGTTTTCTGTTTTTTTTGCGGCCGGGGGCATCCCAGATCAAGGCAAGGAGCCTGGCGGGCCGCAGTTCAGGGCGGTCCGCTTTCACGGATGGCCCGGAATCTCCGCGTTCGTGCCCGGCTCACGCGCTCCTGAAATTAGTGGGGCGACAGGTTGGTGGGCGCTTGGTGGGTGTTGCGGTTGGGCTCGCCTTCGTGCTTCACGCGCCCTGGGCGTTGGGAGGGCGGACTTCGTGTTCGCATGCGCCGCCGGCCGGTGGCCGCGGCACGCCTGACCGGTCTTGCTGCGGTCGGCCATCACTCGCGCGGGCCTTGGGGGCCACGCCATCGATCGTCCAGGCGCCGATATCGGATGGCTACGTGTTGTGGTCGGCGGCGGAAAGCTGGCCGGAGCCCGTAGACGGGCTGGGGCCGGCGGGCTCGGCAATGTCGGGGGTGGGCAGCGGGCACGGGAACAGGATATTTCATTCGCCCGGCGAGGGCCCGGATAGCCACGGGGCCGCGGGCCGGTTCGCTACGGGGCGTGATGTGCTGGGGCGGCTCGAGAGAGGCCGCGCTGCTCGCCGCCCGTGCTGGAGGCCGAGCCGGCACGTGGTTGGCGCTTCTCCTTCGGCGAACCCGGCTCGTGGGTCGAGGCGGCGTGCAGGCGGCTGGCAGCTCGGCGCTGTGTCCCAGGTCCAGGATTCCCGCGTCCAGCGCGGCAGGCGATCGAGGGCGGGGCCCCCCGTGGGGACGCGATCGGGCCACGGGCACGAAAGGGGGCGGGCACACAGGCGGGCGGTCGGCCACCCTGCCGCGGCTCCAGATCGTGCTCGAGCTCGCAGGCCGAGCGCCAAAGTTGACCCGTGCTGGCGGCCGCGGCATCGGCGAAACCGGCCGCGGCGCGGTGGCGGGCGGTTTGGGATCGCGGCGGGGCGCCCAGGCGGCCTGGGCCGGCACGCGTCGCGCCCCCATGAGGCCAGACAGGGCGCGGGCGAGGAGGCCAAGCGGGCGGCTGGTTGGAGGCCGAGACGAGGGACAGGCACGGTGGCTCACGCGCGTGGTAACGACCGTCGGCGCAGGAACATCCCGTGGCCCGAGCGGCTTCCCCGGGCGGGCGCTCGGACCGGTTCACGATCGCTGGCAAGGACAAGGAACACGAGACCGAGGCTCGGGGCCTCGAGCGGGAGAAAGGCCTCGGCCGCGGATGTGGGCGAGTACGACTACGGGCGGCCGGGAGGTACGGCGCGAATCACCGGAATCGAGTCGGTGGGGGACGGTGGTGGAAAGCATCTCGCGCGCGAGGCCGTAGGGGCGCTGCGGAAGGCGTATGGGACCAGTACCCGGCAAAACAGCAAAAACGAGCGGTAGGGACAGCGACGGCAGAGTTGACAGGGCGGCGCAGTGAGCGGGCAGTTCACTGCCCCGCTGCCCCACTGCCCCACTGATGTCAACCCCAGAAGGGTTGAAACGCCTTGAAGACCGGAGCGCTGGTTCCCACCCGCGACCGGCGGCCCCAGGGCGGGCATTCGCGTTGGTTGCGTGTGGCCCCTCGGCGGTAGCCGCGGGTTTCGCGCAGGGCGTGGCGGAGCCGGCGGTTCGGCGTGCGGCACGGGGCAATGTGGTCGCCAGGCGGAGAACCATCGTGCGGGGCGCTCGTCGAATCGCCTTCACGGGCCGGCCTCGGTTGCCCGTCGCGATCACCGGAGCCACCGGGACCCGCGCACGAGGGCCACCGTTGGGGGAGCCGTCTTTATTCGCGGCCCGACTCCTAGGACACGAGCGCCCCCGCCCGGCCAGGGACGGCGCGCAGCAAGGTCGGCGAGGGTTCGCTCGCACGGTGCGGCGCGGGGGGGTCGAGGGCGGATGATCGCCTCGAGGTCTCGTTCGCGGGGGCCCGTCCGCACCCATGGAGGGGCGGCTCGCGGCCGGGCTGGGCGCAGCGCAGGGCCGAAAGAGCATCACGTACTCGCCCTCGTTCACGAATTCCGAGGCGCTCAAAAAACGGGGCGACGAAAGAGGCCGTTGCCTGGAGCAGGAACACGGAGTTCCGCGCCGGCAGACTGGGCCGAAGCCAACTCCGACGGCCCGCCTCGGTCCAGGGCGGCCGCCGATGCCCTGGTTGCGCGGCCCTCCGGCACCAAGCCAAGGGCAGCCGAATCCAGCCGCTGCCGGCAAATGCGATGAAGGGGCGGAAACGCCGCACAGGGGCCTTACCGTCGGCGTCGGCCACGAACACCTCGCCCAGCGCGCGGGGACGCGGGAGGGAGCGCAAAGCCAGTTGGTCGAGCACGCGGCCGGAAGCCGGGGCGGGAGCCCCAGAAAACCGCCCCCCACCCTGGGAAAGCTCATCCTCGGGAATGACGACCACGTATCGAACTCGTGACCGCCACGCGAGGGTGACTGGTATCCGGCCCCGGGGCGAAACCAGCGCGAGTGTGACGCGCCGGGTACAACCGTCGGGCCGTTGGAACGATCGAGAGCTCGGTGGTGGCGGATTCCAACGGAGGAGTGGGAGGCCCTCGGCTTCCGGTCTGAAGGCGGACCGGCTGCGGATTCCGGGGGCCCGTTCAACGCTGGCCTTTCAGCGGGGGGGGGGGGGGGGATTCGGGAGCGGCGGCCGTGGCATCGTGGAGTGGGCGCTTGGCGCGGGGGGACCTACTTCAGCGAAGAGGAGATCGCCGGGATGGCCAACCGCGGCTGGCCCTGATTCGGGAGGAGTCCGAGGAGTCGACACCCCGCCCGAGAGCTAGTCGAGGGCATCCGAACCGCGCGCTCCCAGCTGGATCACGTGGTCGGTCGAGCGGCGGACTTCGAGGGCCAACCCCGTCCGCGAACCGCTCGAGGCCGCAGGGATTTCGCCCGCTTAGGGCGGGATTATCAAGCGACAAGGCCCAACGGCGGATGGCCCATTCTTCACGCACATCGGTTTGTGAAGGTGATCTCGGGAGGCTGGTTTGCCAGGGCAGGAGGAGGGGGCACGCCCGCGGCTTCTGGGGGGCCTCGTGGCGGTTTCGTGAGCGATTTATGTGGTGGGACCGGGCCGGCCCTCGCAGCTGGCGACGCGGCTCGGCCCCGTGGCACGACGCTGGCAGCCGGGATAATGCGGATCGCATCGGGGCTGCGGAACGCGGGTTTGGGGGGGGGGATGGTCAGGCCCGGCGGCTCCGAGTTCATGTTCCCGGCCGGGCCGCTGACACTGGAGGGACCCCTACTCGGGCCGGCGCGTCCTCCCGCCGGCTCGGGGCGCGTGAAAAGCGCTCGGCGCGGCCCTCGGCGAGCATGCGGCGTGAGCTGCTCCATTCTCCGTCGGGCCATGCTCCTCGGCGAGAGCGTCGGGAGCGCCTCGTTCTGGCGCGTCAGCTTCTCGAGGTGCTTCGTCGAGATCGCGGAGATGGTGCTCCCGGCGGGCCCGCCTCGTTTCAGGTCAAACTTCGTTCTGTCGCGGCGCCCCATAGCGGAAGACCGCCAATTTTAGCGGGCGGGGACGAGCTCGCCTCCTGTCACGAGGCCGGTTCCTGGGTCAGGCTCGTGACTCTTATTCCGAAAACCAGGGCGGCGGTAAAAATGGGGCGGCGCCAGGCTCGTCCACGATCACGGTGAGCACGGGCAACGTGGCGGCCGGCGGGGGGCGGAGCATCCGCGGCCGTTGCGGTTTTTGCCATGGTCGACGTGGTAGCCCAGATGCCGCGCAGCGCGGTGGCCACCCCGCGGGCGCTTCCCGTGGCGCCGGCAAGGGGGCGCCTGTATCAGCTCGTGCCGGTAGAGCGAGCGGGCCGGCCCCACAGACGTTGGGTCGCGGCCACTCGCGTGTAGAACATGAGCTCTGGAGCGGAAAGGCGCCGTCCGGGAATGCTCGGGTCGGCGAAGCCGCCGGCCGTCGCGCTTGAGCACGAGGAATGGGGATCGCGCTTCGAGCGTGGCAGAGCGGCCGCGCGAGCAGCCAGCCCAAGGCGCGGGCAGCGCGCTGGCCGACACGTCGCCAGCGCGACGAGATTATCAATCACCGGGGCGGGGGACACTGTCGGAGGCGTCGAATGGTTGGGGAACTGGCCGCTCTGGGTTTGGACGGCGAGGGACCCCCGCCAGTGGCCAGCAGGGCCGATTGAATCGGGCGGCCACGCGAGGGCCCAAGCAGGGGGCGTAGCAGGAAAGGCCCGCAGGTCGATCCTCTTGGACCGCAAGCATCCAGAACCGAAGGTTTACCAGGCGAGCGAACCGTGTCGCCTCCGCTTGGCCAGTCGGCAAACGAACCTTGCAAAACCTCCTCTGTTTAAGCAGCTTGCAGGGGGAAATGTGTTTACGTTGGCCGCCGTCGTGCCCGAGTGACGTTCTCCGCACCACGGGGGTGGAGGAATCGGGGGACCCAATGCAGCCGAGAGGCTTGCGGGGGCGAAGTCGCACAGATTGTTGGCGTTTTAAGCGCCATCGCGGCGGACGCCCGACAGATAAAATCCGTCGGCGCCAAGGAAAAAAAGGAATGGAGGAAAGAAAGGACGCCTTGGCATGGCGGGATGCCCGCGTTGATCTTTGCAGCCCTGACCCCTGGGAAACGGCTTCACTTCGAAACGATTCGCATGCCCCGCCGTGGGCCGGTGCTAGCCGGCCGAGGGCCGCGGATCGTCGCTGCCGCCATGCTCGATTTCCCGTTTGCGCCTGAGGGCGGGGGGAACGGGGCGCGATTTCTCGCCGACCGAGGGCAGGCGGGCAGCTGTCTCGGACGCTTCCGTGCCCGACCGCCGCCGCCGCCGAGATGCGCTTCGCCCCTTTCGAAGGCTTCGCGGGGGCCCAAAAAGGCGCGCCTCACTGGGGGCGCGCTTGCGGCAATTCAAAGCGTCGGGCCACGGCGGCCTCGCCAGGGCGGGGCAGGCCACGGGCGCGGCGCGCCCCCCCCACAAACGCGACCCCCCGGAAACCCCGAAACCGGGCGACGACCACCGAACACCGTGAATCCGTGCTCAGCCCGGCAGCGAGGGCGGCGGGTTGAAGTCCCAGGAAAAGGCACTTTGGCCGGAATTCCCAGTAGACGGGCGTTTCGCCATTTGAAAAAGACCGAAAGAAGCAAAAAAGTGGAAGGCCGTTGTGGCGCAGCTTCCAGGCCCGAAGAGGGCGGCTCGCGGCCGACGGCGTGGTGGGGCGCCACAGACCGGGCCGTGGGGCCCGCGCTGCGTGGGAAAAAAGCGGCTGCGAGTGCCAAAGCGTGGCGGAAAGGCGTCAACCAACCGGCGAAGGGTCCCCGGCCGAAAGCCGCCCACGAGGCGGCGAAAGGCACGAATTCCGTGCGGCGGTGCTCACGGACCCCCAGCCAGCTCTACGCCCGAAGAAGCCGCGGGCCCGGAAGCGGCCGAAGGCAACAACGGAGGAGCGGAAAGAAAAAAAGAAGCAACCGGCGAAAAGGCCGCCCGGCCGGGGCCGCTGCGAGCGAAGTCGAAGCCACCAACCCAAGACGAAAACGCTCCCCGCCGGACGCCGTCTCCCGCCCTGCAAGGGGGCGGACCTCCGCCTTCTCCCGTGGCGGCCGCGAAATTCGGGCCCGCAGAACGAGGCTGGCGGTCCGGACACACGCCTGCCAGGCCACCGCAACGGCCTGACGGTCGACGGGCGTGGTTGGGGCGGCCACGGTTGGAAGCGGTGATCGACGGCACGGCGAGGGAACAAGGGGGGAAACGCTGACGGCCTCTCCCCCTTCCGAGCTGCCCAGACCCCGCCGCGGAACACCACCATCCCACTCGGAACCAGCGCCGAGGGGATCGCGGTCGCCAACGGACGCGGGGGCGTCCCCCCGCGGGAAAAAAAAGCGCCTGCGGGGCGGAAAGGGGGCGGCCAAAACGCGTTGTTTGTCACACCCTTTTTGTCGCGGCCTTCCAGTCCGGTTGCGCCTCTCCCCGGGGATCGGCGAAAAATCCGGCCCTGCGGACTGAGGCGGGCGGTTGCGCCGGCCCTACAGGCGCGGCCACGGCGTTCAGGTCGGACGGCCCGGTCGTTGGGCCCGGCCCACCTGGCGGCTCCTGGGTTTATCAGCAGAGAGCCCGAATTGAAGCCCCCCGCCTCCGCGATCGTCCACGGACAGCTCCGCAGGCGGCGGTCCACCAACCAGCACCGGTCGTGGCGGGGCGGCGGGGTGGTTTGGAAAAAGTTCGGGCGTCGGGTGTCCCCGGGTTTGATTTGCGGGGGCCGGCGAAGAATCGCGCGAGCCCGTAAGTATGGGGCGGGCGGCACGGCTCTTCCAGTCCGTCCGGCTACCGACCACCACCCCCCCCTGCTTCGGGGTTCGGTCTCTTACGCGCTGCACGAGGAGGCCTTGCTGAGCTCGCCGAATGAAGGACTCGGGTTGCGGATTTCGGAAGGTCTACGGGCGACCGAAGGCGGGGGGCCGGGGGGCGCGACCAATCACGATCTTTACGCGAACTCCCAGCACGTCTAACCATGGTCCTTCGTCCTTTTTTTTTTGACGGCAGGCGCTTCGGACACGGTTCGACCAGCAGGGAAGACGGCTCGCGGTGGGGGCGACAGCATGACCCTCCACGGGGCGGCTTACGTCGTGCGCCAAACCCCGTCGGCTACATGATCCCCTGCCGGGGGTCCGAGGTCCGCGGGGCGGCGGGCCAGGGCTGCACTCGACCGGTCGGCCGTCGCGGCCGGCCGGCGGCGGCTGTGAATTCGGCGCAGCAAAACACGCATTTTCCCGTCCAAGCGCCCGGGGGCCTAGAGTCCCGTCGTTCGGCAGTCCCGATCGGACGCCGGGAAACAGGCAATGCTCGCGCGCGCGACACAACTTCACGATCAATCGAAAGGGCAGGACGTCAGGGGGCACGTGTCAGTCGAGGGTTGGGGGGACCATCGGTCCCGGGCTGCCGGCTTTTGCACGGATCGTCGGTGCTTCGCGGATGGGCGCGCCGTGCGCGAGGGGCGCGTGAGGCGCGTTGCAGAACTGCGATCTCAATCGGGGGTCCGAGTTTCGGGGGCGAGGCGAATTAAAGCCACTTCGCCGCCGCGGACCGTGCCGAAGGCGGGGTGACCGGGGGCCTCGACCTGGGCGCTTCGCCTGCGCGTCTGGCTCGCGGCAGCGCCAAGATCTCCTTCTGGTACGTCTTGAGAGCAACGCCGCTGTTCGGAGAGGCTCGGCTCCTCGACGGGTCCGTGAGGGCCGTCCCTGGGGCACGGCTCGCGTCGACGGCAGGGCGGGACGCGCGGAGGCGGGGCCTCGGAGCGGCTTAGCTTGTGGCCCCCCCCCACCCACCCCCCCGGCGCGGGAGGCGCGTGCCAGGCCAGCTGGGTCGGGGCGGGATCGGGACCCGTGGATCGCGGTCGTCGAAGGCGCTGGCGAGGGGACGCGGCGAAGGCTGCTGAACGGGGCTCCGGGGATCGGCCTGCCCGAGGAGGAGGACGGCGGCCGCCGGCTGGAGGCGCAGCGCGTTTCCGGCCAGGGACACCTGGCGATGTTGCAGGGGGGGGGGGGGGGGGGGGGGGGGGGGGGGGGCCAGGCCGCCATGCGTCAGGGGCCGCTGGTCATAGCTAGCAGCGCCGGGCGCTCCACTAAATTCCTCTTCAGGCGGGCCGCCGGGGGGACCGGCCAAGACGATGCTCGGGCGCAGGCGGTTCCCTCGATCCTGGCCCGGCGGCTCACGCCCACCGAGGCGCTCGAGGTCCGCCGCAGTAATCCGCAGCCTGGGACGGGAAGGCGGCGGTGGGGGGCTCTCCCCTGAGCCGCCGGCCGTTTCCCGGGCGCCGCACACTCGATCACGACGGGCGGGGCCTTTCATCGGCCGGAGGCGCGGCGCGGATTTGGCGGCCGGGAGTCGTTCCTGGGCCCACAAACGGGGTTGCTGTTCCTCGACGGAGCTCTTCGGAAGGTTTCGCGCCGACCCGAACCCTCGAGGGGGCGGCTTAAGGCCAGCCGGCTGGGAGATGGCAGCGTGGCGAATCTTCGGGCGGCGGGCGCGACATCGTGCGGTGTTACCGTCGCCGCTCATGGCTCGTGGCCCGCCAACGAAAAATCCCGTTTTTTGGGGGGGGGGGGTTGCCCCCTGTGGCTACGCGGGGAGGAAGGGCGGACCGCTGCCGCGGCACGAACCGAAGGCGGGAACATGCTCGTCACCACCGCGGGCTTGAAGGCGCCGCTGCTCGACCCAGCATCGACACCTGGTTCGTGAAAACCGCATGCAAGGGCGGCCGCCGAGCCGACGGCCGAGCCCCCTCTCCCGGAACCAGTTTCGGGGCGAGGGGCGGGAGCAGGTTCATTCGCCGCACGCGAGGGGCGCGCGGCGGGCCCAGGGCTGCGAAGGGGCCAGGGTGGAACCTGCGTGAACGCGGCGGAGGGGACGTGTCCGCCTGGGTGCGGAGCATGTTGCGCGTCCGGGGGGGGAGAGCGGGGCCCGCGAGATGATGCGACGGCGCCCGGGAGAGAGAGAGAGGGGACTGCTGAAGCGCTAGCAGGCAAGCATCGCGTGCTGCGGCGTGGGCTGGCGGCGCACGATCGCAGACCTGAACGCAGCACGCGAAAAGGCGGAATACCGCGGGCGGGGGTACATCGGTGGCGCGATTCGCGCTGCGAGCCGAGGGGGGCGGGTCTTGGCGGCGAGGCCGCGCGGGGCCATGAAGCCGCCCCGAAGGGGCGGCAGGCGAAGGCCACCGCCTGCCTCAGCTTGCCGGGGGCTGCGTCGCAGGGCTGGCTGATGGGCGGAGCTGGACCGGGCCCGCTTCGAGTTGCGGGGCAGGCAGACCGGGCCGCGTCGCGCTCTGCACGGAGCTGCTTCGCGCTCGGGAGGACGCCCGCTCATCGAGGCGGCTCCGCGGCCGGCGGCGAGTCGAGCTGAAGGCTCGCCACGAGCGACTCCGCGACGGCGAGCTTGGAGGGTGGACGGGAAAGAAGAGTCGATGGCCGTCTGTTCACGACCCGCGATATCCGCGGCAGCTCCGGCGACGCCGGGGGGCGCGGATGCTCTAACGTGCTCGGCGGGGCGCGTCTGGGCGGACGTGGCGAGCGCTGGGCGCGCGCTCCGGCAGACAAGTGCTCAATAAGCGGCACGCGGCAGGCCGAGAGCGACGACGGCAATCCGAGGGGTCGCGAGGAGCTGGCGCGGGGCCTCGCGGCGGCGGGGAATCACCCGTGATTGGAGCGCCACGGCGCGGGGGATTGCTCTTCTTGCCGCTCAGGGACGCTGCCCGCGAGGTTGGCGGACCGAACAATCGCCGTTGGCGGGGCGGGGAGGAGGGAGGGCGGGGCCCTCGGACGGTCCGCCGCACGGGGGGCGTGGGCGAGGCCGTACACGGGGGAAGCGCGTCGGCCCGCCGGGGGCCTGCATCCTGTCTGTGAGCTCCCGTGCGACTGTCCCGGGCCGCAACCTGGGGCGCGGGCCCGCGAGCGAAACGGATTCGGCGCGGCTGAGCCCGTGGACCCGTGATGGTCGAGGCCGCCGAGGTGAGAGGGCCAGGGAGCTTGTCCCCGGCCGCGCCTGGCGCGGGAGCTCGAGCGCACGCTCGCGGCGGTGGCCCTGGGCCGCCGTCACCTTCGCCCCCTGTCCGCCGCACGAAACCGCGCTGCTGATCCGCCGGGCGGCGGCGACTCGTAAGGGAGCCCACAGGATGTTGCTGAGCTGCTCATCGCTGGACGGCGGCCCGAAGACCGGCATGAGAGCCGAGCGCGGAGGCTTGGCTGGCCGGCCAGGCTGCGGCAGGACGGATCAGAGGGCGCAGTAAGGGATGGGCTGCGGACACGCCGGAGGAAGCTGGGGGGACGCGCTCGGGGGCGGGACTCGATGAGGTGCTTTGGCTGGAGCTGAGCGGAGGCTGGAGCTGAGTGATGGGGGGTTGCTTCGGACCGCGGCGACGGCGGGAACGACTACCCGTCCCGCCGCGGGGCGCGCCGGCGCGGGCCGGCGGGCGTGGCCGGGATATCTGATCCCGATTATGTTCCGGGAGAATGTGGAGGTCGTGCGTTCAGTATCGAGGGGGCGTACACAAGCGAAGACATCGGAACACGCATCATCGGGGCCTACCCATCCCGACCTTCTCCTTCGCCGGAGGTCAAAGGCGCGGAACATCTCAAAACCG
>Ga0179591_1287748_pt1 | contig 10296 bp, 10 predicted proteins | sample CZOMad2_1_08_16f_FD_182891 | JGI IMG/M metagenome (GOLD analysis project Ga0179591, IMG submission 182891) | Vadose zone soil fungal communities from Angelo Coast Range Reserve, California, USA - CZOMad2_1_08_16fungal (PacBio error correction) | ecosystem: Environmental > Terrestrial > Soil >... | reverse complement strand
GCTCGAATCGTTTGCGCCGGACTAGAGGAAGTCTTTTTTTATCTTTCTCAGCTCGTCATTTTCTTTTCTTTCCGTTCCTCAATGGCCCCCGGAAGGATATAACCTTTTCGCCTCACCTGCGAAAGGTATCCGATGTGGCGAGAGGTTTCTACACACCCCAATATTCTCTTGATTTCTTGGTTGACATCTCTCCTTTCTTAATTTTCTTTTGGGCATATGGAAGATATCACTCATACTCAATTTGTTGTGTCGATGCCAACCGTCTCGAAGGCGGTGCAAGCCCCCAGCACACGGCCGTTCGATGGTAAGTTGGCCCTTAGGAATCCCCAGCGGATTCCCCCCTTTCCCTTTCAAGCTGAGTCAAAAATCCGTGGCCGCCTACCGTAGGGGTTCGGACATTTCAAACGCCGTAGAGCAAAGTCAGAATCTTATTGACGATCCTCTCCCTAGTCTAGTCCCCGCTAGCCGAGGCCTTTCCGGAGCCCCCGCTTCTCTCAGAACCTCGATCTTGCCAGTTGGAAAGAAGAGCGTCCTCTGACGACTTTTCTCCTCCCTCAGCCCCCTTCTCAGACCCTTCCCTCTCTATTGTGTTTCCCCCCAAACGGGAAAAGACTAGTGATCCCGGCGTTTTTCGATTCAGCATTTCTCAACCGGCGACAAAAGCCCAATCACTAGTGATTTAGTGGTCCGGTCAGCCACACAGAACCCTCTCGTGAGTCTGTCTTAGTGAATTTTTGAAGAAGAGATAGGATCACTTTCGTCACTTTCCGCGTCACATAGATGTCGTCCTAACTCGAAGAGGCAATTCCCCCTCTCTCCCTTCCTTTAGACTTCGTCGACAAGTGCGCTGAAAGGCGTCGACGAGGAGGGACTATTTCCGAGTGACAGTAGAGAAACTCTCCCCCGCTGCCTTAGTTTCTTCAAGTTGATAATGCCCGTCAGCGTTCGTTTGCGCCCCCCCCCCCAGGAGATCCCCCCGCCCCCACCCCCCCCCCCCCCACCCTCGCCCCCCCCCCCCCCCCCTTCCCCCCCCCCACACTACCTCTTTACCACCCCCACCCCCTTAACACTCCTCCCCCCGCCCGCAATACTCCCTCCCCCACCACCCCCCATCCCTTCCCCCCCCCCCACACCCCCCCCTACCCTCCTCTCCCCCCCCCACTATTACTCTCCCCCCCCCCCCCCCCATCCACCCCCCCCCCTCCCTTTTTTGACGGATGCCTGACCAAGACCCCCCCCTCTTTCCCCTCCTGGTTGCCTTTTTTGACGTAGATGTAGAGAGTTTCCGGCCCGGATCGTACCTTGCACGTGCCGTTTCGTGCGCCGCCTAGGTTCCCCTTCCTTCCCCCCTCCCTCCCCCTGACCGTCGTAAGGGTACTTAATAGAGAACCGTCAAGATCTTGATTATGGAGAGCACGTTCTCTTTCTTCTAACGTACCGAGGCGACCCCCTATCGTCTTGGCTTGGCACTATTCCCCGCTTCTCTTTTACTCTATGAGGGTTCTGAGTGCGTTGGATTGCACGTCGCCTTCGCTGACGGCCCCGAGTCCGCTGCGGGTTTGTGCGCGTTCCTGACTCCCCCCTTCTAGTGCGGGTCCCATCTCGTTGCCCACTCTCCTTTCAATTCTTATAGAAGTACACTGAGCGAGTGCAACCGCCGTTTTCGGCGTTTGTTCTGCTGCTCGAATGCGAGGTCGTTCTTATTAGGCGAGTTCCGTCCCTACTTAGTGCTGTACTCCTAAACGACCTAGGGGGCTCTCCCCAGCGCTCCGCCGAGGGCGAAGCTCCGTTCGTTCGTCCACCTCGTTACGGTTGTGTCGACGTTTAGGCACTTCAATCGTCGGAAAATTACGGTAATTAGAAAGATTTCTCCTCCTCGAGACCAATCCCGGGCTCTCCTCCCCTATTTTCCCTTTCCTCCCCTCCTCGGTATGCGAGAGCACTTCCCCTACTCTCCGTTTGGAGGATGATATATATTCCGATTTTCAAAGAGTCGCCTCTCCCTTCCGGAGCTCCCTGTCCCTTCCCTCATTTCTTTATCCCAAGGGTTATCCACGTATTTTGAGTAACTGCCCGATAGATATCGAAAACAATAGAAGTCCGACGAGGGTTCCACTGCAGAACTTTTCCTATTTCTTAGACGGGGGGAGTCGATCTTGCCCCTAGAAAGACCGGTGACCGGGTGGGTTATAGCCTAGGGCGCTACCGAGGATTCCTACTTCACAGGGGCCCGAGAAGAGAGAGAGATCAGTCCCTCCTTCAAAGCTCAGCATCTTAGTAGCTGTGACCCTTGTCTCCGGTCTAGCGACGGTAAATATCCAAGAGCGACACACTGTAAGATAGACGGCACCCGTGTACTAGGGGAATGATTTTTTTCCTATGTTGCCTCTTCTCCCCTTTCCGTTTCTTCTTGATCCAGTACTCACTTTTTTTCTCAGATAAAAGTTTGCAATTTATCCTCGCTATGCGGTCTTTTGCACCAAGACGAGAGGGTCCCCTCCGAGGTCGCGTTTTCACTTCCCTTAAGTTCCTGCAGGAGTAATTCTATTTTCTTTAGAGTGTTCAGAGGTCAGTTGTAAGCGCAGCCATAAACTTGAGTCCACGGTTATTTTAGGGGAGGTGCTCCTTGAAAGAGGCGTGATAACCCTAACTCTGCAGATGGCTTGCCAAAATTGATTCGGTCGCCACCCCCTCTCAAGAGCTATTTTCTTCGGTGAAATCTCAGATCCCCCCCCTTTACCGCCCCTTTTACCCTAGTTGGGTATCTAGCCCTGTTAAATTGGCGAACCTCGTCTGCGAAGAGAGTCTCCTTTTTCCCCCTCCCGAATTCCCTCTTCCTATGTTTCTGAGCTGTTCTCTTTTCGGACGGGTATTCTACCTCATTCTTGCTGGCGTTAAATTCCTTTCCTCTCCCTCTTTGTTTGTAGAGATCATCGAGAGCGCTGTTTTTTTCGTCTGTGCGCATCCGACGTCCTCCATTCTCGGCACGACAGCTTTTTTTCCCCCCCATCGTCCAGATGGTTCTTTAAGATGTCGTTAAGGTTGGTGCTTCTCTGACCGCAATTAAGAAGGCATCTCTCGATTTCTTTCCCTCTTATTATTTCAGGCTCGAACACCTGACGGGAGGCAGTCCTTCCGCGTTGGCGAGCTCTTCCTTACCGGGGATCTAGGAGGATTAATTCTAAAATTAGCTCTCCCCCGCCCCTTTTACAACCCTCCTGAGATAATTATGACCTGAAAGATGGCTCCGATCGCATGCGCCCGAGGATTTGAGATAGTCATCTTTGGCTGCCGACGCTTCTTCCCCTTATCTCTCCCTATAGGAGTGACGGGCCTTCCCGGCCCCCTTCCGAGATCGGTGTGACTTCGTCGTGATCACTGACTTTGAAAGTTTTCCCGAATGCGTCCTATCTTTCCCGGCACCTTTTTCCCTTGTGATGGAGGGCGCCAGGGTGCGGTGGGCATTAATATCCTATCTTTTACTATCCCCTCCCTTTTTTTTTTTAGTTCTCACTCTAGCCCAAGACGAGGCGAATGCCAAACGCCTAAACGGCCGTCAGATGGTCCGTGGGAGACACGCTCAGGCATTCTCTTATCACCTTTCAATGGAGACGAGAGATTCCGCCTCCTTCACTCAGAATTTTTCTCCCTGAGTCGTTCTTTTTTCCCCCCCCCCGGGATAGAAAACATAGTTCTAACGACGGCATCTCTTGAGACGATTAGAGATAGTGCCCCCTCTACGAGAGTTCGCAGTCTACTTTTTTTTCCTCAGGTACCTAGAGTTATAAAGATTGCATCATTTGCCTTTTGCCACCAGCGCGTCGCGCGTGGTTTGACCAGCCGCCATTAGACCTCCCCAAAGTCCTCCTCTTCTAGTTGAGATCCCCCCCTTTTCCCCCCTAGATACTTAGAGACGTCCCGGTTAGTTGTGAGTCGTCGCCATGGACCATCAAACCGAAGGCACCTCGACCTTCAGCTCTCACCCCTTCTTCTTCCTTTCCTTGCCACCCCCATGAAACCATAAGACGTCTTCATTGACAAGGCAGATCGTACGAGCCTTCTCCTTTCCCCCCCTCTTAACGATCACCCTCCCCTTTTTGAACTTTCCTTTTTGCGAAGGATTCCGGCCTTTTTCGGCGCGATTTCCGTTCCGAAGGCCCTCCGGCTTCGGTTCCCGTCTCCCTCAACCCATTTTCATTTCCGGCAGGATAGCACATCGAGGTCCGCTTGCAAGATGCTCCACAGTCGTCGCGACACTCATCTTTCCCCTTAGACCCCCATTCCGAGATGGAGAGAGCGAACGAAACCTCGCTTCACCGACAGGCCTGATGACCGTAGCATTTGTCCCCGACGCGAGCGCCTTTCCAAGGCTTGCTCCGGAAGCGAGACCTCACGTCGCTGCGTTTCCCTCGCCACCCGGAGGCAACGCCCCTCTACCCCCACCTTAGGGCCCCTGTCTACTCACGACGGAACCCACTATCCCTATTCTTTTTCCTACGCAGAGCGACCGCTTCTCGGCCTTTTCCTACGTCCCCCTCGGCTGGCGGAACGAGGGACCGTCTGACCCACTTGCGGGGAATGACTCCTTCGTTCGGCGTCTCCTATCTTGCATCCTTTGCGCAAACGACAATGACCAAGACCTGTTTTTGAGGTTCGAATCGTCGACCGGAGGCCATCTCTTCCTCCCGACGTACGAACCCTTTTCCTCCTCCTCATTTTTTCTCCCTCCTTTCCAGCGGAGGGTCTTCGCCGTATGGTCGCCCTGCGCTCTGCGGGCCGGCGTAGGTAGAGCTTCGACTTACTTTTTTGTCGATGAACGTAACCGGTCGTGTTTTTCCTCTTTCCCCATCGCCCTTCTTCCCTGACCTATAGGCCGTCCCCTGGCCCTTTTGTCTCCCCCCTTAGGTGCGAGTATTCGGTTCTTTTTCAACCCAATCAGATCGAAAAAGGCTTTCTTACGCGATTTATCGAGAAAAGCCCGGCTCCTCTCTATCTTATAGAATCATTTAGTCACGCGACGAGACTCTCTATTTACTACCTTTGTTGGTGTTTGCTAGCTTCTTTCTTTCTCTCTGTCTCTCTCACCTGATTCTTCCCCCTGATGAGAAAGCGGACCCCCAGGGATTTTCTGTCGGGACTTGCAATTCGAGCTACTTTGGAAACGCTGAAAAAGTATGCTTAGAGTGACCCCCCCCCTCCTCCGCTTCCTCCCCCTTTCAACCTCATAACTTTCCCCTGTGACGCGCAGGGCGGCCGCCGTTTTTTTTTAGGAACGAAATCTACGTGTTTTTCTAGAAGACTCTCCCCGATGTACGACTTCTCACCCCAAGGTCCCCCCTTTTCCCCCCCTGTTGACCTCCTCTGCTTTAGAGCACTAAGGTGCTCGTGCTGAGGTCGGATCCGTTGAGTAGGTACCTATTTCACCTTCCCTTACGAATCGGTTCTCCCTTGCAACGCCACCGTTTTTCCCGCAGGACCCTGTTTCTTCCCCTTTTCGCATTGTGCATGGTCAGATCTAGCAGAAAACGCCAAGTCTCGAAACTAAGAAGGATGCTGACCCCCCCTCTATGGATTTTCATCCTTTCTCCCCCAAATCACTACGACGGTTTCCCCAGTCATAAGCCAGCCCGAAGAGGGGCTCTCCGTCGACACCTTTCTCTTTTGCGGTCGGCTGAAATTTCTCCGAACGGTAGTGTTTGCTTGTTGAGGGGGCCACCTCCTGCCCCCCCTTTAGGTCCTCCCGAAGATTTTTCGGGAGAAAGGTACTCGCCCGGAAGTGTGCACGTCGCTAGAGGCTGTGTTTTTTCCCCCATAGCCCCTTTGATCACCGGCCTAAAGTTACTGGGGCCTGGTCGTTTTTTCCTTGCTCTGGGGAAATTTCACCTGAAGCCCGCTTAATTTGGTTTTCTCTCCGTGGGACATATTGAGCCTAAGCGTGCGCAGAATCGAATCCCGATATGCTTTCAGACCCTTGCCCTTTTCCCCTTAGTTTTCATTTCTTTTTGGAGTGAACATCTTTTACGAGTTGTAGCCTCTTCCTTCTCGATTTCTTTCTACTTGACTTTATTACGTAAACGATGGCTTAGTCAGGGCTGACTGCGTGGTCTCCGTTTGTCGGTGCCACGACAGATTAATGTCGTCTTGTCTAGGCCTTCCGCCCCCTCCCTTAGTTCGCTACTCTTTGGAGTGATGAGAGGTTTTCTGTCCATGGCTCTTTCATCACCACGAACCCGGCTTAAGTATCGAAGGTCAGAGTGTCCCCCCTGTGGTCGATCTCCTTCCTTTTGGTTTTTCTCTCCCAGCGCGAAGCAGCCCCACATGCAAGAGACCTTTTTGACGTAAAGCCTACCTCTCAGTCGTCTGACCTTTCGGTCCCTCCCACAAGTAGGAGGCTCGGCGCTGTTCTTCGCCGATTTTTTCGTTTCGGGGTTCTTTGTAAGTGATCGTACCCCTAACGAGAGGCCGGATTCGTGACTTCCTCCCTGTATCCCCTGCGACCTGCTTGTTATTTTCCCCTCTCTTCCGATCCGTTTTTCCCCCTTCGGATTAGAAGTTTGTGGTGCCAGGCGCCGTTGCTCTTCGAGCGAGGGACGAGTCTACTTTTATCTCGTTGTTGTTGGGTGCTATCTTTCCTATTCCCCCAGCGATCGAAGCCCGCCCCCGAGTCCTCCTCCTCCCCCCCCCGACAACCTCCCCCTTTTTCCCGAGTGCAGGAGCGCAGGAAACAGATAACTTCCTTGCGGCAGGTGCTCGAGCGTTAATTCGAATCTTTAGCTTTAGAGTAGGTTTCCTCTCGCTTCCCAATTCGCGAGTAAATTAAGAGATTCTCCCTCAGCTAGCCCGATCGTTGCGCAGGATCTTGTTCGAGTGATTCGTCCCTCTTTACTTTTTTTAATCCCAGTGTTCCCTTTGGCCCTGAATTTCGCGACCATGGTAGAAGAACTTGCGCCCCCCTTCAGATGTTAGGACTCCCGGGTCAACCCCCTTCGACTTAGCAGCTCCCGAGGGTTTGTGACACGGCCCCATCTTCAAAGTCTCCCCTCCCCCCCTCTCCTCAGTTCCCCCTGGAGGAGGCCGGCTGACCCCCACCCTCTCTTGACCCTTTCTTTGCGAGCCGCCCCTCTAGGCCATCTCTTTCCCCCCTCCTCTCCTCCGCGCCTCCACCCCTTTCTCGAAAACAGAAGACGCTCCACGGACCTGCGCGAAGTCTTCGACCCCTTCTGGCTCGACATATTTTCGTCCGAAGGCCCGCCCCCCTTTCCCCCCCTTCCTTTCCTCATGGGAATGACCCTTTGCAGGAATCTCCTGGTCAGTGAAGTTTTCCTGCCCTCGCTCTTCGCTCACTCTCCCTGCTTTCCTCGCCAAAGCGAGGGAGTGACTTGAGACCTAGCGCGCTCTGACACGAACCTTCCCCCCTCGAGTTATTTAAAAGAAAGGGAGGCCGTGGCACTGCCCACCCGACGTGAGCGCCCTTGAACCGGGCAGGGGGACTCCGATTGCCTCTCCACACCAGTCGTTCCCGGGAGGATTCCAACTCCTTTTAGGATACCCTCCCCAGTTTCTCAACACCTGTCGGCCTCGCTCTCGAACGACCCCGAGACCGCTCCGTTCTATCTCTCTGTCGACTATTACCTTTGGGAAGACCAGCCTGAGTATGCGAACTAGTTTGAGCGAGGGGGCTCCTTTGGGATCTCCGTCTTTTCGCTGCCTCAAAGACTAACGCACCGAATGGCGCAGGCCCCACCCGCCCCCCCCCGACTCAAGAGGTCGGTGAGCCTGATCCCATCTTCCCTTCCCGGTTCCTTTAAGAATACCCCGGATGACGTCTTCCGCGCGCTCCTGATGGAGCGGATGCGACTATACCGATGCTCCCCCCCCTTTACGTTTAAAAGTGGAGGTAGGGACAAGCTACGAGCTCCCCACTCACCGCGAAACCAATCTAGGATCTGCGCCGTTCGTTCTTCCGGGACCCCCTGATGTTGTTGAGTCGAGTTTCCTCTTCAGAATCTGTTCCACCATACGTATCTCCCCCAAATCCCCTTGACTCCTCTTTTCCCTGTTCTTACCAGTGGCAATTTCTCCGGATCGAAGTACATGCATTTCCTCTCTCCTCTTTTGACCCTCTCCTCCTCAGTGGTGGGATGACTCTGCCGACCCCGATTATCCGAGACCCGACTGAGCCCCTCCAGGACCTTTTCCCTCTGCCCTTCGTCCTTTTTCCTATTGCCGAAATGCTTCTCGGTACCACCCCGCCGCGCCACCGATCCGCCCGCTGGGTAACGGTCGCCACGCCCCCCCCCCTCTCTTACTTACTACCCACCCGTCCCTCCTTTCCTTGCTTCCCACTCACCACCCGTCCCCCACCGCCCTCCACCTAACCACCTCCCTCTCACACCTTTTCCCCTCCCCCCCCCCCCCTACCTCCCCCACTACCCACCCCCCCAGGCCCTACCCCCTCTTCCCGCCCACATCCCCCCCCCCCTCCCACCCCCCCCCACCCCCTACACCCGCCCCCCCTCCACCCTCCTACATACCTCCCTCTCGGCCCTCCCCCCCCCCCCCCCCCCCCACCCTCGCCTCCCCTCCCTCCCCCCCCCTCCCCCCCCCCCTCCCCCCATCCCCCCCCCCCCTTTCCCCCCCCACCCCCCCCAGTCCCCCCTCCCACCCATCTCTCCCCTCTCACACCCCCACCCCCCCCCCCCCCTACCCCGCTCCTCCCCGCCTCCCCCACTTACGCTCCCTCCCCCCCACCCACCCCCCCGCTCCCGTTCTCCCCCTACCCCTCCTCCACCCCCCCGCCCCCCCCCCCCCCACCCCATCTTACCCCTCCCACCCCCCCCCCCCTTCCCCTCCCACCCCCTCCCCCCCCCCCCCCCCCCCCCCCTCCAACCACCTCCATAGGATCCCGGGGCGAGCTAGCTTTGTTTAGTTCCATCCCCCCGGGACGTGTGACCCAGTTTGACGGAAAGTACACCCGTCAACGGGAATAAGAACTCTAGCCTAGTAGAGGTCCCTCTCCCCTTTCCTAACAAGTTTATAGATGTGTCTTTCAGATCCGGTCGTCGCTGGGGGTGGTTTGTTCACTACAGTTAGCTTTAATTCCTGTTTTTCCCGGCTTTAGTAAACTGTAGGATGTGTCGCTTTACCTACCGTTTACCCGGCGCCGTTATCGAGGTCTAGTCCCTTTTCCCCCGGCCCTCCGAGGCAAATACTTTACACTCACCCTCTCTTCTCATAGTACCTTGGTGAAGAGCCACCAAGAAGAGCCGGGCCGTATTTCGCCGGTTCGCCAAAGCCCGCGTGATATAGATGTCACTTTTCCCCTCGAGTCTCCCAGTTCCCTTTTCGTCGTAAGAAAACCTTGAGACCACCTCTGGTGATCGTGGCGGGGGCCGGCCCACGCGGGGGCACCTGAACTCCCTCTCGGGATGGTTTCCCAAGGTTCACTATCTCCTGGATCCTTTAACGGTGAAACGTCTCCCGCGTCGGTTTCCCGAGCGCACGGCCACTTTCGGTGAAGACGTTCGATGTTTTTTCTTCTCGTTTCTCGCCTCTCGGTATGGTTGGAAGTCTGAACAAAGCTGCCCGCTTAGGAAGATTGTCTTTCCTTCGGGATCTTCCAGAGCGTGCCTGAAGGCCCACGAGATCGATTTAAGATTGACGACGTGCACCGTGTTCCCCCTTACGCTGACGGGCCCTTCCGAGGAAAATCTCTGCTTCTTAAGAGATTGCATTGCTCCCGCGTTCGTTGCGATTTGTACCTTCCTGATTTTTCCTGGTCTCCTCTTTTTTGGTTTACCAGCATGATTTCCTCTGCGGGACGGACGATTCCCTGTTCTTTTTTTTTGATCCCTTTCCCAAGCCTAACGCCCGATCGACTTTTTGAGCCTTGTGATATGTTCCAGTCGGACTAACATACTCTGTCTGAAAGTCTATCCTTAGCTCTCTTGTTCCCGTGGTTTAGCCCCTCCCCCCGATTCAGGGGGTGTGCTTTTTCCCCGCTTCGACCGCTCGACGCTTCTTCAAACTGAAAGTCATCTCGTACTCTGTGTATTCCTGAAAGCCGCTCCGCGCCCCCACCAAGCGATTCCTAAGCTATCCTCATAGTGCTACCGCCTCTGCCTTCCGTCCTCCTTCTGCAGTTTTTTGGAGCTCCGGCCCCCCTCGTTGAAAGTGAATCAGCTTTTCAGGATCGACCACCTGCTCCCTCCCCAAGGTTATCCGTCCTTCGTTCTTTGTTATCAACGACCCTATTCGAGCAGGTGGGCAGAGTCCTCCTTCGAGCGCGCATTCTGG
>Ga0179591_1338844_pt1 | contig 10297 bp, 11 predicted proteins | sample CZOMad2_1_08_16f_FD_182891 | JGI IMG/M metagenome (GOLD analysis project Ga0179591, IMG submission 182891) | Vadose zone soil fungal communities from Angelo Coast Range Reserve, California, USA - CZOMad2_1_08_16fungal (PacBio error correction) | ecosystem: Environmental > Terrestrial > Soil >... | reverse complement strand
TTTCCACCCCAACACGCAAGGCTTTCCTCTCTGCTGCCGGCGTCTTACCGAAATGCAAGCCCCAGCTTTTTTTTTTTTCTGAACAACAGTTCTCCCCCCACGGCGTCATAGTAACAGTTCTGCTTCCTCCTTTTTCTCTCCTTTTGAGCCTCCGAAGATTTCCGTCATTCCCCCCTCAAAGCTGGCTTTGTAGGCTTTGAAGAATGCGGGAAGAGTCTTTCCCCCCGTTGGCTTTCGACTTACCCAGACAAAGGACCCCACAATATTTTTGGTCTTTACGCTCGTCCGTTCCTTTTTATCGACGGACCCCGCGGGGACCGAGTTTTTTTCTCTTTCGTGCGATGAAGGTGGTTACGCACTCCTTTTGCCTGCCTTCCCTTTTGCTATCGGACCCTCCTTCATGACCGGCCATTTTCTGTCCCTCTCTCGGCAATCTGATCTCCGTTTGGAGGTCTTTTCTTCCCCAACTGTTAAAGACGCAGTCCAGTCGCGCTTTTTTTGTATACGTCGTTTTCCCCTTGTTCGTTTCCTCTTTCCTAACTCTGCAACCAACCCAAATAAGGCAGGCTACATTTTCTCCTAATCCTTTCCTTTCCCCCGCAGGAAAAGAATGAAACCAGCTGGGTCGCTTGGACCACCCACTTAAGGTATGGAAGGCTGTTCTTGCCCAAGCTGTCTTCCTCAAAGCTCCGACTTCCCCTTTCTTCTCTTACTCGACATCCAGGAGTTCTTGCTGACGTTCGCTGACTCATTCGTCCGTCTCTTCGTCGAATTTGCTGAAGAGGCTTCTACGAGTTGCCCGAATTTGGGCTCCCTTCCCCTCCCCCCTCTCCTTACGTTCTTCATGACGAAACTCCCCGGCAGTCCCGCTTGAGGCTTTTTAGAGAAGGCAAATCCCTCTTTCCGTCGTTAATGTTTCGGCCCCCTCTTTCCCCCTTTTTTTTATCCGTGACATCCGCCAACTGGTTCCCGGCACCTGATCTCTGACATTTGCTTTATAATTTGACCCAGAGGCACTTTCCTGCGCTTCCTGGTGGCCTTAACTGTCAAACGTCCTTTAAACCCCTCTTTTTTTCACCAATTGAAGGATGATTTTTCTTCCATCACTTTATCTTCGTCCTAACTGTAACATATTTTTTACGATTTCCCTTTCTCTTGAACTTCGCCGAGCCTCTCTTTCTTTTTCCTTTCGAAAATCTCTGGCTCCCGACCACTTGGAAAACCTTCCCCCTCGTTCTGGATTTCAGGGAGAAGCTTTTGCAGAGTCCAACTTTCTGCTTCCTGAGCCATCCCCCACCAGTAGCCCCGAGACAGTTAGTTCTGAAGGACCGCCACGCCTCCTCCCAAGCCCCCCTTTTCCTCGAAATCCCGAATTTCTTTTTCAATGTTTGTGACGTACTCCTCGAAAAAGGGCGGCACTTGGCTCCTTTAGTTCCCTCCCGCCGCTCGGCTTCTTCTTTTTCAGGCGCTTGTTTATCCGTTCCCCCTCCCCTTTTGAAGGGTTTTTTGGCTGGCGAGCAGATAGCCATTTTCCCCGTCTCTTTTCCTGGAGTAATGACTAAATCTGACCTCTTATGCCTCTCATGATCCACCGACTTTTCCCTTTAGATTTTGAGTTGCGATCTTTTCGGTCTTTCCCCCCCATTGAAGCGAAAATCCCTTTTTTTTTGCTGACGAAGTCCTAGGTCCATTCCCCCGGATTTGCGCAGGGTCAGTTAGCCGTTCCTTGAGAAGATATATATATTTTCACACTCCAGTTTTCATCCCTACTAGACCTTTCAGCGAGCGGGGACCTTCCCTCCCACTGACCTTTCTTTTAACCTTCAGCCCAGTAAATCTGCCCCCCGTTCAGGCAGTCATCCAAGTTCCCTCCGTCCCTCGTCCATCATCAACCTCGGCCCAGATAGAATGGATCATTTCAGGACCTCTTCCTCTCTCGAACTTAGGAAGGTCTCGAGGATACTCACGTTTCGCTCTGGACGCACCTTATCCAGGCGGCCGGCAAAGCTTGTGGCCGGAAAGAACTTAGTCTCCCCGCAGGGCTCCTTTTTACGTACCCCCAAAATTGCTTCCCCTTGCCCGTTTTTGAAGGTCTCAGTGCAGATCCCTTCCCCCCCGGGTTCCACACGTCGGCCGGCTCGGGTGTCGATCTTGGCGGCGTTTCAATTCCACCGACCAAAGGTAGCGGTGCAATCCTCTCTAAAGTTTCCCCTTTTTCTTCCGGAATTGAGGGGCATGCTTGACCGTTTCCCTTTTGCACGAGACCTCCCCAGTCCCTTCTTGATTCGCCTTTTTTTCCAGGATTTCGTACATGTACTTCAGGACCCCTGACCGAAGAAGAGGAAATCTGTTCTTTCCGTCACCCCTTTCACCCCGGAATTCGCCGCACGATAAAGTGATAGCCAAGCTTTTCTCCCGAACCCCCCATCCGAAGGGGGTCTGTGGATGTCCTTTTTCAGTGAGGCACAATGAGTTTCATTTTTCCTAGGGCCCAAAAAAAACGTCTATCCTAAGCTTTAGAGAGTGCCGTGGACGACGTCCACCTTTGCTCTCTTGTCGGGCTCTTATACTCTTTTTTTTGACCGGACCAACCATGAATACAAGTTCCACTTCCGGTCTGTAGTAAATGTCCTACGTTCCCCCCCTCTCTTATTCGCGTAATGAAGAACGTCCCGCTTGCGGAGCACCCCCCCCCCACCCTTTTGAATTACTCGGCCCTCTTCTCGACAGAATCGTTGGCGGGACTAGAGCCAGAGTCTCGAAAGGTCATCATCGGCTAAAGTCTTGTTTTCGAAATAGGAAAGACTTCCCCTCACCCCGATTTCACGCTTCCTTCCCTTCAGCCTTCTTAATGTAACGATTTTACGTCCCCCCCCCCCTCCCTTCCTCCCGGTTACGAAGTTCGGATTTTATAGCGCCCCTTCCTAACGGCCTTCGCCGCCTTTCTTGGTATCTAAGCTGCGGAAAGACCCCCGGTTTTCGCCCTTCTTCCCCCCTTCCCTTCAAAGCGCGCCGGACGAAGCAGACTTTTCTTTCCCCCCTTTTTATGATCTCCCGTTTTTCAACTTGACCGCCCCGTCTTTGAAGCGCAAGAGCATTATGTTTCCCGTACGGAGAGGAAACCATGGATGCCCTCTCCTTCACCTAGTTCACCGATTCATCGGCAAGTGAGTTCCCCCGCCCCCCCCGAGTACCTTACGGCGAGGGAGCTTTTATTTGACCATCCCGCGGTCCTGTTTGGGTCATTCTTTTGATGAGAAGGCCCTTTGTTCCCGCCTCGGTCCTTTCACTTCGTCAGCCACCGGCTGTAAGTCCTTGAAACGGAGAGGATTTCCCTGGAACGAAGAGACGTTGCCCTTCTGACCCTTCTGCTTGCTGAACTGTTGTTCCACCGCCCTTTTCTTATTCATTCGTAGAAGCCTGAGCAGGCCCTCCTCGATCACAGGCCCTGCACGTTTGTCCGATCTCCTTTTCTTTGTGTTGAGGAGAATACTTCTCCTCTCTCTTTATCGATTCTAGACCTGCTAGCTCAGCCATTCCGCAACAAATCTCCTTAAAACTTTTTAAAGGGACAGCGTTTTTACCTTTGACGTAATAGTTTTTTCCAAAAGTCCTTCCCCCTGGTACAGCTTTCTCTTCTCTCCTGAAGTACTCTCGCAGCCCAGCATGTTGTGGTTCGGGATGACTTACGCTGACATGCAAGTTTATGCATCTTTCTTTTGGACACACCCAATTGACTTTATTAGTAAGATCGTTAACCTTCACAGTTGCCAGAGTTGTCCTCTCTTAGTAGATTTTCCTTTCCCTCGGGGGGAAGCTTCCCCCCAAATACATCGCCGTCCTCCTTATTCCGCCCCCCGGAAGCGTCTCGGTATCCGGAGAAATCTGATGTCTGTTGTTGAGCCTTTCTCTTCTACCCCACAAATTGTAAAGCACGTCGGCTGATTTCGTACGCTTGATTTGGGTCCGTCCCCGACTTCATATTAATTCGCCCTGGCAACCCCCCTAAGCCAGAACTTGTGTCAGATTCCCATCTTTCCTCCACTCTGAAATTGCAGAAGAACCTCCCTCCTTATTTTCCCGATGTTCGCAGTGGCTTACATGACGCCTTCTTATTCCTTTTGACCATCCGCCCAGCTTTTCGGGGTTCTTCCCTCTTCTGTCTTTTGTTAAATATTTCCATCTTGTTGTCCTTCCGAGGATTTTTCCTTTTTCGACGTGGCGTTTCCGCCGAGGGTAAAGAAAACCTCTCCCGTAGTCTTGTCCTGTGTGGCGCCGAGTATGCAGCATGGCCTTTTAACTCACCTTCTTAGAAACGTCCTTTCAGTTCACGTCAAGATATTATCCATTTACTCCTCCCGGGCTGAAATTCCCCACGCGTAGCGCATGTGTTTTTCTCAGTTAGATACCCCCTCCTCCCGCCATCGCCACAATCTTTTCCCTGTCCAGCTCTCTGATGATACCCTTTTTCCCCTTCCTTTTAAAAAGTGGCGCTAAGTTTAAAAGTTCGTCCTGGTTTCCTCACCTTTACCGCTTCCACTCACCTAACCTTTTCTGGCTGATTGGTTTCCTCTTTTTCCAATACCCTTTATGCGCCCCCTCATGAATGTTTTTCCAACCCCCTTTTTTTGTTCCCATATTTATGAATTCGTTCCGTCAGTTCCGTTACCTTTCCCTCTAATTTTAGGACTTAAAATGCGTTTTCCATCCTCACCTCGCCGCAGTGCTGGTTTTCTCGTCCTTTGCGACAAAGACGGTCCCTCTTAACTCTTCTCCTTTTCAACCACGTGAAGACTCGATTGCCCGACCGGTTCTCTCTGTGTCACTTACTTTTCAGCTCCCCCCCACGCCCAGGGTCCGCGCCGGCCTTTTTCATCACCCCCGTGTTTTTTTTTCCCCCCTTCCTATCAATTCACTTCGACCTCAAACGACACGGGTTCTCCCCCATTTAGTTTTTAAACCAGCTCCGTTCCGATATTTTTCCCTTTTTTCTTCTTTGGAAAAGACCTTCTTCTGCCCTTTTGGTCTGAATATCGCCGGTCCCCCTCTTGTAAAGTCTCCCTCTGTTAAATTTCGAACTCGTGATTTCTTCCCTGACCCTCCTCCGCTGGTTTCTTTTTTAGATTTTTCCTGCTCTGTCTTTTCTTTCCTTTCCCCCATTATCCACAATGCCGCATTCCCCGCCGGATCGTGTCAGGGTTTACTCCTGTTTCTGATCGTTAGACCTGACCTTCTTGCGTTCCGAGATTTTCTCTCTTTTGTTGTCGACATCCTTTCTACTGAAGTCCTGCCAATCTCTTCCCTGACCCGGCAACGATCAGGAAGGCAGGAAACTCCTCTTCCCCTTTTTCGCGGTCCTTTTCCCTAGTTTTTACAATAAGCACTCGTCCCTCAGACAATTACCGCGGCAGCTGATTGGAGCCTCTGAGGCCTCCCCCTCTGGTCGAGGCCTTGAGGACTCGAGGAAGGTCCATTTTTTTTCCCCCGCCCCCTTGTATTACCGGCTCTTCTCCCCTGGAAACCCTCAAGGTCGGGCCGGACCTAAACTTTTGAAATGCTACACCCCCTGCCTCCCTCTCCCACAACTTTGGGCGGCACAAGTGGATCTTGAGGCTCATTCTGCAGGAACACCCACGGTGTTCACGTCGTCTCCGTTTCTCTTGGCGGTGGGAGTGCTTCGGACATTCAACCGAAACGCGCGGTGCTCTTCTTTTGCCTTGGCTCAGGCATTTTGCAGGGTTAATGTGATTTTTTTCTCCCCCTGTCCAAAGCGGCGCCCGAGACGCTCCCCGTCCCTCTTTTGTGAGAATGGTTTTCTTCATTTTTCCTTTCTCCTGACTTTCTTTCCATTTGTCCGTACCCCAATACGGCTGACGGGAACGAAGTTAGAGGAAATCTCTTCTCCCAAATTTTTGAACACCTTATTCTCCCCCGCAAGTTTTTTACGGAAACATCGCTTTGGTTTGGAGTCCTCGGGACTGAGGACAACATCCTTTCAAATTTGTAACCCGGATAGAAAGGAAAGTTATCATCCCCCCCCCTTTTTTTGCCTTCGGTCTCATTGAGGCGCGCGTCTTCCCTTGAGCTTGCGGCGGTCCTCTATTTGAGCCACCTTAATGTCGTATTTTCCCCTTTTATCTCTGCGACCCGGATTTTATTTTAGGTCCAGGTATTTCCTAATGGTTGCCTTTTAAAAAGTCGTCCCAATCGGCCATCGCAATCTAGATCCTTTGGAGTTATCTTCCCCTATTTCCCTAGTCGAAGGCATACTAGGTTCTCCCCCTGATTGTCTTCCGAAATAGATAGAGCCTCTTGCGCTTCGATTGGCCCTGCTTGAGGATGGTGCTTCCCCTGTTGGGAGAATCTCCTCTTCTTCGACCGTTCGGGCTTTATGCGATTTTTTTTTTTCTCTTAGCGCATTGCCCGCTGTGCATGTACGCCATTTTATATACGTTTTCCCCGTTGCCCCCTTTGCCTGCTTTCAAAAATTTCCTCACTCGAGATTCCTCCCATTTCCTCCCGATTCTTTACAACCTTGTTTTACTGCTTCCTACCTTTGATGCGACTACAGCCGCAGTTCTTCTGGGAGGTAATTTCATGGATCTTGAGTCCTTTCTTCGATGAGTTCGTCGACCTCGTCGAGAATTCCTTCCTTCCCCCGCTCGTCAACTCGGACATCGCGTCGTCTTTCCCGTTCAACGTTTTCCATAAGTCAGCTTCAAGAGTGTAATGTTTTCTGGGCTTTGCTTCTCCTCCTTCACATCGGCAGAGACTCCGAATTTCCTTGGCGTCGGCAAGCTTAGGCTCTCGTATCTCCCTTCCCTACGAAGAGCCTGAACTTTGACGACTCTTATTGAAGGGATCTTTGGTTCTCTTTAGACGACTATAATTTTCCATCTCTCTCCCCTTCGCCGATTCGTAGCTCACTTTTGTTTTTGTTCGATCGCGGGAGATCAGCCGCTTGTACTCACCTGATCGGAGTATTGATTATACTTCTTTCCCCCAATCTAACGCCGGAAAATTCAATCCAGCCCTTAATCGTACCCTTCACGTCGCTTCGGTTCGGTCCCTTATCTACTAGATTTAGTATTCGCCCCCCCAATCCCCCCATCTGGCTGTTCGGGGCTGTGACGACCTTCTTGCCGCGGCTTTTCGCAAGGCATGCCGACACTCCTTCCGTCACACACAAGGCCCCCAGCCTCCTTCTACGCTCGCGTTAAGCCGACGTCTCCCCAGACCTTGCACTCTTTTTTCAGGGTGCCGATTTTTCGAAACGATCCTTCGCCGATCGACCCTTATCCCTTCTTCTGCTGGCGTCTCGACGGCTGGTTCTTCTTCTCCCCCTTCTCGTTGTCGGGTGAATTTCAAAAATTTAAAGCACGTCGCCTTTATTTCTCCGCGCTTGCTTGGACGTTGGGGACTCCCTCCCCCCCCTGTTCGGCCGTCCAGGTAGCTTTGTCCACCCCCCCCCTCAGCGTTCACCTGCTAACTTCAGAAACGCCTTCTGCCCCTCCTCCCCGACCCACTTCGTTCAGATCTTGTTCCTTCCAAAGCTCGTACAGATCCCTAATCCACGGGTCGGCACTTTTTCAGATGTCGGTATATTTAATATTTTCCGACCCTCCTTCTTTTGTTCGCACTCGCCGAGGAGCTCTGATTCCCTCTCCCCGCCTGGTCCCGCCAACCGATTCGTCTAGGAGAAGGCGCTTGATGGCCCTCATTTGTTGTCTGCTCGGCCCCCAACCAGTCTATGACCGAAAGACGTGCATTCTGTACATGAGAAAGGCCTTTTTTCCATGCGGTTTTGCTGATCAAACTTTCTCTTCCTTTTTTCCCCTAAGGTCCGATCAAGGCGCGAGGACCATGCTTGGACGTATTCCCACCCATTTTTACCCCCCTTGCTGATCACCTTTCTCTCCCTTGTCTTACGTAAAGCGATGTGAAATTCCTGTTCCTTTTCCTTTCCTAAGGACCCCCCCATCCCCACGCTCACCGAACCAGTTTACAGTGCTTGACAGCCATCTTGTCCGATCCTATCCTGTTTTTAACCCCCTTTCAGTAACGTAAAGATTTCCCCTTTCCCAATTTCCTTTTCCCCTTTTTTTTTACGTCGTATCGTACATGTACGAAAATCTAAGATCATTTTCACCCTCGCATCCGTGCTCTTCGTTTTTTTTTTTGCCTGTGTTTAAACCAGCGGTCCTAATTGAGCTGCGAAAAGTCACAATTTACGTCCTCTTGACACCGGCGCACGTTTCGTTTTGAAAGTTTCCTCCCAAGAGGACCACGACCTGCGATCGGTCGACTTTTATTTTTGTTTCCTTGACTATAAACTTCCTCTCCTTCCTTCACCAGGGCCGGAACTTGGCCTTAAGTCGCGGCTTCCTTTTCTGTATTTTTTTTCGGACCACGTCCTTTTCTTTGCGTGGTTTAATAGAGGTGTCCAATTCCTTTCTCTTTTTCTTGAACCGTATCCTCGAGACTTCGTTACTTGAGTCCTGCCATCCCTTTTTCTGGCATCCCGGCGCGATTTTTTTTTTTTCCCGGCGGGAAAAACGTTAATGTATCTCTCATGGTTCCCTCCTTTTCCTTTCTCTCCCGATTTCAGCGCCGTACTCGCTTGGAGTCCTCTTGTTGTTTTGTGATGTCCAATCTCTATCCCCCCGATGCGGCGACTCCCCTTCGGCAAACGATCCGGATTCCTGATCCGTCCCCGTCGTTTCTGCGGCATGTGTGATGGGCTACTCGATGACCCCCTTCCCTTTCCCTCGCAACCCAAAGACCTCGGCCGGCTATTCATCACCTGAGGTCGAAGGCGACTTTTCCCTTTTGAGTGATTCCCTTACGCCAGCTCCCCCTTGTCCGATTCCGTGACACAAACTTCTATCCCCAGAAGCCCGCAAAGCAATCTTGCGTCCCCTCAGTTAATCTCCTTCCCGGCCTGACGTCCAGCGGCCAAGTGCCGCCTTTTTTTTCTGAGGGCAGACAAACCACGGTTTCCCGTCTGCCCTCTTCTTTCACCTTTTCGTGTCGCTCTTGGCGCTCCTTTTTTCCCGTTTGGTCCTCTCTGCGTTGTTCGGGCAGCAGGGGCATTTTGACCCCGGCAAAAGAGGCGCAAGAGAACGCCCTTCCCTTCCTCTTTTTCCGGTCTCATTTCCGTCTCCAGTTGTACCTGTACCTCTCCTCCTTTGTGACGGTTCCCCCACGAAGTTCAAGATCAAATCTGCGCTACGACATTTTTGAACCGACTTCTCCTACGATAAGTGTTCGGGCTTCGGAAAAATCTGCAGTATAAGGTTTTCTTGAGAGGTTTTATTCTCTTTCCACTTGTCCACCTGAAGTTGACATTGTTCCTTTTCTGGGCACCAACGGGTTTTAAGTCCTTCCCCCTAGCGCCCCCCCCCCCACCCCCCCCCCCCCAAAAAAATGCCGTTTCGACTTTTTCCACGGGTTGCGATGGAGCATAGCCCTTTTTCTCCTGCAAACCCCTGCCCGTTCTAGGTCTTCACATGTCCCATAGCTGCGACCCTCGGTATCCAGGGGTAAGGTACTCATGGTTTTTGACCTCTCCCCCCCCCTAACTCCGAAATCAAAGATACAGCTCATCGTGGGGACGAGAGCCTCTTCTCGAAGGCCTACTGCGAGTTCGAACCTTTAATTTCTTAAATAGGATGAACGACATAGGCGCGTTTATCCTGCATCCTTTGAGGATGGTCAGGCCTTCATACATTCCTGTTGCTACCCCGGAACAAGTTAGTCCTCCCTGGAGTTGTTCTTTTCCCTCTGCGCGTTTTCATGTCCTTGGGGTTTTACTACGACCTCCCTTCAACCGAACAAGGGCTAGTTCCCCCCTCCAAGCAAACGCCGTCCTTACACGTTTTCGATCCGCTCCTTTTGAAACCTCTTCTCCTAAAGAAGTCTCGTCCTGCCTTCCCTTTTCTTCCGGAATTTTCCGGATCTGAGGGCCTGCGATTTCGTCGCCTAGACCCCAATTTTTTCATCGGATGCGAGCCAAAATCGAAATTCTTCCCCTGCGAGGCCGAGGAAGAATCCTGAACCACTTCTCCTTGGTGTGGGCGGGAAGGTTTCTTCGTTTTTACCCGCTGGCATTCTCAGGCCGGGCGCCTTTCCCTGCCCGAACGCCATGCTTGGAGGCGGTCCCTCTTCTTGCGCGCCGGCCAGCCAATGTCCTCGAAGTGACCCTATGACGGCCATCACTTCTAAACTGTCCATCCGAGTGGATATGTTTAATGCTCTCCCTAGCAGTTCCGATCTCGGATCACGCGGTTCGTTCCCC
>Ga0179591_1370641_pt1 | contig 10298 bp, 8 predicted proteins | sample CZOMad2_1_08_16f_FD_182891 | JGI IMG/M metagenome (GOLD analysis project Ga0179591, IMG submission 182891) | Vadose zone soil fungal communities from Angelo Coast Range Reserve, California, USA - CZOMad2_1_08_16fungal (PacBio error correction) | ecosystem: Environmental > Terrestrial > Soil >... | reverse complement strand
TGTCCAGTCCTAAACCCCCCCCCCCAAATCGGCCTTCTCGCGGCGCGCGGAATCCTCCGGCGATCGATGACATCGGCCCAGCCCCCCTCCCTATAGCCTTTTGGACCCGCGGTGTGGCCTGCCGAACCCGGAACCACGGTATTTTCGCAGTTAGTTCCACACATCCGGATTTCCTATTCCTGGGGACGCAGTATTCACTCGATCGAGTTCTTTCATGAACTTCATCGCTCGAGTTTCCTCCGAACTTTGCCGTAGTTCCATGAAGGTCGCCGTGATGTCTGAACTTGTAATCCTTTTGTTTGCGACGAACAATTCAGAGTAGGGCAACTTCAAACTTTTTCCGATCCATTCCTCAGGATGGTAGCCCACCCAACCCTCTTTGTTTATTTTCTTCCGCTCGCTTTTTTTGACTGTCAAGAAATGTGGTCCTAATCGTTTTTTCCAACAACCGTTTTTTTTTTTTTTTTTGGCCCACCCGACCAACGGCAGTTTAGTGCACCATTCAGGCAATGTGTCTTTTTCAGAACCTCGTGCGCGACCCAGTTCAACGCATAGATGCCCTGCTATTTTTACACTCCCCCACAACCCAGCGTCGAGCTTGAATCGCCGCCTTCTGCTGCCCTGCACTACCCACCTTTTACGTGAACCCCTCTTCTGTTCCCAGCGTCGGTTTTCCCGATTCAGGACCCTTATGGGCCGCCCCTCCCCTGAAAGTCTGCGCAACCCGACGTTTGCGAGTCTTTGTTTACCACAGCCTCTGTTCCTGCCGTGAACTTCTGACTCTGCAAGAGTTTGGTTCGATCATTATTAGTACGTTCCCATCTCTGTACCCAGTCGCCCCTGCGCGGAGCCTATAGAGCCTGTTTGGCTCCCCCCCGGTTCAGTTCGCCCAGATATTCCTCTCTTCGCAACTATGCCTCTTGTGATCCCCTTGCTATCGCCTGACGCCCGTATATTCCTCTCCCTCTAAGGTAGTGAGACCAGTTTACAATGGTCGCCTATGCTGAAGACGTCTTTTCTTCCCTGTCTCCGCCCACGATCATGACCCTTTTCCCGTTCTTTCCCCTTTTGTTCCCTCGTTCCCGTCACGACCCCACTGCCGTCGAGTCCTGAATAAATTCAGTGTTTTTGAACGACTTTTCCATCCGTCTTGTGTTTATTTGCCTCTCTCCCTCGCTCTCTTCTTCACTCCTCCCCCTCTTGTCCCTGACCGAACAACCATTGCGAGACCACCTTGAGATCTCGCCGTAGTGTAGGGATCAGAATCTGTGTATAGCCCGCTCGCAGAGCACTTGGCCACGTCATTATACTGTTGTTCCGTTCTCCATGACTGCCCATCCACTTAGCGGTGACGGACAAGATGACCGCTTCGGTCCACATCTTCCCGTCTGTCTGAGTGTCTCTCCTGTTTTTATTGCTTGCAGATACTGTTTGTTGTGTTCTCGTGGTTGGCACTTGTGGAAACACCTCCCCCACCCCCCCCCCCTCATGACCATAGTTAGTATTGTTTTAGATCAACTTATCCGTGTGGAGACGCGAGCTCTTGGCCCCGCACACGAGATCGTTGTTCGTTAGCTAGACTGATTTGGGGTACCTAGGCTTTTACGTCCCATCCCCTTCGTCCTTTTGTTTCTTCGCTGTCTTTGCGGCGATTCTCCGGGAACATCCGGGTAGGAATCCCCTTAGTTTTGTCCGGACGATGTTCCTTCGCGCCCTCCCTCCGAGGCTCGCGGCTCTGCCTCTTTTTCCCCCATCTTCGTATCGTACTTTTTTGGACTTCCGCCGTCCGAGGTCTTCCGGCTGGACACCGGCGGTTGATCCTTGCTCCTCCGCTGACGACACTCCACTGACCCCCTCTTTGATGCTGCCGCTTGTTGCGCTAGCCCACCTCGACCCCACGCGACTGCAACACAATTCGCGAGCCTCTTCCCGTTTTTTTATCACCGTGAATTCCTCCTGCTATAGCACTCGTCCGCGTTTGCGTTCCCTCAGCTGCTTTTTTTTCTTCGTTTCTTGAAGCCCCAGCCCCCCCCCCCCAGCCCAGCAAGGATTTGGCACAACCCCCTCCCACCCCTCTCAGGATCAGCTCCTTCCGGAAAACTTTGACACATGGCCTTTTTAAGGGCTCGATTGCTCCCTCATCGGTCGTGTCGGTAAGAACATTTCCTCGCCACACCGAACACCAATTATTCCCTTCTCCTCACCCAGTCGCCTTGATTGGAACCCCTAGTGACTAGTCCGAACGTTGCGCGGTACCCTCCTCGCGAGATCCCCTAAAGAGTGCTCGCTCAAGGCCTGGCCACCCCTTTCGGATGGCCGATCGTCCCATTTTTTTTTTCCTATGCAGGACCGCGGGGTAATACCTCCTTCACTTCCGTTCCAACCGGCGCGGGGATCACCTTTAGTTTCTACGGTACATTGACTTGCTTGCCCCAGCGCCCTAGGCGTCGCCAACCTGAGTCTTAGCAACGTCGTTGTCATAGCCTAGTTGCCAACTTCGTACCTTTGCGTGTGACTATTTCTTTTTCCTCCGCTCCCCCCAGTACGTGAGGTATGTCTTCCGCAGACGCCCCCTGACCTCGCTAATCGGTTTTCACCCTTTTTTCCCCTAATCAGCCCTGCCCCCCCCCCCCCGAGTCGTGGTTGTGTCGAGGACCAATCTTCCCGTGCGAAATTCGGTGGTCAATCAGACGATAGACCGGCCCTGCTCCCACATCCGGCGGAAAAGTCTTTCTGAGAATCGCCGAGTTCCGGCCTTGTTTCTTAGACCCCTTCGCCTAGAAGGCCCAAAAACCTTCCTCTTTGCCTCAGCCGTTCCTTACCATGCGGATGTGAAGCAGAACGAACCCTTGCTGCCTAGATGACGTGCTGTCCTTGACCCATGCTTTACTGTGCGCCTTTCGCCCGCACCACCGTGTACCGGTGTATTTCACTCCCCTCTTTTCTCTCTGGCGGGAAGGACGCCTGGAACGCGCCCCGTCCTTGCTTAGCGCCTTCCTGTCTTTCACTCGGACCTACCCCCACATCAAGTTGGCCGCCGTCCTTTTTCCCCCATCCGCCACGGACTAACCGCTGCACCGTATCCTTCTCACCCGATTGCCTTATCCTCGACGGGACCGCCTTCTTCTTTCCCGATGAACTGCCCTGTCTGCGCGTTTGGACGCCGCTACCCCGGCCCTCGTCGGCCAAACTACAGCCTCGAGGGACCACGAGTCCGATTTCCCCCCCTTCCACCGAGTTTGCGTGTTTTCTCGGTGTAGCTCGGATCGTCGCTCTGGGACGATTCCCCCACAGAGTGGTCACACACCAGCCGCCCAGCGCCCTGACGCCTATGACTTTGGACCTCCCGGTAAGCGACGAAGGACGTCTTTGCTGCTCCGGGGGCGTTTTTGCTTCGTGATACCGCGACCGGACTCGAATCTTTTTCTTCCTCCTCCCGTTGTCTCAGAGATGGTTGAGTGCTTTTTTTTTGGCTCCCAGACGCCACAACCATGTCGTGCTACAGAGCGATCCGTCCTTACCTGACCTTCGATTTTTTCGCACTTTTTTGGTCGTGGTGGCGGTTCGACTCTTTGGTATCGTCCAGAGGCCAACGACCTATCCGCACCCCCCTCTCCATCGGGAGTTAACACGCCTCGGGTATACTTCGTGTCATTGGGGTTTTTCCTCCGTGGCCATTGATTGTATCTGCGTCGCCACCCTGTGTGACGTCCCCGGCGGCGGGTTCGTCGCGGGTAAGGAAACTTTCCCCCTGCCCGCCCCAGTCAGCTTTTTCGCGGGTGATGGGTTGTTCCTTTTTCCGGGTTCCCCCGGGCCGTCTTCGTTATCGCTTCACGTCTCGTGCGCTGAATCATCATTCAGTTGCGTAGGCGGCGCGTTGGTGTTGTTTTTTCCCCTTTCCCACGCCCCTGCGACGTTGGCGAGGTTTGGAGAAGAAATCGCCCGTAGTTACACAGTTTTTGTTAGTCCCCTCTTTTTTGTTGTCTTTTTTTTCCCCACTCGCACTGGTGCTCCGCACCTTTTTTTAGCAGACGTAGCCACGTGTCCCCGGCCCTTTGCTGCCAGCTTTCAGCTCCCCTTTACTGGCCGCGCCTCGTTGTGCTGGCTTCTTCGTGGTTGTGCTGGTTCACGTTATCGTTTTCGTTTTTTCGAACTCTCGAGAAACCCCTTTTTTCCTGTCGTGTGTGACGATCTCATGGAAATTTTTTGCCGGCGGCTGTTGGTAGCCCGGTCCTCCCTTTTTTGTTTCCGCGTCGATCCCCCTGAAGTTTATCGCAGCTACTGAGTTTTGTTTCTTGCCAAAACTGTCTCTCTTGGGCTTTTCTGGTTTCGGCATTGTAAACGGGGTTTCGGAATAGATTTGTTCCCCCTCTGTCGATAAATTCAACGTGCGGTTTTATCTCATTTCCTCGGTCTACGACTACCACGAACGTCACTCCTTTTGCCCAACTTCCGCGATGACCGACCTTTACGATGGGTCACAAATTGACTGTGACGTGGGTGACAGGCCTATTTCGGGGTTCTCTGAACACACTAATTACCACGAGACCATCTGCTTATGCCGCACTCGCCGTGTCGTTCCTCGTCGACTTTTCAGTGCTGGTACCCCGTCTCATCGCATCAACCACACCCGACGATCCGCTCTTAGTGGTCTTTGTCCTTCCTTTTACTGTTGAGTTTGATATGCGCGGCCGATTCCTCGGACCGTCCAAACGTGATGTTCGGACGTGGGTTCCCCATGTACTGTCACATTCGGTATTACCTTCACGGCGACTTGAATCGCGGCGAACTGTTGGGGTTCATTGACGTTGTGCTGTGTTGGTTGTTCGTTGACCGCCGCATCCCTTTCCCCACCTTTGAGGGCCCCATTCGAGATTGCGAAAATAGGTCACTTCAAGTTCGCTTCCATTTAGGCTTTTTGGATCGAGGAGGCGGCGTTTTTTAGCAGATCGCGCATAAAATGACCTTCTGGTGCATCGCGTTGGCGGGCCTGTCGCCCACCCGCCCGGAGACGATTTCTCTTCATCGGTTCCCAAGGCCGCTGGCGCTCAGCTGCCTGTGGCTTGTCGCATTGAATCTTCACAGTGTGTCTCCCATCCGCCCTTTTCGCGCATTGTGGCACTATCTTCGATTTGTCGACGATGTGTTCCCCTAGGTATTACAATTCGCCCGCATGATTTCCCTTGTCATGCGCAGGAGTAGGTCCTCAACCCTTTTTCCGTCGTCATCTCAAGATCGTGGACTCTCCACTTCGACCGGTTCGTAGTCCAGCCGCGATTTCTTCCGGCTGGAGCGTGGACCGTTCTTACTCCCCCAAGTTACTATGACCGCGTGGGGGCAGGTAATAGACGGCGAGACGTTCGCCTTTGCCGCTTGTTTTGGCGAAACCAAGGCCGCCCTTTCTAACCACGTCGTGTATTAATGAGTGGATGTTACCTCTCCGTTTGGACCTGTTTCTCCTCCCGGCCCCCCTTTGTTTTGTTCGTTGCTCGTCCCTCAATGGGCTCTCCCCCATTCTTTTTAGGGGGCTTTACCCAACCAACTATCCTGGACTTTGCCCCAATATCACTTACCCCTGTCGATTTCTTTTAGTGGCCCACATATGACGAACGACTTACCCGATTAGGATTTTTGCCTGCATCGAGTTGCAACCACTACGCCAGGGCCATGCGCTCCCTTGGGTGAACCTCTCAGTGTCGGAAAATCTGTCAGCTGTTCACCGTGTGCCTGAACTCGTATGGGGGCTGGTCTTCTTTCACTGTCCAACCGAGGTCAGCGAGTTCCGGTTACGCATAATGGCGTCTCACTCGGCGGATACTAAGTACAATCTGCCCCAGACGTGTTGCCTTGAATGGACTTCGAGGTGGTACTCTACGTTTGAGAGAAGATACGCGAGTGCTGTCTTTCCCTTGAACCATACGCAGTGTTGCTTTTGCCGTTGCCTTTCCCCTGTTAGGATACTTCTTGCCTTTTAACATTCTTCGGGCGTTCCCTTTAAGTCCCATGCCTTGCTCTTCCGAGACGGAGAACTTCAGTGTCGCGTTACCGGCCCCGGTCTGCACGCACCTTTTGATTTAATGTCAAGCCGGTGGCCGGGCAAAAGACATGTTTCTTCACACCCCAAACTCCCGCAGAATCGAGCGCCTCCACCTCCCTCAACCTTTTAAATTTTCACATTGAGCGGGGTACGAGAACGATTGGGGAGACACAATTTGACCTCTTGAGGCTCTCTTGTAAGTCCGATCTTCTCCTGCTCCCGACCCTATGCTGTGGTTCCCCAAAGGGCTTCTTTCGCCGCACACCTAAGTCCCGCTAGTCAGTATTCGCGATGTTAATGTCTGATCTGACGGCCCAGGCTTTTTACAGATAGCTTTTGCCGGCACCCCATGGGGCTGATCTTGGCCAGCAGTTGTTGAGACGGATTTCAGGGTCGACGCATGTGGGGTGGCGCCTTCTTTCGTGGGCTTTAGGTGTTTTCGGCCAGCTCGGCGCTCCCTCTCCCGTAGCCATTTTCCTCGCCGCCTATCCAGCTTGCTCTGTTCTATTAGACTTGGACCTCGCGCTTTTTTTTGAATCACCGACTGGTTTATATGACTACTATCTAGCTTCAATCTGTTCTTGTCCGGGTTGCGTTTGTATAAGGCCGTTAGCGTCTTTCTCTTTTTCCTGTCCTTTTTATTTTGTGGAGCCGGCACCCCCTCGCACCGACTCCTCTTCGGCTGCGTATTTACTTTGTTTAAGACCGGACGCGATTTTTCCACCCGCTTATTGCGTCGGCTAATTTTGCAGATCTTTGGTCCGGCCCCTTCTGCTCTCCCCTCAAGGACTCCTCAGTGGCTGGTTTTTGGCGACCTGGTCCCGTTTGTTAGCACTCCACAATTCCCCCCACTGCATGCCTGCTCCCATCGTCTTTCGGGCAGAGGGCCCTGCTCCGATTATGCGAAGGACCGACGACATTTGCCCTCTTTTCATACTCCTAGTTGGTCTTGCTCGAGGATTGTGGTTCGATCGCAATGCGCCCTTTTTTCGCCCAAATGTCCGCTCAGTCCCCAAGAGATGGATAGCGCAGCCTATTCTCTTCCCCGATTTTCCGTGGCCTTTTGTTTATCCGTAAACCCCAGTTGTCCTCCGCCCGTACGCCACCCCCGGTTCGGCTCGCTGCGGCCGAACTATTTTTTTACCAGCTTTTGGCCCACCCCACGACGTAACCGAGCGGTGGTCTACGCCACAGATCCCTGTTGTTCCGATGCGCAACGTTTCACTTTTTGGATCAAGATATTTTCGCCCACGCTTAATACGTTTTTTCTTTCGGGCACACCTTTTCAAATTGCGCCGTTTTGTCCCCGATAGTGGTTAGGTACCCTAGGCCCCTGTGGTTTCCCTCTTTTTTCGCTTTTTTTCGAGCGTCCATTGCACTGGTGGAGATCCTTTCTGAGGCGACCGGGCGACTGCATTCCTTCGAAGAGGCGGCATAGTTCCCCCGTCCTTGGACTCCCCCCCTCTTCTACCCGCCTCGGCCATTAAGGCTTGACCCCGACCACCGCGTCGAGCACTGTGTTCCCCTTTCCCTTCCTTCAAGCGTTATAATTCCCCTTTGCCGACTACACCGCTTACCACGTCGATCCATGTTACGAGTGCCTTCTAGCGAACCTATTATGCCCCGCGACCCCCTTGTTGGCATATTTCGACTATGCGTTCCACCCTTTAGCATTGAGACCCCTCCCTTCTTTCTGGTACTTGCATCTCCGCGAGAGACGTTCTTGGTTTGTTCCTGACCCCCTGCACGAATTATTCAGTTTATGGTTGTCGTGATTTCGTTGCAGTTGTGTCCTTGCATTATTCCCTTTGTCAGCCCCGGGGCTTCTTATTCTTTTCCCTCCGCCCGGTCGTCGAGCTCCGAAGCCAAGTCTCCGCCCCATTTGCCTTAGTCTGCGATCAGTGGTAGCCCCCTTTCTTCAGATATCGGCGCCCATTTTTTTCTCCCCCGTCTCCTTGTGATATGCGCCCGAGCACCGCGTCTGGGGCCGCACGACCATGCTGTCGATGGTCAATCTAGCTTTATCCACAATCGGTGCGTCTGTCCGACCCGAGACCGACCACATGTTTTCGAGAACTCGTCACTCGTGAGGCGAACAACTTATGCGATGAATGTTCTTCTCCGAATTGAGTCGCCCTTTCGTACAGCACCTCGGAAGAACCCTTGGTTCTTATTTAACGTGCGTCGCAGGAGCCGTCATTACCCCCATTGTCCAGTGCCTCTCGCCACCCCCCCCGGAATGCTGCGTCCTTTCATTTACTTTCAACCGGCAGTCCACGATGTCTGCATCGCTGTTTTTTTTTCTCCGGGCTTCGTGTATCGCTGTTACATGCTTTGTTTTCGACCGTCAATTGCGCTCATTTCTCAATGGTGGCAGGCTGGTGGTCCGTAGTTTTACCCAAGCGAACAGTTGCCTAGGCACCCCCGAATGATCCTTCTACCCCTTAATGTTGTGAAGAAAATAATCGGTTGAGAGCGGAGGTTGCTTAGGGACCCGTCGCTTCGATGTTTCTTTCCGGGTCAGCCCCCCGGCGGTTCACGCTCTCCTTGGTTGTTGCGACGGATTATGTTACTCCTTCCGCCTTTCGCGCCGTGCTGCTGAACGTGGGAGTTTTTGTATCCCCCCACCGTCACGGCTTTCTCCACGCTTGTCTCGCAGGCGGTTCCGACTCCGGCCGTCCGATCCCGGATTGGCGCTACCCTACCTTTTTCTTTATTGCGCTGATACAATTCCTCTGGATGTTGATTCTTCCCTCCCCTTATCTGTCTTGTATTACGACCCGTTGCCCAACCCACCCCGTGAACCCCCCCGTCGTCGGGATCGCACTGAAGTCTCCCCTTTTCATGGTCACATCGTGGTTTCCCAAGCCCTATAAGCAGGAATCGTCACGCGGCTTGCCCTGACCTCTCGCATCTTTCTCCCCCCTCTGATTCGCTGGCTGATGCGAAGGATTTGGCGATCCGTGCTGACTCCTCGCCTGCGCATAAATTGCGGAACTCCCCCATCGTTCCCGTTTGCATTGGGGCTCGATTTGTCAGATTTTGGAAGAACCAAATTGCATCACTCTCACGACACCGCAACTTATTCCTGTTCAGTGATTCCAGTTCATTTCCTATTGAACAAGCGCGCGCCTCGCCACTGATCTTCCCGTTGTGCGTTCTATCCCCCCGCCAGACCACCGACGCGCCCCTTGCAGCCGGCCAGCGCCTTCACACCGAGTTCGCGCGAGATCTTCCCTTGTTTGGGACTCCCTCCTCGCCGTGTGCAGCTCTGGCGTTACGATTTCCCCGGACTCGGTGGGGCTTCCCTTATCGGTCCCCCAGGTTGTACGGTGTGCCCCCGAGCAGAAGTCCCATTTTAGTTGATTAACTTCCTATTGGTGTCCTCTCGTGTTGGGCCCCATGTTCGGCTGATCCCCATTGTCGTGCCCTTCTGTCTGGTGATTTTGCCTCATGAGAGCCTCATTGCTACGTGATGTTCTTCTTGTCCGACGCTCGTAACCTCGTCCGCATGTCAATTCTCCCTCCCCCTCAGTCGTATACGGCTTTTTTGTGCAGAGATCCTCCGTAAACGATCGTTCTTGTTGGTCCCCAACCAGACGCTTTCCGTGTCCCGTTCCCCAAGGCTTCCCCCGGTCACTCGTCGTAGAATCTCACCTAGTACGCTTGGTTTATTCTCGACCATCGTTCTCGTCCACCCAGTAAGCACGCAATTCTGGGAGGGCCAGAGTCGCGCCCTTCTGACTCAGAGCTCTCCAGTGCGACGTGGGGACGCCGTTGGATTTCCCACCTTTTTTGTGCCTCCTTTCGGCCCTTCTTCCCTTCTCGTCCGCCACTACCGACTTTACTTGTTTCCTAGTATTCCTCGATGGTCGTTTTTTAGGGACGCCTCGCCGCGCCGTACTACCCCCTCCGACGCCTGACTTTCCTCTGTTATTTTTGCTTTCTCTCAGCCCAGATTTCATCACTTGATGTAGCCGCGGCCTCCAATTCCCCCTTTTCCCGCCACGCGCTAACCGGCTGAACTGTGGCGGGCGTCATCAAAGACTTGTGTACCACTTCCGCCAGGTCTCTGCTCCACGCGTTTATCGTCCGGATTTGCGGCGTTGGACTGCACTACGTTGCGGTAGTCGGTCCCATGCTATGGGACACAGTCTCGCCTCGGGGGCGTGGTGTGCCCGTCCCGACCGGGCCTTCTTTTTGACTCCTTCGACCTGGGTACACATCCTAGTGATCTGACTCTATCCTCCACCCCGCCGGC
>Ga0179591_1369437_pt1 | contig 10298 bp, 7 predicted proteins | sample CZOMad2_1_08_16f_FD_182891 | JGI IMG/M metagenome (GOLD analysis project Ga0179591, IMG submission 182891) | Vadose zone soil fungal communities from Angelo Coast Range Reserve, California, USA - CZOMad2_1_08_16fungal (PacBio error correction) | ecosystem: Environmental > Terrestrial > Soil >... | reverse complement strand
TCTGGTATCCGGAAATCGACTTTTATCTTTAACGCCATTCCACGACCAATAGGTCTCCCTTCTTTTTTCAAGCCGTGGCGTTTGCCCCCCCCTGAGCAACGCGAAGACGCCGCGATTTGGCCCAAACTTGTCCAGCCCGAAAGCCTTTGATCGCAGCAGGCTTGTTCGCTTGTGGCTTCTGATTGGAGGAGCTCGACAGGACTTAGGTCACCTCCTTCCCTTGGTGTTTTTAGGATTGAGCACCGCTTTTCGATTCTTTATTTCGTATGCAGCGGCTTGCTCTTTCAACTTTTTCTTGCACTTCCTCCCCCTCCGCCTGACCCAAAGTATTTTTCACACCTTTTCAGACTTCTATAAATCCAGTACGTCTCACCAATCCCTATTTGTTGAGGATGGATCACATGTTTAGCGCTCCCAAGCCACCCGTGGAGGTCTCCTTCTCTCCTCAAATTGGTCTCTAGCCCGAGGAAACCCCCTGACAACGATGGTGCTTTTCCCTTGACTTTCCCCTGTGGCCGTCCGCATTCCCAGCTACAGTCAATTCTCGATACGTCTCAACCTAACTCTTCGCCTGAAAAGAGCTGTGGCCCACAACTTCTTCCTCGTTCTGTCATTTTTTGTTCCGGACTCTTGGTAGGTCTCATCAGCTTCGGATTCGTTTATCAGTGCTCCCTCTTAGTTTACTGAGAAATTGATTCAGCATGATGCTTTCTTGTCCTTGAAACCCAGTAAGTTCGTTGGTTTTTTTTGCCGGTTTCGCATCTCCCCTAGACCACGCATTATTTTTCCACGGTCCACCCCCAAACTGAACGTAGGTTCCAACCTGCATAAGGAACTGATTTGCTGTTAGCTTCAATTTTCCCGATTCAGCGAGATCACCCCTCCCGGCTTGCGCTTCTCTTTGTTTATTTTCGGACATTCCTACGGCTGATCGTTTTTTTCTTGCGGGAGAAATTCCCTTTTTTTCGAGGCTCTCCACTCTTGACATTTTAGCCTTGTCTTTTTTCTTAGATCTTTTCCTTTCCTGCCATTCGAAAGACTGCGCGTCGCCCTCGTGTCTTGACCAGTTCTTCCTCTGCTACTGCCGGGTTTGTTCCGGTCCTTGATAGAGGCTGGGATGATGTCTTTTTGCGACCCGGTTTGGACGCATTTTCCGAGTCTTACGTGAGGTCCCCGGTACTTCTACTTTTTTTAGGGACTGTACCCCCCCCTGCTGTCTCCAAATCCCCTCTGGGATTTGATGATCTTTTTACACCCCCGTCCCCTAAGACATCTGAACCCCCCACCCCCGGCTCCCAGGCAGAGAGATTCACAGTTCATGTATGTACCTTGACATAGCTACTGTTTCCTTCATTATGGGCATATATGCATCGTTTTGCCTGCTTCCCTGGCGCCGAGCTCGTCTCCTTCCAAGCTTTCTGTTCTTAACCCCCATCTTGGATGCGCACTCTCTTGTCCCTCCTTTCGATACGATCACTTTGCGTGGGTTTTTTTCTCCATTGGGGTTCTTTGTAACCCCAAGTAAGATGTGCGCCAGGTTTTGCCCTTTCTGTCGTTATCTCTGTCCTCTTCCTTTCCAAAGATGTTTCCTCCGGATTGTGATGTTCCCGTTCCAATCTGTCAACCTGGTGATGAGTTTACTTGGAGTCAGCGTACTTTTCGTTCAGGGTTTAGTCGCCCGTTTCCGGAATCACCATCCCCGTCTGTTTTTTGGGTTTGACAGTTTTTAGTAGTATTTCTTCGTGAAGTTCGGGTTCGCTTTTGCTCCTTCCCCGCGAAAGGCATCAGTCGACGATAGCTTTTGCATGATTCCCCTTTTCCCAATATTTTATGTTTTTGATTTCAATTCTTGGTCAATCTTTCGATGTCCCTTCCCTGTGCGTAGAGTTGGTTTTCATCCGAGTTTGACCGCCGGACGCTATCTCATCTAGAGGCTCCTGGCGGGTTCAGAAGGTGTCCATTCCCCCCCACCAAGCAGTGCGAGTGCACCCGAATTTGGCTGTCCGGCGCTTCCTTTCCTTGTATCGTGAAGCCCTGGCGACCTTTGTTTCAAATGCGGCGCGCGTCTTCTCGAGAATGTAGTCCTTTGCGGCTGCGTTCAATCAATCCCCTTCTGGGCGATTTAGTATGTCCTGGTTTCCGTGCTTCTCACATCGGCTTTTGGGCTTTTGCGATCTTACCTTTTCGCTGGCGCCTCATTCTTTTTCTCATTCGCGCTCCGCGTTGACTGTCTGCCGATCCGACGTCGTTGGGTATTGTATTGCGTACTTGCTTTTCTTCCTAGTTAACATCGAAGGCCGCACCTCCTTTTTCTGTTTATTCTGCTGCTGCTTTTTGATGAAAGTCTTGATCTTCCTTTTTCTCGTGACAAATATGCGCGCACCGCAGGGGCCTCCTTGACTTTCCCTGCGTCCTACACTGTTTACGGTTTCCTCTGATTTTTGCAATTTGGCCGCTCATGGAGAAGGATTCCTCTCCCTTTTTGTGTACCGGTGGTGAGTGTGTTTCGATTTTCGGCTTGCACTTAACAAGGAAGTTTCTCACCCCCTTGGCGGGGTGACGTCGTCCTTTTCTTGCGGCCCTCGGAGAGAGACATCTCGCATCTTATCCTCCTGCCGGCCGGACCTTGCTCGACACATCTCCTTCTTTTCCTTCATCGATCGGCCTTTTTTTAGTTCTTTTTTTCGCCCGATGGCTTCGTTCTCAAAGACCCCTAGTTCTGATTTCATCATTCATACTCTGGATTATTGTCCTCATTCTTTTCCTCTTATCGCTGGGGATACGGCTGGGCCGCCCGCCATGTCTTTTGTTTTTGTGGATCTTTGACGGGTCAGCCTTTGCCCGGAAGTTGCTCTCGATCCCGAGTATCCCGCAGAATGGCGGATCTTTGTGTTTTTTTTTTCTTGACTCCTTTGCGCCTCCTTTTTTTCGACATACGTCTCCCTTCCTCCGGGCGGTTCCCCACCTTATTAACGATGGCCCATGAGGGCCGACCCCCCCAGTTCGACCACTTTGAGGTTTGCACCGTATTCCCCCTCCATCTAACTTAATCACACCCCGTTCTTTGATGTGCCCAAGCGTTTTGAGCAGGACATTTTACCTTTGGCGCAGCCATACTTTGTGACGTGACGCCTTTTCAATCAGTCGCCCCGCTCAGGATCGGCTCGGGCCTTCGTGGACTTTTTGTGCCGCGAAAGAAATGAGTCATCGGTGCTGTAGTTGATAAGTGGCGTTGCGATTCCCTTTGTTTGTTTTTTTTTTTTTTTTTCTTTCCCTCCAGCCGCCGAACCGGTTCTGGGTTGAGGACTGGTTTCCTTGTTTTTGATCTGGCCTATCGCTGCAGTCCTCCGCCGCTTTTTTGGGTTGAGATCTAGGGCACCGATACAAGACTAAAAGGCTTCACCGATTTTTTATGTTTTCTTCTGCGTTTCCCGTCACGATCTTGGATTTTCGACCGGCTCTCTCACCCCCATCCCTCCCCTTTCCCCGGCGCCCTATGACTTTCTTTTGTTTCGAGCCACCACTTCCCATTGTTCTCTTCCATCTTCGCTCGTCCTCGTGGATAGACGGCTTGCGTCTTGGTTTTCTTCCCCTTCCATGTCTGCGCCTTTCCACAACGTCAATTTTCGCTAAGGTCTCTTATGCCCCCCCGACTGTTTGTGATGAAGGTTCGCTTCTGGTCTTTTTTACTACGGGAATGAACCGCAAAGTTTTGTCGAAATTTTTTCCTTGCAGCCTGTTTTCCTCCCCGCGTAGGCCGCCCGGAATTCCGTTTCGCTCTCTCAACATTTAGAAAGCCTTCGAACTCCATTGCGGTTAATTTTGTTCATCTCCCCCTAGCCTCACACTCTGAAGCATAAAGGCAGGCGTTGGAAAGTTTTTCCATGGCATCGTTTCCACCCCTTCCAGCCATCAACCTCCCCCTTTTTGAACGTGACAGCGCCGCGATCCGGTTTCGTTATCTCTCTATTCGGGAATTATGGCCCAACTTTGGTCCGACGATCTGCTCCACAATTCGCTTGTTTGTGACTCACGCCGCCCCCCATTCAGTTGGGCGCCTCGTTACGCAGAGATCGACTTGTGTCTTTTTACCCTTGCTTTACTCGTGCGGCCTCCCCGGTTCGCCGGCATTCTCTTTCTCCTACCGCCATCGTGTTTCAGAACCATGCTGGCGGCAGCGCCCCAGGCCTTGCACCCTCACCCACCATTTGAACCCCCTTGCGCTTCCCCTTTAAGTAACGGCTTTAATCTTTTCCTTGATGACTTCCGAAACCCCCCTTTAAATTTTCGCTCCCCAGTACTCCCTGCAAATCCAAGCGGGGAGACGCATTGTCCTTTCCCCCTTAGAAATTTTAAGTCCCCGATTCCTTTTCCTTTACTGAATGGTCCTTCCGTTGCCCGGTCCTTGCGATAGGGAAGGGACCTATGCTAGCGACGACGTTACGCCAAGATTTTTCAGTCTTGCCCCCAGTCACTCTTGACGCCGCTCTTGCATGGTCGCTTCTTCCCCGTTTATCTCCTTCGCATGAGCGGTCCTGTCAACTCTCCCCTCTTGTATAAATCAACGGCAATCAACCCTCTTTTTTCCATCGGTACCGATGGAACGTTCCTTCCTTGATGAAATTGTCGCCGGTGACCTAAATCTTACGAGCGCCTTTTATTGCTTCACCCCATTTTTTCTCCAACAGGCTTTACGCCCTACTTCACCAGGTGACGGGCCGTTTTCACCCCCCCCCCTTGTCGCCCACTGATTGGGATGGTCACCTCGTGACATTCCTTGCCGATGCAGATTTAAGATGTTTCCTTTCCCTTTTTTGGGTTTTTCGTCGGTTCAGAGTTAGAACTCACGCTCCACCGTTTAAGGAGTCAAGTGTCCCCCCTCGGACAACATTTGACATTGGTTCGTCTGCCCTTTTTTTTGCCCACCTCATCCTTTTTCTCCATGTTAGTTTTTTTCCGTTCTTGGCTGCTCTCTGATAAGCGCGGTACCTCTCCTGCGTTGCTCTAGACGCCCCCTCCCTTTTTCTGCCCCGTTTTTGCTTCCGGGGTATTACGACACTACGTTGCTTTTAAATCCCGGCCACCTCCCGGCGAGGAACACTTTCATCTTTGTCATGGGTTAGCCCACCTCCTCCGGCATATACACTGTACCTTTTCGCCTCTACTGAGGTTTTAAAATCTTTATTTTTGCCTGCCCCTGGCTCCCCTTTTGGCTGAACCCCCTACCCCATTCGACCCCCCTCCCTGTCTTCTCATCGGCCGTTGCTGACCCTCCCCGTTTTCCTCATATGAACTCCTTTTGCGAGCTCCACTAGCTTGAACTGCGCTCATCCCGACGATCTGCACACAAGACGCTCCCTTGGCAGGCTGGCCGCTACAGAGATCCTATCCGACTGCTTCACCAGATTAGACCTTCTTCGGTCCCTACCCTTTACGGTCGACATCGCCGTCGCCATTTTTTCTTTGCAATGAAGTACTTTTGCTTTGGTCGAGCCCTTTTCAAATCCAGAACATCCTTTTAGTGTTTTTCCCTGCGTCCAGAATCTTCCCTTTGTCCAGGTCAGCCTCGCTCGTTGTGACCCACCTCCTCCGTCACGGACATCTTCAAATTCGTGGACCCCCCAATTCAGACACCGTGTGTCCGCCGACCTTCATCAGCCTCAGGTGTTAAAGCGCTCCTATATCCTTCCCATGTACGGAGTGTCATTCCGTGACCCTTTCGCCCCTCCTCCCTCCCGAGGGCTTTCGCCCGTTCGTGGGCGTGCGATCCCAGATTTTTTTCTTTCACCTTCCCCGTCCCCCCGCTGCCCGGCGCGTTTTTTCACAGATTTCCCCCTCTGATCTAGCACCACCGAAGGAATTCGTCGAATCTCACGGCAAGGGGCGAAACTCCTAGGGGCTTGTGATCCCCCCCATACCTTTCCTGTCGACTCCTCGCCTACCGTCAGCGGGTTGCTCTCTCGGCTACTGCTTTCCTTGCCGGCGCATCCAATCCTTCTTTTTTTTTTTTTTGAAAATACTCTTCGCTTGAACCCCCCTAATGGTTGTTTGCCCTATCGAAACTCACGTCAGTTACACCAACCCTCCCCCCCCCCGACCATTTTTTTCTTGACTTCCCTTCCTGAAACCGTCTGACGATTTCCATTCTCCCTCCCGCGAAGAGAGCTTCCAATCCTCAGATGAGTTTGAATGCACATTTTTTTTAACCCCTGTGCACCAATTAAACTTTTTTTTTCCAGCTGTCATTCAACTAGCTGTTCCTTTTTTCTTTTCCTGTATTCCGGACTTTTCCCTTGCTGTCGCTTCGTTCCGCTCCAAGCCATGTTGCTGGTTTTTTTTTCTCATAGCTTGCACATTATGGTCTCTTCCCTTAGTGCGTCCGCTTTCACATTTTGTTTTTGGGTCCCAGTTTTCCAGTCCCTTGATCCGCTCTCCACCCTAGGCGGGAGGAATAGAGATGTCTTTCGGTTTTATCGAACGGCTTCTGGCACTTTCCCGTGCTCCCCTCCTTTTGGATTAGTCCTCTTCCCCCTCATTTTGGCAATCTCTGCCCGCTGCTTTCCCCCCCCAATCAGCAGTCCTTGATCTCACCCTTTCCCAGCGTCGAGATGTTGATAAGTCTTCGGCTAGGCCGCCCGCCACCCCTCATGAGACCAGCGAACCTTTCCTTCGCTTTTCTCTGGTTTCAATCCTGGCTTTGTCCCACCAAGAGCTGGTCCACAGTTTTGCTTTGCGCCAAGGCGTGCCCTGGAATTTCCCCTCCCGCCCGTCTTTCTGGGGGACTTCTTCCCGTTTGACAAACCATATTCCCTTTCTTTGTCCCTCCTCCTTCGGTTTTTTTTTCTTCTCTCTGCTCGGTATAGGGAAATATAGTTTTTGTTCCATTGCTCCTTTCATTCAGTGACCTCTGGCCCGGTAGACTTGACTCACCGGGCCCTTGCTAGACGAGAACGCGCCTCCCCCCCTTTTTCCGCTTGCAGTAAACCTCCTTTTTTGACATCAATTTACCTCCTTTTTCCTCGCTCTGGGTTCGCTGTGCGCTGGATGGTTTTTTTTTTCCTGCCACGTCACTTTCGTCACCTCTCCTGATAGCTTGGAGGTCCTCAGGCTCTCGCCAAATGATTGTCTTGTCTTTCGATTATCTTATTCATCGGTTCGCGATCTTTACGTTTTTTCCCCTCTTTCAGATACGCCGACAACTCCTTTTCCCCCTACTGGGCAGGTGCCAGAAAGCCGTTGATAAAGGAAAGAATCTTTCCCGAGAGTATCCTGGACCTTTCTGGATCAAGTGGCTCAGGCTTTTGCCCGCAAATATGTGGCTGCCATTCTCCCCCTTTCGCTCCCGGATCCACCTTTCAAGCGTTTTTTTTTAAATGCCATGGAGCTTTTCTTCTGAACCCGCTCTCCCCCCCGCTGTTCCCTTTGATCCGGAGCCACCTAAACTTCAAATTTCCTCGTGGTAGTTGTATGTTTGAATAGGCGTACAACAACTTTTTCTCCTTTTCTTCTCCTGGTTCCGGTCCCCTTTTTTTCTCAAACCCTACTTAGTTTTGCTTCGCTTCGTGTTATGCTGAAACTTGTTCCCCCTCGCGACCTTGACGGTATACTTTCCTTCTTGCTTGAACCCCTAGTCGGGGGTGGCTTGTTTGCGCGGCTATCCCCTTCCACCCTATTAGTTACAAGGTCAACAAGTCGCAGAGTAGGTGATTAGACATTCAGGACAGGAGGGTCTGTGTACCAATGGCAATTCTCCAGCTCTTGCACCACCCTGAGGAACTTCTCCTCTTGATTCGTTGTGGAAAGTGATTATCTCCCCAAGCCCCTTGATGCAGTCTTGGCGCGTTCGTCTAATGTGGTCTTGCTTGCACCCAATTGCAATCGGGATTTTCCGATGGTTCGTCTTTAGTTCACTTTCTCGTTCTCTTCCCCAATCCTTTGCTGCGTCGCCCCATTTTAGGTTTTCCCGTTCGGATGCTCGGCGTTTGTTCCCCCCTGGGAGGATAAATTTCTTGATTTCTGGTTGATTCCGTTTGTCGGCGACCCCACCGTTCCTCTGTTGGTCTGTTTTCACTGTTGGGACTCTAGGTCGGCCTTGCCAGAGGCGCCTCTGCTTCCCTTACCAACATTGAGTCTGTGCCACCCCCCCCGCATCTTATGGGTTATTTTCGTCCTTCAACATTGTCCTCCACAATCCCCATCGACTTCACCCGCTTTTTCGATGGCTGTCTACCGTTCCCTGAGGGATCAGACTTCCTCTTTTTTTTGCCGGCATTCGTTGTCCATAGAACCTCGCGGTTCGCGCCCCGTCGCCGCTGGCTTTCGGTTTCTTTTTTTCGAGTACAAGCTCGTTGATTCTTTTCCACCCCCTTTTTCCAAAAGTTTCCATTGGCCGCTTTGTCATCCGATGCCGATATAGCTTTTTTGGTTTTTTTCTGTCATTCCCAGACTTGTTGTTTGTCACATTCAAACGGGCTTTTCTTTTTCGCAGGATCCTGCTGGGATAGATTTTTTCCCGTTCCTTCGCGGCTAAGCCTCATGTAGATGCTGTTTTTTTGTTCTGCCTTGCCCTTGTTTCCTCTCTGCGACCGGATGTTTGGTTGATTTTTTTTTTCTCAAGTCCGCTTCTTTTTTTTTTTCCGGCGCCCCGTGCACACAGCGACGTTCAGTTCGATTTTTTGCCTTTTTAGTATTGTCTCCCGCATTAGTTGCGTTCGCGTTTCATCGCGTGATCCTCCCACAGGCAGCAGACAAATTGCTTAGCTTTTAATCCCGTTTGCTTTGACCCCCCCCCTCTGTTCGGTCGGATTGTTCTTTTCAATTCTCCCTCTGTCCTTCGTTTAGGTGGTCTGTCACTTTGTCGGCACCGCCTCTGACTTCGCTCTCATCTTGCATTATGAGGAATTTTTCCCTTGGTGGCCTCAAAAGCAGTGAGCTTTTGTCCCCCTTTGTCCCTAAATGAACGTAGTCCTGGGCTCTCCGTGGAGCTGTGAACCCTGGTGTTACGCCCTTTTTTTGCACTGTTGAGCGTATCGTCTATGATTCTCTTTGCGTCCCTGGCGGTTCAATTCCGCCACCTTTCCCTAGGCAGATTGTAGAGTTTCGCTATCCATGGTTTTGCGATTTGCCACGACCCCCTAGTTTTCTAGTCCCTCCTTCGATTCTCTCACGCCCATGTTCTTGCAAGCGTTTTCGGTGAATAGCCCGATCCGTCCTTCGATTGGAGTCGTCTTGCGCTTGCCCCGAGAACTCGTCGCAAACCGCCCTTCGGCCGCCCACCGAAGGACCATGATGGTTTCTTCCCATGAGCGTCTGATACCTTCTTCCTATTCAGTTGTCCGTTACACAGATTCGAGCAAAGCTTCCGGTGCTGATCTCTTACCTTGAGGGGACTAAAATTTTGTTTTTTTATCGTCGAGCGTTCCTCTTTGGCCACTGTTACGGCGCCGAGGTTAATCCGTTTGTCAGGTGTGTGCCTTTTCTCGCCTGAGAAAGGGTAACGATTTTGTTGGGCCCGTGGTCCCCTCGGTCCGCTCAGTTTTTTCCCTTTCCGCGCATTAATCGTAGCGCTGCCTTCCCCTTGCCGACGACGTCGTCGTTTCCTTGCCGACCCGTCCGCCTTGAGGTTCCTTCATGATGGCCCCCGGCTTTCGGTCAACGCACACTGACTGTTTCTCTGTAAATGATCCTTCCGCTTTTTTTTTTTTCTAAATGGTCCTTGCTCAGAGAGGTGATCCTTCGTATAGAGGCTCCCCTGCCGCAATGCTTTGTTTTTTCGTGGCGCTTTGGACGAGGCCTGCACCTGTGTTCCCGGCCGTGACGTGACCCCCTCGATCTTGTTTCGTCGTAAGATCCCTTGCGATCACTAATGTTTGGCGAAGGCGTTTTGAAGCATGTTTCTTTTTGATTCCGTCTCTAATTACGGGCCACATATTTTCGCTTTTCCTTTTCCCTGCTTACGATGGACCATTAGAACTGCTTTTCTTTCCCCAACTCCCAGACCCAGCCTTTCCATCTTTCTCTCCCCCCCACTTTCGGGATTGGGTCCCCATACTGCCATTCTTTAACCCCTGTTTCGTCCTAACTCCGGACGTTGTGATATCATCCCCATCCAGACCTCCCTCTACCTCCTGATTACTGCCTAGTTCTTTTATCGACCTGATGTCGTTTTTCTCTTTCCGTTAATCGTATAGAGGGCGCTCAGGATGTTGCCCTATTTCGAGTTTTCGAGTGTCGAGTCTTGTCTGACCCTCCCCGCCCGAACCCGGCTTTTTCTTGTTAGTGGTCTTACATTTCCTGGA
>Ga0179591_1294038_pt1 | contig 10298 bp, 9 predicted proteins | sample CZOMad2_1_08_16f_FD_182891 | JGI IMG/M metagenome (GOLD analysis project Ga0179591, IMG submission 182891) | Vadose zone soil fungal communities from Angelo Coast Range Reserve, California, USA - CZOMad2_1_08_16fungal (PacBio error correction) | ecosystem: Environmental > Terrestrial > Soil >... | reverse complement strand
TTCTCTCAGGCTATCAAGTGTTTTTTCCTAATGGGTTTTCCCCCCCCCCAGTTACCTATTGGAAACCGGTTCCCTGCAAAGAGGAATTGATCCCCCTTTCCTTTTTTTTTGTTAGGGACTCCCAACCAAAAAACGAGTTATTTACGATTCGAGTTGGATCCGGTCTCTGTTATTTTTTATGGTTTTTTCCCCCCTGCGCCCCCCCCCCTATTGGCGCAAGGCCCCCTTCATTGGGTCGTTTTGAAAATTTCGGGTAGGATAATTACTCATCATCAATAGCGATGCTTTTTCTCCTCTTATCTTTTTTTTCCATCCCCTTTTAATAGTTTTGTGGTTGTGTGGTCTGATTTTGTTTGATGCAAATCATGATGGGCCCTGGACGTTTTTTTCGTGGGCTAGTAGCCGCGACCATTAGCCAAGGAGGCCTTGCTTCACTCCTGCGCGGGAATAATTTTAACCCCCCTGTTACTCCCGTTACACGGGGAAAAAGCAAACCCCGTGTCTCCTCTCGGTTTACCTTTTCTCAGTCCTTTTTTGTGCATGCTGTTCCGTTTTCATGTTCGTGGTTCAACCCATTCTGACCCCCCTAGCTCACGCCCCGGCACCCCCTTTTTGTCATATCCTGACCGCGTCCTTCGCCCCCTTCCGATCTCGTTACTCCCGGAGTGTCCCGATTTCCCATTCTTCCGACTATCATTGTCTGCCATGATGGTGTCGGTTTTCGATGGGGTAGTAGCCGTAATAAATTCCCTCTTGTGCCGTACCCCTCGCGGTTTCTTAATAAACCCCATACCGACTAACCCCTTCGCAGCTTTTCAATATCCCGGTTACAGGTGCCACCCCCCCGCTGAAAATGACATTCTTGAGACTGAATTCGTAGGTCAAGGTCAAATTAAGGCTGCCAGAATCCCTAGATACTTATTCATTTTTCACATTTTCAGCTTTTTTTGCCGCGTTTTATTCTTTTTTTCTCCCCAGTGCCAAGTCCTGGTTATTGACGAGTTCTCCCTGGCAAAAAAAACCCCAAAGTCGTCTCTGAATCAGACCCAATCCAAAAGGAAAGCTTTTTTTAAGAAACGTGATATCATCCTTGGTGTTAATTTGTCCTCGTTTTTCCAACTTGCGCGGAGCGTATTCTTTTTCCTCCCCATTTTTTGGCCCCGAACGGCATCCCCTCGGTTCGGGGCCGGCTTTGCAGCGGCAACTTTTTCGCGCTCCCCTTCTTGACATACCGCAGTGACCTCAGCCGGAGGTTTCGGAGGCCCGGCACACCATTGACAAGTGCGCAGCGAAAGCATTCAGTTCGTCCCCCCCAGTAATCCATTTCGTGATAGTCTGGAGACCGGTTTAACCCCCCCCCTAAATCTTCTCGTCCCCCCCACAGGCCTTCGTCCGTGATTGGGGAAGCATCTCCCAGTTTTCCCCCGTGTGATGCCTTTATCTGGATTTTGATCAATGAACACGAACTTTCCTGATGTGGCCCCCCCCCCCCCTGTAAAAGTCTGCCAGGTAACACTGCTTCCTCCATTTGTTTCCTTCCCCCACCCCATTATCCTTACGGTTTCTTATGGGCCCTATTTTTTCAAAATCCAACCCCAAGCTCGCGCTCCTGTGATTTAAACAGCCCGCGCTTTTTTAGTTGGGGAGGTGCTGGGATCTGACGCCCCCACTTTTTTCTCCTTTCCCGAACAGCTGCCCCTTTGGGCCACTCCAGTGCGGGCTCTCCCCAGGATCATTAAAGCAAACCATCTTAAGCCTCGTTCCTCATTTGTATCCCTCAAAGTGCCGTTCCGACTTTTTTGCCCGCGAGCAATTCCGATCAATTGTGCCGTCAATAAACCTCGGGGCTTTTTCTCAACCTTTTCCTTGTTGCTTTTCAGTGTTTTTCGCGGTCAAATGAAATTTTCGCTGTCAAAAGCGAGACGCATTTCAAGAAACAGGTTGTCGTTTAGTGCTTTTTCTCTTCTCTTCCGCCTCAAGCTACGACCACCATTGTGTCGTCTTTGCAGCGGTACCGTTCGATTTTTTTCTCCCCCCTTGTAAAGCCTGCTGTGTCACAACAAATTCCTGGTCTCCTGATGGGCTTCTCACCTGGCCCCCCCCGAAAGTTTTTTCCCCTTGGCCCCCCTGGAAACCCCTCTGGTTTGTTGTGGAAAAGTTTTTTATTCCCACTCATTGTAGCGCTGCTGTAAGTTGTCTTTTCGTTGTGCAATCGGCCAATCCCCCATGACGCTGCCGCGGGGCTCATCAGAGTCTCCCCATCTGTCCCATCTCAACATAATATAACTTCCCTACCCTTGAGGAGTTTTACAACCCCTCCGTTTGGGCCATCCGTTCAACGGACCTGGGGCCGGGGAGTTTGGCGATTCCCCCCCCCCCATCCCCAGTCCACGGGGGCAGGTACACGCCCCGGTGACACATTCGTTGAAGGGAGCCTTTACCGGTCAACGCACCCCCTTCCGCTAAGTCGTTTGTGCTGATTTTCACCCACGCCCCTTGCACGGCAGGTTTTCCAAGCGAGCAGTCTTTTCTCGGCGTCTGGCTGGGCGATGGCCAAACACCGCGAACAGAATGGCCCCTTTGTTGACTGAAATTACCCTCTTACTCCTGTAATCCCTCGATACTGAAGGGCCGTCCCACGAGCGGCAGCCTTCCTTGCCCTGGTAATTGTCGTCATCCACCAATTCCAGGAGACTGGCTTACCGCATAACTTTGTCATCTGTTTTAACACCGTTGTTTATTTTCCTTTTACTATTATCCCAAATCCCACCATCTATCGCCTCACCTCCCCTTCAACTATCCTTTTCCTCACACCTCTCCCCCCCTTCCTTCTCCCTCCTGCCCGACCCCCCCTCTTCTTCTTCTTTCTCGCTAAGCGTTCGTTCTACCTTTTTATGTACTTCATGCGTATTAATTCCTCCCTGGGAACGGAAAATAAACCGCTACGCATCCATTTTGATGGAGTTTTCGCCGGATTACAGATCCCAATTCTCTTTACATCTTCCTTCTGTTTACTGCTTTAAACCTTTTGATCAGGCTCCGTTTCCCAGATTCCCCCTAAGGGCCCCCTCTATGATCACCCCGGAATGGTATAGTTGCGTATACTGATGGGTCCCCTGGACTTCGACGTCATAAACTTGGATTCTCATTTAATCCTATCCAGTGGTTGTTGGTTTGTCGGGATCCCGAGGTTATGGTTTTGGAGGAGCTTAGGATTTCTTCACCAAACACAAAAAAGTTGAAAAATTCACCCTAAGTTGATAGCTCCCCTACCTTTTTTAGGGCGTTTGGGATTAGCGTAGACCGTATTTCATGGGTACCCTGGACCAGTCACGGGACCAAGGTTCTTCCCAAGTACCCTTTTTCCAAAAAGTAGGGGTTTGTGGAAATTTCGCCCCCAGTCTGCCTCTGTTCCCATTTTTTTCTGCTGAAAAAACCCCCCCAACACCCTTGATTGGCAGCGCGACCCCCCCCAAACCCCTGGATCAAGTCTTTTTTCGTTTCGGTCCATTTTGGTCCATGGTCTTCATACGGCCTCAGGACCCGGGGGGGGGGGGGGGGGGGACCCGTGCGAAGGGGGTTGATCTACTTTAGGAACAAAAAGTTGTTGGGAGCTTTATAAAAGAGACCCAATCAACGTTGGAATGGGTTTGTTTTGTTTTTTTTTGGAAAACGAAGTAGGCAGTTTAGACGGCAGTTGTTGTCATTCACCAAAATGAGGTGCCAAACCGTGGGTCATTTGAAATTAATGCGGTCTTGGGACCCCCCCCCAATCGGATTAGGGGGGTGGGTCTGCTCAAGAATCGGATTGACCCTTTGCGGGGCGTGGCTGCCCGCTGTTCATGGTCGATGAGGTTTTTTTTAATATGGGTGTTTGGTTCTTCCTCCTTCTTACTAAATCTTCCGCTTATGTTGGGGTAATCCCCTTTCGTTGGCCCGGCGAACTTGACGTAGAGAGTTTGCGTGGGATTTTACTGGGGCGGTGGATGTCAAACCGCGTCACAACCCCTCAAAATGTCCCGAGACCTAGCTATGTCCTAAAATAAATGGTCCCCCTATCCTTCTCCGGTGTTTTTTGCTGGCCCACCTTTCAAGCCCTTTTGACCATTTGTATTTTAGGCCACTCAGGTTGTGGTTTCGGGGGGTGGGGGTTTTTGTTACAAGTTCTCCGTCTACATACCCTCAAACGCCCGTTGTTTCCGCGGCGTGGGCGCCCAGAATATTCTGGGAGAAGTTCGGATTCTTTTTTTTGTTTGAAAACGTTGCAACCCCACTCTCTAAACCCCGAACGACCAGGAAGGGGACGGGGGGGGGTGTTAAACAGGATCGCCAACCACCGCCCCCTTTTTTGATTGGGGTACCTATGGGCTTTACCCACCCCCCATCTATTGAGGTGTAGCGGAGGGTAGAAATAAAAGTTTTGCTGATTTGATTTAGTCTTCCCTATTTGGAGCTTTTGAATATCCCGGTTTTGGCGCAGTAAGTTGCCTTGCCCGATTGCAAAAAACCCCCCCCTAACCCCCCGTCCCCCTTTTTTGTTACCAAACTTGGCCTCACAAGAGTTAATCCGACCACCCGCCCCCAACAACCCTACGTTTTTCCGACGCGACCGCAGGGGACACCCTTCGCCTTTACTTTTTCTTTTGGGTTATTTTTATGTTGCTTTCGTGACCCATCTGTGGTTCTCACACCAATTTCGTTTGCCCTTGTTGAAGCTCCTCCTTTTTACAAACTTTTGGGATAACCCTCGTTCTTTGACGCCATGACGAACAATGGTTGGTGTTTCTCTTCCCTGGAGACCCCGTGGTTTGGTGTGAGCATTTTTGGCGGGCCTGTTCCATTCAGTCCAACTAATTCCGCGACACCACCTCTTTTTTTCCCCCCGTCTTGGGGCTTTTCAAGGACTTTCCTTTGCCCGCGCAACCGTCTGAACTCCGCTAACTGAACAAGGGTTAGAGACTTTTTTTTGAACTTGGTTCTCCTCTGAGGCAATATCTTTCTTCTCTTTTAGCTTTTTTCCCCATCCTATCCGGCACCTTTGGAGTACCGATTCAAGGAGGCCTTCGAGTTGGGAGTTTTTCCTCTGGACGATGACTCAGAGTTGGTTTATCCTGGGAGCGTCTTGGTTCCCTCCTTTCCAAGTGTTTTCCGGCTGTAACGCGGATTCCACATTTCGCAGGTCGCGCTTTCGTTTGTTGGTTGTATCACCGAGCGGAAGATGGTGGTGATTTCTGGATTTTCCCCCCCCAAAAAACCCCCATCTCCGGACCGAACCCCCCTGCCAGGATGCACCACACGTAAATCCTTTGGTAATCATTACTTCTTCTCGTGTTTTTTTTTCCAACTTCCGGTTGATCCAGTCAGGAACCGCTCGAGTTCTTTTCTCAGGCTAAAACACGGGGTTTATCCCAAAGCTCATCTTACCCTTTCTGTCGACTCCACAAAGGCTGCTCGTACCGGCGATTTATTTCATTCCTGTTGGCTTTCCTGGTTGCTCGTCCCTTGGCCTCTTTCCCAATCTTAATGGATGCCTCCCCAACCGAACATGATTCAGCGTTTTGGGCGCTTGTGTTTTTCCCGTCCTCCGGCCACGGCTCGTAAGTAGTGGCGTTTGATGATTCCAGTCAGTCGGCGAGTCCCTGTCGCCACAGTTTGGAGGAGGGACGATCCCTTTAAACGAAGACTGGGGAGTGCCGGCCCACCGCTTTGCCCCTCTCTCCCCTTTCTTTTTTTTTTTTTTGGGCGCCGGCCAGAGGAGCTGGAACAACACACAACTACCCACCCACCGACAGACGCGCGCTCCGCTCGAGCCATGACGTACACCCCGTTTTTTGCCTGTGCTTTTTTCTTTTACCTTCCCTCATCTTTTTCCAGGCTTTCTGATTTGAGCTAAGGGAATCCTCGACTGGTTTGCTTTTTTTGCTGCTCCTTTTTCTCAACACCCTTCCCCCACTCACCACCGTCACTATAAATAACCCCCGCCATTGCTGTCCCCTTCAAACGCATCAGTACGCGTTCATTTCCGTCCAACACAAAAGGTTGCCAATTGCATTATCCTTATTTTTTTTTTTTTTCTTCTTGGGCGAAGCATTTAGGGATTAGTTTTTTTTCTGATCTTATTCCCTCCTTTTAATCTGAAACAAGACTACCCCCTCGTTTTCGTTCCCGCCTTTTTGGGTGTTGGCTGTTTTTACCCTTGGCTGGATTTGAAGAGTGCATTTAGGGATTGTGGGGTGGTTGTTTATTTTGGCAATGGTTTGGAGAATTTTCGGAGATGGACTTGTTTCTTTTTGTTGTTTTTTTCTACCGGCCCCGTATTACCCTTTAGGATCCCAGGTATAACCTGGGCCAACTGACACGTGATTACATACCCACACTTGCCCCCCCTCATTGGTCAACGGGGATACATCCGGAAATACACAACACACTTACTTGTAATACGTTTTAACTCTACCCCTTCAGAAGTCTTTTTTCTTTTTTGGGGCCCCACGAACACTGAGAGTTGCGTTCGTCCCAGTTCCTGCTTGCCGATGTTTCTGGTTCGAAGCTTGCCCCCAAAGGTAGGGTGTCCCACGCAGAATGGAATTTCGGCTCACGCTGTTCATGGGTTTTAACCCCGACCCACATTTTTTTTGGGGGTTTTTTTGGAAACGGCCCTCTACCAAGAGGAATTGAATGACCCAAGCGTTGTTTAAACACCGAGATTTTTTACGGTGAGTTTTTTTTTTTCCCCGTTCGATCGTTTATTCAGAGTGTTGTTGTGGGAGCAAACATGACGAGTAGCAAAGCTGCGAAAGGGAACCTGCGGACGTGTGAAACAACCTTTTTTGGTTTTCCCAGATGTGATTTTATACTAATCCTTTTTTCCCTTCTGAAGACATTCAAAAACAGCACATGACGATTTTTGAATCTCTAATTTTTAATCCTAATACGTTTTGTTAGTTGTTTGCCCGTGATGCCCCCCCTTCCTCTGACACCCCAAATTCTTCCTGGAATTTTTATATGGGCGAGGGATCTTTCCCGGCCCCGGGTGACCCTGATTCCTTTTTTCCCCCAAGTACCCAAGGGCCGACTTGAGCTGCGTGGGCTTTCAAGTTTAGAACGCCGCAGGGATTCCCAAAAAAACTCTACCTTGCCCTCATTCGCCCGTTGTGGATTGGTGTCAGTTTTTGTTTTCACCCTTGAAAAGACAAAGGTCCCAAACTCGATTCGGTCCTTCTGGTGGTTTTTCCCACCCTAATAAACATTAACCTTTTTTTATCCTTCCTCTATGTTGGCAACTGTCAGTTTTCGTCGGGCCCCCCCATGAACAAGTGATTCACCCCGTAGGTTTCACCCCCTCATTTTTGTTCCCTCTCCCCCCCAAGACACCCGTGCCTCAATTTTGAATCATGTTTTGCCGGAGCCTGCCGAATATCAGTTACCTCACTTTTCGTCGACCAGTAGTCAGCTCTTTCCATCTTCTTGCCACCTTTCCGTGGCGGTGATGGCTCTTTTTTTTAGGTTAGAAGGTTCATCTAATCCTGGATGACCGGCCTAAAACGCGAAGGTTGGTGTCAACCACCCCCCACCCAGTCTTTGCAGTCCCCTGCCTTTAGGCGGCGTCCGTAATATCCCGTGGTTTTCCAACCCCAAACGGAATGAAGTCTGCTATTTTTACTTTCTCATTCCCCGGCACCTAGCTCGGCTCCCAGGAAATTTTTTTAACAATTTTTTCAGATTACTACTCCGGTTATTTTTTTTCATGGGTTTGTCCTTCCTCCTGAACGAGTCTCTTCTAACCAGTGCCACCTTTTATTGAGATTTTTTTAGAAGGCAAAACCCCCCAAGTCCCAAAGTCCTTTTTGAAATCCCTGAAGGAACGCAACTCCCTCCGCCCATGACCCTCAGTCCCCTTATGGTGTTCCAGATCTTTTCCCTCTGAGTCCTAAGACGCTGGTGTCACTAATTGATCTCTGGCACCTTCGCGGTCTTCTCTCTAGTTAAGTTTTTGGACCGCTCGGGCCATCGCCAAGGATAGGACGGGTCCGTAGGTTCCCCCTCGTCAATCGTGGTCAAAACTGTTTCGGCTCCCCTTCGTCCTAACCGGTTCTTTCCCTTGGAAAGCGATCATGCAACCCCCCCCGTACTAGACTGCCTGTCGGTTCAAACTAGGAGGTGAAACACCTCCACCCTTTTGGGGCCATAAGGATCCTCATTTCTTTTTTCCTTTTTGCAGTCCTTTTCCTACTTTTTTCGTTATAGTCGGTTCCCTCTGGCCCGGCCCCCAAAAATAACAAATATCCCGCATTCGACCTTGGTTAGTTTTCCATCCTTCACCGGTTTTCTGATCTCCAGTTTTATCACCCTTTCCGCCTTTAGCTGCAGCGTCCCCCCCAGAACCGTCGACTCTTTTTCCGATTTTATCACATGATTATCAACGGAAACACCCGTTCCAGGTAAATGATTCCCCAACCCCCCCCTTTTTTTTTTTCTTACTCGTGTTCCTCGCAGTGTTGGGTTATTCCTGAAGATTTTTTTTTACCATAAGACCAATTAACCCCCCACTTCGCGATGTGTACCAACTGTGTCGCCGGGGCGGTAAGTTTGGGCGTCCTTTTTGTCCCGTTTTCTCTTTGGGTATCCGTCGCCCATATCCCCCCTTGCCACTGTTTACGTAAAGAAACCCTTCGTCCCCCCTGGGGCCAATTCACCGCTTGATTCGTTCCTTCTTTTCCAATTTTCATGCCTACAAACCCCAAGTTTTCGTTCCTCTTTTCCTTTTGGTCTCTCGGATTTTGTCATGCCCCCTCTGTTTCTCCCTCCCTCTTCACTTGCCTCGTTCCTTAACACTTCGTATCTCCGTCTCGAACCTATCTTTTTTGATTGTCCGGACCCGTTCGCTTTTTTCACAACAGGACTTTTTTTCCCCCCTTTTCCCTAGAGACCGTTCAGTTCCCCCTCTACCCAGTGTGTCGTTTCTTTTCGGATTTTTTTAGTGCGACCGCCGCAATTATCTCCTCAGCTCCGAAAAATGTCGTTTCACCCTTCAATGTCAAATGTCTCCCGTTCTTCTTTCATCCACGTTGTTCCCCCTCTTCGCTTCACAAGCAAACGTCCGTTGATAAGGATGTTTGGTTTTACAAAGAATTCTTTTAGGTTTTTTCACCTTCATTTGCTTTTTTTTGTGGTTACAGCGGGTGTTTTCGATTTTCCCCCCTCTATGTATCCCCCGCTTTGACCCCTTTTTTTAAAGTGGGGGTTTACCCTTTTTGACCCCGAACTCCACTCCTTCTGCTTTGGTTTTTACGATTCACTTCCCTTTCCCTAAGCCCTCGCTTTCAACTCCTCCCCCCCCTACGTCATTTAATATACAGGAGGCCCCTGATTCCTGCCTTTTTGACCGAGGCCATCCAAACCCCCCCTTGTTTTGTTAGACTTCAAAAAATCTCAAAAGGCTTGAGTTCTTGTCCTGATTTCCCCCCTCACAGCCGGGGGTGGACCATTGGTTTTCCCCCGCCGCCGTGGTCCCAAAATGTGCGTCTTTTCACTGTAGCTGTGCAAAAACACCCAGTGCACTTCCCCATGCGTTTTCGGCTTCTCATGTTTTTCGGGTTGATTTGCCCAGCACGGCTACAAGGTTTTTTTTGCCCATTCCATGAGCGATGTGTAGAGTTTTTCTTCTTTTGTCACATGGGAGTTTACTCTTTTTCTGCCAACAAATTCAGTTTTAACGAACCCTCGCACATTTAAAGTATCCCCAGTCCCCACTGAAATTCCCCAGTAGAAGACTTTTCCACGAAGCTTTGCCAAGATACCTATCTTCTTCCTCCCTCCGCCTTTCCGGATGAGGATTTCCTTTCCTTTCCCCCCCAGGATGGAGACATCCTTCATCGAATAATACCCCTTTTTTCAATCGTGTTCCTTTTCAACAGTCTGTATTCAGTTCCTATACAGTTTTCCTCCCTTCCCGTCGTTTTCGGCTCCCTTTTCCATTGCGTATGATGCGTATTTCGCCTCCTGGCGACAATATAATGTAGGCTACCCGGATAAGCCCTTTTCCCCCCCTTTGTTTTGATTTGCTGCTCCCCCCTTCTTTTCCCCAAAAAGATCTCTTCACTCCCTCATGATGTGCGACTCTCCTCCGTTTTGACTTTCTTTTCCTTCCTTTTTTCGTTCGGCTTTTTCCTTTCCCCCGGTCAGTTTCTGCCACATGGAAGTCCCGGACATGCCTCTTGCGCAAGCGCTGGTTTTACCGTCCTGCTTTCCCACCAAAGGGTGTTTAGTTAACCGCTTCTTATCTCTTTTCCTCAATGTGT
>Ga0179591_1291467_pt1 | contig 10298 bp, 13 predicted proteins | sample CZOMad2_1_08_16f_FD_182891 | JGI IMG/M metagenome (GOLD analysis project Ga0179591, IMG submission 182891) | Vadose zone soil fungal communities from Angelo Coast Range Reserve, California, USA - CZOMad2_1_08_16fungal (PacBio error correction) | ecosystem: Environmental > Terrestrial > Soil >... | reverse complement strand
TTTCTACCGTTGTTAGGGCGGGCGAACGTGCGAGCGTACGCTCGTCAAGATACTCTTCGACCTCCCCCTATCTTTAAACTCCTTCTTCCTGATAACGGACCGGGCGCTTCTTGGTCTGTGTTTGGGGAGGGAACCCTCCCTCTTCGCCCATGGGGTCGGGCGCTCGGACATTCCCCTGACTTTGACCCTCAACCTGGATTTAGTCAGGCGAGGCACATATTTTTTCGCCCTGTTTTTAGAAGGGAGGGATTAAATCTCTCACACCATTCTCTATCTCGATTTTCCTTAATGGTGAAGAGCAGCAAGGATGAGTTCCGCCTTGCGTTTTCCGCCGGGGCACGCGCCTGCGCGAGGCTCTTGTACGAGTCAACAAAATTCGAATCCTTTTTTTTTGCTCTTCTAGAATCAATGGTGGTCGCTGATGCCCCATTCGACTTCCGCCTCACTCGCCTTTTGATGATCCCAAGTACGACTCAAGGCTTAATACTCTGCCACTCACAGTCGGTGGAGGGGTTATGCCTGACGTGGCTTTAATTGCCAACGTTGCTTTTGAGGCCTCCAACCGTGTAAATCCAGATCCCCCCCTCTTTAAGACTTTCACCGACCGCATTATGCAACTGAAGGTGTCAGCTTTTGTGATGACCTCCATCCCGATTCGGGACAAAGTTTTCTCAGGCGCCCTTCACCTCCTTTATCCTAACCCTAATCAATAGGGAATTCTTTGGCTGCTCGTCCCAGAGCTTCCTAAGGACCTAGGTCCACCGTTGCAAGGTCTCTGTTCCCCATTAGACTTCTTGACGTCCACGTTGCACAAGCGATCTTTCGTTGAGAAGAGGATCTCGCGCGGCTTTAACCATTTAAATCACTTTTTTTAGTGAAATTTTCTTTTTGTTTTTTCCCCTCTTGCCCTCCCCCCTGACCACTTTTTCCTCTTCAGAGGTTAGGAAAGCATCTCTCTGACGGGGGAATGACAGATGCTTCGGTTTTTCATTTCCCAAAACTTTTCTGTCCGGGACCCCGAGGTTTTTATCATGTGGGTACGTTTTTTTTCTACCGCGGCCCTCTTTCGGTTCCAGAGCTGTTTTTTTCTTCCACCAACTGCGCCCGGAACTGTCCTCTTCTTCATCTCCCTCACTCGTGGGGTGTGTGTAAATCTGCAGAGGGGTCCCATGCTTCAAATTTTTCATGTTTTTTTGGCCTGACTCCAGAAGAATGCCCGATTGCATGCAGGGGAGTAGTAGTTTTTTAAGATTCGCAGCTTTTTTTTCGACGAGTGGGCATGGTTTGTTTCCCCTCGTCGTCCAAGAGCCGCTTTGCAGAACGTTTTTGTAAGGGTAATTCCCTTTTTCCCGCCGGGGGCTTCCCGCCGGAGAAGGCCCAGCGTCCCTTTTACCTTCGAGTTCGCTTGCTGACTACTTTCCCGCGTAACCATGTATCCTGGGGGCCCCATCGCTCGTTGAGGTGTAATTCGTTCTTTTTTCCTCCCCCAATAATTCTCTTCCTGTCCCGCTGGCCCCTTTGGCTTAAGAACTTGTTCAAGGAATGGCCACCAGGAATGATGGTTATCTCAAGTCAATTTTGCGAGTCCGTACACACGAGTGATGATGGCGAACTTTGGTCTTACCCGAGTTAACTCCAGTTCGTACTACTATTGTGAGAGAGGACCGTGCCTTCTCTTCAAGCGACAGCTATCCATTTTCTCCAGGGAGGTTACAGGGACTTTCTGCATTCATTTTTCCTCCAACTGTTTTTTATCACGAGGATTCTTTTTCCATTTCCCGTGTAATGCCCCCCCTTTCTTGGTCGGGCAACTAGGCTCCACCTATGTTCCTTCCCCCCCTGTATTTCACAATTTATCACGCGCTTTTTCTCTGCCTGGCGGAACTCAGCGGCGGAGCTTCTTTTTACTTTCGTGTTTTTTCGTTAGAAACCGCTTTCCCCCCCCTTTCCTGCCCCCCCGCCTTTCACTCACCTATTCCTTTGATTTTTCATTAGTTTCCAATTCCTCTTTTCAGATGTCACACCCCCCTTGGTTTCTCGCAATAAAGTTGCCCGATCGCTTTCCAGTGCCCAGTGCAGAGTTCCCCGCTGACGGCTTTTGCTTCCCCGTGGTGAAACTTTCTCGCCCTGACCTATGCGCGGTCCGAAAGCGACCCTTGACCAGTCGTTTTGCGAGTAGCCGATCCGCCCCGACCGCCCGTCGTATTTTCCGCTTCATGGCTATAGCCCCCCGCAGACCTTCTAGGCGTTCTCACTTCGAATGGAATTGTCTTTATCAGGCCCCGGGCAGTTCCGCCTTGTTTCCTATGCCTTGTGCTGCTTTCATCGGCCTCCCGTCACCCCCCCCCTCGGAATCCTCTCCAAACGCCACCTAAGGTAGAAGTTTGGTTCATCTTAGCTTTTCCATCCTATTTTTCCCATCCCCATTCCGCCTCCGCTTTGGGTTCATGGCGGGTAGAGCTTTTAAGCTTTTATTGCGTTCCTTAGATACCCTTTGCCCCCTTCCCACCCTGGGTTTTTTCGTCGTTCCCGTTTAATGGAATGTCTCAGGAGGTTATGATCCTCGTTCTTAATATTTTTTGGTCGTCCCTCCTCCTTCTGCTACAAGCTCTTAATTGTTCTTAGAGAACTTTCTCCTCTCTCCAGTTGGTTGTTGGATTTTTTGTTCCAAGCCCTAGTGCAGTCGGTTGAGCCCTTCGTCCCTCCTTATATTGGGCCGTACCTGCGCCTAACTGGCGAATCTCATGACAGCTGCACGTACGATGGCCATCTTTTTGACGACTTTTTTTAGATTTTTTTTGAACCGGTCTTGCGCATGTTCGCTGACCCGCCAGCTGTCAGGCGTAGCGTGAGGTTGCGAGAACTCGACCGCTGCCCGGTCTTGGTGTTCCCCCCCTAGTCACAACTGCGCCGTCAACGAAGGTGGGGTCTAGGATTCCCTCTTGGTCGTCGAGCGATGAATCTCAGCAGAGGACCTAATTGTCCGTTTGCTCTTCCCGCATCTCGCGCCATAAAGATGCGGGGAAAGTGCGGTAGCCTTGGGTTCTATCACACTTTTCTCGCTTGCTTGGGGTCGAGGGACGCTGGGCTTCTAGACTCGGCTCCTATCGCTCCGTTCCTTCCGGGAGGGGGGAAGACGAAGGGAACCTATTAGGTCATGCGAGGATCCGTTGACTTTTTTCCCCTCTTTCCCTTGCATTTTTCCATATGCAAACAGTCCTCTTGCCGGCTGTCTCCGTCCCCCAGTAGCCCAGAGGAGCCTTTTGGGCATCTCTCCAGGTCGCTTGTAGTGGTCTCGGGTGATAGTGGCCCAGGTAGTGGGTTCTTAGTTAGCACCAGCACCGCTGCTTAGTCCCTTATTGGTGTTTATTGCATTCCCCGTTGCTCCCTGCAGGGTTGTATTCCTGATGAGTGGGTCCCAACTCCAGGAAAGGCGCAACTTTTTTTTAGACCCCTTTTTCCTTCCAAGACCCCCCGATTGTCTTACTCTAGTAGCGACGACTGGTATCTGACCGACCGGGCGCATGATGATGCCGTCCCTTTTTGAGCTCCTTTCCCCTCCCTCAAGCATCGGTAGTCGACATGCATCGGCGCAGAAGCAAGTGTGCAGACCCAACTTCATTCTATGCTTCATTAAGCGATGGGAGCGTTTTGATTGACAGCCCTCCTAAGTTCCGCCCTCTATGGAGCTGGGCCGTTTTTTATTGGAGGCGCGTTTTGAAGAATCCTCATGTTTGCACCTTTCCTACGCTGAGGAGATCTTGACGGACTGGCAAGCGCGAAGTTCATCCCAGACGTAGACGTTTCTTATCTTATCAGGCTCCCCTCTTTCACGCCCATTCGATTTGCGATTTTTTTTCCCCAGTGGTTAGTCGCGTAGGCCGCCGCAGGACGTTGTTCCAGGTTACGAGGGCCCTCGAAGAGAATCCTCGGGAGAATATTCTAGTACAAGGCCCCGCGTGAGCTCCCGATCCGGGTTTTACGACGGATGAATTCCCTTCACCATCCCGAGCCTTTTCTACAGTCCCCTCCCATTTTCCCGGCCGCGGTGTTACATTTCTTGAGAAACTTCCATGATATCCTTCTTGCTAGCCCCCAGACGTCTCCCAACGAGTGCGTGTATCCTGGTGATTAGTCGGCTACGTGGAGACCCCACTTCTCAGGCTTGGCCGGCTTGTTCTGGTCATTTTCTTCTTATCCCCTATGGGGCCCTTCCTTCCTCCCGACCGGTTGCCGGGATATTCATTCCCGTGAAACGGTGAGAGTCTCGTGCTTATCACTCCCTTCTTATCTTGTCTTTTTGTGTTTTTTTGAGTGCGATCGACCTTAAAGGCCGTGCGCGGTTCGTGAATCCCTTTCATCTGCGCTAAGATGAGCCAGATAACCCCTTGGAGTTTAGTCCCGAACTTTCATGCCTTTTCCCCTTTCTCCGATAGAAATTGCTAGTAGATCCACGGACTCGACTTTGGACGGAGTCCGACGCTGCCGGTTTTTAGTTTTTTTTTTCACTGCTCTTTTCCCTTACGGCCGACCTTCTCACGACATTGCAGCCAGGGCTTGGACTTTTTCGGGTAATACTGTTTCTAGGAGGGCATTTTTTGAGAATCGCTCCGGCCTTCCGCCTTGCAAAGGCCCACTCAATGTAGTTCACCCTCCGCTGGGTCGTCCATTTTTTTTTTTAAGGCATGGATCTTGGGTGCAAATTTCCTGGTTTTTTGAGGTGTTCGCGTCCGAGTTGCGAGGGACAGCGTCCACCAGGACGGGGTTAGCAGATAACCCCCCGCCCCCCACCCACCCCCAAAACACTAAAAAACCCCCCAACCCCCCCACCCAAACCACCCCCAAACCCCAAAAAACCAACCAAATCGCTCGCTGGACTTTAGTTTTTATCTTTTGCGAGTGCTTGCCCGCTACACTAGTGACTAGTTGTTGTGACTTAACCCCCTCCCCACGCGGCAAAGCCGTTCTCTCCCTCTTGAATTTCTAGGTCCATACTGATTTCTCCCCAGAATCGGTGGTCGCGGAAACAAAAGACTTGTTAATCCACCATTGTCTCTATGTGTCCGTAGCCGCGTGCCGGGGGGAATGAAGTCCTGTCCAAGCCCCCCCTACTTCCCTCCTACGTTGTTACGAGAGATCTCCCTTTCCTAGCGCCGCTTTTGGCCGCCCAGTGATCTTCTTCTCAAATTCTCTCCCCTCTTTATCTGCCGGGAGGTCCCCTCATCGTTGCTGACGGCCTAGAAGACCCACTACTCATCAGTCCCCTTGGTTCATCGTCATCCGGCCATCACTACTATTTGTTGTAGCTGATGACTGCTGCTCTCTAAATTTCCGTCGGTTTTGCGGCTGTCCTCGAAAGCAGAACACTTCTCTTCCCCTTTTTCTCCTCCCTTTTTTGCGACGAGCGGCATCTGTCCTTAGTCGTCAGCAGGATTAACGAAATGATTTTTGCCTGGGGGACCTCTACCCCGTACGAGACACCGCATTTATCCCGACAGATAGAAGTTCGCCCCTTTACTCCTCCCCCTTTTCAATTTTTTAGTTTCCATGTTGGATTCAAGAATTCCCCCCACTTTTTAGGCGATCTGCCCGAGGATGCCAGTGCATTCTGGCTCTACCTTTTATCCCGTCTTTTCACCAGACGTAGCAGAGCCTGCGGAGGCAGCAGACTCCGAACCCCCAAGTCCCCTCTTCCTTTCCGCCCTGCCTACAATTCCTGGTGGCGCTTCTGCTGCACTAAGTCCATCGTCCTCCCCTTTGCATCCTTCATGGCCAACAGCACGCATGGATCCAGGCCTACCCCGCTGTTCCTAGAGGCTGTGCTGCCCTCATGGTTAATTTTTTTTCTTCATTGCACTTCGGTCCTACTACCTCCCAAGTTCCCCTCCAGAGCACATCGAAGCAACGTAACTGTCCCTCCTTTCTCATCCCCTTTTTTTCTTCTTTTGTCTTACTAGGATTTTTAGGCCCAACGGACTTTCTTTTTTCCCACGGATGATTAGAAAAAGTGCTGACGTTTACTCCCCCCCAGGCCGATTCGACCTTTTTCGCACTTGCGTGAGTACGTGCGTCATCCCCCGCCTTCTGTTTCTCCCCCTTCCACAATTTTCACTCCCTTTTTTTCGAGTTTTCTAGACGGAAGATACCCCTCATTTCCTCTACTCCCTCTCCCCCACCCTCCACTCACCCACCCCCCGCATCCCCATTCCACCCCCAACTCCTCACCCTCCACTCCCCCCCCCCCCCTCCCACCCTCCCCTTACCTAAACCCCTCTCTACCCCCCACCTCGTCCAACCCCGCCCCTCCGTTTCCCCCCTACACCACCTATGTCACCCCAACTGACTACTCCAAGCACCTTCCAGCCCCCCCCCTTAACCGCCCAACCCCCCCCCCCTTAGTCCTTCACCCCCCCCCCCCTCCCCTTTCCTTCTCACCCTCCCCAAATCCCGCATTCCCCCTCTTACCCTCTGTACCACTCACCTCCCTCTAATCCCCTTCCTGACACTTACTATCCCATCCCACCACCCCTGCCTCCACCCTCGCCCACCCTTCCCCCGCACCCCCCCCACCCCCTCTCCCCCTAGCCCCCCTGGTCTCCGGCTTTACCTCCCCCCCCCTCTTCCCCTCCCCCTAACCCCCCCCTCCCCTCCCTGCCCCCAACCCTCCCCCTCTCCACCCCCCCTCCCCCACTTGCTCTTTCAACTCCCCCCCCTCTTCTCACTGCACCCTCCAAAAACATCCCCATCTCCCACCCCCCCCATCCACCCCCCCCCCCCCTCCTTACCACCCCCCCATCCACCCCCTCCCCCCCCCCCCCCCTCCCCCCCCCCTCCATCCACACACAACCCACCCCCCCCCCTCTCCCTCCCCCCCTCCTTCCCTCTCTAAGCCACTGAAAGGGCTTCACGTACCACGCGCCTTGCTCTTCCTTCCTTGAGCGCCACACATTCCCCCCTATTTCCCTATGATCTGCTCTTCCCCCCTTTTTTCCGGCTGGCAAGCAGTTTCTTTTCGTGACCAGGCGCTGGGTCTCGGCGCCTTGGTTCGAGCCTCCATCCCCTTTCCCATCCGAAGAGGGTCTTTCAACCTTCTCGGAGCTCTAGACCGTCGCCCCCTTAATTTTCTCCTCCAAGAGTGGAGTCGCCTGACTGCGATCAGATTTTTTTTTTTCTCACCGAAGGTCGCCCGGATCCCTCCCCGCCTCCCCTTTCCCTGGCGTTGCTACTAGAGGACGTTTCGCGCGAGAGGTTGATGTTGGCCTCCCTCCTTTGGCCAACCTAGTATCATAGACAGCCCTCGGTGGGGGTTCCGAGTTTGCCGGCGAATTTCTTCAAGGGACCCCGCTTTTTACGTCCACGGCGATAGCGTGGGCATAGGTATTCATCCTCAGTTTACCTGAGCATTTTTTTTGCCTGCTCCAACCTATGACTTTCCTATTGAGATAGTCGATGATTATGATCCTCGGGCCACCACCTGGTACCCCAACCATTTTTTCCTTCGAGGGCGCCCCGTGTTCTGCATGGATAGCCATTCCCCCCCTTTCCTGGAAGCCAAGGTAGTAATAACAGCGTCAAGCCGGATGGCCCCTAGTACCCGCGTTTGAGGTCCCAGGATTACGCCTTATCAGATCTTTCATACGGTCGGTCGGCCGCTCTTCAATATTATAATTGAGCTCCTTCCTCTGCGTCCCATATTTTTTTTTATCCAAATTTGTTGGGAAGAACTCTCCACCAACGTTGCTCTTTTACTGTCACCACATTTATCACGACGCTATTATATCCTTTTTCCGAAGGGGGAAGTCCCGGTGATTTTGCATCTGGCTACCCCTTCTACGTACCCGATTACCCCGTGGATTTCCACAGATAGGAGTTATAGCCAGCGACGATTCCCCATGGTCGGTTGAAAAAGAATGATTCTTTGTGGTACTTTTCCCCCGTGAAAGTTTTTTCCTTGTTTCCGGCTTTGGACCGCACCCCATGACTGTTTAGTTGAAAGCGTGTTTTTTTGGAGAGATTTTGGATCTTCCCCCGCTTGAAAATCCCTCCCGGACAAGGTGAAGTATCAAGATTTTATGTGGTTCAGTTTAACTCCCTTGTTCATGGGACTTTGGCGCCGCCCCGCTTCCTATTCGGAGCGCTGGTACCATTCTTTCCTCTTTTTTTTAAGCACACACCCCCCGGTCTCCTTTCGGAACACGCAATCATCTTGCAATCCCGCGCTAGGTGATGTGCGATTGAAGGTCTCCCCCCCCTCCCCCCCCCCCCCCCTCCCAACGACAGCTTAGGAAGGGTCTCTTTCTGCGTTTTCCCCACTTTTCCCTCTTTTCGACTGCCCCTTCTCTTCGTTCTGGCGAGAGTTTCTCCCGACACCGCCACTATCTCCCCTTCCCTTTGTAAGGCGTCTTTTTCCCCCTGTCAGTTTTTAGTTTTGACGGTCTTTTTTCCCCTTTAGTATATGCACCTCCCCCTTCCCTCAGTTCCCCTCACGCGCTTCGTTGATCCCCTGTGGTCTGTACTCCCCCCTCTCGACATTTCTTTTTGTGTGGCTCCTCCCCCTTTTTAGAGTCCCCTCCTTTTCTCCCTCCTTTTGTACCATTCAGACGATGGCAGAGCCTCCCCCTCCTTCTCGTTTCCAGCACTCCTCCCTTCCTGCCAGCATTCGTTTAGTTTCCTTCTTTCCCTCATCTTTTCCTTTTCTGCTCCCCACCGCGATTCTCCCCCAGACGACACCTTAGACTCGTGAGTGGCTTTTTCCTAAAAGATGCTACGATACCGTTTACACACTTCCTTTTTTCCCCCTTTTCAGTAGATTCCTGCGATTTTTTCTCGTAGATCGAGACCTCTCCCCCTCGGCTTAGGGCCCAGTATCGAAGTTCGCTATTCATTTTTCCTTTCCATGCTAACGGTGAAAACGGACTGCGCGCTTTTCTGCGACCCATGATTCTCTGGCGAGAGGTCTCCCCTATCGTTGCCCCTCTTTTTTTTCCCTATCATGCTTTAAGTTCATCCCAGGGACGAGAAAGGCAGCGCATAGGTCAGGTCGTCTTGCACCTTGATCCCCTCTCCTCCCCCTTAGCCTTTCCCCCCCCTCTTTCTCTTTTGAAAGGGCCCGTGTCAAGACGCGGCTGGTTTTCTCCCCCCGCCGAAGCCTCGTGGGGTGACATCGTCTGGGCTGTCTCATCACGTCGGGTTCCCCTTTTCTCCCCCTCCGGCATCAACTTTTTTCCTTTCTTCTCTCATTTAGTAGAATCCCTTCGACGTAGAACGGGACTCGACGGCTGGGTACCTCATATAAGGGAGGGGGACATGGCACTCCGTTACGCCCCCCTTCTGTGGCTTTTAGAGTTTTCCTTAACCTACGCTTTTTTAGAGAGGAACACTGAAGTTCGGCCTACTCCCTACGAGGGGGTGTGGAGGGAGTCCGGCGAAATCCAACTATCCGAGTTTAGTCGAGCCTGAGCCTTTGGGTTAATTTTTAAGGGCGCTGCATCCAATGAGAGGTTCCCTGGATTCGACGAGGTGAGTCCACGTCTCTCCGGGTTTCATAGCTCCACGTGCCGTCGCGAGACCTTGGCTCCCCTACCGGAGTAGATTTGGGTGTTTATGGCCCCGCGGCGGCGAGCTTGTTTTTTTTTCCGCTACTTTGCCTTGAGAAGAGAGCGTAGTAGGTGATGAGCATCCGCAGGCCGTAGCTCTTTTTTTCCCTAGGAAGAAAGGTCGAGCGGTCCAGCTCTGGACGTTTTTCCTTTTTCGATTTCCCCTTCTCTTTCCTAGTTTTTGACGGTGCCCCAAGCATGCGCAGGGCGCCGAGAAATGACCTCCGTGTTACCCTAGTTGAGAGGTTTTTCTCCGACGGAGTGAGCACCACGATCCCAGATACAGCCTCGCCGCTCCCTTTTCTTTTCTCCCCCTGACCCCTTCCCATCCCTTCCCAGTCTACTGGCCCTGCTTTTTTCCCGCGTCTTCTACCCTCCTTTTTTTGATGATGACATGATCTCACTCACCTACCCCCCACGGTTTGGAGCTTATGACGATTCCGTTTTTCTGCCAATAGGAGAGAGTTTTTTTCCGTCAAACCTTTTTTCTTAATGACCCCTCTTTTCTTTTTTTTCGTCCACCGTTCTTCTCCCATGTTTTTCCCGTGATCCCAGCGCATGCACCTAGACGCGTCCAAAGGGAGAGTCTGCGCCCTTTCTCACGTCGATCGATTCGTCTTGTGGAGAGCCCGCCGTCTTTCGGCATGAGCGTTTTCTTTCTTTTCCTTTCAGCCTCTCTACTTTCAAGAGGGTTAACCTCGA
>Ga0179591_1286717_pt1 | contig 10298 bp, 14 predicted proteins | sample CZOMad2_1_08_16f_FD_182891 | JGI IMG/M metagenome (GOLD analysis project Ga0179591, IMG submission 182891) | Vadose zone soil fungal communities from Angelo Coast Range Reserve, California, USA - CZOMad2_1_08_16fungal (PacBio error correction) | ecosystem: Environmental > Terrestrial > Soil >... | reverse complement strand
TTATCGTAGGTCAGTAACGGGTTTTTTTTCCTTTTTAAGACCTTGTACGACACTCCGGATCTTCCTAGTAATGACCTGTTTTTTCCCTTACGAAGTGCACCCCCTTGTTGTAGTGGGAGATTAAGAAAAACCTCCGCTCCTTTGCTGTATCCATTCCCCTCCTGATCGTCACCCTTTATTTTTTTTTACGGTGAAACCTTTCCTGGCCCTAAGTTTTACACCGGGCCCCTTTAGCGGCATGCAAGCAGGCGCTTTTTTTCGTTCCCCCCCCCACCGTTCCTCTGTTCTGAAATATTGTTCCTCTTCCACGTTTCAGTTGAAGCTCTGCTGAATCAGATGGCTCGAAGACCTGCTTGAATTTGGCGTGTCACCTGACTTTTTGCTAAAGATGAGGGGACCCTTTTCTTAGCAAATCAGCGCTAAGCCTCAGCACACCCTCTCTGCTGTTTTAAACTTTTTGCGCTTCCCGATTTATTCCCGTTGCGCTTTTCGTGACCCTGCGTCCGGTTCCCCGCCATCCTGGCGCGCGAATACGCGCCAAATTGGATATCTAATTCTTTCTCTCAGGGAGAACCGTCTTTTGTTTGATCCAAATTGTCAATGGTATCTTGCGCTGCCTGCCCGTGTTTGCCCCCTCCTTCCCGAACATTGCACAACGATGTTGCAACATATTCTCTTCGATGTTTTTTGTTTTCGGACCCAAAATCCGCCCTGACGGATGGAACGAAGAGGTGCCGTTCCCCCCCAGAATTCCTTGGCTCGTGCACATTCTGTTTTAATCGTTTCCCTTTTTTTTTTTCGAAGCTGATAATCCCCCCACCCCCCCCTTTTAAAAATGAATTTCCGTCCGACTGCTGGGTACGCTGGAGAAATGCGACCCCCAATTTTTGGCTATCTTTCCCCCCCCGATGACCATCCCTTTAAACCACCCCCATTTATGTGGCCTACCGGTAGTTGCCTCCATTGCGAATAATTGACTCTCTCCCCCAGTTTTGCGCGACGGCAAACAATCGTGTTTTTCCCTTTTAGGAATCTCCCCCCCTTTTGTCCCGAAGGTTCCAACGTGATTCGTATTTGCGCCAACTCCCATCGCCCGGCTTAAACACCACGCACTTCCTCTTAGTAATCGTACAATCTCCCCCCTCTTTCAAACCATTTCGGTTTGTCCCTCAAAGAGCACTTCACAGGCTGAATCGATGGCCCCCTTTCGGTGTTCCATTTTTTCCCACCGAGGCGTATCTTCTTTACAGAAGCTGCGGGGTCCCTTAGGATATCGGGCCCTGCGGGGGACCCCCCCTCCGCTCTTTTAAGCAAAACACCGAACCTGCCCCCCTTGTCATTGTGAAACTCAACCGCCACAACCCTTGTAATCCAACCGCCACCGCGATTTCCTCTCCCGGAGAAGTTAAGATGGCCATGATGTACAGGGCGTTTTACCGAGACTTTCTTTTCCCTTCTCCCCTTTGGCGCTCGACAGGGATTTTTTCCTCCCCTCCTCCTAATCCAACACAACCGTAAAGAAATCATTGTAAAATCTCGGAGCGAGTCCACACCCCCTCTTCATATTCCCGGGAAAGTGTTAATTCCCCCCCCCCCCTTTCTTATGCTTTTGTCAAAGACCCTTTTCTCCATGTTCGAGGAAAACCGTCTTGATACCGTTTCCTTTTTCGAACCCATCTTTAGTCGTTTTTGCTGACGTCGTCCTTCCGTTGCCAGCTCTCCTTGGCCCCATGGCCTTGCAGGAAGGTCGCCAGAGTTTGTCCCCCCCACTTTTCACCTGGATTGATAGATACTTTGGTTCCCCCTCCGCTTTAATGTTTCTGGGGGTGATTTTCCCCCACCGAACCGGATTTTGATGGTAAAGAGACGAACCCGCCGTTCTCCTAAAGAGGCTCCCTTTGTTTTTTCCTTCGGGGGCAATTTTTTTATTCTCAGTTACTGACGCCCTCGCGGCCAGGTTAAACCAGGCAGGCTCTTCCCAACATTGCAGCGGCTGCTGTTTAACCGCACCAGGTCTCTGATCCCCCTCTGCATGATGGACAACTTTCTTCCCCAGGTTGGTCCCTTACCGCCACTGACCAAAGAAGTCTGTGGCGAAGCCTTTTAGTGTTGCAGACCTGTTATGCGAGTTCGCCAGATGGTCAGCGTAATGCCTTTTCTTGCGGACAGTCTCCCCCCCCCTGTTGCTCCCTTGACTTGAAGGATTGATTTCCGGCGGGTTCCCTTTTCCATCGGGATGACTCAAGACGTGGCCCCCTTTTTTCCTCTCCCTCAGCAAACGCTTCCAGGAACATACACAGCTTTTAGATCTTCTTCGACGCCTGGAATTGCGCTGCCTAAGCCTTTTTTTTTTTTTTTTTTTCTGATTTGGATGTAGAGCCGGAAACAACCAACTATATACCTTACTCTTCCACTTCCTTCTCTCCCCTTGAATAATCCCTACTTTTTGTGTGACTCTTCTGTTCGCTTGTTTTAATCTACACCGGCTTAATTCAGAGCGGTACATCCCTGCTCCTTCTCCTACGAAGAGCGAGCCACTGGTATGTTCGCGCTTCTGCGATTTTTTCCCTAGTATTTCCTTCTCTCAGCACCGGACACCCGCCCGAATCCCTCTTCGTCTTCATGTCAAAATTGTCCACCATGTGTTCAGATTTCTTCTCTCGACCTAATGTTACCTCGACCCCCCTATGGCGAACTGCATCGTTTTCCCTCTCCCCAAAGGTTGAGCCTCTTCTTTCTGTGTCGAAGTTTAGCCCCTCAATATTGTGGCCCTCAGTGTCCCTTCTCCGCTAGACACTTGCGGTACCGCGCGCTGCTTTTGTATCTTTATCCCTGAAGTTTACCCGCTTTTTCTTCTTTCCTTCCCCTTCCAACTTTCTTGACCACTTGGTATCCCAATTCCCTATTTCATATATTTTTGAGTTTTTGACCCTTCTTTCTTTTATTCACAAATATACGGAGTTCTTGTGACTCACACCGTCCCCCACTTTCCGCGTCGTTTCCATTGCTTACCTTCCTTAAAAAGGTGTGATTTTTGTCAAGATTAGACCTTTCTTTGGACGACATGCCCATTCGCTGTCCCGCACATCTGTCCAGGCCTTGGCTTCCTCTTTCCTCTCCAAGCACCTGGGTCCGTACTGTTTATCCCCAAACTTTATTGGTTAGTATAACGCCTTTTTTTTTTTTTTTCCTCCGGGTCTTTTTTCGGAAAAGCTACATACCTTCTTTGCGTACCACACTTGAACTCTCAGTTCTCTCTTGTTTCCTTGCTCGAGCTTAGGAATACCGCTTTCTTGTGTTGCAGTTTAGTCGGCTGCCCCTCTTTTTAGCCTGTCGAGTCCAGCAATCCCCTCGTTGATCTTTTCTAGTATCACGTCCTTGACCGCATTCGCTGTCTCATTCCATCTCCCACTGCTCTAATAGGACCCTCCGCCTGGCGGTTGGATTCCCCCCTCCCACCTTTCTTTTCGTTTGGTTTTTCACCCCCTCCCCCTGGCCTTTTTCTGTTTTTTCGAGGTTGTTCCTCGGAATTACCGTCCTACGGTCCTCATCCTTTTTGCCGCGGCGGAAAAGACTGAAGGCTCGAATTTTTTTTTTCTTTTCTTAGCGGCATCCCGTTCGTTCTTGATCGCTTAAGCCTTACCTGTGGACTTCCATTCCTTTTTTTTTTCCATCGATCAATTGCTTTTATTGCCGGCCATCTGGTTCTTTTTCCCCGCTCAAGTGTTCCCTTTCTTCCCCTTTCTCTCACCTCCGAAATTAGTATTGCATTCTACTACTTCTTTTTTGACGTTCTTTTTGCTGACGGTAATGAGCCCCCTTTGTTAATAAAGTTTCCGCCCCCCCTAAGAAGGGGTGTGTTTGGGTAAAGTCAAGGTCCTCTTCTCTAGCGCAATAATGGTTCGCATCCCGAACGCGGTCAATCCCCCTGTATAAGTAGTAGTATGGGACTTTTTGCACTTTAGTATGTTGATTACTGTCCTCTCTGCCCCACCGATTACAAACCCGAATTTCTGGAAAGCCTTCGGGGCTGGAAGCCTTGGTTTTTTCCTCACGTAAGATTTTATTTTTCAATTCTAAGACCCACAAACGCATCTCTCCCTTACGAATATGGTTAGAATCAGGGCCTGCCTTCCCCTTGCGATCATTTGTCCCCCCCCCTCTGCGCACTCGAACGCAATACCACTTCCGTTTGGTTTATACCGTCCCTCCGGTTCCCTTGCAGAAAAGAGATTTCTTCCCCCCCCCATGGGCCCTTTTTCTTTAGAGCCCGACTTCCCCGCAAGATTTCCCACTTTCAGCGAAACCTGAAAATCTTCCCCTACGCTTTTTTTGTTCCTGGCGGCTCGGCTTGCTGACGGTGTCTAATCCTCTTACTCATCTTCTGCAAAAACTCGTCGGAACCTTCCCTCCTTTTCCGCTGCCAAGAGAATGCGCTTATCCACCTGAATTCCCATCTCAAAAAAACAATGCTGGTCCGTATGGCCTCCCCCACAGGCCGCCGGCTACGGCCCCTTTTTCCGGTTTTTTTCTTCTCTTCTTTCCACGTAGCAAACAAAATATGCATTGTTCTTCGTTGTTTTTCTTAAACCCAGCACATCGCTTTTTTTCTTCCCAAATGAGTCTCCCCACCCCCCCTTTTTTGAAAGTAACCTCACTCCCCTTTCCCTGCATTTACCGCAGGATCCCGGCCGCTTTCCTGTACAATTTAAAACCTTTGAGTTAAGCCGCTGTGACCCTTCTAGATGCCCTATAGCTCCTTTCCCCTTTGTTTTTGTTGAGAAGCGGGCCGTACGGAGCGGCGTCTGGCCCTCATTTCTACCTCTTGCCTAAGGATGCGTTGCCTCGTAGGTTAAGTCTGCTTGCGAAGTGCACCCACGTGTTGGGACTCATTGGAATGATCAACGTCAGATAACTCTGTTCTTCTTTCCTCGCGACGGCTTATCACATCCTATTTGTTTTTTTGATTTTTGAAGCTTCCTGGCAGACAGTTAAACGGGAACCGCTTTCTCTTCCCTTGCAGCCGGTTTTTTCTTTTCCATACTTCAGCATTATTGTTTTTGAAACGGGCCTATCCTCGTTTTTAGCCCTTTTGCTTCGATCAATGGAGCGCCGCCGGCTTGTTTCTGGGTCACCTCTTTGATGAGTCATGATTTCAAGCTGATTCTCAATGCATTCCTCCATCCATCGCCCCCCCAAGAGCAGCCTGAAAAGTTGGCCCTGGCGCTCGACCTGTTGAGCTTCTTGGACCGCGCGTGAAAGAAAGAAAATCCTGGCTCGCGACCTCCGCTTTTTCCAATTGAGAGCTCTCATTCTCGCAGTGGTACAAATCGTTGTTTGGGATACCAAAATGTTCCCTATGTGTTGCGGCTTTTCCCTTCTTTTGGTGACAATGCTAGAACCGAACATTTCCACCCTTGATTGCGAACCAGAGTTCTCAGGCTTCTCTTCCTTTTTGCTTGTGTTTTCGCAAGATGATTCCCCCCCTCCTTAGGTCAAATCGGAAAAAACACTGCGTGTGCCAGTTTATTTCGTTTTGTCCTCCGTTGGATCTCGTAAAGATTCTCATACCAATTCCTTTTCCCAAATGACCTTTCTCTAAGTGCCCCATTGCTTCCATTGAGATGGAACAATCGTACTTCCTCCTCACGATGACCATTGCGCCGTAACACTCCCACCACCAATTGGGTGACCTCACCCGTGATTTCCCTTTAGCTTTGAGGAATTGGAACCCCGTCGCTGACCCCCCCCAGAGCGATTCCTTCCCAACCAATTCCCAGTAGCGTAATCCATCTCGCAAAGTTTCTTCCCCCTCCTCGCGTCTGCCCTGGCTCGTTCCACAACGAACGTGCGCCCTACCAGAGGCATTCCTTCAATCAAAAAAAGAAATACTGTTTTGCCCTAATCCTTTCCCCTGTCCAAAGGTCTGTGTCACCCCCAGTCTCGGTTTCAGCAATACCTCCTCCCGGAGTTTCCGACGCGGTCAGGGCAACTGGGGAGGAATTCCGAGCCCCGCCCTCTTTCAGGTTTCGGATGGAAACTGCGGTTTCACTTCCGGTGTTTTCTTTCCACCCCCCATTGTGGTACAGCACAACAATGCCCCCAATTGGGCCTTTTTGTTTTCCCCAAAACACACCCCTGACAAATCCAGTTGTTGTCAACCCTCCCCCCTAGGGTGTACCGGTCTCCGTTACGATGGACATGCTGTTACAGGATGGCCGGACTTATCCCTTCGTCAAAGGTCCCGAGTTTCTTTTCCTTTGACCGTTTTAGCGACCCAGCCGACTATTAACACCGAAAGAAAGGAGAGTCTACTCTTCTCGAGTCCACAAGTGAACTGATGTGAGACTTGTACTTCAATACCCCAGCTTGGCGTTCCTTCCAACGACCCTTCTAAGACAGCTCTGGAGAAGGCAAACAATGCTTTTTTTAGACCAGGTAGGCTTTGACCCCCAGGGCTTTTTCTCGATCTCCCCTGAGAGACGACCCTCTTTGCTTCCTCACTCTTTGGCCCTGGCCGTGAGCAACCATGAATTTCGCCCCTCTTGACACCACAGCGATCCAACAGATTTGACTTGCGGGCGGTTCGATTTTTGGGTGAATTGGTTCTTGTTTGGACGTTCCCCAAGAACGCCGGGTGATGCGTGTCAATAGACGAAACGTCCCCCCCCTATTCTCGCATTTGAGCCAAGTGGTATTTTTTATCGTTCGGAGGTCCGCCGCCTTGTCTCCCTGAAAGGAACTTCTTTCTCTCGTACACCACCCCCCCGCGCGATTTTAGCAGGTCTCCTTGAATCATGCCCCCTCCTCTCGACTGATGGAAAGCCATTGACCAAAGGGAGGTTCTTCTCGACAGCAAAAAGTTTTCCTTTTCCTTTCCCCATGACTTTTCTATGCGTGGCCTCTCCCTATAGGATTCGCCAATTTGGAGTCGAGTAAACGGCCTTATTCTCTCTGTGCCCACTGGAAACAAAGGTGCATGGGACATACGCGTAATTATGATTTATGCGGTTACCTTTAACTCCCGGCTCCTCGACTCGATGGCCAGCGATCCTTGCGCCTGAAAACTCGCGTTAAATGCAGCAACCAGTGTTGCTCTTCCTTAGTAAGTTCAGCCGAGCAGGTGACCCCCCTTTCTGAAATCAGCTTTTAAGATCCAAAACATAGCATACCCTTCTTTACCCTTCTCTTTTCTAATCTCCGTTTTTTGAGATTCCTCGATCCGTTTAGCTAGTTTTTCCGTCTCATTTATTCTTCATTTTCCATGTCGCGAAACGTACGAAGCGTAGCTCCACTGTTCATTGCTTTCCCCGAGCTTATGCGAAGAGCTTTTTTGCCCTTCTTCTTCTTCGGTATTCTGGGAACTGATCAACTTCGCGCTCCCAACTTGTCTTCCACCTCCCCCTTTCAGTGTCGAGCGATTCCTCGTACCCTCTTTTTCATCGCGGTTGAAACTTCCCTTTTCCCTCCCATTTTTCCCGCCAGTCTTTTGCGATTGGGTGACACGGTAAATCCATACCCCCTTTGCAATCCTGTGCTCCCTTGCCGGCAAAGCGAGTGCGTAAATTTTTTCGCCCTGCGTTTTTTCCATCCCCCTGATTCTTTTACTCTTTTTCTGTTTTTTTGTCCCCCGCGCTCTCCGGACTCAAGACCATTGTTGTTTTTTTTTAGTCTCAACATGCCAGGATAGCAACTCTCTCCCTTTCGGTCCGAATCCTCCCGGCGTTCTTGTTCCACTCCCACCACCTTCCCCCCCCCCACCCCCGCAGATAGACCGCCCGACAGCTCTCCCATCCACCTGGGTGATCCGATTGTTTCCCTTCTTTGGCTTTCAACATTGGAATTTCTGGGCGTTTTTGCCATTTACCCCCCGCTCGCTGCACGGGGGGGTTACATTCATTTCTTAAGGCAGTATCCTCCCCTTGCCAGTTTTTTATCACAAGTCCTTTCCAATCAATTTTTTTGCCTCTCTCCCTCTTTGTCGGGTCTTTGGACCCCCACTACTGATTTGCGTTCCCCCTTTCTCCTCCCTTTCTCTAATTTGTTCCCTCCTCCCCGATCTTTTAGGGACTCTTTTTTCGTTAGTGTTAGTAGGAGGAGGAGTTCTTCCCTCTTGTTTGAGCAAGCCCATACGTGATTACTTTTCTCCGCAGAACGTCCGGGCTCGACAGTTCCCCTCATGGCCTCGTACTGCCCCCCTCCCCCGCAAATAATGTTTCGGTTTTTTCCCTTCCCATGGAGTTGGCGTTTTACTCAATTTCCCCCAATGCATGTTTTTTTCTGACCACTTTGTTGGTTCCGCCGACCGCTTGACATTTACCGCGAAGTCAGTGACCGCAGCTGACCCCCCACCTGAAAATCGACACCTCCCGGAATTTCCTCGTTTGCCCCCTTCGGATTCGCCTTCTTGGCCTAGTTCTTTTCTCTGGACAAACAGAAGATGGTTGACGAATTTTCCTCGTTTCCCTTTACTCTTTCTAGCGCTCATGTTTTTTGCAGCCATATGTTGGGAATAAAGTTTCCCCGTTGGTTTTGCTGCGCCTTCGCGCGGGCATAACCCTTTTTCTGTCTTGCGATTTCTAATCTTTCCTTGTTTTGGTCTTTTCGCCCCTCCCTTTTTTGCTGAAGGTAACTTATTCCCCTCCCAAATGCTGCATTTAGTAGGTATTAGGCAACCCGATTTGCGGGGTGGTCTGTCCATTGCACTGTTTTCTGTCTAGCGCCAATAATGTTCTCCTCTCCGAACTAGGTTCTCCAGACACCTTTTTCTCCTCTCCTTTTCTGCCCGGCGTTGTATTACGCACTTTCCGCTTTCGAGCACAGATTACCACGAAGCACTGCCATCTCTTCCAGGGTAGGTTTTTTGCTTCTCCCACCGCGTTCATGTAAGTTCTGTTCTTCAGCTTTCCCTTTCTTCAAACAACACACAAGGCCCCGCCCGTCCTTTCCTTTTCTCAATCGTGCAGTTTTGTCTCCTTTGGAAACAACCCTGATTGCACTCTCAAGAAACCCACCGTTCCATTACTCTCCGGTTCCTTCAGATGAATCTCCCATTTTTCCTGCGCTTTCGCCCAGACCGTTCATTTTTCTTTCCCCCAGCGCCCGCGGCAAGCGCCCTATTTCCCCCCAAGTAAGTTCGAACTTCCCAACTCAGGCTGTATGTTCATTCTGGTCTCCGGATCATTTTCTAATCAGCTTACCACCCTCCACTTCCCGCCCCTCGCCCCTCCCTCACCTTCGCCTCTCGATTCCTCTCTCTCGCATCCCATATCTCTTCTTCCCCCTCTTCTTGCTCCCCCTTCCCCCCCCTTCCCCCCACTCCCCCTTCTCCCTCCCTTCTCCTTCTTGATTTCTAATCTTCCCCACTGTCCCCCTCTTACCCGCCGTCCCTCCCTCTCACCACTTCCTCCACCCCTCACCCGATCCACCTCCCCCCCCCCCCTTATACCATCACCAGGCCCCCCGCTTCCCCCTCACTTTGCCCCCACACCCCCCCCCACGTCTCTTTTTCCACCCCACCCTCCACCCTCCCGTTTGCCTCCCTCCACCTTTCGTTTCCATTCCCTCCCCCCCTCCCCTTGTTTCTCCTCCACCCCAATTCCTTTCCCCACCGCCCCACCCCCCACCCCCTCCTCCTCCTCCCCCCACCCCACTCTCCCCCCCCGCTCCCCCCCCTCTGCCCCGCCAACCTCGCACCCCCCCCTCACCATCCTCCTTTTTCTCGTCTTCTTCCTCCACCCCTCTCTTCTCTTCCCTCCGTTCCACCCCCCTTCCACCCTTTCTCCTCTTGTTCCCTTTCTCATCCCCCTCCCTCCTCATCCCCACCTCCTCTTTTCCCCCCTCCTCCTTCTCGCCCTTCCTCTACCTTTCCCCCCCTCCCACCTCCCTCCCCCTCCCCTCCTCCTCCCCCTCCCTCCCGGGTCCCCTATATCTTTACCCGAAAAAATCTTCCCGCCAAAGATTAGTCTTCCAACCTTGATCGAAATGCCCGTGCTTTTCGGACCCCCGCGTAAGACACGGCCGAGGGTCCCCAATACGGCAGTGCGAATTTCTTTGAACGAAAAGAGGCTGCATTTGAGTTCCTTTTTTAATTCATGCCCAATGCTTCAACGGCCGCAACATCGGCTGGTTCTGGCCTCTGTAACCAGCCAACAGGAATTTTTTAGAGTACCAAATGCTCCCTCCAAACAAGGGGTTTCATTACATGAGACGACCTCCCCTCCTTCATTTCCAGTTTCTAACGGTTTTGTCCAGTTATTCCACCGGCTTTTCGCCCTCAGTTTCGCCATTTCAATGTT
>Ga0179591_1234964_pt1 | contig 10298 bp, 12 predicted proteins | sample CZOMad2_1_08_16f_FD_182891 | JGI IMG/M metagenome (GOLD analysis project Ga0179591, IMG submission 182891) | Vadose zone soil fungal communities from Angelo Coast Range Reserve, California, USA - CZOMad2_1_08_16fungal (PacBio error correction) | ecosystem: Environmental > Terrestrial > Soil >... | reverse complement strand
CCCCCCCACCCCACCCCCCCCCTCCCTAGAAAGGCCGCGAGCCCCTTACCTGGTGATCCGGGTTCCCACATAAGAGAGACTTAAGCCCTACGTGGCGGATTTGGTCTCTTTGTCGTGAACCATAGTTTTCACCGCAACCTTACACCTTCTGACACAACTTCCTTTTTGATTTTTCCTTCCGTTATGACGTAGATGCGTTAATTCGCCGGCCGCGATGAGACAGACCCCGAGGAAGACAACCAATCCTCTTCCCTTTGCACCGCCGCATCGCTTTTCCATTGTTGCCTTTGCTTCTAGTATCTTTAGTTTTTCGTTCTCAGCTTTTCATCACCCCCCCTTCTGCGATATATAATGCGCTGAGATAGGCCACCCGGTCAACGACAGCCGTCCTCCCCCCGCGCGACTAGACTTTATCTAATTTGGTTGAGATGCGATCGAGCGCGTGGTAGAGATGCTGTCGTTGCCCGCCGGATTTGTTTTTGCCTTACTCTCGTTCCCTCTGCCGCCAGCCTTATTGATTTACTTTTCTCGGTTCTACCTCCCCCTCTTTTACGTCATTTCTATTGTTAATCCATGCAAAAACGATGGAGAACGACTATCCTGGCGATTCTTTGTCCTCTTTTTTCATTTCTTCAGGATCAGTTTTGAAGCTGACCAGTGGAACGCATTTCCCCGTCATCGAGCTGCTGCAGTTGCGCAAGCCGAATCTCAGGTGTTCTTCCGTTCACTTTCGCGTGCCACCCCTATTTCTTCGTGACACCCCCCACCTGAGAAGCCAGTAGCGTAATTACTTGTTTTCCCCGTTCTTCACTTCTTTCGTGCTAGCCTTTTCTTGCAAGCGGTTTTATGTGGACGCCGCTCTGTCGACCTGGTCCCCTGCATTCCCTGGTTCGTGAAATTGCCGATCCTTGTTACCTCCGTTGCCCAACGTTGCGATCTTATATCAATCCCGATCATCTCAGTAAATGAGAAGCGTTCCCGGACTCCACCTTCCCTCATACATACTACCTTTGGAGGGTCGCGCTGGTCTCCTAAAAAGCGTTCTTTAGCCCCCCAAGAATGAACCCCCCTCTCTTGGTTTTGTTTGTCCAAGGATGTGTTCTGGAGTTGACGATCCATCGACGCAAGGCCAACACTTTTCCACAAATCTCGCTCGTTCCCTTCACAAGACATTCTTGTGTTTACCACGTGGTCTTGCGTCTTCCCCCCCTCCGGTTACAACGGCTGTTAATTCTTGCACGAAGATCGCAAAGAGGTCGTTCTATCGGTCTTCACTAACTGAGTAAATCACTTTTTTTCTTTTTAATGATTCGTTGGGACCCCTCGCGTCTCGAGAGACGCACGCCCAGCCCGATCACAACACAAGAAAAATGGTGTCCGGCGATTTCCGTATGGTCCCACAGTCTTTTCCTAGGATCGACCTATAGGGGTCTTTCAACGACTTCCGCTTTGTTTACGACACTTGACCTGCCTCCTCCGACCGAACTGGGCGGGAGGTACTAGCCTCCTTTCTGGCCCCTGCGTCTTGAACAACCTTTCTTGCTGCGGCTTCTCTTTCTCCTTTGACGCTGGTTTGCACCCCACATCGAGCTATGATTCCGGCTGAAGCGACTGGGTGCTGACTGCCTTTTTTTTTTCACCTTTGCGGATTCTGTCAGCATTACGTGGGCGACTTCTTTATGATTGGTCGTACGGAGATTTATCACTGTACGATCACGGTTCGCCGTTTGAGTCTCTCTGAGGTGGTTCACAAGGTGCCTCCCTTGGTTCTACGTCGCTCCGGCCGCCTGACGGCCGGCAAGGATATCATCCTTCTTGCCGATCGCTCCCGCGTTACATCTTGGTATCTTCACCGTGTATCGCAGTAGGCCGAGATGGAGAGTTAGGGGGCCGCACCCATCGTCCTTTCCTTTTTGCTCCTCAGACGGCTCGTTCCTTTCACAAAAACCATATGACGATTTCCGCAAAGACAAAGTTTCAACCTCCCGCCAGATGTCTGTGCGCCCCTTCCGTCTTAGTTTTTCCCCAACATCTTTTTTCAAAGCTCTTTATCGATCGACGGCAGAGAAAGTTTAAAGGCGTTCAGCCTACGCCCACCCCAAACTTCCCCGAAGGGAAAAGACTTTTTGAACGGCCCCTGGAGAAGGCCTCTTCTCGCGTTGCTTCTATCTGTTCCCTGCCAAGCCTTATATGCACCCCAGTCTTTCCTGTGAAGCGCAGTCGGTCTTGATCCGAGCTGGTTTCCAGCCCACGCTTCTTCAAGGAAGAGACGTGCTTCAAGCTCGCCTTTCCCCGAGGTGTCAGCCGGTTACAATCTCTTTTCGCTTCTTGCCGTCCCACAGACCGGTCTCATTCCCGATCACTGATTTCATGACTCGCGGATGCCCAGTCTGGTCTTTTTTCCTCTTGTTTTCTATAATTTGGTACTCCGCTTTCTAACTTAGAAACCATCTGCTTGGACGCGCATGATTTTAAAAATTTCCCCTTCTACCCAAGTCGCCTTCTCTAATGAAAACCCTTCTTTTTCCATTTATTCTCCACCCCGCCCGCTGTCTCCCCGACTCTCAGGCTACTTCAAATGTTGCGGAGATCCTCGCATTTGGAGAGGATTAGCCGCGTTTCACCCCCGTCGTCCCCCCCCATAGATGGCGCCTTTCCTGTCCTTCATTTTTCCCTCATTACTCCTACTGGGTGAGGTAGGGACCCCGATACATTTTCCTCCTGTTGAGACGAACACAAACTTTCCCTGATTCCCTTTCGTCCGTACCATAAGGAACACGGTCTGGCCGCGGCTCATTGCCATTCGCATTTCCTCTGACCCTCTTTGTGAGGAAGGATATGGCGTTGAGTGTTGAAGGCGCTCCTGAGAAAGCCCCACTGGATCTTTTCTTTTTCGATGTCTTCCCGCCTCTGCGTCCGCTTTTCTTTTTTCTTTCCCTCTCCCTTCTTTTCGACGCTTCTGATGCCACAGAACCTGCCGAGGGGCGGGACGAGAATGGCCGTTAAGGGATCTCCCAAAATAATCCAATGAAGTGTTCGAACTAGGACTTCTCCCCCACTCTTGGCTACGTTTCTTATGCTGTCAGGGGTTTCGCGCCGTGTAAAATCCTTTTATATCTATACTCCTTTCTTTTTTTCTCCCTTTTCCGAGACATCTCCAGCCCACTCCTCTCAGCGGTTCCTGCGAGAGGTTCTCATAGCGACACTTTCTCTTTTGGTGGAGTCCCAAAAAGTTCACCCGGGACTGTTAAAAACAGGCAGAAATAGCGGGGCGGGGGGCCTCGTCTTTGAGGTCCGGCCTCCAGTTTGCAGGTCCCTCCCCCGTTTGGATCCTGCCGTGTCTTTTTTGCGCTTCTTCCGCGGTTTCTTTTGGAGGTCGCCACCCCTACTTTGCGCGTCGAGTGATCGAAAGGCAGTTCCCCGGGACATGCAAAAAAAATCCACTTTTCTGGGTCTTAAGGGCTCCTCCACTTCCTCATCGGCAATTCTTTCTGTCCCCGATCTTCGTCCCCGGCATGACCCCCTCCATCAGGTTTCCGTAAGGGCGCTGAGAAGACACTTCAGCTTCATCTTCGGCCTCTCCGAGCCCCTTAGATTTGCATGTCTTAAGTAACTTTTTCTCTTTTCCCCTGTTTTTTCGTTGATGATAAACTGATCACCCCTTGCCCTCCTCGATTTCCTCTGGTAAGATGATCTTGTATTGCTTCCTCGCACCTACACGAAAAAAGGATGGAGTTCTCAGGTTAGAGATTCGTTTACTGGCTCGCGGCTGCTGCTTCTTGTCTAGTTCTTACCCCCACCCCAATCGGCTTTCTTTTTCTTCCTTTTGAACCCGGCCGTGCCGGATTTGTTTATCGCCGAAACCTGAACCGCTGCTCCCAACAAAACTTCTGATCTGACCCCATGCGCATGCTTCACCGTTCCTTGCTCAAAGAAAACTTCACTCCCGTGAGTCTTGCTCCGTTTGGCAAAAGTTGGTCCCAACAAAAACCTTTGCACGAAAAAAGGGGCGCTGGAAAGCTTTCATTTTACCTTTTCTTGGAATCTTTTTATCCGTCGTCGGACGTCAATTTCTTCCCCCTCCCTCGTTTACCGCTGCGATCCAAGTTGTCGCGCCCAAAATGACACGATAATACGAATTGATAGCGGCCAGGAGTTTTGATTTCCCTGACCAAGATTTTCAGCCCTCCTGGGTGAGTTCTTGTAACGTGCTCTGCCATCCTTCCCTTCGCATTGTTCGAATACAGCTGTTCGCACCACACAATATTTACTTTGAAAAACGTGTGCTCGACCGTCCCTTTTTTGTCTCTTACGCTTTCCCTTATTCCCTTCTTTGAGCCCTTACACAGAAATCACCTCCCATATTCAACCTTCCTGAGACGATTGAGCGTCCCTTCGTTAACTCATCCGTCAGGCGCATGTACTGCCCCCCGCGGTGTTTTTTTTTTTTTCTTTTTCTCATTACAGTATTGTGCGTACAGAGACCCAATCATGAATCCCGATTCGCCACTTTTTTTTTCTTTCCCACCTTGAGGACCCTTTTTTTTATTCTGCCACCGCCCACGTAGCTTCCTCCTTCCCCTGCCTTTCGAATCGCATCAGATGCGTGTGTCTTGGGTTTTTATGCGTGATAAGCTTCTTTCCCCTTCCTAGGACTCCTCACTCGTCTCGGCCGAATTGATTCGTCGTTTCATGCATACACTTGCCGCCTTCGCTTTTGGTTAGCCAAGATCTCCTTTTTTGACCCCTTCGTTGCTCGGTCCTGTCTTCGACCCTCTGTTTGTTATACTTTTTCTTAACCCGCGCTCCCATGAGCCGAACCGTATTTGCTGCCTTCGCCATCTGTAGCGGGAATCAGGAATGTGAAGCGAGACCATGTGATCTTGGCGCGCCCCTTCCCCCCCCCCACTTCACATTTTTTCCCCTCCCAGTTTGCTTCCATCTCCACGCGAATTGATAAGCTTATCTGAGCTTGCGGTTAGGGCCCTAAGCTAAGATTGCACGGAAGCTGTCTGCCCTCTCGTGTCAAGTGTGGAGGTCTCTCGCATGCCTGACTGCCTCCTTTTGAGTTCAATATTAAGTAAGTGTGGATCCTAGAGTCACCGCTTTAAATTTTGATGCTCGCATCTCCCTGTCTGCTCCGCTTTTCCATGCAGCCCCCCCTCTCTGAACCCAACCCTTCCCTCTCATGTACAGACCTTGATGTCTGGTCGTTTCATGAGGAAATCAGGCGTAGGTTTGTAGGACTAGAGCCCTTTTCAGCCCCCCCCCTCAGATTGTTTCAGCATCCCCTCGACTTTCTCGATTGTGACATAGGTTGAGATCTTCGAGCATGCCCACAAGATTTTTTGCATTTCTCATTCTTATCCAGCCATGCGGCCCGGTTACCCTTTTACCGTTCCACGTTACAAGAGTTACCTTCACACTTTCAAGCTGCATAGACGTTCAAATCGTCCCCCAGCCTATTGTACCCTTATTTCCCTTCTTCTCCCAACCTCCTTAACCCTCGCATTCCTGAAAAAGCGTCTTTCTGCTCGATCCCTCTTTCCCCCAAACCTTTCCCTCCCCCGCACTTGCCTTCGTTGTATTCATTATACGACTTTTTTCAACCGTTGGCGTCAAAAGGCGAAATACTCGAAGCATAGAAGAGTTTTCCCCCTTTTACCTCCCCTTCATCGTTTGTTTCACGTCGTCCCCCGTCCCGGGTCGTCCGTTCCCCTTCGTGTCCACACGCGGTTCTTGAGTTGCACCGTAGACACCTACGGATACTCGTAAAACTCTTTTTAATGCCTCGTGCACTTCGATTGTTCGTTGTGCCAGTACGTGTTTTTTTCCCGATCTCTTGTTTCTTCAGTTGTGGTCCCCTGCTTCACCTCCTCCATCTGGGCGATAGGCCGTTGACCCCTGCTTCCAGTATCTGTTGTTTCCCCTGCTGAAAATGGAAGCCCCCGGTTAACATCCCACGCCGGGTTTCAGCTGACATCGCATCTCTTTTTCCCGCCCCTGGTGGCAGTGAGTCGATATGGAGCGTCAAACTGCCGTCGCCTCCCCCCCCAAACCTGTCTCCATCGAGGCTTCCCCTTTGGTTCCAGGGCCTCTTCTTGCTTCTCTCCCCCTCCCTCCCCACTCGTGTCTTAGATTCACAGGTTGGATTCGGGGACCCCAACTTGTCGCCTTGCGATATTACTTCGATGTAGATCCCTCCCTGATGCAACCTTAGTTGAATATCGACGAGTATACCCCGATCTGGCAAGTCCTTCCCAGGCGGCTGTGTTCATGGTAAACGAGTCGCCGAGTATCTTCCGGTTCGTACTCTTAGCGGCCGTTTCCTCGATCGGGGCAATGAAAGGTAACAACAAAAAAATTTTTTTACTTACAACACCCCCCTCCCCCCCCCCCCCCCCCTCCCCCACCAACCAAACAACCCAACCGTTTCTTCCCCCACTTTCTCCCAAACACATTCAGCCAGCCCCCCTTCTATTTACCAAATGATGGCGAGATATAGGGGTCCCCGGAAACAATCGAGTGTTCTTCCCCACCTTTGACCCCGCCTTTCCCCACCCCGACTATCAATTTCGGCCAGTGAGCAAAGCGCGCTGATGATTATCTTTGTCCCCCATCTCTTCCTTTATTCAGACCGACGAGCAGCAAACACCCAAGAATGACACAGAGCCAATCGTATCGTTCTCCCTTCTTGCGTGCTTTTACCGTTCCTTCGTCCCGGGTTTGCTGGTTATCCTGCATCCTGTTCAGCGGCCCTCCTTTTCTCCTCTGCTTATCTCCGTTCTTAACCTCTTCTGCCCTACAGAACAGCGAAAAGTGCTCGATAGATCTCTGTCCTCCTCCTGGGGTTTTGTTGAATGATCTGCGAGCTCGTGGCCGCCGGAGTTGCTCCCCTTCTTTTGCCTCCTCGAACCGCGACGATCCACTGGAGTAGTTTTTTTTTCAGATTCACTTGAGAATACACAGACTCCCATTGTTTCTATTTTACCGGTCCCTTACCTCAGTTCCAACTCTTTCTCAACTCCCCCTCCCGGCGATGCTCGGGATCTAGTTGTGTTCTTTCTCGTCTTTGTTTTCTCAAGTTTTTGCCGACAGTGGAATACTCTAGTATCGAAGGAAGGATTTGATTTCCCCCAGCACCCCCGTAAGACTTTATTTTTTTTTTATGGTTTCCTTTGAGTTTCCAACCCCTTCTCCTACAAATTTGATACATGATCACCACAGTAGCTACCGGCTATTATGTTTTCCCATATCACGACGATCGCTGCACATTGTAGGTCAGGGCCCGTTGTGCCGCCCTTCTTCTACCCTTTTTCTTCACAGAAACGGATACGATGAAGATGCCAACGTGAGGATTTTACCCACGCGGCGATATAACTCCCTTGTTCGACCCCCACTCTTCCCTTTCCCGTCATTCGGCAATGTATGCCGAGTCAAAGGACACGCACTTGATTACCCAACCAACGTAGTGGGCGGTCGCTGCTGAGTTCCCAAGCCTATCCCCCCCCGTCGCCCCAATTGACTGAACTCCTAGATGGCGAAAGTCAGTGGCGCAGGAATGTTGCTCCTTCGCCTCCGCGCCCCCACCCGAGGGCCACCCCTCGAGCCCTAGTACATCGACACCAAGGCTATGTGGTCCGGCGATTTTCTTCGACCATTTCAACGACCCCTTTGTACAATGTATAGTTCATGATTTTCATCGGATCTCCAGATGTTTGTGGTTCCAATGGCCCCACGACTCCCTCTTTCTCTTTCCTCGCACTAAACGATATGGATCCAAAAACGAAAAAGTGAGCTGATGAACGTCCTTTTGCCCCCTGGTTACTCCGTATCTGAGTTTGTTCCTTACCCTTCTCTTTGGCAAGAACCGGTTCACATGAAGACAGCCAGTCCCCCCCCCCACCCCCAACCCCCCTCCCCCCCCCCCCACCCCACCCCACCCCCACACACCCCCCACCCCCACCCCCCCCCCCCCCCCCCACCCCGACCCCCCCCCCCCCCCCCCCACCCCACCCCTTTCGATGTAAGATTTGGGCTTCCAAGCGTCACCCCCCCTCCTCGCGGCGCTCTTTTAGCATTGAAAAAGATTGTGAAAACCCCATCGGGCTCTTTTCCCCTTTCAACTTTCTTGGGGATTTTTTCCCTTTCACTTTAGGCCAGCCCATCCTACAGTGTTGCACTGAATGCCTGCGATGGGTATCAGGTGTAGCCCCCCTTACGAGCTTCGATTGCATTTCCTTATGTTTTCTGGAATTTGAGAGAACATACCCCTCGGTTTTCTCTTTTGCTTTCCTTACCTTAGTTGAGGCGAACCCCGTATCCGGGCCCTTTGCCGCTTCCATCATATAGCCGATGCTCAATGATTTAAATCCTTCATCCCCCAACCTCTCCCAATCTGTGTCCCATGGCCGTGGTGCTGGATTTGGCTGTTCAGCCAATCTGGAGTGATTGTGATACCGTGACGGATCGTCTTATAAAACCCCCACTATCTCCGTCAACCTCCCCCCGGCCCATACAGAAGGTAGATGAGCAATTTTGTTGCGACCTTTTTTTTCTCGACGCCCCAATAAGAGCGGGTCTTGCCTGGAGAACCTCTTCTTCTTAGACGTTCAGCAAGCCTTAAGGCGGTGCACCACTGCTTCGACAACAACCCCTACAAGTCCCGCATTGTTAACGTTGGTCCTGCTTCTCTAGGTAGCGTGATCCCGCTAGTATTTTTTTTCTTTTTTTCTTTATGACTACACTGACACAGCCCCGATCGACAGACAGCTTCCTGTTGAAGCGACGTAGGAGGAAGAATGGTTCGGTAAACAGCCGCTTCACATTCTCAGCTTCCTTAAGTTCCTCCCCCCCACCCACACTCCTCTCCCCACCCCCCCCCCACCAACACCAACAGCAGTGGCTTCATCCTTCCATTTCTAGAGAAAGTTGAAGCTGACGAGAATGCTCCCCGGATCGGTTTTTAATAACTCCTTTTCCCCTTCCGATTTCGACACCAGTTTGAGTGGAGGGATTGTGGCTTCACCCCTGTGGCATTTCTACGAACTTAACATCTTCTCGACGCGCATGATTGGACACTGTGCACCCTTTCCCCAAGTTTCGTCTGACCATGGCCCCCATCTTCCTTGTTGCATTGGAGGCCCCCAACAATAGACGACTTCGCCATTCCGACGTCCTAATTCAAAGAGTTTCTTAATTCCCGACGTTTTTTATGAGGATTGGTAGCCCTTTCTCCCTCCATGCCAAACCCAGACCTCTGAGGATAAATTTCGGAAGGTCCCTGACCTTGGGGCCCCAAGCATTTATTTTTTCCCGATTGTCTTAGAGGACATATCCCTTTGTCTTGTTTGTGAGTGAAATCTCACCACCCCCCACTTTAGTACTCGTTTACAATGGCTGAGTTGTAAACCTTACCCCCTTGTCCCTGTCCCCCCCTGATAGTTTTGAAGGCTCAGTTCCCGAAGCGCGATCCAACGTCGCCCCTTGTGGGTTTGATAGCTTCTTTTTTGGTAGTTGCATGCCGAACTCCCCTACGATGTATGCCCTCCCCGCTCCCTCGACGTCTCTCTGAACCTTTCCGTTCCCCTTGCTGACTATTCTTGAGGTGGTCCCCGCAGACCAGTTTTTTGATCAAATCTTTGCGTAATTTCTGCTCTCTTCTTTGTCCTTCTCGGCATAAACCTCACCGCGCGATGGAACATATATATCTACAACACTCCTGTACTGTATAAAGTGTTCTTCGTCCTGTATATGATTGGCGTGTCGATCTGTTTTCATACTGTCAGGTCCGCTAGAAATCTTTCCAGCGGCTGTTCCCGCAGCTTTCCTCCAGACCGAGGACAAAGCACATAGGAATCAGAGGTATTTCCCTTTTTCCCCATTCCCCGTTTTTCTTTTGGGGGACTCAAAATTCCACAAGGCCGGACCCAAAGCAGAACTGCTCTTAGGTTGTTGACTGATTTTGACACGCGCTCCCTGCTTTGAAGAATGAACGACGCATTTGTGTTTGCCTCCCGCCATTTTCCTTCTGAATTGAAAGTCTTTAGCGACTTCGGGGTTTCAGTTGGTCCCAAAAAATTCTTTCCGACGGGCGATCGATGATAGAAGGAGTTTTCGACAGCCCCCCCAACGCCCGAGGTTTTTTAGAAGGCCTAACTTCAATCTCAGCGGTCTCTAAGACTGGAACCGAATTCTCGCCAACTCGAGACACGCCGATAGGGGCGGTCCGGCCTGTCTATTTTAGCATTTCCCCTCTTCGTATCCGCTTTTATAGCGTTTGCATTTATGTCACTTAA
>Ga0179591_1136327_pt1 | contig 10298 bp, 13 predicted proteins | sample CZOMad2_1_08_16f_FD_182891 | JGI IMG/M metagenome (GOLD analysis project Ga0179591, IMG submission 182891) | Vadose zone soil fungal communities from Angelo Coast Range Reserve, California, USA - CZOMad2_1_08_16fungal (PacBio error correction) | ecosystem: Environmental > Terrestrial > Soil >... | reverse complement strand
ATCGTTAAATGTTATATGTCTTCCGAGGTCACTTTGCGCTTTTTTCATTCTATCACCCCCCCCCCTTGCTCGCACGTTGTGAAGTAGCCGCATCAGCCACCACTCCACTTCCTAACCTCAAAAAGATACCCCCCCCTCCGTTCCCCCCCCTTCTCCAAAGGCGTCATCCTGCTTCGTTGGTCATCTCCTTTGACTTCACACTTGTGCCTCCCAGTAGGAGTTAGCCCTTCCTTCAATCCGACCGTTTTTTCCTCCCTACCTTTTTGTTTTATCCGCCAAGTATTGAGGACGTGGCCCGTTCCTCAAGGCCCTTTTCCCAGTCTTTACTACCCTTTTTTTTTTTTTCCCAGACCAGACCTTATGATAAAAAGCTCCTTGACCAGTTCCTGCTAGATACCCCAACTGACTTCCCTTTTTGCCGATTCCCCTCTTAGTACCACAGGACCCCCCCGTTTAAAACCCCCTGATTCTAACTGTGGAACCCCTCTCTCCGCAAACACAGAGCTTGTTTTCTCCCACCATGTGACTCGTCAACTTTGTTTGCACCACGCCTAACGCTAAGTCACCGTGCCTTCCAATTATCTCCAATAGCCCTTTTTCGCACCCGCCCCCCAGAAAGCCTTCTGACTTCAGTTCCTTGAGTGTCATCCGCCTGCACCACATCTATAGAACCCCCCCCTTGACCTTCTCTCGATACTTTTCCAGTTTCGATGATTTGGAGTGTCTTCGAAGCCTGTTCGCTTCACTTGACGGGAAATCCCTTCCCCAATAGTTTGCCGCCCGAAAATCCCTACACCTTTCTAAATATCAACCGTTGTTCCCTCTCTAGCACCCCATGTTTTTTTTCCCTTGACAACTCACTGCTCCCCCCCTATTGTCGGTCCTTTTCGACTGTTTACTCAAAAAGCAGTTAACTTTTTTTCGTCTTCTCAGAGCTGTCGAGTTGGTCGACGAAAACATATTGATAGCAACCCATACACCGGCTATTTTTTGCGTGTTCCTAAATTTTTTTTTCTCCACACTTAAGGCCACTTACTCCCCCAATATTAAAAACCGATCAGAAAAAATGTTTATGAACCCTCTGCCGGTTGTCATCTGATTTCCCTCTAACTCTTACGACTTCCCCTATATCAGAGTAAGTTCTGCGAGACGGATGAAACCAACGCCGACAAATTGTTCCCTGTGGAATGAGTGAATAGCCGCAGGACCCCATCGTTTCAGGCCACCCTCTCTTGAAGATGACGTCTCCCCCCTGGTAGCGACCTTAACTGATCTTATGGGCCGCACACAAAAATTTCCCCAGTTGAGACTAGAATAAAGGCATTTTTGCCTTCCTCCTTTTTCCATGTCGAGCTTGGAGGCTGCGTCTTCCATGTTTCTCTTGTGGTGCGCTTGCGAGACTTTTTCGACTTCCCCAGGCTTTCGTTATGAAGCTCTTTCATTCTTCGCGATCTCTCCTTTTGATCTCAAAGAAAATGGGTCCATCTCCTTTGATCCCCGGCTTTTTTTGGACGAGATTTTTTTGTGAGTTAAGTTAGATTGCTTCTCCGTTCGCGTCTCGCAGCGTATTGTCTTGTCTCCTTGACCCGCACCCAGCCCCTCTCCCGTCGTTTTCAGAAGAACCACTGAAGTTGCTGTCTTTTGTTCAGGTTTTTAGGTACCTAGGACCCAGTTTTCCAATCCTGAACTGAGTTCCATTCTTGTCGACCCCAACCAAAAGAGTTTTTCCTGCTTATTTTTCTCAGTGCTTCGTCTGAATTCCGAACTGGAAACATTTGTTGATTTTTCCCCCCCTACCACTAGTCTTTGTTGAAAGATCAGCCTGTTTTCCTTGCATTCCTTAATTTTAGACGTTCCTCGCGATCTGCTGTCTACTGGAGGATGCCCCCCGAGTTCCCTCTTGGGGCAGCTCCCTTTGCTACCCCCTTGGCAGCATTGGTTCCCTTTTGATTCACGAATTTTGTTAGGCTTTCCGGACTCTCTGCCCATGCAACCCCAACCGACAGTTGACTTCGTGTTTTTCCTTGACTTCCCTTTTCCGAAAGGCGCTCATGTTTCTTCCCCCCTTGCACCCTCATCCTCTTTCTTATTTGTCAAAAAGGTCAAGCCCTTCTTGCCCAAGATTTTCACCGTTCGTATTGCAGTTTGGTCTTTTTAATTTGACTTTTTTTTCCCTTTCCGTCGGAGTCTTCTGGGGTCTTGATGTCTTCCCCCCCACTTTTTACAAGTATTCCCTTTTCATCCCCGGGTGTGTTATGAGTCCATTTGGCTTTTAAGCTACAGACACCGACAGGCACCTCTCCCGAACGATCGAGGTCAATTAAAGTCCAATTTTTTTCCCAAAGCCGAGGCACACTGCCATACAGACCTGTTTTGACTCTTTTCAACACGCATCTTCTGGAAAGTTTTTTTTCTTCTTAGGGAACCGGTTCTACCCCCTTAATAGCCGTTCACTTCGCTTCCTTGGACACCGCCTGTGAGCATTCCGTTGGTGCATTTGGAAGAGTCTTCCCCCAAAGACGACACATAAAACCGATTTCGAAATTATTTCCCCTCCCTGGCTAGTTTCCCCTTTTTACAAATGTTGCTATTTGCCTTCCCTCTTTGGCCAGAAGACCGCCATGCCTTCCTGATTCTACTCCTAGCCTGTTGTTACAGTCACACAGGACGGCCCCCTCCTAGTTGTCGGGAACATCAACCCCTTTACGGGAGGTCTGTAAAGACTAAGAAGAAGCTCTTGTCCCCCTTTTGAGCTTAAACCCCTCTTTTTGTTTTCTACCCTAAAATCATACTTCCAGGCTTTGACCCCCTTTCCTCTTCAATACAAATTGCACTTGCTTACAGCAACCCCTTAGCCTTGACGAACAATTTTTTAGAGTTTTACGCCCGTGAAATGGATTCTCAATGCAGGGGAGATTCTCTTAGACCCGCCGTTCAATCTTTTATGCCTTTTCCCCGGCTTTCAATTCCAGAGCGTGTCCCTCATTCGAGTTGCTCCCTTTCGACGTATCTTTTCACACCTTTCTGGTGGGTGTTTCCATTCCAACAGTCTTTCTCTTGCGGATTTCCCCTCCGGAACAGACCGCATCTTTCTTTGCTCTCCGTCCAAAGTATTTCGCCCTTGCTGCAGCAGGCTTTTTCCCCCTCTAGAAAGATTCTTTCCTGTTCTCCGTTTTTCCCTTTTATCGCTTTTCAACTTTTTTGCGTTTTGGGGCCTTATAACCAATCATTATCGGTCCGTATGGGTTGTCTGCCCCCCCCGCCTTTCCCGGGATCTTGGCTACCCTCTCCTGGCAGACGTGTTTTTTTTGTTTTTTTGGTGTTTTCAGGCTGGTTTCAGAACATCCCCCCTATTCACTCTGCCCCGGTTCAGGGTCTTTCTTAAGCCAATCGGCGGTCCACAAGGCCCGTCCCCAGTCCTTTTCTCCCAGTCCCACCCCGGGACCATCCTCCCCTGGAACAGCGTTCACGAGTTTCTTTTTTTTACACAAATTTTGTTGCTGCTTCCCATAGGGAGAAGTCGTTACTTCTGCGCCCGGGATAAAAATCGCTGCGGTATATTTCCGATGCATCTTTAGGTCGTCTCCCCCCCCGACTTTTTTGATGTTTGCGGCCCCGTAACCTCCCTGTTGGGGTGACCTCCTCGTCCTGAACTCCTAGTGTTCTTCTTCCCCCCCCGTTCTGGAGTGCATCCCCCTCTTAGTGACAGATTGTCCCTTTACGCCCTTGGTGCCCCGAAAACAGGGGCCCTGCTCATGTTTATGTCGGGGTGTTTTCCCACCTCTTTTCGTGCAGTACCCCCTTTTCCCACTTTGCTGGGCACCAAAGGTACTTTCATCCCTGAAGTCCATCGAGAAGTGCCTTTTTCTGCAACTTCAGTCCGTGGTTTTGGGCACTATAGTTGGGCTTCAGTCGGCGACTTTTTTACCGGTCTTCCCCGAAAAGTTTTCGGTGCTGGATGTTCCCCCGCCTCGAGTATATTTTTGCTCCGTTTGAATTCGTTTATTATACTGTTTGCACCCAAAGTTTACCGTGCCCCCGACCGGGTTTGTTTTTTAAACTTCTCTGGGTTCGGTTTGTTGGTTCCCTCTTTTAAGGGAGGAAATTTCGTTGCCAGGAGGGACCCGGGTCTGGTTACTTTCCCTAAATGGCGACGTCCCGGGCCTTTTTGTATTCTATCCCCTCACCTTTCACGTCTCCTTTTTATCTAGCCGGAATGGCTTTTCAACACAACAGACATTTGGTTATATCGCGATGTTTCCTCATGCGCTTGTCACGGAATAAATCCCTCGGATCCCAATGCAGCGAGGCAAAACGCACTCGTGAGTCTTGTCCTGAATTAGATATCAGGCATATATTAATAATGTGGTCATGAATGCGGTTATGAACCCCTACGAGCGAGGGATTTTTTTCGAGGGGGTTCAGGGGCTTTCTTCAGAGTTTTTTTAGGTTCAAGGTATGTTCCCGTGCGGGAGATCAGTTCTTTCGTCATTGATTGATCGACCGAATTGGCAACATGGACTATTCCATTAAGGGTATTTCAACGTTAATTTTCTTTTTTTCCATCTGAAGCAATGTTCTCTTATCCTTGAGGACGTTCTCCTTTCCTGATAGCTTGCGGTTCATCTCTAAGTTTTCCCCCCCTTCCTCCCCGTTGTTCGGACCGGTTTAAGTTCTCTAGGTTTTTCCTTGCTTACTTTTGTGTGTTTCCCCAGCTTATATAGTTTACTCTTTCGTTGCTGAGGATATAATCTTTTTCCTCTCCCCCCAGTTGGGGTTTTGGATTTCCTCACTGATTATTGAATCCTTCTTTCTCTTGCTTCCTGTCACCAATTCCCCCCCTCGAGTGGTTTTCCCCCCCCCCCCAACCCCTCCAGAACTATTATCCCCCACCCCCCAGGTCTCCCTTTGTTTGGACCTAGTGTGACTTCCCTCCCGCAGGATTACAAATTTGTTGTTCCGTTTGCCTTCAGACCGGCCATTGCTCGGACTGGGCCCATGCCAACGTACACGGTTCCTAGCGTCTGTACTCGGGCCCTTTTTCTTTTCCAGTCTCTCAAAAGACAATGCTTTTCTCCTGACTTTGGAAGTTATTGTCTCCCGAACTCAGAATGCCTACCAGCCACACCCGCTACCCTCGCACGGGTTGAGACCCCCGGATCCCAATTCGTCTCGCTTCTTTGTGCCTGTATCAATCAAGGGCATACCCATTCTGTCTCTAATAACGTTCTTCTAGTCTCCCTCCTTCGAGACGAACATTTTGCTCTTTTCATTGCTCTTTCCTTTCTTGCGGAAAGTTGGCCGCGTCGTTTCCTTCCTTTTCCCTCTGAAACTTTTTTTTTTTTTTCCGCAGCCAGGACGCTCGATAAGTCGACGTTTCCACTTTTTGAGACCCCCAACGCTCCTTTGTGCTCCTTTTTATTAACCATAACCCCCTACTTCTGGCACCTTCCTTGCCACACTCAGTGCCCCCTTTACCATGAGTCCTTTTGACTCCGAAAAACAGAGATTCTCACACACAGGGTATTCACGCGTACTCCCTTGGGGTATTTCGACCGTTTCTTCACGTCCTTGCTTCCAATTATCCTCCCCCCAGAGAAGCCGAGTGTCTCCCTTCAACGACCAAGCCGTCTTCTTACGTGGCACAAGAGGTTTCCTCGCCTAGGCCCCCCTCATATTTTTTTACCTACCCCCCCTGCCTTTTTCCCCTTCCCTGCTGAAGGTCTTTTTTTTTTCTTTCTCAGGAATTGTTCCCGATTGATGAACTCGACTGTTTGAAGCCCGCCCTCCCTTCCATTTTTTTTTTTCGGTGGTCCTCAATCACAGGGTCTGAGGGCCCCCATCCGCTGAATCTCTCTACGCATCAAGGACTTCTCCCCTCCGCTTGGACCATCCACGGGCAGTTCTCTTTTTGAGACAAAACGGAATTTTTGTATCTGATTCCTGCGTATACCCCCATTAAGTCTTGGCGTAACACTGGGGAATGGGAATTATCCATAATACTGTAGATTTTTGTTACGACGAACCTCCCCCTAGGATCGCCTTTCATGAAGGCATTATAGTGGTTTCATCCTCCGAGACATTTTTCTTGACTGTTAAGACACTAGCCTTCCAACTTGATTCAGAAAAGGGGTGTCCAGTTGATTGCTTGTCCCCGGGATTTCTTCCTTTTCCAGTTAGACCGGATTCTGTTCTACGTGAGCCGTTCAGTGGTGCCGCTTTCTCCCAAAAGAACAGGGAACCTTGGCAAGTGACTTTTCATATTGACAGCAGTCAAACTCTTTTCGTCCGGACCACCTGCTCTCCCCCCCCTTTTACCGTTCAATCCTCTAACCCCTTTCCTGACTCCTCGGTTTTCTTCCGTAACCCCCCCCTCTCACAGGTGCGCGACCCCATAACTCGTTCCTCCATGTCTCTTATTGCTCCGATTATTTCTAACTATAGGCCGCCCTACGTTTTGGACGATGTACATTAAGAATCAGTTTGATTTGAAGATGCTTGCACCCTCCCGGTGAGGAGCGAGAATTGCTTTCTCTTCAGCCTCCTTTTCTTATCGAGCGTTCTCCGAGCTGTATGGGCTTATTTGTATTCCTTTTTTCTAGATTCGTCCTTATTAGACGTTCTTTTGTCTGTCTACCCTCCGATTCTGATATGAATTTTCCACGCCTACCCGCAAACCTTCCTTTTCGCTCTCCTCAAATTCTCTTTTGCAGAAGGGTCCGTATGCCCCCCCCTTGTGCAATCCTCTCATTTTCCTTCGGTCTGAACCCCCAACAAAAGCTGTTCGATGCCAGTTCTCTGGTTCGTTTGGGAACTTCCTCTGAAAACATTGGTTTTCTTGTTTAAAGAAAACCTTTTTGTCTAAATTCCACCTCTTTTTCCAGGATTTTATTTTGGTTTGTAACAAACGCATCCCCTTCCATTTCGCCTTAGAAGTTCCACTTCAGATCTGCTCATGGTTTGGATTCACCCTTCTTTTTTTTTTTAGCTTTAAATGATCCCTCCGTCCCGACTTTTTCCCGTAGAAGTTTTTTCCAAAGTTTTTAGCTGGTTTTAGGGTCGTCTTGAAAGTTTAAACCCATCTCTGAACTGCCCCCCCCCGAACGAGTGCCTTTTTTGTGTTTACTTCCTTTCGAACCTTTCCCTCAAGTTCAGTTTTTTGCCCTTTTTACTCCCCCTTTCCCATTTTCAATGACTCTGGGTCAACCTATTCCCTCCTTCTCTTGCCAGTTGCATGCTGGTCTTTTCCCTTTTACTCCCTGCTTGCTTAAATTGCTCGTTCATTGTTGCGTTCTGTTCTTTTTCTCCCACCTAAATAGATATCTTTCCTACTTTTTTTTTTTTCCCGTCTAGGGTCCCTTTGATGGACCTTTTTTTACAGTAGCCCTAAGCAAATACTCCCAACGTTCCCAGTTTTTCAATAGTCAAGCCCCCCCCTACGCTTGCAATCGCCTATACAGTTTTTTAATCGGTTTGCCCCCTCCCCCCCGTCTGCTTTTCAAGTCATTATAGTTCTTATTCTTTCCCCTTTCCCGCTCCCTGATTCTTTTGCCAATTTCGACCCTTGGACACCCAAGACGCTCCCCCTTTCTTTTTTGTAGTTGCCTTTGCAGATTAGTTCCCCTTTCCCAACGGACTCCCACCCCCTGCTTGTAAAACCTCCCCCCCCCCTTCGGCTGCTGTATGACCTCCCTGGACGGCTTTCCCCCCCAAATTGACTCTTTTTCATCTTGATTAGTATGGACACTTTTCCGTCAACCTCTATCTTACCCCTGCACCACCCTGTTCTCGTCCCCCACTACCGAGGTTGCACCCGCGCACCCCCCCTTTGGGCGTTCAGTAACTTCTCAGATCCATCGCTGAAAAGGTCCTTCCTATTGTTGTGTCTAAAGCAACTCCCCTTCGTCAGGAGTGTGAACAAAACAAATTACCGGTATTTCATCCCTTGACAGGATGCCGCCATTTTTCTGATTGACGATTTTTATTTTGCTTGTGAGAGGCCCTTGCTGGGCTTCTCCCTTCCGAGGATAGAGCGAGCCATCTTCCACTTCCTTGACAGCTGACGGATGTCCTTTTTCCTTCCAGTAGAGGGAACAGCCCCCTAGCGTTATTGAGCGAGATCTTTAAATGGCTGGTGTAGGTTTGCGCCATCCATTCGCTAGCGCGTGGAACTTCCCCCTTCTTTACCTCAGACCCGATGTGCATTCGTACTCGACCATTTCGCCCCCAACAATGTTTGCGAGCCTCTTTTGACGAAGAGGCATCCATTCGACCTTCTAGTTACATCCTCCTTCTATGCGCAACTTGGCGCTTTTGTGGGACTTACCCCCCCCTCAACTCCCTTTTTGGTTACGTAGGTGTCGGATACAAAGGCCTGAGTCGCGACCCGATGAAGAGTGGAGAAGACACTCCGGAATGCGGAATGAAGCCCAAACTTCCCGAGCGGTCCTAGGTATCCCTCCTATTCCCCCACACTCCCTCCCCTACCCCCGCCCCCTCTGCTCCCACCTTAACTCCCTTCCCCCCCTCCCCCTCCTATTCCCCCCCTCCCTGTCTCTCGTTCCGCCCCCCCCGCTTCCCTCACCTCCCCCTCTATCCTCTCTACTCCTTCCCCGCCCATCTCCTACTTCCCCCCCACCTCCTTCCCCACTGGTCCTCCCCCCCCTCCCCCCTTCACCCCATCTTCCATCACCATCCCCCTCTCCCCCTGTCCAACCTCGACTCCGTCTCTCCCCTATTTCCCCTTAAGTACCTCCCTCCCCTACCTCCCCCCTGTTCCCCCCCACCTATTCTTCTCGACCCCCCCCCACCTCCGCTCCACCCTCCCCCCGTTCACCCTCCCTCCTCCCTCTTCCCCGCCCTTCCCTTCTCCCAACTGACTATTTTGCACTCTGCAAAGGGACCCAGGTCATGGGAGGGGGTTTTTATCCCCTAGTTTTCACACCGAACGGGAGCCCTTTTCCGAGCGTCTCAGCGTGAAGCTAGGCACATCCTCTTGGCCCCTTTTTGCCGTGTTTCAGAACCCAGGTGTGGAGGGTACAGATATTGTATCTTCCCCGTGGGATAGGCTCCTTTTTCTGATCTATTGGCTCTTTATTTGGCGCCAGGCTGATCTTTTCTTGAAAACCCTGAATGCTTTTCTGTTACTAGCCCGGCCAACGTTGCCCTTGGGGGGTGAACAGTAATGCTGTCTTACCTCAATCGTTTTTTGGAGGAGGACATTTTTTTGCTCTTTAGTTCCTGCAGAAATGTATTCTCTTCTCTTCGCTAGGTGCCCCACCCCGTTGAATCGCTGGGTATTGCTGCTTCACACGTCGTTCTGGAAGGTAACTTGTCTTACCCTGACGGTTCGCCAAGACCCTCCCGAGAATTTCCTTCTGCTAGAAATGTCCCCCCGGGTTTTTTTTCTCTGCAGAGATAGTTTCTGCTTTTTTCTCCAGCTTGTGCACGGAATTCCTTTCGTCCTGAGTTGCGGGACTTCCCCTTACAGCGGTTTTGCTTCCTTGTGATAGTGTTACTTGATGAGCAAACGAACCAGATTGATTTTTCCAGCAGTTGTTTTTTCACCTTCTCTGTTGCGCGGTCCCTGTCGTTTAGGTTTTAATATTGCATGGGGATCTTGATTTTGCACTGAGGGGCCTCCCCGGTCTGGTGTACTCCTTATAATATCGGACACAGGGCCTGCGTGGGTGTGTTCTAGCAGCCATTTCAGTCGCTTTGCTGCGGGCTCGTTTCACACCCCCCACGACCCAGTATGATATTTTCCGCTGGAAGGCCCAGGCGCGTCCACTTAGCAACCAAATGAAGTTTCCCCTTGAAGATGCTCGCGAACATCGTTAACTAGTTTCTCGTTCACGCCGAGATCTACTTGTCTTTTCATAGAATCATTCTTTAAGGGACATGACTTTTTGCACACCGGAACGCCCTAGTTGAAGCCTTTTTTCTTCGTGGTTTCAAAGTTTCCCTCGTTGGTATCACCTTTTGGGACTTTAGGTTTCAGTTTGATTTTCTGGCTTGTAATTCCACTGGCGAGAATAGATGATTTTTTCTGCATTTCAAAGCTTAACCACGTGACCTAGTCCTCCGCGTAGAAGTTGTTTTCCTTGGCGTGGCAAATACTTTTCCCAATGCTTTATGTATTGCCTTTTTTAGCAGTGATGTGATAGCTTTTTCTGGTTTCGTTCCCCGGCCTCCTATTTCCAAGGAGCCATGTTCGTCACCTGTGGAAGTTTTGTTTTTTTTGCATTTGCGATTACTGTGCCGGACTGCCCTCTGCTTCATTCTTTCCATTATTCCGG
>Ga0179591_1235868_pt1 | contig 10299 bp, 9 predicted proteins | sample CZOMad2_1_08_16f_FD_182891 | JGI IMG/M metagenome (GOLD analysis project Ga0179591, IMG submission 182891) | Vadose zone soil fungal communities from Angelo Coast Range Reserve, California, USA - CZOMad2_1_08_16fungal (PacBio error correction) | ecosystem: Environmental > Terrestrial > Soil >... | reverse complement strand
GACCTCTTTCGCATCTTCTTCCCTGTTTCTGTTAACCTTTTCGACTTTCCTTTCTCTGAAGAGATGAAGCTTTGTTCCGAAATTTTCGAAATGACCTTTTTTGATTTCAAGCTTTGGTTGCCCGGCCTTCCGGTGCTCATTAACTCCCTTTCGGAGTACGAGTAGGCTTCCCCTTTTTCTCCTCCTTTTCATTGTAGAAGAGTTCGTCCTCCACAATCGTTCAAGTGAGTGCCCTCGTTAGATTCCGGGCTTTCTTTCCCTGTTAAGGCATTGCCCCTTTCCTCTGCTTAGCGGTCCGACTTCTATTTGGTTCTCTTCTTCCGCCCTGATCCCTCTCTTCCTCTTCCTCCCCGGTATCTCCTACGTGAAGACAGCCCGGTCCTCTTCCCTCTCCCTTTCCTCGATCACATCAGATATCGATTTCTCCCATTTCATCGATTAGAATAATCCCCATATCTTTGACTCCCAGGACGTTCCCCTGTTCTTTTTCATCTGTCATCTTTTTTGCCCCCTTGGTTTCTTGTTTCATCCTAGTCTCCCCGCCGCCCCGAGCTGCCACTTTCACACAGTAATCGGCCCGTATTCCATCTTTTCCGCCAAACACCCAACCTTTATTCGCTGTTCCAGCCTCCCTTACTTTCCCTTTTTCGGTTACCGAGTGCAGCCGCGTCAGCCGTTCCCGTGACTTTGCTCCTCCCGTTTACGAAGGTACCGAAGCCCATATAAAAAGTAAAAGTCTCAGCCTTTCCGCATCTTATCCCTTCCACCGACCCTTCACACCCGCCCCCTCCTGTTTTGATCGAACAAATTCCCACGACAACCGGCCTTGACCATTCCCCTTCATTTCTACCCCGAATTTTCATTTCTCTTCCCTTCGATTTCGTATACGTCCTCCCTACGTTTTCTTTTAAAAATCTCCGTTTTCCATCCCTTCAAGTAATATGCAATTAGCCGGTTCGCTCATCCCTTTTCTCCTCGATCCAAAACCTATTCTTATATTTTCCCTAATATTTCTTCCCTTTTCGGCAATATCCTAATCCCCCGGCCTCTTTCCTGCACTCTGGATATTCCCCAACCCTTTTCATTGTGCTACCCAGGGGTGCCCGACTCCTCCTATTGTAACCCCCGCTTCTTTTTTTCAACCCCCCCTTTTCAATCCTTTGGCCAAAATACTCATCCGGATCTCACATTAGACTGATCCTTGCCCTCCTCCTCTTCCTCCCCCCGCACGCCTAACATTGGTACCTCCCCCCTGCTGGAAGGATAACCATCTGGTCAATCCCTCTTTTTTTCTGACTCCCAACGATTCCCGTTTCCCCTATAACATTCTACCCCCCCCCCCCTTTCCCCTTGGAACAAGGTAAGGGTCATATGTGTCCCTCTTTTCTAATTCACAAACAACATCTTATTACCTCTTTTACCACAGTGGTCTAATAAAGGCCATTCCCCCCTCGTATTATCCCCTCCTTTCCTGTCTTTTCTGACAGATCCTGCCATAATGTTCACACCTTTTTTTTTTGCCTAGAGGTTCTCGTCTTGCATTTGGTCACCCGGCAACCAAATCTCAGTCCCCCCCCTCCGTTTACCCCTCCTGCCCTCGTGTCCCTTCGACAGATTTACCCCTTTCTGCCCCAGGAAATTGTCCTTTTGTCCTATTAATTTCCCAGTTTTTCTTTAATAATCTCCCCCTTTAACGCGACCCCTGATGCCCACCTCTTATGATCAAGGTATTCTTCCAGTAAAAGAGTTACCTCTAAATCCGTTTACCAATTTTTTTTCCATCTTTGTTGTAACCCTTGTGACACCCCAACCTCCTCCAACGTTCCAATTATTGTACCAGGAGACCTTTTCCCTACCTCCCCGAAGAAGACGCTCTCTGTTCCGGTGATTTGTCCTATCCCCTCTCACCTTTCCAACCATCTCCATCCCCTCCCTTGGCCCACCCGATTTAATCCATCCCTTTACATATAAGTTTTGTTTTTTTTTCGATCCCCCTGAACTTTTGTTTCCCTTTTCATGGGGGAGGGCTTACTCTTTCGTCCTCCGGGTTTCGTGTTTTCACCTCCAGTTGAGCGTCCCCCGTCCCCTCCCATTTTATTACGCTCAGGTCCGTTAACTAGGGGAACATTTTTACCTTTCTTTTTTGGACTTGGGATCAAGTTTTCCCCCCATACGCCCCATGGCCCCCCTGAAATCACCTCTCCTTTTCCCGTTCTACACCCCCCCCCGCGACTATTTACAGGACCCAGTTATCGTCTCATAATACTGCTTCCTGGCTTGGATTCCCCCTTCTTTCCCCCCCTCTCAAGATCCGTTTCATTAAATACCGGCATCATGTGGATAAATACCTTTTGAACCCCCCCCTGTCTTCTAAATGGATGTGCCTGTTTATGCACCCGTTTTTTGGAAGGGAGATTTTTTTGTTTCGGTGGCCACACAAAAAATAACCCTACCCCTGTTTTGCGCTGAACATTGTAACAACTTATGAGCTTTCTCTCTCGTAACCCGACAGGTCAAGGAGAGTCCTTGGATTTTCCTCCTTTTCCTTTGATGATACCCTTCCCCCCAACCTTATACGACCCTTCCTTTTTTTCCCGGATTGTCTGTTTTTGGCTTCTTTTCCTGGAATATTTGGAGACCTGACTTTCCTTTTTCTTCTCCCCCGATGGATAAGGTAAAGATTTCATTTTCCCCCCTCGTGTCTTCTGCTCGTTTCCCTTCGTCCAGTTTTTTGTACGACCTGGTTTCTTACTGTTTGGAAATATCCCCTTCTTTCCTTTCTTCGTGAGGGGTTTCCTCCCGACCCCCCCTTTGGTCATCCTCGATATTCCTAAGTGATTCCTTACCCCGCCAGTTCAGGAGCATTTTTTCCGTTTGAGTATTTCCCTTTCCGCTTCTCTTTTGATTAAGAGCTCTTGTTTCTTCTCTCAATCGATGAACTTATAAGATCTTCCCTCCCCCAACAATCTTCCTTTCCTGAGGGCTCCCAAGAATTGGAATTGTCGTCCCTTCGGTCTGTATTACGTTCTAAAATCCCTCTCTGTATAATTTAGGTACCCAGTTTTTTCTCCCCGGGTATGTATCGATCCGGCTTTTCGTTTCCTTTGTCGATCATCTTTCCCTTCGCAATGGTGGTTACGTACTTTTTGCTTCCCTATGCGTCACCCGTGCCGGAATCTTACTTTTATCTTTGTCCTTTTCAATTCGCTTTTTTTCCCCTGACTTGGTTCCTTTACGTTAATTCCTTGTCCAGGCGACCCTTTACCGTCATCGCTTTAAGGCATTTTCCTTCTCCTTTGAAATAAGGACAAGAGTGTTTTTTTTTTTTAGACCGAGCAGTTTCCTTTGCCTCTAATTTGGTATGTTATTGTCTTTTTGCTTTCCCTCGTATTTTGACAAATCATCCCCCCCTTTTTCCTAATCCCCAGATAATAACTCTTTGATTGCCTTGATCCACGGATTATTTCTTCTCTATCGATTCCCCTTTCATCGTCTATTAGAGACCCCTCACCTCTTTATATCTTTCCGGAGTTCTGTTTTTCCCTTTTAGACTGCGGGATTCCTTTCTTTTCCTCTTGTTAAAGGATCTCCGGTTGATCCGAGAAGATCGTGGGATTGCTCTCATCAATTTCAACTTCTGGTCTCTACTGATTGAAGTTTTCAAGTCACAGATTTCACCTTCCTGCCGCAAGGTCACACTCCTGGGCGGGCCCTCTCTTAAGTCTATTTTTTCTTGAGGATACTTACTTAAAACATTGGCACGCGCTTCCTCCTATCGGTTAAGCCGCCCGAGTCGCTTTTACTGTTTTCACCGATGGAGGAATCCCCTTTCCTTGATTTGATCCTGGAGCAAAGGCTTTTTTCTGTAAGATTTTGACTTGCAAGGAACAAGCGTCCATTTTATTTTTTCCGCCTCTTTGGCGCCAAAACTTATTTCTCCCTTTCTTTTTTAGAGTTGAGACCATAGCTGCGATATATATTAGGAGCCCCGTTTTTTCAACGGGCGGGACCTTTTTTCTCTCAATTATATTTACCACATGTGTACCCCCCCCCCCCCCCCCCCCCCCCCCCCCCCCCCCCCCCCCCCTCCCCATCTCTTACTCTCCCTTCTCCTTCTTGAGACCTCGCTGGTATTGGAATGCTTCTTCCCTCCCACCCCTCCCTCCTTGACCTACTTCTTTCGCAGTATTTTTCGTTTCCTCCTTGACTCCGCAAAATTTCTCTCCTTCCGCGGACATTCTAGTCTCAGGATGCCTCCTCTCTCTTGATGGAGATCTTCCCTCGCGCTAGTACGCACTCCTCTACCCTCAATCTCGACCACTTCTACCCCTTAATTTGTACGCAAATACGACCCTTCTTCTCTTTTCCGACTCTCCCGGATCCCGGCCGGCTTTCTCGACACTCCTTCCCCTCCCCAATAATCCAGCCGAGACTGAATGGTCCTGTTTTCTTTCCAATGTCGCGTCAGTTCTTTGTCCCGCTCTTACACCCTTCACCGGCCCCAGTCCTGCACGTGACCCCAATCGGTCACGCTTTTTGCCCTCCTTTTTTCCCGGGGTTACCGCCACGCGGCGAGGCATGACTCCCCTTACACATTTCTGACCCCATCACCTTGTATAGACGCGGTGTGCCGGCGACCCCTCCCCCGCTTTCCTAGACTATGCTCTCTTACTCTTTTCACTTAGGCTTCAAGTGAGCCTTGTCCAAGGGTGCCTGCATTTCTCCTCCGACGTCTTTTACTTTTGCCAGATCTCCCAACGCTCTATACTGCCCATAGTAAGCCTTTTTCAGACTGATGTTTTCCCTTACCGGACGTTTTCTCTTTTTTGCGCCTCGACACGTTAGGGAATTTTTCGCAACGCCCCTTCTCCGGATGTTGGTGCCTTCCTAGTAATACCTAGTTGTAGCAAAACGTTTCAGTTCCGTACTGGCTTAGCCCGATTTTGGTGAGAACGAGGCGCCCTTTTTGAGGGGCGCTCTTATCCCCCCCCCGGAGGGATCCCACCTCGCTTCTCCCTGTCAATTCGAACGCTTCCACCGCCGTCCGTCCCCCCCCCTTTGAACTCTTTTTGTATGCTCTTACAAGCTTCTGCCATGCTTTTTCCTCCCAGTTTACGCCCGCCTGTTCGATTGCATGCACCCTGCCCTTCATTTTGACTCTTTGAACTTGGACTGTTGCACTATCTCCTCCGCCGCCTGCTTCCCAGAACCCCATGCCTTCTCCCTGTGCGCCCCGAGAAACTTCGGCTTTTTTTCTAGGGCCCTGGCTTTTTTGTACTTTCCAATGAGCCCGCCCCTCCTCTAGCTACGGTGTTCTTTGTCTCGACCTCGGGAGTTCTCCCGAGACACGTTCTTCCTTTTGATGTTTTTGACTTTTCTGGTTCTGTGGGTTTTTTCGGCCTTGGTGTCTTTTCCAGTCGAGAATCTTCGGATCTTCTTACATCGGGTTAGACTCATTTCCATTCCACCCCTTCAACAGCCCGATTTTTATCCTGATGCGAGGAGTTTCTTTCCCCTACTAGTGCGTTTTCGTCGGACTTTTAGACGACTTAATTCCTTTTCTACCTCTGCTTTTTTTCGTTTATCCTCTGGGCGAAGCTTACTTTTCTCCTTTTTTCGTAACTGCCGTTTTTTTTTGCCTACTTTCACAATGTCTCCATGTGAGTCATAACCTTTTTTCAGGCAGCTCTTTTCTTGGATCGACTATTCCCGCTCTGTTCATTTGCACTTTTAATGCGCATGGACTTTCTAGCACTTTTCTTTCCACGTAGAAGCCTTAGCATCTCTCCATTTGAGTGTTTCTGTTGAGAAACGATCGAGTGAAGAAATGTCCTCATGTTCCTCCCCTTTCTCGTACTCTATCTTTCCTTTGGATGGCGCGAATCGATCCTTCTTTCTTTTTTTTCCGATTTTTCCCCCCTTCAATTTTTTCCCGGTCAATATCTCCCAGCCGCACAGTTTTTCCCCTCCCCCGTCTCGGCTTGTAGATCGTTGTTGTGCCCGCTCTCCCCATTAGGGAAATTCTTCCACCCTACCAACAACTCATTGACCTCAGTCTTTTTAACGAATTATTGACCTTCCTCGCGCCCGTTCCCCGGGTCCCCGAATCTCTATATGCTGTCCACTTGATCTTCGTTCTCTCATATAGTGGTAGCCAATATACATCCATCCCCCGATCTTACTATTCATTTGACCCACAGATTATTGTTTTTTCTGTTCATCCTTTTCTTTTTTCTTCCCCCCTTGCTCCCTGCGAAGCTTTTTTCTATGGGCCGAGGGGACAAATGAATGAAGGCGTTTGAGCTCTCGCTTATAGTTACATCCGGCCGTTTGTGTTCATCTCCCCCCCCTGGACCACCCCCTGGAAATCGCCCATTGTCACACGAGATCACTCAAGAACGTGGCGTGGTTCCGGACCCCCCCTCTGAAAGCTGCCTAATCATGTCCTCCCCTGATAAGGCTTCCCCTTGCAGCAGCGGGCGTTTCAGTTTTTGTTGCTGGTCCTACAAGCCCAGTTGAATTTTGATAGTCGATTGGTGACAAATTCTATTTCCTCTCTTTTCCCTCCTCTTTGTTTTTTTCTTTTCTCCCTTCTTTCTCCCTGAGTGCCTGTCACACTCTCCTACCTTTGTGCGGTCATGCCCCAGAAACCACGACATCGCTTTGCCTGTGTTCGCCTAGCCTCTGGCGATTTTCTTCGGGCAGCTTCCTTCTGGCCCCCTTGTCAGCCGTGCTTCTCCTTTTACCTTTTTTTGCGATTTTGCGGGTCTCCCTCCTGATCGTGTATATGAACCACCCCCCTTTTCCCCGTCCGATGTACCCATTCTACGTAAGAGTTGCCACCTGCCTGTTCTTCCATCTTCCTCTCTGGGAGCTCAGTTAAGAGGCGACTAGGTCGTCCCCCTCCACTGTTTCTAAGAATCTGTTTTTGTCTTCTTTCATTTCCCCCCTGGTAGATTCCGCGGTTCCCCCAATCTTCTGGGAAGCGATATGGAAGCTCTCCGGCTTTTGCGACCTACGTGCGCGTACTGACCCCGGTTGCGGATCAGCTGGTTAAGTGAACTCTGTATGTGATGTTCGGTCGGTGACCTGGATTGCCCGCCTTACCCTTTAAGGACACACGCCTCTTCTACCCCATACTTTCTTCGCGCGTGCGTGTGCCACATTTCGTTTTTTCTAATGCTTTTGAATGCTTGCCGGTTCGGAGTCGTCGTTTAATCCACATTATCCTCTGCCGCACCCCCCAAGCGCATCTTGCTGCATAGGGTTGAAGGGGGGTCCCTCCCCCTTCCGTTGGTTTATGCTATCTCTTTGGTCTGCGTCCCCCCCACTCCCGATCCACGCCACGGATGCTAAAAGGCGTCTTTTCCTTGCTGGTCCCGGTCAATTCTCATCTTTCTTGCCCCACAGATCTGATTCGTCGTTAAGCATCGCCGTCAGATCGGCCTCCCATTTCTTTCTTAAGCTTGAAACCCCCCCTGCTCCAATTTTTGAAATACCCTAGAGGCACCCACGCAGCTTCCCAACACGTCCACTACTTGCTCTCCCAGCCCTACCCTCCACTGAATCTGAGAATGCCTCAGCTTCTTCAAGGACTTACGCGATCCAAATACTTTTTTTAAAGCTTTTTGTCGTCGGCAACTTCCTCTCCTTAGTTATGCGTGTGATCGTATTTTTGATTTCATTCTTTTTCGACCTTTCCTTCATGATCCCGTCGGTCCCCTTACGGGTCCCTTTTGCCATCGTTGTCTTTCTTAAAAAAAGAAGCAAGCCCAGGAAGCCGTGATTCCCATCCGGTTCCGTCGCGTTCTCTCCCCAGTCCTCTACCCTCCCTCTTCGCGCACGCCGCCGGCGCCTTTCTCTTTCTCGAGGGATCTCCTCGGCCCAATCTCTCGGCGGCGGAAGAGCCTGAGCTTCTTGGCGCGCGCAGGATTTCTCTTTGGTGTTCTTTGCCTTCTTGTTGTCGCTGAGATAGTGTTGAATAAAACTTAATGCGTGTACTAGCGTCAGGATTTCGCCGTTCTTCCTTTCGCCATCTGTCCCCGTAACCTTCTTGTTTGTATTTTTCCCTTCTTTACCGTCAGCAATCTGGCCCTGATGAGCCTCCGGTTCATATTTAATCAGAGAAGTTCTGAAGTTACAGTTGCTCAGCTCTTATTCCTTCCCCCATCATTCTCCCTCCCTCTCGCTCCCCACTCTTCGCGTCTCCCGCCCAACCCGGGTATTCTATAGAAGGGATAGTAGGGATGGAGGGAAACTGGATCGTCTCTATTCCGGTATCCGCCGGCGCCACACCGCAGCGATGCCGTCATAGGTTCTCACACCCCCTGAAATCGGTTGTCGATGCTGCAATCCTCCATCTCCTTTTTTTCCGCACATAAGTCTTCCTCTGGAACCAGGTTTTCCCGCTTCTATGGCGTCTAGATCCGCATATATAGGGCAACCTGGCACGCGAGCGGTGCTAGTCTTGCTTTCGCCCCCGTGGGAGGATCTCCCTTCCCGGTCTATTAAGAGCCCCTTTTTTATGCTGCCCACAGGATCCCGTCCGCGTATTGTGCCCCTTTTCAGAAAGTCCCGCGAAGAAAGTCTGTATGTTTTTTTGCTCTACAGCCCATGGTATTGACTCTTCTCCTCCCCCCCTTTTCTTTCTAGTCCGTCTCGCCCGCTTTTCATCATCTTTCTGAGCCTTGATGTGTTGTCACGGGCGATACCTTTTCTAGGGATTGAAGGTTTGGATCGCCGCTCGGTTTTTCAAAAAGAGCTTTTTTCTCCCATCTTCAAAGCGACATGCCGGTCCCGTTCTTCCTTTGATTCAAGTCGTTCTCGTCTCTCATTTTCCTCAGATAGAGTCGATGCGATTGCTTCCTTCCCGTCGTTCTTGCATTTCTCAAACCCCCTTTTTTGGTTCAGCCCAGTTCTTCGGTGACTCGCTTAGAGATTTTGACGTATTTAGCGCCCCTTTTTGTATTCCCATCTCTCGATTTCTTCTTTTTCTACTTATAGTCTACGATCTGAAGTCTTACAGCCAAGGCGCCTCCCTGTCTGGAGCTTCTTCCTGCATTCATGCCCTTCTCCCCTTTTTCAGTTTTGCCAATACTTCTTCCTTCCCGAGTTACTGCCTGCCTCTGAACCCCCTTTACGGAGAAGGTTTTCCCCTAGTGCAGGCCTCATCGTCTTGAGATCCCGACCGATGTTTTCTCTCCTCTTTTTCGCGACCTTGCCCTTGCCCGACCCTGCTAGTCTGCAGTCTCTTGTCTAAATCGAGAATCTCTCGGAGCATCAGTCTGTGTTCTCCGCCTCGCGTTCCCTTTGGTACTTACCACAGCCCCTTTCTTTTCCCCCTTTTTCCTGACGAGCTGACCGCCCTATTTGAGCCCTGCTCGACATGCCCATTGGAGGGAGCCCTCGGTTGCCTCTCGTTTCGCTTTAGCGGGTTCGCTTCTTAAATCAATTTTTCATGATGTCTACGTCTTTCTCCGAGATGAAGAAGCAAAGCGCCTTAGAGTCAGTAAAAAGCCAGTCGCTGTCCCGGGCTTTCTTACCTTTTTTCCTTTTTCCCTTTCTCTCGAGCCTGGCTCAGTGGAATCATTTGTCTCTCCCCCCTTCACGATCGTGCTCTTGTATATTCGAGATCCCCTTCCTCAAGATTAATCCCTGTTTTGAGAAGATCCCCCGTTCTACATCCTTTCCTCCCCCCTATACCAGTTACGCATCCATATAATGCGTTCTCTTTCCATATTTCCGGAATCTATCTTTTCATCCTGACAGATACCTCGTTTTCTCACCTAGAAGAATCTCCCCCCTCATTGAATCTTTTTATTCTCTCCTTTGCTGAGTTGTTCCTCGTCTATCACATCGGGAACTTCCCATCCCCCCCCCCATGAATTTTCTTCTTCCGGTTCTTCTTCCCTGGACATAATCTGCCACAACCAACACTCTTGGCCTTTCTTGACTGTTAGACTGTCCCCTCCGCTCTTAAGGGGCCTATGGTTCCCAGCAGTTCTCCCTTAGCCGCTACATTCTTGTAGTCCCTCCTTGAAGCCCACTCATCCAAGTCCCCAGCTTTGGTAAGCCTCGGATCCGGTTTCCCCACCAGTGCCCCTGAAAGGTGGCGTGTTTCCCGCAAATGCACTACCTTATCGCCCCATTCCACGGTATGCGCACCCCAGGACCTTTGACCCGTTGAGCCCTAGTCTTTTTCCGTGCCCTATTTCCGCCAAAATGCTGTCTTGTCCCCGCCCGCAGTACAGTCTATTTGGGGCGGCTTCACTTTTCCTCTCGGCGAAGCTTAAATGCCCA
>Ga0179591_1131771_pt1 | contig 10299 bp, 10 predicted proteins | sample CZOMad2_1_08_16f_FD_182891 | JGI IMG/M metagenome (GOLD analysis project Ga0179591, IMG submission 182891) | Vadose zone soil fungal communities from Angelo Coast Range Reserve, California, USA - CZOMad2_1_08_16fungal (PacBio error correction) | ecosystem: Environmental > Terrestrial > Soil >... | reverse complement strand
TTCCCCTTGAGCATAGCTCCCCCTGGATCCACTGAGAGCTGAGACTTTCTTCTTCTTCTTCTTTTAGCCCTCCCCCTCTGCTACACTGTCACGGAATGCATTTCCAGACCATACTCATGAGAGGGACATCCTGTTTTTTAGTCTAGTACCACTTTTCCTTTTTTCGCAGACCTTACTTAGTCGTGTTCCGGCCTCTCCCGCCCACAGACTCCCCTGTAATCGGATCCGGCTTTAACTTTTTTTCCCACTTTCTTTATGACCTGATCCTGCGCCTGTTTCTCCCCCTGTCCTCGGTTTTAATTTTGGAATAACGGAAATGAGTTTTCGGGTTTCCCTCTGAAACCTTTTAAGTGCACGCTGGCTCCCATCCTCCTCCTCAGTTTCGTATCCCCCCCCTACTCCCCAGGTCTTTCTACAGTACCCCCCCCCTCCTCTCCCTGAGGTAAAGGTGTTCTTTTGACAATGGTCCCACCATTCGAGGTAGGTCCCCTTTCAAATCCCAGATATCCCTGTTTTTTTGCATATGGTCAGACGAGTCCGACTTCCCTTTACTCCCCGCTCTGCGCTAGCCTTTAAAGCAAGAGTTCTATGAGCCTTTTATGAGATTCCGCGTGACCCTAGATCCTTCCGGATTGCCCTCTCCCCTTCTATGAGTATACCGACGACGTTTTTTGCTCCCTGTTTCTTCGTTCGACCCCGACGCCATCCCGTCAGTCCTACCCTCCTTTTTCCTGTGAAGGGTCGTATTTGTTGACCTCTTGACAGTTTCCCCCCCGGTCTGAGACTCTGCGACTTTCTCCCTCCTTTCTTACCTTGACAGGGCACCCTCTTATTTTCTCCGGTTACCTCCACTTGCTCATCGACGTCCTCTCCTTCCCCCAATACATGATCACTCCAATTCCAGTCCATTTGTTCCCCACTATTCTTGCCCTTTTTTACTCCTGTCACACCCCTTTTTTCTCTCCGTTCTGGTTTGACCTCCCCCCCACGTTTATACCCCCATACTTGCTCTATTTCCACAAGCATCCCGCTTCACCCACCTCCCTTCCTCCTCACCATAGCCGGTGAAGTGGCCACCGGCACGGCCCCGCGGCGGCATTTCCAGATAACTAGATATGCAAACCGCTCCCCTAATTTGTTCTGTTCTCTTCACGTCTGGTTTCCCCCCAGCACCTTTGTCCTTCCAATTGATGGTCCCCTTTTCCCCTTCTTAATGTATTACATTCGGCAGACGTCCTTCCCAGAACCAGTGACTTCGATGCCCACACTCAAAGATCCCCCTTCTTTGCCCACTGTGACCTTTTTTTAGAGAGTTGATGAGATCGAAGAACCGCGCTGCTCCGGGGCCCCAGAGCCTACGCGTGACTGGAACGCATTGCTCATCCCTCTTCTTGTTGTCTGGCTTTCTTTCCACACAGCGAAAACAGGTCTTTTCTTGATCCTCAGTGGCCCGCTGGAAATGTCCCCCTAGTGCCGTTGTTTGGTGTTATTCTCTCCCCCCGATTTCTTTAACCTTGTACTTTCTTTTCGGCGACTTCGCTGGGTCTTCCCCCCCCCCCCCCAAATTTTTTACGATTTTTATCTTTGTAGACGTTCGGCCTCGCCCTTCCCTAGTTCTTAGGATAATTTTCAAACCCTCCGCCCTTTCTCCCCGGTCCCACCCCCCGCTTAGTCAGCTTGTTAAGTATTGCGTTTTCCCCCAACGAAAACCTCGCGTCCCCCAACCGGTGCCCACATTGGATCTTTGACCCGGGATTGCGCCCCCTTTCCTCAGTTCTTTTTCCCCCCCTCTTTCTATAATCCGTTCCTTTCTTAGTCTCGGCTAGATTCTGTACGGCCCCTCCCGGTTGTGCCAACCTGGTGTTCCCCTTTGGTTGTTTGGCCATCCTCTTTTTACTTTTCCCAATGCAATTCGTTCCCTCCCTCCTCCCTGCCCGACTGTTTTGTGTGACCCGTTGCTCAATGTTCTCTTTAACGAAGTTTGACACCACCGAATTGCTTTCCCTCTGACTACCAAGCCCTCTCGAACGGAATCTTGTCCCCTTGTTTTGGTGAATAAGGAGGAGACCATGATCATCAGCTGGAGAACGACGTGTCCCCTTTTCTTCCATAATCTGTGCTCTAAGAAAACCCCCTTCCTTTTTTCCGATGGCCTGGCGACCAGGTCCTTCTCTCTTCGGGTCGTAATGTTAAGATCTTGGTTTACTCTTGATTACCTGATTCCACCGGCTCCCCCCCGACTCCCGCTCATTCCCCCCTCCTTACTTATTATTTCCCGTGAGACATCGCTTTGTTCTTCCTACTATATAAAGATTTCGGGAACTACTTTTCCCATTGTCCACCTCAATCCAATATAGTGCCCCCAGGTTTTTGCGTTTACCTTCCGTCTTGCAGGACTCTCCAGCAATTCAACTCTTCCCCTACAATTGTCCAACAATACCTGAAGGGCTTGATCAAAGCTTGTCCCCTCCGGAACGATTGCACTCTTTATCCCCCTCTGGATCGTATGTCCAAGTCGTTCATTTCTATGTTGCCGCAAGACGGGGCCGCTGCGGTGTCCCTCCCCACCTTTTTCCTTTGTCTTTCTCCTCTTTCCGTTTTCTCTAGTTTTTTCGTCTTTCGCCACATCGTCTTCATTCCTTTTTTAAAAGGTGATGGTTCGTCACGGATATTTTTTTGAACGATTCAAAAAATCACATTCCCATTTCCACCTTTCTTTTTTATTTTCCAAGGCTCCGGCCAAGAATTCAATTCAGTCAGAACCTTCTCCTTATTGTAACTTGGTCTTCGAGCTTCCCCTGAAAGGTAGCTTATGCACTCGAGCATGATCCTTCCCCCGGTTTTAAACCGGCCTCCGCTTCCAACCACCGCAGGACGACCCCCGAGAAACCTCTAGGTCCGGACTTCTTTGCCATTCATTATTCTCTTCTTCCTTTCTAATGGGATAAAATCTTTCGCCTCCTAGTTGCTTACCCTCCTTTCCCCTCCCCTCCGCCCCTGATTATCCTCCTCAGCCAGTGATCATAGAATTTTCCTATGGCGGGATTTGTCCCTCTTGATCTAAATGAAGTGCAGAGAGGCTTGGCCTATTCCGCCCCTCCTTGATTCCCCTTTCCCCCCGAACGTTGACCAGTTTGCACCACGACCCCTTCCCCCCTCTCTTGCGTTTGGACCCCCCCCCCAATGAAAAGCCTTAAGGGTCCGGTTGAGCTGTAACTGCCGGTTGCTGCGTTATACGATTGCAAAGACTGTGAATCCCCTCCCAACGCCCCATTGATTCCTTCTGGGACCACAAAGGCCTCTTCTGGGTCAGACAAGGCCAACTGCAATCACACTCTCCTTTCCCTGCCGCCCCCCTTCATGTTCCCTGATCCTCTCTTTCCTTGAAGTCTGCTGCTGTTTTTCCCGCCATTTCCCTGCCAATAGAATCAGGGAGTAGTTTTTTGAACCCAACCGGATACAGATCCTGACTCCATACTTTTCTAACACTGAATGATACCACCGCAGATGACATTTCTGGGGATGCATCCTGCCCTTCCGGACGCCGACTCCCTTCTTTAAAGTTAAAGACGAGCCCACCCTAACCGCTCCTCATCGGATCCTTTTCTTATAATACCCCAGTTCAGTGCACTTCCAATCCCAAAATTCAAACTTATCTTAGGTCGACACTCCCCGTTAAGGCGCAGAAAACGAAACCTCCTTCAACGCCTCCCCCCCTTCGCCACTCTTACCTTCCCTCTTCGGTGCCCCCTCTGTACATGATCCCTGGCCGGGCTTCCTGGGTTTAATTTCCCAGGATTACTTCGGACAGTTAGTTTTCTGCCCCCCCCCCCTTCCCCTCCCATGATAAAGTGTTTCCCCTTCCTTCTACGTGACAATTACTCCTTGATCCAGGCCCCCCTCTAAGCTGGTAGGGACGTATACGCTGTTTTTCGACGATTGACCCCCCTTTCTTTTTCTTTCCTTCTCCGACCTCTATCTTTCTTTCCCGGCCCTTGGAAAATCCTTAGCTTTTACCCATCATTTTATTAATTCCACATGCCCCAACCGATTTCTATAGGTATTTCCCCTTAAACTTAAATATTCAAAAGTTAAATTGCTATCGGTTACGATGGACACCGTTCCAGGAATGGTGCAAGCTTAGTTTCCTTGCTCTTCCTTCTTCGTCTTTGCTTCCTCCTTCCCTTAATAGTGTCTTCCCTCCTCCCCACGGTTATGTCCCTTTTTGTAGATTGCCCGGACCTTTTGCGTATCCTTCCCCCCCCCCCTTTATACCAGGACGAGATCTGTCCTCTTTTCTGGATTGCGTGTCTCCGAATCTCTTCAGCCTTCCCCCTTCCCTTTTTTTTTCGCCCAGCTTGCTTTTCTTCTTTTTTTTCATTGTTTTCCTTTGTATCTTTATCGGTATGACCTCCTTCTTCGATGGGCGTTCCTTTCCCTCTCAAACAGCAGAGCTGCCGCGAATCGGACTTCTTTCCATGTGTGACCATTGTCCTTTCCCTTTACCCCCTTTCGTTTGATGCTTTTCTCCCTGACCCTTTTTTTTTTTGTTTACCCTCCAGGATAATGATTTGGTTCGGGTTGTAGAGTTAACCTCGCGTGGAACTTCTCCCCGCTTAAGTTAACTCTCCCCCCCTCGTACGTTCTCTTGTCCATTTTCCTTCCCCCCCCCCTCAGACTCGCGTTTCAGGTTGTTTCTTTTCGAAAAATTTCAAATTCGATTAGGAGTGTTTAAACCCCCCCCCTCACTTCTTCCTGGGGCCGTGACTTTTCCCCTTAGCACCTCCCTTGTCCTGCAGCTCGGCCGCTATTGCTCTCCTCCCTAAAGTATTCTATTAGTTCTATTATTAAGAGTTTTCGCGCTAGTGATGATTGAATTAATCTCATGGATCCTTCGACTCCTTCTTGGTTTGCTCCCCCTTAGGCTTCCTCCCAACTTTCCATCCATTCCCCCCCCAAGATTCCGCTAAAGAAGGTCTTTTGGTATCTTTTCAGGTTCTTCTTTTAGCCGGTTGTGGCGGCGCTCTGCCCGTTTTGCTCCCCCACACCGGGCGTCCAGAGCGACTGTCACTCCTTCTGAATTTTTTGCCAACTGGATAAATTTTGTCCTTTCTACGACTTCCTCCTCGACTCCCTTTAATTCCATCCCTGCAGATTCTTGCACGTTCCATTGAGCCCCACCCCTTTTGAATGTTTTATCGTACCCCCTGCCGCGTCCGCCTCCCCTCTTGACCATCCGTCTTTCTGTTAAAAAATCCTACCCCTTCCCTCCCCCAAGTGCATAGAACGTCTGTTCCCCCCTTTTACGTTGGCCCCCCTCCAGGCATTTTTCGAATGCTTTCCTCTCCCACTCACAGATGTCCCCAACTTCGATTTTCCTCCTTTTCATTTTTCTGGCGATCTTGCCTCGTTCTCTTTTTATCCCTCCCTTTCTTCTCTAAAGCCCCTTCTTCTCCTGAGGGATCGTCTTCCATGACGTGAATAGGCCCTACCCCCCCCGTGCCGTCGCGCACCCTCCCATCTCGGTATTCCTAAGGGTTTTATTGTTTCTCTCCTTCTGGAGATCGCCCCTTTTCCCCCCGACTATGTCCTCCTTTTACAATCGCCCCCCTCTTCATTTGTAAAGCCATGACACGACGCCCTATTTTTTTGGTACCGTGGATCAGTTAGTTCTTCCCCATCCGTTCAAATGTATGGCCCAGCAGCGGATTAACCCCTTCCCTCGTTTGGCAAATTGTGCCGTAATTTTTTCCACGTGGTCTTTTTTTTTTCGATCAACAGCTTTTCTTCCCCACCCCAGTTTTATATTCTTTATGTTTTCTTTCTGTTTTGTTCACCCTTTCCCCCTCTTCAGATCGTCTCGTGTCTTTTTTCGACCTAGTTGTTGAGTTTAGGATAATAACAAATCGCATGGCTGTCCCTTTAACAAGAGTGCGGGCCTTGGCGGAAGAATCATTTCTTTTTTGACCAGCCCCCCATCTTAGTCCACCCCCCCCTTGGAACCAGGGATCCTTTTTTGGTTGTTCCCTTCCTCCTTTTTTATCTCTCTAAATAAGTTTTTTCGAGAAGATAGATTTATGGATTGCCCCTCCTGAGTTTACCTGGTTCTTTTGGAGTACTCCCCCGAAGGTTCGTTACCCAATCCCTCCTCCTAAGCCCAGATTATTTTGAGTCTTTTTGTGGTTGTTTCCATGTCCTATGAGTTCTTTTTATTATCTGAAGCAAAAGAAGGGCCTTCCCATCTCTTATCCACCGAATAAGAAGCTAATAGGAACGTTTGTTTTTTCTCCCACTTTGAGGTTTCCTCCCACCATGTCAAATCAGAATGGAAGACAGACCCATCCCTTGTTGTCTTCCGAAATCGTGTGCGTTTACCTCCGTCAACCCCCCCCTCAAAACCCGGTGTCTAAGCTGCCTTCCCCCCATGTAAATCCCGTGACCCCTTCCCTCTTTGGGCCAAGTAAATGTTACGATTGGGGTCCCTATCTTCCCCTCTCCCCCGGTACACACTCTCACTAGTTTGGTGACGTAGGCATGAGTTCAAGTAAAGGAGGGTCTTCTCTTTACCCTGGCTTCCCTCGACTTTTCCTTCTCCTCTTATATCCCGATCAGCCTTCTCTAAAAGTGGTCCCATAGCCCTATTCTGTCTAGGTTGGCGCCCGAGGCACGGTGTATTCGAGGATGCCTTCCCTTCCTAAACTTTACCAATTGGGTTAAAGTGCCCTCATTGATTTTGGCCTAGACCCCATTGCTTCCCCACCGAAGAACTGCGGAAAGACGCTCTCCCCCCCCCCCAATTCTGAGCTAGTGCCTCTTTCGGTTGTCTCTTTCTCCTTTAGCGGTTTTTGCTTTCCTTTTCCCTCTTTCAACCGTGGGACACTCATGGCTCCCCCCCCCTCTTCCCTGCCGTGAGTAGAGCTGTGAGTGATTTGTGGACACAAATACTCTTCCTTTGGTTTAATTTTGTCATCCCCTTGACTTTCTTGGTCTTTCTCTGTAAACCCTTCCAACGATTTGATCAATGGACTTTCCCCCCCATGAGCCTGAGGCCCCCCTCTTCCGTCTTGAGAATGTGTATTACCTCATCTTTGTACATGCCTCTCTGTCTGATGCCGTCGCCTCTTATACGAAGTTGTGCTCCACTTACAAGCCGTTCCAAAACTAGACGCCCTTTCTCCAGCTTTTTTCCCTAGGTTTAGATGGCCTTTTGCCTTCCTTTTCCGTCTTTTAACCTCCTTTTTTTGAATAAAACCCACGTTTCGGGATCCTCCTCTTTCCTTAAACTCCTCGCCTTTGACACAAAGAGGATAAGAACTTTCTTTTCCCCCTCTCCTCTTGAGGGATGCTAGACCAGGAGAGCCCACAGGGAACAATCCCTCCTGACCTGCAGAGAGGCCCGTTGCCCCCTCGAAGGTTTCTTTCTCTCCCTCCACTCGATTTTCCTCTTTCTCCCCCCCTCCCCATGGTCCCTCCGATTTCGGTTTTTTTTACAATTAAATCCCCTCGAAGGTCGTTTTCCTCTGGAAATGTCAGCGGTCTTGAGAAGCTTGACACGCCGTGTTCCCCTCCCACCCCTGCAACGTTTTCTAGGGAACCCCCCTTGCCCAACCGCGGTCCGGGTTCGCCACGGCCAACATCCTCCCCACTTCCCCACACAAACACCCACCCCACACCCCCCACATCTCTTCTCTTTCCCACACCACACCAACCCCCCACAAAACACCACAAACCCCACAACCCCCCCCCCCCAACCCCACCCCCACACACGGTCAGCCTAAAAGTGTCCACTTTGCCAAATCTGACCCCGATTATATTCCCTCATCTATGGTTATGACTGCCTCCCTCCCTCCTCCTTTGGTTCTCCCCTGAATATAAAGAAGCTACCCTAACACTGAAGCCTCCCCTTCTAAATGGTTTGTTTAATCCCGGACGGCCTTCCCGCAGCCTCATCCCCCTCCCCTAATCCCTTGTTCTCCTTTTTTCCTTATCCCGCCCCGGTCTGTTAAGCTACCCCAACTCCAACCAACCGATGATCGTATCGTTTTGTTGAGGCCGAAAAAACAGAACCGTCCTTCAAAGCGTCCACAAGGTCTGCTCCCCTTTCAACATGCCTTTTTTTCACTAAATGCTTCCTCCCTGCATTTTGGACGACTTTTTCTTTTGACGGAGTCTGATAGCGGACGGCGTAGACGGACAAATACTTTACCCACTTCGTAGTCCCCCTTCATTTTCTAGCCTCAGTATTCCCCGGGACCACTTTTCCTATGTTCGGTCCGTATAGCTTTCCTAGATTAGCAACCTGTCCTCCTCCGATGATATAAGCTTTTGCATGGAAATCCTCCCTTACCCTTCATTCCTTGGATTTCCGCCAAACGGTAAGCGATCGAGTATTTCCTTACCCTCAAATCCCATCCTGGAGACTAGGTACGAAAATCTCTTCATGTGACTCTGTCGTCCTGCCAGGCGCTTTGCATTAGGCGTCTTTTCTTTCTGGAGTACCTCACCGCTAGATTACCCCTCTAGTTTTTCCTTTGGCTTGTCGTAAAGTCAATTGTTTTCGTATCCTGAAAAAGGGAGTACACCTTAGCGGAGATGAGTCTCTTCCCCCTCTTGCCTGAATCCAGGGCTTCCTAGCCTTCCTGAGACCATCATTCCTCGTTGGTTGGCTTCCCCTTTTCTTAGGAGCTTCTGATCGTTTCGTACTCCCCCTTCTCTCTGATGAAGGTCCGTCCCTCCCTCAGCTGCTATCATAGGCATCCGGCAATTTCAATTTCTTTCCTACTTATCTTTTTTCTTGGCTTTCCCTCCTTCCCCTGGTCCTTTTTTCTAAAGTGGATACTTTCGGTTAGGGGTCGATCCCCCCAAAAAGTGGCTTGGTCAAGAGGATCCACTGCACGCTTCCGTCCAGGGCCACAGCACCTTTCCGGTTCCTTTGGAATTTTTTCCACCAGACTACCCTAGGTAAAGGTGCGTGGTGTTTTCCCCTGTTCAAAACTTTTTTTCGATTGAGTGCTAATCTAAATGATAGATGGGGCTTACAATCGGCGAAATCCTCTCTGAACTTCAGGGTAACGAGATTTTCCTCGCCAGACAGAATCTAGTCGCTGGTCTTCTCTTTCGTCGTCTACGCCTCTCCTTTTTCTGTTCTTCAGTCGAGGCGGCTGACGACGACCGTTTTTTCCCCAACATGAGTCTGGCGACAACTGAATGAATTCCCCATCCGTCTCTCCCGTAATTTCTATGGTCTTGAAGGCTCATGACTTTTTTCTTTCTTCTTCACTGGAGCCACCTGGGAGTCAGATCGAATGGAATAAGATACCTTGAACTGTCCACCTCTTATCAAGGTCACTCTCTACTTCTAATCCTACGTCATTACTTACTGCGTTAATTTTCTCTTTTCCCCTCCCCTTCTCCCCTAGCTGTATGTTTTCCTCTCTCCCCAAACGAGACGGTAGGACCCTCCACTGGAACCCTACCTTATTCTTTTTTCTCTTATTTCCACTTTGCAAAAAGAGCTGACCACGGATCTTCCTCCGACATCTTTCCACCTGTTAATTCCCCCCGGCAAGTCCCTTTTGCTCCTTCTCCCCCCATCTCCCATAGCAAATACCATATCATCTCTTTCTTTTCTCTCTATCTAACTTTGTTCCATTTTGCAATTTGGAGAAAAGACCTTGCTCCTTCCCCCCCTTAGGTCTATTCCATGACTTCATAGGACGCCATCTCCCCCGTTCATTCCCGAGGACCCCCCAACGTCACACTTCCGGTTTCTAACAAGTCATTAGTGGATAGGATTGCTCTCGCAAGAAACCCCAGAGTTTCTCAATGTGTTCCCATGCTCATAAGAAGTACCGAGCCGCATGCCGACTCCCCCTGGTTATTGTCGTACGTGGATCAGTTTAGCTCTGGCACCAACACTCCTTCCCTGTTATATATTCTCTATTTTCCCCCGTGGAACCTGTAAGGGCCTTGTCATTAAAACTTGTGGTGTTCTTCCTCTCCCCGGATTTTTTTTGCCCCCACCACTGTATGATTCCCTTCTTCTGCTCATGTGATGTTAATACTTGTGGTCTTCACAACCCACCTTTGCACCCGATTCCTTTTTTCGGTCTTTGTCCCCCCCCGGTATATTTCATAGAACTTTTTGCTTAGGATCACTTACTCCCAAAAAGCATTGTTTTCCCCTCCCCAACACCAGTCGTGGTTAGGGATGTCCCTCCCCCGAATGCTTTCAAGACCCAAACATAGCTGTCCCCCACCAAGGGCCAGGTGGATACGAACTGGGATTTCTCTCCCTGA
>Ga0179591_1294760_pt1 | contig 10300 bp, 9 predicted proteins | sample CZOMad2_1_08_16f_FD_182891 | JGI IMG/M metagenome (GOLD analysis project Ga0179591, IMG submission 182891) | Vadose zone soil fungal communities from Angelo Coast Range Reserve, California, USA - CZOMad2_1_08_16fungal (PacBio error correction) | ecosystem: Environmental > Terrestrial > Soil >... | reverse complement strand
TCGTCATGGGTTCTTCAAGCCATGAAGCGTGCTTTTTCGGTGAGACTTCTGGTGGACAAAATTCGACGCGCCCAAATAACTTTTTCGTCTTTTTCTTTGATCTAGTATGAGCGGCGAACGCCACAAGCCCCTGTGCTCCAGGCTTCAACCGGTCCGTCGATAGCAAAGATTTTTTCCCACTCCGCATCATCCAGGAACGTTTGGCGCTATCCTACGCCACATTCCCCCGCCCCTAGAAGTCAGTTCCTCCGTTCGTGATTGTTGCTTCCCCCCTCGTCGTTAACCTTTCTTTTGGGCCACTGTGTGCCACCTTTTTCCATCTCCCTCCCTTATGTGACTCATGTCGTTTTTCGGACCGTCTTGAACGGCCGACTTCCGAAATGATGAGAATGGAACCTATGACTGTTTCATAGTTTCGTCCCTTCGTCGAGTTTTGTGCGTCAAACGCTTCGACATTATCCTTTAGATTCAGTGTCTCCGTCCTTCCTTGTTTTTAACTGCTCTGCCAATTGCCTTCCGTCTTTTCCTGCCCCTCTGAATTGTTTGGAAACGTGCAACGTTCCCCGTCTCTCACCATTTTGCGACGAAGCGATTGAGCCGAACAAGCAATCTACGTCTACGCATGAGAGAGAAGGTGTCCATTGAGGCGCGCTGCAGTCCCCTTCAGCTCCCCTCTCATCGCCCTTTACATAGGGCCCCCCCTCCCGCGGTGTTGCTGGATCCCTCTTTTTTTCGCACCTACCCCAAGAAATGCCTCCACCTTTTTGCAGCCCCCCGAACGAGCAACCCTCAGCTCATGTGCGCGTAGCCCGTTTGACTTCCCTTCGCCCTACAGTTCCCCCTTTTGTTCTGGTAGCAGCCAAATGTGAAAATATTCGCCCTTCCCCCGACAATCCGATGAAACTTTCCCAAATCTTTCGAGACTACACTTTCTCTTGGCACGAAAAATCTCTCCACATCGCAGCAGGTTGACTTCCGTTCTATGCCTTCATAGTCTCTTGTACTTTCCCAGGCCCTTGTCCATCAAGAAGGGATTTTTCGATCTTACTTCACCCCCCCCTCTTTAATGTTCTGTTCTCTCCAGGATTGTCGGACAGCGTACGATACGATTCCCCAACTGCCACAATTGTTTCCTGATTTGGGATTTGGCTTCTTGTTGCTTCACCTGCTCAACGCGGCCGGCGCTTGCCAAATCCCGTATTTTCGGTTACGACAATTCTTCGTTGGCTTGTCTTTCACAACTTTTTTCAAATGAAATATGGTGAGTCGGTGTGGACGTTTTTAGTGACGGGTCTTTCTTAATATTTTTGAGTGTGTGAGGGTTCCCTTGCAACGGAGAGTGGTTTCAACGCCATCTTTACAAATGTTTGGTTCTTTCCCATGAAAGCAGTTCACCATTTCTCCTGTCTTTTTCTTATTCCCTCAGTTTACACGTCTTTTGATAGGAAGTACTCCCTTTGACGACGCTGCTAATCCTCATTTCGGTCATTTCCCTTAATGGCCCCGCTGCGCTCTTGTTTTTCTTGAATTTTGGTCTGGTTCCATGGTTTTCCAAGCTGCACCTGCGACCTAGTGCGCTCCTTATTTCTTATTATGGGGGAAGAGACTGTCAATCCCTTTGGCATTTCCTGCCCAGTCTCGGGCTCCGAACGTTCGCTCCCCGGACCGAGTGGTATTTTTCTGGGCTGTGTTTTCTTGAGTCTTGATTTGGCCCCTCTGTCGGGAGAGGATTACACGCGGAAATTTGTTTGCTTTCTTCCCGCTCGCGTGCAGTTCATCGCCTTTTCTACGCAAGATTCTTGTTTTTCCGGGGCGATTTCTTGTAACAAATACACATTCCCACCTGTGAGGTGTTCCGGTGAGGGTACTACCGTTTTCCCCCCAAGCCATATTTTGCGGATTCCCACGACCCTATGCCCGAAATCTTCATTCGACCCGGGGTCTCCTTATCCTGACCCCCAGATCCCTACATTTGTTGTTGTTCCCCAGTCGCATACGCTGCCTTTATGTCAGACACAGACTTCCGTCACGTGCCTCTCCTTTCCTTTTTGGTTCACCCAGGGCTTTCGCCTTGGGGGCTGGTGCTACTACGCTCCTTCAACTTCCCCGAGGGTTTGCTTTTGCACTCAACTCTCTGCCAGGTGTTTGCTTGTGTTTCCCTCCCCGTGGAGAGTGTCCCATGTGATGACATAAGCCTCATAGAGAATGGTCCCCTCTCCCCTCTCAGCTGTCTCCCCTTGCCGTGGCGGTTGTTAATTCCACTTAGCGCACGCACATTTGTTGTTCTTGGGTGGGACAGGAAGAAATGCCGCCTGTTCCCCCGTACCTTGAGTTCTGGCTTACAGTACTTCCTATCCTAGATCCGAAAATGAGATCCGGGTCCCCCTTCTATAATCGGGTCGTTCGTGTAACCTTAGTTTTCCTGCCGTCCCGACGCCGGCGATGCTGTAACACCCTTCTGATTTCTCTTTCGTACCTTCGTCTCTTTAAGAGCCGCGCTGTCTCCCCTTTGCTTCAGTAGCTCGATTACCACCAACTTACTATCCAGTACAGGTGCTCAGATCGGGTCACTTCCCTTTACTCGTCATCGGACGTCGTTCGGCGTTCTCCAAAAAATCCTCCTTCCCTTTGTCTCCCTAATTGAAGGTCTTCTCCGGTGAAATAGCGCAAAAACCCCTATGCTCCCTTTTTGGCAAAAGGGACTACGGCTCTCCCCCCCTTGCTTTTTTCCCCAACAATGCGAGTGTCAAAACTTGTTTGTAAAGTACTCCTCCAGTGTGCCCCCCCTCAGTTGGACTACACCCGTATCCCCCCAAGTTGGCCCCCCCACCTTGACGCCCTATCTGCTACCTTTTCGTCTTCGAAGAACACCATGGCCTGATGCTCTGCCCCTAACGCTGATGGTCGATTCGGTTAGAAGCTTTGCTCTCTTCAGATCTCGCTGTTGCGAAGCGCCCGTGTTTTCTGGTTTTTAAGATGTCAATGATGCATGCTGTTACCTCCGGACGATTTCCTAGACCCGTTTTAGTCAGACAAGCCAATTCCTCTGCCAACACCGCAAGTGCTCAGAGACACCCACCCGCTGGCATCGTTGAGGCTCCACGAAATGTTTTTTTTACCCCTTTCCTCAGTTGTGTTGAGAATATGCGTTTGTTTTCCTCCGCCGTCTATGTTTGCGCCGATGGGCCATGGATGGGTGCTTAGGTTGTTTTTTTTCTTCGCAAACCGCTAGTAAACCTTTGCTGTCTTCCTTCCCCCTCCAAGGAGGGTCTTTTCTCGTCTTTTCCATGATACCACCTTTTCACTTCTCCGTTTTCCTCTCGAGATCGCTTCTTGCCCCCATCTTTCTTTCCCCACCAGGCAACCTTCATAGACAAACCCCCTTTCGAGCGTTTACGAGAGTAGCCTCAGTATTCTTGTTCGGCGACTCCTGTTCATCCTCTGAGCCTGTGTTGCGCCAGTATTTTTTTTCGCACAACTTCTTCCATTGTAAAACTGGAGAACCACCCCTAGCACACAAGTTTGACACTAGGGTTTATACCCATTCTCTGGATTTCGCGGTGAGGTCATTTGCACGCGTACACTATTACTTTTTCTTCGCGATCCACGGATCCAGCCCATTTTCCCGAAACCACCGCGATGCGCCGAGACTATGATTTTTCTATGCGCTTTTCCCTTCCTGGACGCTAACTTGTCCCCCCCGATTTAAACGTGGTGGTAATGATCCTAGCCGGGAGTTTGTAGGACTTTTTGCGGCTCCTTTTCCTGACCGTCCGAATGTACAAACCGCGCTCTGGGCTCTACCGATTCTACCTTGTACCACGCTCAAGTCTCAGTCAATCCCTGACAGCGTCGCCGCAGTCCCCCTCCCCCTGTTGATTGCCATCACTCGCCACCCCCCCCGCAAGCCGGACACTCTCCTTTTTTTCGTTAGTAATCCGAATCGGTTTCCCTCCGAAGCCTCGGCTGGTCCATGGCGTCCCCCGCCCCCTTTAACCCCTCCACAACATTAGCCCTCCTTCCCGTGCGCCTTCACTCAAATCCCTGAACCCACCCTTCTTCCTATTCGCTAGCGACTCTTGGTAGAGTGCCCCAAATAATGCGCTTTGTGACCTTTCCTGCAATTTTTGCGCGCCCAGGTACTGCCCCACCAAGACGCCCATTTCCCCAGGTAGCACGTCTTTGTAGGGTCACCACAACGTCAATCGCCGTTCACCCCAAATCCTCAAGACCACAACGCCAACGGAATCACCAGTTTCCCCTACCCATTTTAAAGGTTCAAGTAGGCGGTATGGTTATGATCTATTTTTATTCTAATCCACCCTACTTTCACAAATTCTTTTTTCTACTGACATCGGATCCATCAATCCCACAATCATACCAGATCTTCTTTCACCTAGTGGGGAACCCCCAACACCAGGGGCAAGTTTTCACCCCTTAATTGTAGTATCGGGCCCCGTGGGACAAACCAATGGGGACGTGGTGTGACACCCCTCGCTAAACCCAGTCGCCGAGCTTCCCATGAGGAAGGAAGTCTTTGACCCTATAGGAAACGCGTTCAGCTGCTTTCTGCCGCGTGTAATCCTCTCCCTCCGCGGCCCAAGCCATGTCCCTGAAGGCCCACAAAACGCCCCTTCCCCCCACAACGCTTGCTATAAAGTTCTGCCCCGTCCTGGTTCCATGAGTACCACAACCCCCACTATTTACCCATCTGCTCTTTTCGGAAGGGATTCGTTCCCCCGAAAGTACGCCAGTGGCTGAACTTCCGTCGCCCCTTTAGCGCTCCTTATCTTATATTACCCCTGATCCAACACCTATTCCCCTCTCCCTCTGAACCCTCTCCCCTCGCCATAAGCACAGATGACAAGTCTTTCTTTCTTTATACCTTCCTTTTTTCAAGGATATAAGTACGATCGCTCCCCCCATCTTTTGACCTTGAGTTTCAATCCCTCGAAATCAATTCTTGTTAGTCTTTCCCCGACTTTTGTCCCCCTTCTGAAAAGTTTGAATCCATGTAGCGCAGGCTTCCCAAGTATCCCCCCGGTTGCGTTTCAATCCCATCATCAAAGAAAGTTTTCTCAAATCCGCCTTCTACCACAGACCCAACTCACCCCTACCCAAAAAAAAAAGATGCATTTCTAATAAAGCGGTGATTTCCCAACAACAGCTGCCCCGGGTCCCGAACAGACAATGTGTGTACCAATCATATTTTGAGTTGACCATCATCCACTACAGCGGGAATCAACCCCACAACAAGCGGAACCCATTCTCATCTTCTATACCGCGCTTACGGGCAATCCTTTGCCGGTCCCCCCAGTCTGCAGTATATTGTGAGTAGTACTCCCCAACTGGACATCTTTTTGCGTGTAACTTCGCAGCTTTACCTTCCCCCCCAGGTAATACGGTCTAAATCTCCATACGGGAACTCCGTAAGCACCCTATTCCGATGTTGTAGTTCGGTGGAGACGTTTTGGGAGGACGCATTTTTGCACTATGCCAATTTTTTTTTCCCAGCGCTTGAAGGTCTCCCTTCGGATGTATTTTGCCCCCGTTTGAATCTTCAGATTTTTATAGACAGTTCTGACTTTTCCTATGCGGAACGCTGTGCGTTCATCAACTCCAAGATTTTCTTCTCGAAGCGTGTATTTTGGTATGTTTATCTGGTCCTTGGCAAACTTGTCCCGGTGTGTCGGCAGAATTTTTGGCCTTTTTTACCCCCACACAGTCGGGTTGTCCGATTACTTCCTCTTTCAGCTCGTGTCAGATTTCCAAGTCCTCCCCTTCCCCCTTTTCTTATGTCATTTTCACGCTACTTTCGGAGGCCCCCTCCTCCTGCTTTTCGTATTTCTTTTCGTTCCTATGTGTTCTGCTTCGTCCCAAATGTCTGAAACGTTGTCACTTGCTTAATTTCTGGTCGACACCGCCCTGTCCCGGTTATGGCAAGAGCCAGTTAACAGATGTCCTCCGGATCTTTCATTCCCTTTTTTTTTTCTCCTTTTTGACTGTTTCCAGCAGACCCCCCTAAGTCTAAGAACCTCCTCTTACCATTCATCGGTTCCATCCTTTCTTCTTGAAGTCGCGCCATCCCCGGTCTGACAAGGCCGAGGCAATTTGGATCACAGTTTCCTTCCTTCTTTCACTGGTTTTTTTTCCGCCGCCCCCCTTTGAACTCTCTTTTTCTCGTTGAAAGCAACAATAAATAAGTCTTGAACCTGCCTTCCTAAGCTTTCACTGTCCTTCAATGGGCGCTTGATAGTTCCCCCCACACCGTTCCCCCCCCCCCCCCCCCCCCGGGCTCTTGATAATTGGAGAGGACGTCTTTTGAAATTTTCTAAGTAATCGCTTCTTCCACAGCGTTCCTACCTCCCTCTCCCCCCCCCTCCTGTCCCCCGTCGTGTTTTGGCCTGGAACCCCTAATGTGGCACGAACCCCTTCCCCTAAGTATATCCCGCGGCTTTCCATTATGGGTTTGCGCACCCCCCCATCCCACCTTGGAAATCTCGCTTTTGTTGGTTTGTTTTTCCTCTTATCGCTGTTGGCGTTTCTGAAAATTCCCCGTGATGCCTCCGCGGAGTGTCCCTTTTTTTCCCCTCTGGGGGGGAAAAATGTTCCCCCTTCCCTCGCCCCCCCCCCTGCGGAATTGGTCTCGAGTATTGCGGTCTTAGATCGTTCCACCCCCTCTTTCTTCCTGACTTGGAGTACACAAAAATTCCCTTCCTCCCCTCGCTCCTCGTACTCCCAGGTCACGGTTTTTTCGAACGCCCCCCATATACTTTCGCGGTCCTTCCCTTTTGGTAAATGCACATTCTTTTCTTTTAGGGATCTGGCCAAATATGGTCGATCCTCTTCCCACCTATGGTGGGTTTCTCACCTTGTTTTACCCTCTAAATTGCAGCCATCTTGACTCCCTCCCTCGGCCCCGATGCCGGATCTCCCTGAATTCGTTTTTCCTTTTCATTAACCGATAAATGGTCCTCTGTATCCCGTCTCTTTGTGGTCTGCGTCCCTCTCGAAAATATCCATGTCTTCTATGAGGGGCAGGCTCTCTTGCTTTTGCCGCTTTTTTGTTTGTCTTCTTTCCAATTTGCTCCTGTTTTTTTTGTTTTACGCCAAGTCCCCCTTTTGCAGCAGCTCCCCCTTCCAAGCTTCCATTTTCGTCTCACTTCTCATGAAACAGAATTTTTTACCGCCCTTCCCGGTTTCCCCTCACTTCTGCGGTTCGAATAACTCATTGATTCGCCGCCCGCAGTGCTGAAACACTTCTTTTGCATCGGATAACTGGCCTTTTTTCTTTTCCCTTGTTAGCAAACCTGCCACCACTACAAATGCGCGCCTACGCCCCGTTTTTTTTCCCTCTCGAAAAGAGCACACCTCTTTCCTCTGGTGCCCCGCTTGATTTTGACGGTCGCAGAATCTTTCCCCCCTTTGTCAAGATGGTCCTGCGCGTTCGAGACCAACCTCCTAGAGACTTCTAATTCCCCCTACCTCGATTGACAACTTTTCCCCTAGTTTCTCCTCGATGGATTACTCTTTGCACATGCTTTCTACCAATCGACGATGGGGCGGAAAATAAGTAATCTGCGATTTATCAGGCCTCCTGTATTTTTTGAAGTATTTCTTCCCATTTGCCGCCCCTTCGTCCATGTTAGTTCACTAACCCTCAGAATTTTCCTGTTTGAGTTTTCCCAGCATGTCTCCCTGTGATAAGCTGGCCGTCCCTTGTTGATTGATTCCCGGAATTTTTTATTCTGGTCAATTCCAAGAGGGGAGGATTTGTCCCACTTTTCTTCGTTAGGTCCTTTTTGTTCCCGCTCTGTTGTTTTTCTTTTTGATAACCCTTCATCTGGTTTCGGTTTTGTCCTTTTGGTCTTCTAGATTTACATGCCCCTTTTGAGAGTTGTGATTGTAACTTCCCACAGTATTTTCAGGAACCCGTCCAGGTCACCCCCGGAGTGCTTACTGTTTTCGGACATGTAACTGTCGAAACTGCCTTTTAGACCGCCCTTTGATTGTCTTCTTTTACACGCCTTTGCCCGCCCCAGGATATCCCTCTCTCCTCCTTCTCATACAGCCTTTCCTTCCCTTCTTTGCGCTGTTTTTTTCGATTGTTTCTCTTTCAAGTTTTCTCTGGGTTCCTCTTGTCGTCAGATCCCCATGAGTCTCCCAAAGTTCGACGGCAGAGTCCCTCCCGCCCCCTCTGGCGTATGCCCCCCTCCTCACACATCGAGCATATTTTTTTTGACATAGGTTTTGTTCTTGTACCTCATTTCCAGCGGGCGACGAAAATTTTTTCTCCCGTTCCAGAAAGTTGTTTGCTTTTTTTGTTTTCTTCACCAAATGGATTGGGATGGGGGTTTTAGGATTCACAAATGTAGATAGAAGTCGTCGCTCGGCAAGCTTGAATAAGATTCCTGCCTACCTTTTTCTGGGGGGTTCGGCGTCTTTTCACCCCCTCCAAAGTAACGGTGCTTTTTTCCCAGTTCAAGTTCCCTCCCTTCTTTGCTCAAAGATTTTTTCTTCCCACCGCTCTAAGGTGAGTCTTTTTCTTTTTATCTTTTCCGGATTTTTTTTCTACTGATCGCTACAAAGGTTTTCTAGTTTACCCATCAGATCTCGTCTTATAACCACCGCCGTTAATCCCTTAAAGCAATTCCGTTTATTGAGTGACCTACGGTTGGATTTTAGGCTTTTAATTGAGTTCGATGTTTCGGCGATGCCCTCTACATTGCGAGGGTTGACCCCTTCCCCCTGACACCCTCCGAACTTGTGTGCGATGCTTTTTTTGTCGAGGTAGTCTTCTCACAATGTGTAGGAATACGATGAATAGAGAATGTGATTCCCTTCTTTCAAAGACGTAGCAGGCGCTCCACTTTATTCGTACGCGGGGACCGCGCCTGGGGGAATTGCGAGGCCAGAGCAAGTGACGTATGTGTGGTAATTGTTTTTGTTTCAGGAAGACCTTCGCCGCCTGGAAAGCTCGTCTGGTGCTTTCAAACCTTACTTAGTATTGCTTTCAGCTGAGCGAAAAGGATTTCTTGCCGTCCTTTTTTTTTTTACTACGGTTTTTTTCGTCGTGGAAAGACCTTGGGTATGCCCACGGTATAAGCTGCTGTATCTTACTCCACCTAGTATTGAGGTGCTATTAAACCCTCCCTTGTGGACGAAGAAAATCTCTTGTTTCTTGAAGGAGGAAGAGATTAAAGTAAGAAGATTACGACCCATCTCTCCCAATTTTTTGCCCCCCATTACCACGAGTTTCATTCGGGAAATGCTTTTTTTTTTCTGCAAGCAGGTTCTCGATAGACCAGCCCTTTAAGTGCTCCTTTTTCTTCTTGAGGCTGCTCCTTGGGTGAGTCCCCTCCCAACCCCCGTCCTGTTTCACCGTTTCAGCCCTGCTATCCAGACGTTTTGGTTTTTTTTTTGGCTGCGTAGCTTTTATAAACCCCAAAGACATCACAAAACCTTTTTCCCTCTTCTATAAGTGGTCATTAAGTTTCCCCTCGGGATCTTTGGAGTCTCAAAACAAGTTGGGCACAACCGGGCCCCCCTCCGATTTCCCGGTAGTAGAGAACCATCCTGGCCTGTCTTTTACAACTAGATCATCAACGCCCGATGTTTTTCGTGTGATTTCCCTTAAGAGTTGCCTATTTCTCGTAAGCGATCTCTGAGTTTTTTAGAACCCGCTCTTTTGCAACGGTGTGAAGTGTACCTCCTTACTTTCCAGCTGTGCTAAGCAGCCAACCCCTTTTTTTAAGGGCAGGAATCAGACAAGCCAAATATTGTTCCCCCCGAAGTACAATATAACTCCGTTGCAATCGGGCCGGCGGAAATCTCTCCTATTCTTTTAAGTCTTTGCTTTTTGCGCGCATATTTCTCTTTCGCCCAGAGTGCAAGGGATGTCTCTCGTCCCCTTGTTGGGTTTTTTGGTTCACCTCTCTTGGCTGTAACCATCCCTTTATATCTGCTGGTTTGCTAAGAAAGCTGCACTTGTGTCTGGACCTTGCGGTTTCATTTTTTTAACATGCTGCAGCTTCAGCCATAGATTCCGTACCCCCCCGAGATCTTCCTTCCCCCCACAATGTCCCTTCTGACATCTCTTCTTATTTCTTACGTTGTAATCTCCTCGGGCCAGGACTGGTCGTTTTTTCCCCCCGAATTGTTTTTTGTCCTCTGCGCCTGGTTGGTTACACTTTTGATGGAGTGCTCCAATTTTTTTTTTAGTACTTTCTTGAAAGTCTCCCCCCCTACGACCTTACTTTACAACACGTGTTTTTCCCATTTGCATTGGTTTGGACGCATT
>Ga0179591_1244280_pt1 | contig 10300 bp, 12 predicted proteins | sample CZOMad2_1_08_16f_FD_182891 | JGI IMG/M metagenome (GOLD analysis project Ga0179591, IMG submission 182891) | Vadose zone soil fungal communities from Angelo Coast Range Reserve, California, USA - CZOMad2_1_08_16fungal (PacBio error correction) | ecosystem: Environmental > Terrestrial > Soil >... | reverse complement strand
AAGAGGCGTTTTTTGGGGTTCATTTTCTCGACCGCGAGCTTCTATTACCCCCCCCCTCTAGGTCCGCTTTATTTAAGAATCAGGACCCTCTCCGCCTTTGAGTAATAGTTTTAGATTTCCCGTTCGTCGGAGATAAGAATGTCTGGAGCCTTCTATGTTTTAGTCTCACCGTCCGGTCTCGAAAAACTCCCGTCTCCTGTAATTCACGTCAACCTTGAATATATCAGTTGACCCACTGTTTCCTCCAGACTCCTCGCTCCTCCTTATGAGTGTACACCCACGCGACCTTTTGTATTTGAGAGAAGCACCTCCTTCTTCACTCCTCCATTTACTCACACTAATTTTTTTGCAGAGAGATGGATTGTTGCACGATTGCTTTCTGCACCTCCCGCCATCTTAACTTTTGCCGTTTGTTCATCATACGCACTTCGAGTGGAGGTTCAGTTCCTTTTTGCAACTCCTCCGGCAGATGCCGATTTGCCGTATTACGTCTCCTTTTTTTTTTCTAGACCGCTGTTTTTAGTAGACCGATGGCGGTCCCTCCCTGATGCTCTTCATCGGGTGCGTTTCCCAGCGAGTCATTTCCCGATTATCGCGGATCGCTTCTGAACCGTCTTCCGCGATGGGGTTCTTTGAACCCCTCTCCTGTTTCCTCTCTCCATTTTCACCCGCCCCCCCCTAACCCTGGTCGAGTTGATATTGCGACCCCGGGTCAGACTCTCCTATTCGTAACACCATCCCAGGTTGACCTCATAAAACAGTAGAGCACCCCACCGGGTTCTTAATTGCGTCAGAAGCAGGAATTTCCCCCTATTTTCCTCTCCCCTCTTCGGAACGAACCAGCTTGGATGAGAAGAGTCTCCCCGAATGCTTTTGGACGGGCGCGCCCCCTTTCCCCAAGTCACTTCTTACTTAATACGGCCAAAAGGCCAGACTCCCTGCGGACGTTTGTCCGAGATAAAATGCGCTGGTCCCCATTCTCCCCTAGAACTTTTTAATATGTTTCGGCGGTGGTTCCGAACCCTTTATATCCCGGCAGAATCAGCCCCCTGTTTTCACAGATTGAACCCCTCTTTTTTTCGCTTCATACACGGCGACCCTCCCCTGGAATGTTGGCCCCGTTAGCCCTTTGACTACAGGACATTCCTTCCCCAACTCAGGTATCTAACTAACTTTTTTTTCCCCCCTTGCACCCTCCTGGACGGAGATGTTTACAAACCCCTATAGTAGTTCTGACAGAGAACCGCTCCGTACCCCTTTTTCCTCCCCCGTCCAGAGAAGACCTAGATCCTTTACCCTTTTAACCCCCATTCAACCCAAACTGTACCTTCTTTTTAAGAAGTCTGCCGTTAGAGCGACGCGCAATTTCTGCGAACAAGCCGGTCCGTCCCTTCCGCTCTTACCTGATTAATATTTAAACCAACCTGAATCTTGTTTCCAAAAACGGTTCCTCCCCCCCAACCTAACAACTTAGGGTTTAATTGGTGACCCTAGAGCGCTCACCTGCGACGAACTATTCCCCAACATTCTTCTTAAAAAGTCGCCTTATAAGGTCCCTATCTAAGATGATGGAGTATTTCTCAACCTAGACGGTCACCCAATAAGCCCAATCATCTCCTACCAGACTGGTCTTTTCCCCCTCTTCATTCCCAGCGGATTAGTGTGGACCTCAGTTGAACTATTTTATAGATGAACCAACCCGAACCTCTCCATTATTTAGTCCCTGAAGTTCGAACTTTATGTCCCCCCCTTTCCCTCTCCCAGCTTGTCTCCGTCTTCTTCCCCCGCTCTTAGGTTGTTCAAGTTGGACTTATTGGTCTCCAGATGATGTTTTTCGCGCTGAGGTTCCAGTATTTCCTAACCGACCGTTCGCCTTTTCCTATGGCTCTCAGTATTGAGGACTGACATCCTTGGTAGGATGAAAGTTTGACCTCCACCACCATGCCGAATCCCGTCCTCGGCCCGGCATTACCCGCGTAGATCTCCGCCTCGTAACTACGTTCTAATGTCCCAGATCTTGAGCGACTTCGGGAAAGGTTCGTCCCCCCCGCCCCCCCTCCCCGCTCCTTCACTTCCTGATTCTCTCCTAATACCATTACCCCTGTCCCCTAACCAAAACCTAGGTTTCTATCTGCATCCCTCGAGGAATAAACCTCAGACTATTGTCGTGTAGTTCAGGAATTCCGCTGGAGCCGTCCCGATTTTCCGGCCGAATATATTCCCATACATACTTTTGTTTTCTTCGATAGTAATTCCCTCGTACTATAAATAGCCTCGCGGAACCCCGAACAGAGGATATTTTTCTATGCATGACATCGCCGAACTCTTGGTTTTCAGTCAAGATCTTTTTTGGTCCCGAAGCAGCCTCTTATTATTCTTTTATAGAAGCATTCTTCCCGGGAGGGCGAGCCCGTAGACTCTCTTTCCGTCTCAGTGTCGTACGACTTAAAATGCTGGTCGCCCAGTATTGACCTATCTTCCCCTAGAAAAGATAGGCCGTCCAGCGAACTTCTTTGCAAGCATTGACTTCCTTCGGTCTCCTCTTGATCGGATTAGTCTTTCTAGACTGGACAAACCGATCCCATGTCCCAGACTAAGTCTGACCAATTTTGCTCCCTTTCTCCTCGCCTCCTTCAGCTCTTTCTCCTACCGTCCCCTTCTCTAAGGGATTGTCCGTTCCCTATCAGGGCCGCTTTCCGATCGATATTTCTTTTTTTGTTTGCCTAGATTCAGGTCTTCCCTGCGGCCCCCCCCCTAATCCAGTTCAGAAGTGAGTTTGGTCCCTCCCTCTGTGAGACCGCAGCGGAATGTTTGGTGTGCTAGGTGATTTCCGAGCTGCCCCGCTCCGCCTCTTCTTTACCTGCCCTTTCTTTCTCTCGAGTATCCTTCTTTTTTTGGGACTAGTTCGGATAGCTTTGCTCTAAGGTTATCCCCTTTTGAACCTGACGTGGGTCTTTTTTTGATTTGGACCCTGTTTGTACCCCAAGATCCGACACTTGCCATCCGCCTTTATTGGTCTTGGTCGGGGTTAGCAGCCGTCGTTTCTCTCTTCCCTCCTCCTCCGTGCTAGAACCTGGGTTTGTCAATAGTGGAAAATGCCAAGGATCTATTGAGTCGTGTCTTTTGAACGGGAAAAAGGTCTTTAGTTCGACGTTTTAGCGACACCCCTCTTTGTTTCCACCTAGCCGGCATTTCTTCTGTTCTTCACTTTCTGGCTTAATTGATCCCGAGTTTTTCTCCTTTAATGGGTTTCCCCCCCTCCTGCAGTTTTACAAACCTGTCCCCAGTATTTCGCACGGCCGCTGTACTCTCAAACCCAAGCGCCCTTTCCCTCTCTGCGGTCCGGGTATTTTTTCCATTGGTCGTTCCCCCCTCCTCCATTTTAGCCTCAATGTTTCTAGTTGAACCTCCTGTGCTGGAGCTCGGAACCCTAGGCTCGCGCAATCGTTTTGTTATGCTCCGTACTTCCTATACCTTCTCCGAGTACAATCCAAATTCTCTGGCCCGTGCGGATCACCCCCGTCGACAGAAGGTAACCTGAAGAGGTCGCGTCTCGTTGCCTTCCTTCTTGTCTGACTCTGTTTTACAGTTCCTTCACCTTTGGCTCTTCCTTTTTTATTTCGTTTACCGCGTTGTATCTTACGTCTTCAGGAACGTTCCTGGGTATCATCCCATACCCCTTTTTCGGGATCCGTTTTTGCGGTTTGAGGGGCCCCCCATTTTTTTCCTAGTTCCTCCTCTCTCGTTCGCAGAAACCCTGGTTATCGATTCAACATAGTTGTTCCCGAGAGGCCAATTTAGGCGCTTCCCCCCTGTCCTCGCGCACTCTTCGAGTGCGATCCCTTTGCCGCCATCGAGTGATCAATTTTTATATGGACCCCCAGAAGTAGACGTTCCCCGGCCCAATCTGTTTTTCCCTAGTCTTTTTTAGAAAATTGGCCGCCCAACCCGCCGGAAGCGTATTCGTGTACCCCCCACCAATCTTGGCGTGAGGAGTTTTAACTCTCTTTGCCCGTTCCTCTCTATCTTTTTTCCCTATTTTTGTGTTGAGAAGATGATAGAACTCTTTTTGCGGTTAGCTACCGCCAGCTATTAGCGTTTTAACGAATAGAGGGGAGTGGCGGCTGAGTTCCCCTTTGCACCTTTCTCCCTCCCCCAAGAGCCGATTTTGTGCCGGTATACTTTTCTCCTTCGTTTCGAGGATGTTTGACTGCCCTATCCTGTTACAGCATGCGGCTGCATCGCCCCCCCTGGCAGCCGACCATCTCTCTATGAGCATGGCTATCTTTCTCACAACTTTTAATCGTACCCCCCCCCGTGGGTCTCCTACCCCAGCTCGCTTTGTCCCTTTTTTTCTAAACATGAACAATAAAAACTCCATCTTTAAAAGTCTCTTTTAGAGGGAGCGTTAAGAACCAGTCCCATCCGCATCTTTCGACAGGCGCCCCCGACCGGTTCCCCCCCCCGACCCCATAAAAAGGAAATCACCCCCACCCGGTGATTGACTTTCGCAGACCTTTACTTCCGATAGCTGATCTCCCTCTTCTGGTTGATTTCCCACCTTTAACTATTTGATATTGTTCTATTTTTCCTGTTATGGGTACTTAACCGGGAGACCATATGAGTTCCTTTTTCTCACCTTCACAACTTCATTGCCTGGATTGCCGAGTTGTCCCTTTTTTTTTCCCAATGCTGTATCCGACTCACAATTAGGAGCTTTTAGGGGCCCTTCGGTCGTGGCCGCCAACTGATCCGGCCGCCGCGCGTATTCCCCTCTTGACCTCTGGTTTTTCTTTTTGACTCCCAGTCTTTTGACCGATGGAAGTCACGTTCCGAGTTCTCCCAGGACCTTCCCCCTAAACACCCTCGGGTCAAGTATCCCTCCCCTTTTCCGCCCTATGCCTCTGTTGTCCCCAAGTGCAATTTTTTGTGTGACACTTTTTGCCTGACATGGCAACCCCCCCACCCGACGTCACCTTCCTTTACGCCCCCCCGAGATCTTGCAACTGTCCCCTCCACGACCCATGTTGAGATCTTCCTTTCCCGTCCTCTGCTTCGAGAGAACGCTGCGCCCCGCCGGACTCAATTCCGCCGATAAGCTGCGGCTGCAGTTCCAAAGCATTCCCCCCCAAAAAGTTTCTCCAAACACTCCTCCCTTTTTTCTTTTCTCCAAGAGCTTTCCCGAAATAGCCCAAAATGTTCTTCCAGTTGGATGACCATAACTTTACGGGAAATCTCTTTCCGGCCATCTTTCTTCGTCCCCATTATAGTTTCCCCAATGCCACCTCCCCCTGCGCGCAGTCATCGAGTAAAAGAGCGTCCGGGCACTTTTTATTTGGCCCTGCGGGAAGCCCCTCTGCTTTTCTCGATGCCGCCACCGTCCAACATCGCGGCCCGGTTGCCGCGTACGACGTTTGCGCTCGCTGTGCTTCCTTCTTCCTTGACTGCTGCGCCCGCGTGCTGAAGTTGGGTCGACCCGATGATTTTTTCTCGGGCGGAGTTTTGCCCCCTTTCATCACTAAGGGACGCCGGTAATTTTTTTTCCCCAGTATTTTTGTCTCCCTTTTTCTTGTCCTTATGAAGATTCCTTCTGTGGAGACCTTACTTTCCCCGTCCCCCTCACCCCCCAAATCCTTTTCCGACTTTCCCCTCAGGTCACACTTAGATCAGCCTCGTGAGATTATATGTAGCTTTTCCCGGCCGTATCTGCATTCTACGGTTCCCTTTCTTTTCTCCCCTATCGTCACCCGGCAGACCACTAATACATAGTCGGCTTGAGAAAAACCCAGAGGCGTCTGGAGCTCCCCGCCTCTCTTGAACTCTTCCACATATACCTCTCCATCTTCCTTGTCGACTTGCGTCTCAGAATAATTTCAGCAGATCTATATAATCCCAGTTGTGTTGTTTTATCCGCTCCTCCCCCCCTTTCCCTAAGCATTCTCTGGCCCCCAAGCCTATTCAGAGTTAATGAATAGATCCAGATATTAGACTTGTCCTTGTTTCCCTCAAAGACCGACCCGCTGATGCTCTTTTCCCCGAGAAGACTCTTTTGTCTTCTCTCTACGCTGAAACGTATTAGGCTTCTTAGGCGCTCTGAAGAAGTATAATCCTGGTGCCCTGATCGACTCTCTTCTTGGAAGACCGTCCCTTTCTCCCTTTGTTTTCCGAAAGCGGTGAGTCGGGAGTTTCCCCACCTTGTAACTTTATGAAACGCGTACCTTTTAGGGCGCCACGGAGCTTTATTACCGGAGTGTTTATATTCAACTTCCCACCCCTCAATCTCCCCAGAAAGAGTCCTCCCCCCTTGTCTCTCCTGGAGATAGTACCAGAGCTGTATCCGAAGGCTACACCTGCGAGAGACTGCCAACTACTTCTGTTTCCTCGTCTGCGTGGGAAGATTCCCTATGTTAGGTCGTTCCCTTTCAATCCTTCCAGGGCTAAATGCGACTCAGCCGCCGAATCTATCCTTTTACTAGATGTCCCTTCTCACTTTTTTTTCTTCTTTGACCAGAGTTGAAGCTGATTTTCTTCGTTTTCCTAGAATTTATGCGCCTATCGTCGTAGCCATGCCTCTTTTTGTGTCTCTTCTACATATCGAGTTTATCCATTCACCTCCGTGAGTAGTGGTGGATTCAAACTTTTTTACTCCAGATATCTGGTAACCTTTCTGCATTGTCCTTCTTGATTTTGGAGGTTTTTCGACGAATGACTCTTCTGCTTTCCTCCCGGCTGCAGACGTGCCCCCTGAAAGACTCCCCTTGAAAGGGCGTGACAGATTGGGGACCCTGGAAAGTTCTTCTCTGTCGTCTTGTTGTTGACCTTTTTCCCTTCCGAACCCAGTGCTGTTATGGTTCTACAGGTCTTAAAATCGTCTTTGCTGGTCCACAGCGCCTGCATCCCGGTTAGCCCCCCTTATGGCTGCATCCAGAGGTTTGCTTCTGTCTAGGCAAACTCGACCGGCAACTTGAAACTCAAGGAGGGCACTAGCGGTCATGGCTCGGCCCACCAAAATGCGTTGCCATTAGGACCTCGGCTATGCCGTTAATCTCAGGGCTTGCCACAACCCGCCCTCCATATGCTGTTTTACACCTTACGTTTTTTTTCGTGGATGCAAAATCCTATGGCCTTGCAGCTTTGCCCCCTCCCAGGCCTTTCTCTTTTTCCACTTCCGTGACGGTGATAGATAATTCCAGATAACCGCACATACACCCAGAAAAAAGCGTAGAGGATGAACGACCAGATTTAGATTCTGGTCCAAGGAAGCTTCGTTTCCGAGGAAGATCGGCCTTCTGCCAGGTCTGACTATTCAAGTTTCCCCCCGGTTTTTTTTAAGAGTTGGGAGGTTTTTTTCAGTTTTCCTCCAGTCCATTAGAAGCGCTTACTTACCCGGGGTTCATCCTAGTCCCCCTCCCTCTTGTTCGAGTGTATCTTTTGTTGGCATTTTAGATTTTTTTCCTTTAGTTCTTTCACCCCATCGAGGTAGATCACTCGTTGTTCAGAGCGATACTCGATCGCATTTCCTCTCCGATTTCGCTCTGCAGTCCTTCTCTCTCTCTGCTGCTTTCCTCAATAGAGTTCGAAGTCACAACCGCCCCCCTCTTAAAAAGGACCTACGTACAGAAAGGAAAATATGGTTGCTATCTATGAGTTGAAATTGTCTCCCCTTTCCTCTCAACTTAAGGATCTGTACCCCCCTTTCTTTTTTCATCTGCTGATTTGGCGCCGTCCAACTCTAGTGCCCCTCTTTCAGCTCTCTCTTTCTCCCCCCCTTTTTCCCCGTTTTTTTTTTTTCGATGAGTGTGAAGATAGTTGGGTTTTTCGTTCCTCCAGCCAGCGTCATTAGCTTGTGTTTCGCCGCGGGCCCGGCGATTTGTGTCGGCTTGCCCAGTTCGCCCCCTTTTCCCCTTTCTTTTGCATAGACCGGGTCTTACGTGACTTATTTTTCTACCCGGCGGTTCTAATCCCGCTGGAGCCGTGGATCGCCCTCAAGTGGCCCCTCTGTCCGTCCCGCGATTTTATTCTCCCTTCCCCTTCGTGATTTCTTAACATGTAGATAACTCTCTGGTTGTAAACGATCCTGTGGACTCCCCCATGTCCCCTACCCTCCCCCCCTCTTCCCTCCCACGCGTTTCGATTGCTATTGCGCCCCTTTTTTTGCCTGGCCAGGTTACTAGTGATTACGGTCCATCCCCTCCCCCTGTTTATTGCCCAGCCATCCCACCCTGAAGCTCCCCCCCCCACCCCCCCCCCCTTTATGAATGGACAAATTTAATGTCTCCCTTACGGACCGTCCCTGCCGCGATTTCTGGTACCCTTCCGCCTTCCTTTGATGAGAGAGAGGACTAAGATCACCAGGTTCTTTTCTCGAAAGGGTTTCCGCGAAGGATCCCTCCACCTGGTCCCCCCATTCATTCCCTTCGGCGACCCCTGAGAAAAAACTTTTTGGTCATCTACGAACCTCGTACGAGGCCTCTTTCTTCGGTTGGTGCCCCTCCCCTGCTCCCGGCCTAGAGCAGTTTTCTTTTTTGCCGCTTTGTTTGGATTGAACCTTGCGCGGTGAAATCCTTTCGTTTAACTGTGCCTTCGTCTTTTCCACGAACTCCCCCCTTCCTTCACAACCCCCAACTGATCATTATCCGCCCGTTGCCCGTCCCCTACTTCGCGTCTGTTTTCGGGGAACCCTCCACCCCTAAAAAGAGCGTCCCGACCGCGAAACGACTCGACACTTTTTTCCCGGCCTCCAGTCCAACCCGCATCCTCCCGTCTATTCACCTTTGGTCCCCCATTCCTTTGAACCGCCCCTGTCACGATCTCCCCTTATGCTTTTAGTCGAAGGCCTTATGAGTAATCAAAGAGGAGCCCATAACTATTACGCTTCCCCCTGCTCCCTTTTACCAAGCTTTCTCTTGTCCCTAATAATACCCCCCCCCCCCCTTCCCCTGGGTTCTGGGTATCCCCCTTAGGTCTTACGCAAGGTGGCCGTCCAAATCTCCCCCCCCCCCGGCCGGACTTTTTCCCTCGCCGCTCAGGGAAGAGACTCTCAGAAATGGGCTTTGTATGACATCCTGAGATAGGACCCTCCTCAACGCCTTCCTCCCTCCAGCCTCTTTTTTTTTTTTTAAACGACTCGCTCCCAGGTCTCACTTTAGTTTTCCTCCGGTTAAGCAGGTTTGTCCCTACCCATCCCCAACCTAACTCCCGTAGGCACATCTTGAAATCGACTACTAGTCTTCTTAGACGCTATGGAGAATTTTCTTATTCCAAGAGAGGCGGTCCTTGACGGTTATAGAAGGGGATAGATTGTTCTAGTGTACTAGCAGGGCTGCTGGGTGCCTTTCCTAACCACGAAGCAGTTGCTCCTTATACGTCCAGGCTTGAATTTGACCATACATACCCCCTTCTTCTTCGCCCCAGGTGTGCAGAAATAACCCACCCCCCGACCCTTTCCGGGGCAAGTTTTTCTTGGTCAAGCCGATATCTTCCTTCAGCGGCCCTCTTAAGTATACTAGGCGACGAGCGCCCACGCCCCCCTTGCCCGTACCAGATGATGCAATTATTTTTCCTTAGAGCCTATCATAATCGTCCCCGGCTTAGAAAACCCTCTTGTGGGTTTATGTTTTTTGTTTGTTTGTTTTTTTCCGTGGACGATAGGTTAACGATTCCCCACACATAGGACCTGACTCTGTCGTCCGAGTCATGACTTTTTATCCTTCTCTCCGATTCCCCCTAAATTTGTTCTAATACTCAGTTGTTTTGTTGAGTAGAATAGAGCAGGATACTCACTCTGACCAGCGCCATTCTCCTTCCACGACAGTCGTCGATTCTTTTGAAGAGGCTTTTCGACGCCGTCTCTCAGCACGATGATGATGATGTAGTGCTCTTTTCCTTATTCGTCTACGCAAAGTACCTGCTACTTTCCTCCCCGATTTCTGGACGTATAATAGGCTTTTTACGCCCGATTATCGTCGGGGACGCGTCTCGACTGCCCTTTTCTCCCTCCCTTTTTGGGAGTTTTGCGGCACGACTTCTCCTGCCTCACTTATGTAATGATTTTCCTCTTAGCTTGCGGCTGATGATTCTGTGTTGTAGTTCAAACCCGCCGCCTTGCTCTGCAGCGACTTTTCCCATATTTCTTTTTCAACTCTCTCAGTCGAAAGTTCCGCTTATCCTCGTAGAAACCCAGACAGGTTTCCTCAAGGAGCGCTTCAGTCCTCCCGGGGTAAGATTCTCTATGTTTCTTTTAGAGGCCCACCTCATAGGGAGGGCCTGCTTCCCCCACCCCTCCTCCCCAGTTGCAGCG
>Ga0179591_1385748_pt1 | contig 10301 bp, 12 predicted proteins | sample CZOMad2_1_08_16f_FD_182891 | JGI IMG/M metagenome (GOLD analysis project Ga0179591, IMG submission 182891) | Vadose zone soil fungal communities from Angelo Coast Range Reserve, California, USA - CZOMad2_1_08_16fungal (PacBio error correction) | ecosystem: Environmental > Terrestrial > Soil >... | reverse complement strand
CTCCCCTTCCCTCCCCTCTTTTTTTTCCTTGCGGGTGGCGACCTCTCACGCTTGGGGAGGGGGGTGGGAGGAGGGGAGGGGACGGGGATGAGGGCCCCCCCTACGGTTTCGTGTCCTTTTTTCAAAAAAGACCCCCCCAACCCCTTCCTCCCAAGTTAGCGGAAGAGAGGGGGAGGGAAGGGGAGGGGGAAACCATCCACCCCCCTCCCCCACTTTCCGAGGTCTCCAGAACCTTCCTCTTTTTCTTCTTCCTTTAGGGAGAAGAGTGGAAGGGAGGGGAGGGGAAGTCGCGGAGCAGGGGCTGGAGTATCTTTTTCCCTCTTACCCCCTCTCTTTTTTTCCCCTCCCATCTGATGAAAGGGAGGGATTAAGGGAAAACGGATCTGGTGCGTTGCGGCCGGTTTTGGGAGATTCCTCTCTTCCTTATTCTATCTAAATGCGGTAGAAGTGAGGGAAGGACGGGCTCCTTTGATGAACCCCCTGCTCCTTGAGGAGGGAGGGTGGGAGGAAGATGGGAAGAGTCTCCCCGGAGGAGGGATGAGGAGAAATCGCTCCTTTTGACCAGAGTTAGGAGAAGGAGAGGGAGAGTATTCACTCTTTTTTTCTTTTTTTTTCTTTTCCCCTGTTAGAGGAGGTGGAAGATGGGAACACCTTTCGAAAAGGACTCCTACTCTCCCTCCCTCTTATGGGTGGTGGGAGAGGGTGAAGTTTCTCCTCTTTTTCTTCCCTCCTTCTTCCTTTTCTAATAGGAGGATAGAGAGGAGAACCTCATCAGACCTGCAACAGCGTTCTTCTTCCTCCGGAGGAAGGAATCCTCCCTCTCCTTCTCTTCCTTTTCCTCCTACCAGGCAAGTAGAGGTAAATATATGGAAACCTGGTTGCGCGGCAGGTCGAGTTCTCCTGTCCGCCCTCTTCCGCCGAGAAAAGGAATAAGGCGGCTCGACGGCCCATGTCTTTCCTTTTTTTTTTCTTTAGTGGAGGGATGGAGAGAGCGGAGTCTTCCCTAGCGCCTTTCTTCCCCCCTTTTCTCCCCTTCTTTCCCCGTATACGTCGATTGAAGTAGGGTGGAAGAGGAAGAGCGACAAAGACGCTGGGCCGTTTTTCTCTTTTCTTTCTTAGTGCTCTGCGTTGGGGAGGCGCGAACCAGAAATAGATCACCACCGCGGCGAGCGCCGTCCCTATTCGGTTTTCCGCAGCCAGAGACCGACGGTCATCCCCTGGTGGCGGACTCTTCCCCTCCGGCGAAGCCGTTCTCCCTTTTTTTTTTTTTTTTTTCTCTCTCCCCCCTCCCTTGTCCACTGGTCCAGCAACGATCACCCGAGAGAGACGAAGAGTAAAGGAGCTGCTCAAAGTTCCGCCTTTCCCTTCCTTCCTTGTTCGGCCAGCTTTCCCTTCTTTTTTCCCCTTTTCCCTCTCCCCTCTCTTTCTTGCTCATGCCCTCGGGGATCAGGGCCGCGAAAAAACCGGCGGCAAGGACGGAGCACCGCTTCGACCTCTTCCTTGCGCTGGAACCCCTCTCTCTTCTCCTTTCTCTTTTCCAGCAACCAAAGGGCAAAAAAGGGAATGCCGAGGGCTGCGGTTTCGGGGGGTCCCCCCCCCCCCTTTTTTTCCTTCCCTTCCCCTTTTCCTTTCGTTCTTGTAGATGGGGACGAAGGTGACGTAGTAGGCGGCCGTAATGAAGAGAAAGTTCAACCTCGCGACGCGGTGTTTTTCTTCCGCCGAGGAGTCCCCCCCCCCTTCCCCCTCCTTTTTTTCTTCCCTCCCTTCCTGTGGGCGCAGTAAGAGAAGGAGGCCAGGGCGAGGTCGCTTCGGACTTTTCCCCTCTTTTTCTTTTTTTTCTCTTTTTCCCTTCTTTTCTCCTAAACGGTCGTCGAGGTCCTTCTCAGCGGATTCTGGAAGGAGTACATAACGAAGAACAAAGAAAAGGCAGAATGAGAAGACCGAGCCAGGCCGTCATTCTCCTCCCTTCCTTGTGGCAGACCCTTCCATCCTTTCCCCTCTTTCTTTATCAGAGGAAAGAAGGTAGTGAGGACAAAGGAAGATGTGGATCAAGCCCGAAGCCGCTGACGTCTCTCACGGAAGTCCTTCCTCCTTTTCTGTTCCTTTCCCCCTTCGGTTACATGGGCGAGAGAAGAGGAGGAATCCCGCCTCGACCCCATAGATGACGAAAAAACTTCCCCCCTTTTTCCCTTTTTTTTTTCCCCTTCTGTCTCTCACAACTACGTCCTCGGTGTGGTTGGATCGCAAACAATAGCCAGAAGTAGGAGTATAGTAGGTGAGAAGGGCGTCCTTCTTTTCCGTCGTTGAGTTTCCTTTTTCTTTTCCCTCCCTCTATCTTTGACGAGAAGTTAGGGAGAGAGAAGATAAGGTGATGGCGGAGCTCGGGGCGCTGGCCTCTTGGTTTTCTCTTTCCTCCTGCCGGGGGGAAGGGGGATAGAAACGCGAAGGAGGAGAGTAGCGCTCGGCCCCCCTCCTCTTTCGTATTTTCTCCCTTCTCCCCCTCTCTTTTTTTTTTTCTCCTGAGAGATGGTAGTGGAAACGACCGCGTCCTCCGGTCCTTCCCCCCCCCTCCCCCCTTCCTTTTGAGAGAAAAAGTTAAAGCCGGCCCCCGATCGGACTATAACCCCCCTTCTCCTCCTTCCCTCCTCGCATCCTGCCCCAGAGCTAAGGAAAGAAAAAGGAGAGGAGCGCTCCCGGCCCCTTCTCGGCAACACTCTCCCTTTCCTTCCTTTCCCCCGCAAGCAGCACAAGGAAAAAGAAGGCAACGACGGCAACTGACGTTCCTTCTCCCGACGATCCCTCTCCTCTTTTTCCCCCTTCTTTCTTTTTTTGCATCCGCCGTGGGCGGGTCCCAACTCAGCTCAATCTCTCGCCCATGCTCTTCCCCCCCCCACCATGGTTTTTTTTTTTTTCCCTCTTCTTCTCCTCCCTGGAAAAAAGATTGTGGGAACGGGACCATTTTGATGCAGATCTCCTTGTACTTCCTCTCCTTCTCTTCTGCATCCATTCCTTCTTTTCCTTTTTTTTCCCTCCCTCCTTTTGCTCTTCTAACGAAGCGGGGCCAGGAAGCAAGGTAAAGGATTGAGAGCCCCATTGCTCCCTCTTACCGCCGCCACTCTTTCCTTCCTCTCTTCCTCCCCCCCCTCTCCTCGAGAAGGAAATCGAAGAAAGTTTAGTATAAGAAGTAACCAGCGCCGCCCGCGCCCCTTTTTCCTTCAAACCCCTCTCCTTCCTCCCCCTCTCCCTTTCCGAAGGAGGGACGGAGAAAAGGAAGGAGGACGGCCCGCCGGTCCCTCCGGCGAGAACCTCCCCCCTCTCTTTTCCCCTTTTTTTTTTTTTTCTTCGCTGTCCGTCGGCGGCCGACTACGTCACCTTCGGCCAAAATCTACCCGACTCCCGGCAAGGTACCCCCGCTTCCTGCCCGCCGGTTTTCTTCTTCCTTCCCTTTTTTTCGTTACCCTCTCCCGGATAGAGAGGGTGGCATCGGCGGGCTCTGGTAGGCTTTCCTCCTTCTTTTTCCGTCCTATCCCCTCTGGCATGAGGCGCCAGAGAGTTTCGAGCAAGGGGGAAAGGGAGAGTCCATTCCCCCCCTTTTGAAACGAGCCTTCCCTTTTTCCCTCCCTTTTCTCTTTCTTTTCTCTCCTTTTTTCTCTTCTGGACCAGGGGACCAAGTGGATGTGAGCTCAGTATAAAAAAACAACTCGCGCGCAGCCGCGCTCCCGGCCCTTTTTTTCCTCAAACATCACCCCTTTTCCCCCTTTTATGACAAGGCGGGAGGATGGCTTGAAGACCGTCATCGGCCGCGCGGCGCTCGCCTCCCTGTGGGGATAGATTTTTTTCTCTCCTTCTCCTCATCGCTCTGCCATGGGTGGTGGGAGTGAGTAAGCGGGGGCAACCCATCGACAGAGTTTCCTCTCCCCTTCTTCTTTTCCCCCTCCTCACTGGAAGGTAAGTTAAAAGTTTAGAAGAAAGAGAAGATCTCGATAGGAATCTCCTTCTGGAGATAGAAAGCCCCCTCTTCCCTTTTTTTTTCCTTTCGAGCCGCCCGAGGAAGGTGAGAGGATGGAAAGAGCTTTCTTTTTTTTTCCCCCCCTTTCCTCTTTCTTCCTCTACGGCCTTGGTAGAAGTAAAAGGAGGGAGTAAAAGCGGCGGGACGTCTAAACTCCCCTTCTACAGTAGTGCCCCTTCCCCCCCCCCTTTCCCCTCTCCTCTATTTAAATAAGAGAAGTAGTGGTGATTAGAAAAGAAGGCCGGGCTCCCCTTCCCAATACAGGCCTCCTCTTCTCCCCCCCCTTCCTTCTCCCTATTCCTAAATTTCTTGAGTAGAGGAAGGGGAGAAAAGTTCCTTTTTCGTCCAATCCCTCCCCTTCCTCCTCCTTCTCCACGTTAAGAACTAGAAAAGAGACTTCGCCGAAAAGACGTTTCGGAGAAGAACCTTCCTCCCCTTCTCCCCTTTCTTTCTCTCTCACTCGTCCCATCGGACGCCATCAGAAGAGAGGAAAGAGATGGAGGGTAAAAAAGGAGCCCGGCCGGCCGCACGGTCTTTCCCCCTTCCCTCTCCACACGTCCTCACTCAAAAGAATAAGGGTGAAAATGAAAGCAAGCAGGGCCTCCTCTTGGTCGTCTCTCCAGGATAAGGCTTTCCTCTTCCTTTTCCTTTTTTTCTCCTCCACCTCCTTTTCGCTCTCATTAGAAAATTAAAAAGGAACGAATCGAGCGTTCTCCTCTCTCGGAACCTTCTTTTTCTTCCTTCTTTTTGGGGGGGTGGTGGGAGGGAACTAAACTTACCTCCCCCGAGCTCCCTAACTTTGGCGGGACGCCCTCTTCCCCTCTTTCTTCCCCCCCCTTCCCCCCCCCTCTCCCTCCTCCACCCCCCCCAGCCAAAGAGGGAGAGGGGAGACAACAGAAAGGAAAAAAAGAAAAACGAGAAACTCTGTTCCCCCCCCCCCCCCCTATCGCAGGAGTTCACCCCCCCCCTCCTTTTTTTTTTCTTTTCCCTTTTTTTCGTTTTACCTCCTTCTATTCTTTTCCCAAGAGATATGATTTTTATTGGGGAAGGGACGGTGGCGCAAATAGAAAGATTTGGGAGGGGGGTGGCGGGAGGGAAGAGGGGATGTTTTCTCGGCCCGCGGTTCGTTGAAACTCCCTTCTCCCCCCCCCTCTTTCCTCTCTTTTCCTGCTTTGTCTTTACGTGGCGGGACCTCAAAACACCCTCCACAAAGACTAAGAAGGTCCTACGGCACCGGTGCCTCGAAGGCTGCTCCTCCGCGGTCGTACTCTTCTTCCTTTCTTTCTTCCCTTTTCTTTTGATGGAGCTGGTGCAAATATTCCAGAGCGCATAGCGTAGAAAAGGATCGCCGACCAGCGGATGCCGGCGTTCTTCTTTCCCCCCTTCCTTGCGTGGGCCGGTTTTTTCTTTTCTCTCCTCTTCTTTTCTTTTCTTTCTTCTTTCTCCTTTTGCGGACAGAACATCTAGGTCACGAACTTGCGGATGGAGGCGATGGGCGCTCGATCCTTTCGGCGGATGGTCTTCCTCTTCCTTTTTCCTTTCTCTTTCTAGGAGGACGTGGGAGGAAGGGTGAGGGAAAAAAAGAAGGAACGCCGCTTTTTTTTCTTCCCCCTTTAGAGGCTTCCTTCTCCTTTTTTTTTTCCTCTCTTTTTTTCTAGGGTGAAGGTGGAGAGCAAGGAGACGGGATGGACGGTGAGCCCTTCCTTCTTGTAGATCCCCCTCCCCTTCTCTCCCCCTCTCTCCTTCACCCGGTATCGTGCCGCATACGCGGCCGGCAGGTAACGGACGTCGCCGGCGTTGATACTTCCTCTTCTTGGACTCCACGGCTCCCCTCCCCTTCCTTTTCCTCCCTCTCTCCATCCTTCACGGAATCCGGCGGCTCGACGGGCCCAGGAGATCGCGGCCGTGGGCGGACCCTAGAGTTTTATTTTTTTCCTTCTTGCGCGATTCTTTTTTTCTTTCCCCTCCTTTTTTACGGACGGACAGTGATGCGGCCAACGTAGACGTCGATGAAGGTGCCCCTTCGCAGTCTCTCCCTTCTCCCACCCCCATGGAGAGAGAGATGAGGAGCAGGAGGTAGAGGGAGGGAGCGAACCAGAAATATCTTCCCCCCCCCCCGTTCCTCTACTTTTCATGCAGAAAGATAAAGAAGGTAATAAAATGTGTGGAGAAGAGGGCCGAAGGCGAGCCTTTTTTTCGCACGTGGGTGATCTCTCTCCTTTTTTCCCCCTCCCCTTTCCCACTTTTCCAGGAAAAGATCAAAACGAGAGAGAAGAAGAGGTAAAGGAGCTTGCTCATGCCGCCTTTCCCCTGCTTCTCTCGGGCCAGCGAGGGACTCTTCTTTTTTTTCCCTTTCTTTTTTTCTCCTCCCCCTTCACCCCAACCTGCGCACGGCCAGGAGCCAAAGAAATTAGAATAGGGACGGCGGCTGTAACATTACGTGATCAGATGACTCCCCCCCCCTCCTTCTTTTCCCTTTCCCCATTTCCATTAACCTTCTAAGAGAGAGGCATGAGGAGAGGGAGAGATAGAAAGTACCAACGGCGGCTTCCTCCGCGTTTTTTCTTTCTTTTTTTTTCCTCCGCGCCCGTTCACCTAGCAGACGCGGGGGGTGGAGAAGACGAGGAGCACCCCCTCGTTTTTCAAGCTGGCGCGGTCTTCCTTCCCTTTTTCCCTTCTTCTTCCCTTTCTCGGTCGAGGCGGCGTTGAAGAGGCGCAGGTCGGGGGTTTCCTTGGCGGGGCGTTTTTTTTTTTTTTTTTCTTCCCTTCGCTCCCAGCCCGACCCCCGCCAAGGAGACTGAGAAGACCGAGGCCCTCCCTTCAGATCGCTTTCTTTTTTTTGTCCTCTTCTCGCCAGGGAGATAAAGAGCGGTAAAGGAAATACGGGCCCCGCTTTTCTCAGCCCCTCCTTTTTTCCTCCTTCCCTTTTTCCCTCTCCGCAGGAAAGGAAGGATGGAGGCAGAAGATAAGGAGCGCCGTAAAGGTCTCTCGCCTCATGCGTCCCCTTTCCCCCCCCCACCTTTTCCCCCGTGCCTCGAAACAATAGATGACGAAAAAAAAGCGAACCATGGTGGCCAGGCGCCTGGGCGAGCTTTTCCTTTTCTTTTTTTTCCCCTCTTTTTTTTTTTTGATCGCAAACACTCGAAAGCCGTAGGATGTATCGTCGGTGCTCAGTTTTTTCCCTTTCTTCTCTTTCCCTATTTTCTCCTGGAGATCTGGGAAGAGAAGTAGAGGAGAGCAGACGCTCCTGTTGCTGGCCGGACTCCTTGGGCGCTGAGCTTTTTTCCTTTTCTTTTTCTCTTCCCGATAGCAGTGAGGAGACGGGGGATAGCAAAAGCGAGGAGGAGAGAGCGCTCCGTACGATTTTCCTTTTATGCCGGGAGACCTCTCCCTCCTCCCTTTCCCTTTCTCTCTCTTTTCGATGGCAACGACCCGAGGCGGATAAGGGCCGACCGGCCTCTACGACGCTCTTCTTCTCTCTACTATAATACGTCTTTTTCCCTCTCCTTCCTTCTTCCCCCCTTCCTTATCGAGAACAGGGTCGAGCACAGAAAGGTAAAAACAGAGCGCAGCGCCCCCGAGCTCCGGGCCCCCTCCCCAGGAGCGGACGCTCCTCCCCCCTTCTCTTCCCCTTTTCTTCCTCCTCCCCTAACGACAGGCAACGAAGGAAAATGAGACGCTCCCTCTCACTCCCGAGACATCAGAAGTCTTTTTCTCTTTTTTCTTTTTTTTCTCTCCGCCGTTGGAGAGGGTCCAACAATAAGATAACAATCTCTCGCCCAGGCGCATGGCCCCCTTTTTTTTTTCTTTCCTTTTTTTTCTCCCTTTCCCCTGATGGGGAACGGAAAATGATGAGGATATAATTGACGGCAGATAAGGAGCCTTCCCCCCTTCCCTTTTCTTTCATCGGATTAGGGATGAATAAAAGCTTAGTACGGCTTCTGCCCTCCCCTCTTCTCTTCCCCCTTCTTATATCCTGGAGATAAGGAGAAAGAGGAAAAAATGAAACAGGGAGGCCCTCTTCTTTGACGGACTTTCCGGGGGGAGGGAGGGGGATAGACGGCCGTCCAGATCCCTCTCGAAGTACTCCCCCTCCCCCTTTCCTTTTTTTCTTTTCCCCCCCTAACTGCCTCCGAGTAAACGGCCGCCTCGACCTCTCCTTTTTTTCCCTCCGGATCTTCCTTTTTTCTCTCCCCTCTTCCTTACCTTTTGTGAATATAGGAGTATAAAAAAAGAGTAGGACGGGGGGAAAGGGCGCGGCAGGCCTTCTCCTCTCTCTCCCCTTCCTCTTCGGACAGAAGTGGGATGGAAGAGCTCGACCCGCGCCGCAGCCCTTTCTTCATTCCTTTTTTCTCCCTTTTTTTTTTTTTTTTTCTTCGGGAGAGGTAGGCAGTAAAGTTCTTTTGGCAGAGATAAGTTCCCTCCCTCCTTTCTGCTCCTTTCCGGCTGCAGCCCTTTTTTTTTCCCTTCTCCTTTTTCTTATATTCCATTTCTTTTAACCCGAAGAAGTCAAGTAAAGAGAGTGGCAGAAAGAGAGAAGGCGTCAAGCGGAATTGAGTCAAAGTCCTTTTTTCCTTCTCGGATCTTTTTTTTTTCTTCTTTCTTCCCTTTCCCTTCGTCAGCCGCTGCTCCCCGGCCTTAAAAAAAGAAAAAAGGAGTGAGCAACACCCTCGTAGAAGGAGTCCCCTCCCCCCCCCCCCCTTTTTCCGTTCTTCTCAGCGGTTTTTCTCTCTTTTGGTTCTCCCCCTCCTCTTTCCCCCTTCTCTTTGTGTTGGAAACATAATAGACAGAGTTGTAGAGCGGCGCCGGTTCCCTCCTTTTTTTCCCCCCTCCCTCCCTCTCCCCCTCCCTCTCGATTCTCGATCGCATAGTCCTGATGGAGATCGAAAGAATCCGCTGCGCAAAAGCCCGCCCCTCCCCCTCCCCCGTAGGGTTCCCCCCCCCCCTTTCCTCCTTTCTTTGAGCGGGCTGGACCGAGAGGTCGCTTGCTCCCCCCCCCCCCTCTCCCTTTTTCTTTTCTACAGTCAACGGACGGGAAGTCCAAGAAAGAGGCAGTAATCAACGCCGCGACTTTTTTTTTCTTGACATGAGGAGGCCTTCTCCTTCCCCTTCCCTCTCTTCCCCCTATACTCCTACGTAGTGGTGGTGATAGAAAAGAAGGCCGGGCTCCCGTCCATTCCCTTCTCCCGTTTTTCCCCCCTTCTTCCCTTTTCTTTCTTCGGCGGACCGGGGCGCCACAGGAATCGTACAAACGCCTCGACCAGGGGACGATCGTGTTCTTTTTTTGGTTGCCCTCCCCCCTTTCCCCCTCCCCCCCCCCCTTTTTTCTATACTAATATCTCGCCATCGTTATACGGAGCGCCAGAAGAAAGCAAGACGGGATGATCGACTGAGCCCCTTCCCCTCCAGAAGCTTCTCCCTCTCCTTCTCCCTCCTTCACCGAACGGGATAAAGAATTATAGGCTCCGCTCCGGAATCCCCTCATCGCTTCCCCCTCCCCCACACGCACTCCTCCCCCTCTTTTTTTCTCCTTCCCTCTCTTTCCGAGTTTACACCGCTCCCCCAGCCCAGCTCACAGACTTCCCCCGCCCCGCCCTCCCACTCCCCTGGCGCCTCTCCTCCCCCCCCTTCTTTTTTTTTCCCCCTTTTTCCCCTTCCTTCCTCTTTGGGAGGGGGTGGGAGGGTCCCCTCCCCTTTCCCTCCCCCGCGCGGCCCTCTGTCACCTTGTCCTTTCTTTTCTTTTTTTTCCCTTTTGCGAAGTTCAACGTTTAAAGAAAAGAGGAAAGATAACAAAGCGTCCCCTCTCCCGCCCTTCCACCCCCCGCCCAAAAGAGGGCCTTTTCCTCCCCCTCCTTCCCCCCCTCCTCCCCTTTTTTTTCCCTTTCCTCCTTCTTTTTTTTGTGAGAGAGATACCTTCCGCCCGAGCGGGAGAGGGAAATAATGAGATGATTTGTCCCAGAGCTTCTGCTTTTTCTTTTGGGCGGGCTTTTTCTGCCCCAAAAGCTTTTCCTTTTTTTTCTTCCTTTCTTTTCCCCTCTCCCCCCCCCTCCCCCCACCGACCCTACGATGCCGAGGAATGGAAGAAAAAGTTAGAGTGAAGCGCGGGGGAGGGAAGGGAGGGGTCCCCCTCCCCCACCCAATACCCCCCTTTCCCCTCTCTTCCTTTCCTTTCCCCTTTTTTTTCCTTCCTTCCTGAGGCGCCAGGCGTGGAGGGAGGGGCGGGGGAAGTAGAGGAGCAGGGGTGGAGGGAGCGGGGGAAACTCTTCCAGCTCCTCCTCCCGTAGGACTTCTT
>Ga0179591_1283031_pt1 | contig 10301 bp, 11 predicted proteins | sample CZOMad2_1_08_16f_FD_182891 | JGI IMG/M metagenome (GOLD analysis project Ga0179591, IMG submission 182891) | Vadose zone soil fungal communities from Angelo Coast Range Reserve, California, USA - CZOMad2_1_08_16fungal (PacBio error correction) | ecosystem: Environmental > Terrestrial > Soil >... | reverse complement strand
ATGGGTGCTCTACACAGGCCCCTCCCCTCGGTCTCCGCAGCTTACCGGCCCCCCATTGTCTTTCCCCCCCCGGTCCGTTTTTGTGACGCGGACGGTGAATAACTCGCCCGGTACCAATGCAAAGTCGCCAGGGTATCCGCCAATCCCAGTTCGGAAAACAGAGAAAGAGAAATAAGGGTCGACTGTAGGAAAACGAGCTCTAGAAACGCGAATTAACCGCTTTTGCCTATCACGCTCCCCCCGGTTTTCCACAAAATCCCCGCTGGATTCACGCCCCAATAATGGCAGAAGCGCGCGACGCCTTTGCACCACCTTTCTTCCTTTTGGTCAAGGAGGAAAAGGCCTCCCCCCCCGCGAAACCCCGGGCGCGCACGACTCGCACGTATCGCCCATTTTGCTGTTACGTCGACCCGGATCCGGCTGCCGCTTCCCCACCCTGGTCCAGTGTGTGGGATAACGCGCTATAAGGAATTACGTCTTGCCGAGGACCCCATCAAGGGCTTTTAAAACCAATGACCCCCCTGAATAGTCATTCTATCCCTGGAAGGTCCCGCCGTCAACTCCTTTTATCATCGCGTGGGGCGAGGGCAACCGCGCCCCTTACTGGGTTTACCCTTGTTTTCTTTGACCAACCCTGGGACCATTTGATCAGACCACTGGACCCCCCCCACTCCACCTTGCGACTCCGTTCCCCCTTATGGATCACCCTCTTGGTCTTAGTTCAGGAGGCCATTTCCTCCATGGGAAAACGTAGTAATAAACGGTAAGGTATGGTGGGGAACGGGATTCACACAAACGTTCGGTTCCCTGTGGCCGCCTTCCCGCCACGCATGATTCCCTTGGGAGGAAGGAAAAAAAGATTCTCCGCCCAAGGACAGACTGATTCGACCAGATACATCCATGACCGCTTTATCTTGAACCTCAAAGACCAGGGCTTAATCGCATTCCCTTCATTGGTCGATAAGTCGCAGGTAGGTAATCGTTGTCCCAACCGGCATTGCGGGTTTGTGCTTTTGATTCCGAACCCTTTTTCAAACTCCTTCACGTTTGTGAGAAACATTTAATGCGCGATGCGGCTCAGCCGTGAGTAGTTCTGCGCCTCCGTGACCCTTACGAATAAGGTTTCCTGCGGCCTCGCGAAAACTAACCGTCCAGTGCCAATGCAGGTTTTGTTTCTCACTGACTACCAATGTCGCGAATGTGTAACTCGGCTTACTGCCGGCCCGACCCCCGCTGGTGTGTTCATTTGTTTTTTTGAGGTCAGTGATTTTATTTTAGGCATTCCAATAGTTTTGTACGGAGGATTTTTCCCTGCTTTATCCGCCTCACAGTGTCTAAAGATCCCTGCTCGGGGTGATGTTCATAACATGGCGATGCTACCCAGCAGGTGCCAGTTGGTCCCTGCACAAAGATCTTCCTCCTTGCCAAACCAGAAATGTCGTCGGTAATCCAAACCCGCCGTGGTCCTCCCTCGTTCCTTGTTCTTTGGCCTCTCCCCCCCCCCTTTTTGTCCACATTTTTTCTCGTCCCCGTTGTGTCCAGCGGCCTATGTGATCTTGGTCGTGTGGCTTCGTCTCACAGTAGTTCGACACGTGTGGACTGCAACCTGCTTTTCATGATTCCAGCATTTTACAATACTCATGTCCCACTCCTGGCCCTTTCTCTTTTGGTGTGACCCCTCTGGCTGCTGAAGCCGGCCAGTGTTTTCCAGGTGGCGGTTCTCCCTCTCACCGGCAGTACACCACATCCCGAAAGCCGATCTCATATTGATTCGTTCCAGACGATTGTGCATGCTGGACAGCAGCCGATTGCTGTCGATGCGTCATTTCATACCACAGTTATCGCCTTGAGATCCATTCACACGCCAGCAAGGCGGCGGGTATTTCCACTGTAGTTCTTGTCTGTTTTTTTTCAGTTGTTTTTTTCTCCCACCACGCATTTGTGAGAACCGACAGGTAGCGCGTTTCTTTTCTGCCCGACAGCCGGTTTATTTTTACGATACCCCCCCCGAAATGACCAGATGGGACATTACGTTCTTTTTCACACCCGTGTAAATTTAATGCCTTTTCCCCGGCCGGATCGCCCCTTCGCCGTCTACTCCCTTCTACATCCTGTACTCTACTTCGAGTTTGCCTTCAGACCGCGATTTTATAGGTTCATTAGCACCTTTTTTTTCCACATCCCGGCTGTCATAAACGCGAGAAAACAGCGTTCTCTCGAAGCGCCTTCCGCAGCCCCTGATCAATTAGACCCCAGCCCGCTTCCCCCGCATCCAGTTATAATTTGCTTGGTCTTCCTATTCCTTTCCGCCCTTCCCCCCCCCTTCTAGTTTTACTCACTTTATTTCCGGTTTTTCCCTCTCCCCCCCCTTTTTCTTCCCTCCCTTTGCCCCTGTCCCCTTTTTTTTCCTTGTCATGAGACCCGGGGGGAATTTGCCCGCGGAAAGGTCTGAGGAATGTTTCCGTTTCCACCCGACCAATTCCTGCTTCTTTGCATTCCCCCAGGTCCACACACGAAATTCAACCCCCCTACTCCATCCGGCACCGTTTTTAAATGACGCCGGGATTGTATTCCCGCGATAACGAAATGTCGTCGGCCAGTTTGTATGCGGTTAATGGAGTTGCCTTTGTTGTCGTGGTTTATCCTTGGGGAACGTCAGAAGAAAATTTTGCCGAAGCGCAGAGAAAAACCTTTTTGCCGGTCGAAGTTTTGCCGCATTTTCCACCTGCCAAAGCGTCTCTTTGACAACGGGACTATTTTGGTAGTGTTACCTTTCACCAATACGCTCCAGGCCCCCCCACCCTTTCGCTAAAGAACCAGTTTGAGACCAATGTTCTTAGACCTTATTTCTCTCACACGATTCATTGATTGTTCAATATGCTCTTTCTTCCTTTTACAATTTCCTCATTCCTCCTATGTCCTGTTTGTCGGATCTCTGCCTCTTGTGTGCTGAGCAGCACTCGTTATTTTCCTGATCTCTCTGTCCTTTGACTCCTACCCCCCCCCCCCCCAGCATTCTCCCCTTTTTGTGTACCGGCTATCACGTTTTTGTCTTTTTCTCATCATTCGTTAGCAGGTCTGTTAGGTTCTTTCACTATTCATTTAATTAGTCCGCCCCCTTCCTCACAAGTGTTTAGCTTTGTTCGGTTTAATGGAGTGTTTTATCACTGACCGCCCACCCCCACCGCTGGGTTCTTTTCTGCGCTTATTGTATGTATCTTCCCCCTATGTCCCCCCACGACTTGTCCCCCCCTACGAACACCCTTAGCGATTCTACATTTTTTCTCTACATTCCCGCATTAAATCACCCACGGGATTTTCAGTTTTTGTGTGTGTTATCGTAGTCCCCCGTACTCCTTATACTTCTGCTTCCTCCCCCTGTCTCTCCGTCTTTAAGTCCATTGTGTCACCCGGTTTTTTTTTTTGTTTTTTTCTTGTTCCAACGATGGTATTCTCGGCTTGTGGACGCATGCGTTGTGGGGTTACGATTTTCTTTTTGCAACGCAGATTCTTTACGTGGCTGGAAACCTCCTAGAACTGTTCACCCGGCCCCTTTCTTTCCTGGCCCATTCACTCTAATTCGACAAACTTCGGCTTTCTACGCGTCTACTTTGAGCGACCCCCCCTCCGTCTTGAATCTTTTTCTTCAACAGACTCCATATGAAAGCTTCTGTTGTTCTTTCCCTTCTTCCCCCACGGCTTTCCCCCCCCGCCGTCGCTTTTTTTCGCATGAACTTCCCTTTTCCCCCCCTCAGCTCCTTCAGTGCTGCTTGATTTTCGACCACTCTTTTATCCTCGGCCTCTTTTTGGTTAAAACCTCCGTCCACTTCCGTTTTTTTTCGCTTGCACTCCAATCTTTGACCCCCCACCTGCCGCCTTTACTTCTTCCGGCCGTTTTTGCAAGTGCGCTCCGCAGCAGGTTTGATATTCCTAGGTGTGGACTAAATAAAATGTCCTTCGTGGGGTGTTGAATAATTCGTGTGCGAACTAACTTTTGGAATATTTTCGTTTGGTAAAGATGTAAGGACATGTCACAAGTCCCCTCTGATTGTAAGTTTGCGTGTTTTCTTTCCGTTTTCAGCGCCGCGAGGGCCCGATCGTACAACACGCTGGTCTTATCACAAACTGGCTCCCCCTGGTGTTTTTGTAGACCAAGGGTTCCTTCGAGACAACGGTTATTAACGTATGACCTCGTCCTCCCCGGCAATCTCCTACAGACTCGCCTCCCCAGCGAGTTTACGTGTGAGCTTTCCCCCGGGGGTAGGTGATGGATATCAAGGGCCCCCCCCTCTTTTTTTTTTCCGCTCTTTTTCTTTTTTTTTTTCCCTTTTTTCGGTCTTTCCTGCCCCTTTTTCGTGAAATCGGCCACCCCGCAATCGGTATTTTTGCCAGCGTGAAATCGCCATTGGATTATTCGATCTCGACCCTAGACCGGCCGGCGGATTATGTAATTGCCGGTGAAGGAGAACAGAGGGAGAACCAGCCGCGGCCCTTTCACGCCAATGGTCAACGACCCTGATGACCTGATCTGATTTATTCTGGGAGTCTGAAACGCAGGGCTTGCAGGCACACGGGTCTCGACTACTGTGGAGCCAACACAACCGACAAGGCTTTCATCGGCGTTGGGGAAAAAGGGGTGTGGTTAGTTTTGGATATTACCGACGACATTGATGGTTTGGCCCCAAGGATCGTTAGACCGCTGGTCGCCCGGCCTGGGGTGTAAGCCACTCCCCCGCCTGGTGGAACGCATCAACGACAGTGATCTTTCTTGGAGACCTCATGCGGCAAAGTCAGAGTAGATAAAGACGGCCATTGTCCTAGATCAATGTTCAGCCCTCAAGGATACAACGCGCCGCGGCACGGCATAGTAAGTAAGCCGGTTACATTTCGCGAAATTGGGCAGTGGGAGGAACAACCTGCCCCATTGGCAATCTGGGACAGCGTGAGTGTTTCGCGAGGACCAAACCGATTCGTACCAGTGGTCATTTCTGGTAGCGCCTAGAAACTACTCCCGGCTGAGACGCATCGCATTTTATAAATGTTCCTCAAACGTGACAGGGAGTCCTGAGTAGGTCGGGATCAAAGCCAAACGCCTTTCCTTCCTCAAGCCGCGACGGTTGGGACAACGATTACCCCTACTGGCGACTTATCGACCAATGAAGACGGCGACTTGATACGCTCGCCCGCTCTTGACGTTTCTTTCTCCCGCGCACTCCCCATACCCGATGATTAGCGGTTAATGGATGATGGTTTTCTCGAATCAGTGCTTTGCGTCCTCCCCCCCTTTCGGCGGCAGTCTTTCCCCACTTATTCATTGGCGTGGCGCGCCTTACTGGCTTACAGTATTCCTTTCCCTTTTCCCTTTTTACGAACGGCTGGTCGCGTTCCTCCGGGCCCGGTGAGAAGGTCTTCCCTACCCACATCATTCCTACTGACGCCACTTGTGTGGGGTCAGTCGAGAGAAATGTCCCATTGGTCTTTATCCCTCCCGTGCCTTTTCCCCCCAGCCACCACCAACAGATTATAAAAGGAACCTGTTGACGCTGTAGCGCCCATCCCTTCGAATAAATCGAGCTATGGTCCTTTCTCCCATGTTGCCCTTGGGTACGCAAAGACGTATTCTTATCAAACATGTGTACCATACGGCCAAGTACAAGTCGCTATTTCCCGTTCTCTCGATCAGCATGAACGAAAGAGAAGAGGAGTAGAATCTGGGTCTGGCGTTTCCCCCCTCCCCCCCGTTCCTGTTTGCCGGTTGCCCTGACCTCCTTTACCTTGCACTCCAAATCAAGGGCACCGTCGACGCGGCTATCCTTTATTCCTCTGCCATTGGGCCGTGCATCCACGCTCTTGGGAAACGTCCCCCTTTCTGATCGAGTTTTCGTTTATAGTTTTCCAAGTCGATCTTATTCCTTCTTTCTCCTGTTTTCGAACTGGCGATTCATGGCGACTTGGCCATTTTACACGAGTTTTCACCCCTCGTCACACGTGGGGCGTAGCTGGGCGGGGGCAAACCTTTGCAACCATGGCCGGAGATACACACCCAACTGTACCGCGATGCTGGATCTCGCTGGCCCCTTCCGCAGATCGTGCGCCCCTCCCCCCCCCCTCCCCCACGGAATAATCACCTTGGCATCGTCATAACCGCCGCTTCCCCTCTCCATCGAAACGGGCAGGAACAACATTCCTGTCCGCCTGTCATCACCCCCCGGCCGGGCTGGACCGCCTGGCATCGTCACCAGTTTTTCCGATGGGAAGACACACCTCTTCATTGCACACCCGTCTCACCGCATGCTCTTGTTTTCGTTCTTTCATGTACTGCGATTGCGCACTATCTGCCCTATTCGCCCTCTGTCCGTGTTCTTTTCTGCATTTTGCACTCAAAACACCGCTCACAGTGCCTCACCACAATCCGTGTCGCGCCCAGCGGCGACTCACTTCCACCCATGTCCCCGCCCCAATTTTTTTCCAAGCACGCCACCACGGTTTCTCCGCATCTGTTGGACGATGGTGACCCAGCCTCCCACACTACCAGTGCCTTCCCAGATACTTTTACCGGCCGGTACCTTCCCCTCTCTTTTCTTTTTTTCCACCCTTCCTTCTTCTGGCTTTTATGTATTATTTCCCCTCCCGGCTTTTATAGGTATGCAGATTTTCTCGATCCCCTCCGCACGTGCGTCCTGATTCCACCCCAGCTTGTTTCTACCTCCTCCTCCCTGTGCCGACCATGCGAGCTCCAGGATTTATTTCTCATGGCCTCCTTCTCGTCCGGCGATTTTCTTCTTTGGCTTTTTATTCATGTTCGAATGTTCCTCGTTCAAACCTGTTCCCTCCTCTTATCTCCACTCAGCGTTTGTTTCATCCTTGCCTTGAGTCACTGGCACGATCCATTGCTGTTGGTTCTTTCCTATAGCTCGCAACAACTTCCAAATCCCCCCCCCCTTTGTCTTTTGATTCCAGTTTCTGCCGGAGCGACGAGAAAACGGAAGAACAGAAAGAAGGGGGCGCGGGGGGAGAGAGAGAGCCTCAGATCAAAAAATGAGGGGGGGGAAGCACAGAGTCTCACCCCAGCAGGACACCCTCGCGAGAGATAACATATGTCCATCCATCGAGTTCTAGAAACAATCACAACATTCTCTCCAAGACGGCCAAACCTGACAGCCGAACCGCACACAAAGAAACAAACATCAGCACCACAACCACCCCAAACCCTCTATTTTTCTTTTACCCCTTTCCCCTCATTGGCCCCTTCCCCATCGATTACCTTGGCGAATCGAACATGAGGCCAAAAATCCCACCACCCCCCCGCCCCCTTCTCGCAACAATTCCTGAGCGCATTTCACACAGGACAAGCCTGGCTCCTTCGGTGGAGGAAGGAAACCGCCACGACGACCAACGACGAAAGTCGCATACCGCCGCGACAAGCGAGCCCCCTCCCACGAAAATGCCCCCCCCGCCCCCTTCCGGTGCACATCGCCAAAGTTTGCCGGGAACCGTGGTCGTTTGGTGCGGTTGCATTCCGGGAACGGGTGGCCCCCGAGCCCACGTACTCTGGCGGGGGCAGCGGCGGGGTGGATGTCCAGCTGGCCCGGGAGAAGAACTGGAGGACAATACATTGCTTCTGCAAACCTAAGTCCAGTCGCCGCCGGCCCCGATTTTGCAGCGTTTTTCAGAGTTGGTTAATCAAGAGCAGCGCGAGGAGCGGACGAGCGTTGGCGGAGATGCTCAGCGCTCATGGTGGTACTACTTCATTAGAGACTTATAGTGAGAAGGTGAGAGATTTTTTTCTTTTGTTTTTCGCATTTCTTCCCACCGCGGGAAGACAGGAAATCAGGGAAGAGGGACACAAACAAAGCAAAGAAAGGAGGATGAAAAATGTGCGGGGAAGAACTTTACATGCAGAATTCTCGAGGAATTTCTAGAAACAATGGACCGAAAAAAGGCAGGGGAGGTATGACGATTGCCCAAGGTGCGGGGGTTCGATGGTGATACGCACGATCATGCTGAACCACTGGATCAATCCTCGCGGACAGGCAGTTGTGGTTGGGTGGATCTCCGCTCATGGTTGAAAGAGGGGTCCCTTCCCTGTCTTTTTCGTTTTGCACAGCGGTTGCCCGCCACAGAGCTACGGCCCCAGCGGTGACGACCGGGGTGAATGAAATGAAAACTCGGTAAATGACCAAGCAAAGTCGCCAGGGTCGCCAAGTTCGAAAACAGAGAAAGAGAATAAGGGATTCTGTTCGATTTATGAAAACGAGAAAACGAAAAGAAACGAAGGAAACCACGCGATCACGCTTTCCAAAAATCGTGGATACGCCCAATGGCAGGACAGCAGAAGGCGCGCGCACCGCCATTTGGTAGGAGGAAAAAAGGCGGGCAACCCCGGTGGAAAAAAAAGGCGAGAGAGATTGCCTCCCCCTTCCTCCTTTCCTTTGCGCTGGTGCTGTGAGCGGACGGGCTGGGGGCTTGCCGCACTGGCCAGGGTGAATTAAGGAATACGTCTTTTGACGGACCAAGGCCACGCCCAAAATGAGCTGCTCGATTTTTCGAATACGGCCGCCGTGCAACTCTTTTATAGCTGGGGGTCGGCCCTTTTTGGCACGGAAGGGACTTGTATTGACCAATGGGGAACTTTGCTCGCGACCTGGACCCCACTGGCATTTTTTTGTCCCCCCTTTCTTCCGTCCAGGGAAGGGATAAGACTCACCGGCCGGAGGAACGCGGACCAAAGCCGTAGTTCTCTCGGGTGGCGCCGCCACGATGAATTCCCGCGCCACCGCATGAATATGGGAAAGACTCCGCACCGGACCCCAGAGACAGCAATGATTCGACCAGATCATCCACTGACCCGCTATCTTCCGTATCTGACCCTTCCAAAGACCAGGGCAATCGCATCTTCATGGTCGATAAGTCGCTTCAGTAGTTTGGTAATCGTTTCCTCCCCCCTTGTCCCAACCGGCATGAGGCGTTTGGCCTTTGAGACCGGACCTAAAAACTCCGTCACGTTTGAAGAACATTTTAAGCGATGCGGCTCAGCCGTGAGTAGTTCTGCGCTCCGTCGGACCCTTACGGAACTAAGGTTCTGGTCCCTCGCGAAAACTCACGTTCCAGTTGCAACTCTTTGCAGGGTGTTCTACACTGCCAAATGATGTCCCCTCGCGAATGTAAACGGCTGACTGCCGGGTAGAGTTGGTTACTTTGAGGCTCAGGACCCCTTATAGGCACATCGTTCGGACGCTGACTCTATTTTGCTCGCTGAAAGTCTCCAAGATCTGTGTGTGCGTCTCCCACCATGGCGATGCTACCACAGGCCGGGCAAGCGCTGGCTAAAGATCCTTGCCAACCAGGAATGTCGTCGGTAATCCAAAAACCCGCCGTGTTCCAGCGGCTGATCTTGCGTTGTGTTGCTCACCAGTAGTCGGACCCGTGTGCCGCAACCTGATTTCATGATCCAGATCAAAATCCAGTCTCAGGGTCGTGGACCTTGGCGGATAGTGCCGGCTGGTTCTCCTTCCGGGACAAGTACATAATCCGCCGGCTTCAGGATCGTTCACGCGATTTCAGCTGGCAGCCGATTGCGTCGATGGTGGTCACCACCGCGGCTTCTGACCGACCCCATCAACCTCAGGCAGGCGGGGGATTGGCCCGATCTCGTTTTCCTTGTCTCCACGCCATTTGCTGAGAAGACAAGGCGGTTATCGACGCGCTGACGAACGCAATGACAGATGTGAATTCCAGTTCTTATTACACCGTGTTACAAAACTGCGGCCCGGATTACGCCCTTGCCGTCAATTGATACGAGTTTGCCGCGGAATAGATTCGCCACGGCTGTAATCCAAGCGAGAAAACCAGCGTTCGAAGGCTGAGGAATCAAGCAGCGCCGAAGACCTCAGGACGCGGCCGACCCTAGTGTTTATGAGAGGGACATGCCTGCCGGAAAAAGTTTGAGGAAGGTTTCAAGCAATCCTCTGATTTGCCTCGGCTCCCCACACGCAACTCCACCATCAATCGGGCACCCAAAATGACCCGAGGATAGCGAGCACGAACACCTTTGTCGTGTGATTTCGTTTTATGCGGTAATGTGTGCTGTTCGTGGTATCCTGGCCGGATCGTCACGAAAAATGACAGGCTACAGAAATACCCCGCACCTTTTTTCTTCGTTTTCCCCCCCCCCCTTCGGTCCGCAATTTAGTGGATCCATGGCCAAGCTCCTTTTTGTGGAAAACGGACTATTTGCGTGTAAAACGCAGGCCCACTGCTTACCGAAGTGATACAATTAGCTCACGTTATTTCGATTAATT
>Ga0179591_1362872_pt1 | contig 10302 bp, 16 predicted proteins | sample CZOMad2_1_08_16f_FD_182891 | JGI IMG/M metagenome (GOLD analysis project Ga0179591, IMG submission 182891) | Vadose zone soil fungal communities from Angelo Coast Range Reserve, California, USA - CZOMad2_1_08_16fungal (PacBio error correction) | ecosystem: Environmental > Terrestrial > Soil >... | reverse complement strand
GATTCCCCAGTTCATCACGTGGTCACGATTCTTTGCCCCCTCCCGCAGCGTCCATTGACCTCGTACGTCGACAGGAACGGTTTTTCTTGTTTTTTCCACGAATTCTCTCCAGTCAAGGCGTCCCCCCTTTCCTTTTTGCAACTGCACGCCGCATACGTTTCCCGTTTTGCCCGGCTACAAGGAATATTTCCCGCATGTTCCCCTTCTCGCATTTCTCACCTCCCCTAGACCTCTGGATGGTCATCATGCAGTACCACTCTTTTTTTTTCATAGCATTTCGATCAGAAAGTAGAGAATTCCCGTATGCTACCCCGTCCCCCCCTTTCGCCCCAAGGGCCATTTTCCCCAAACCTGGCTATGTCTGCAACCTTGGTGATCGGCTCTGGATTAAAGAAAAGCAGTCCCGTTTCCCCTTCCATGACCTCATAAACACCCGGAATTTTCTCGTTGGCGCGATTTACCGATTCCCTGATGCTGACCGTGTCGGACGTCCTCTTTCTTGGATCTTTTATCAGATTGGTTTTGAGGCCACCTTCTCCTAAAACCGTCTCCCGTCACCGTTCTTCCAGTGAAGACCCTAAATTTTGTTTGGCGTCCCCCCCTGGACCCCCCAAGAGTTGAAAAATTCCCTGCAATTATAGGAGCAAAATTGCGCCGGGTGCCCCCCTTTCGAAGACCCCTGAATTAGTTTATTTTTTTCGCTCCTATCGAGGTACACAAACACCTCTTCCTTCTTTTCGGTACTCTTCACCTGACTTTCACCCGCTTTGCCGAAAACCAAGATACCTGTATTATCGTGGTTCAAGCAATGCAAGAAAGGACTTTTGGGAAACTTTTCGGGCATGGTGCCCCCCCCAGCGTTTTGCGTGGTCCCTATACTGAACCCCTTTTTTTTTCAAACGTGGTTTACCAGATTGCCTCCCCACCACCCTTTCTAATACCCTCCAACCCCCTTCCTTCTTTGACAGCAAACCCAACTCTCCTTCGGATGTGAGGCGTCGAGTTTTTCCTGGACTAGATTTATTTGATGCTTTGACAGACCCTTCAGGGCGTCCGGATCCGATCGCGTAGGTTTTACGCGTCCTTATTTTCCGTATCCCGGCCATTTCCTGCCCCCCCCCCCCTTCTATTGTCCTTCGGCAGTCCATTTTTCAAAGGCACTGCGGTCCCACCCAATTTACGCGTTGCACCTGGTCCCAGTCAGACTTTTTAGGGGGGAATCCTGATAGTCCACCCAACCTGGTTTTTGCGGCGTGGCGCCGAACGTCCCCGATTTTCTCTTGGTTTCCTTCTTTCGTGGAAAATTTCCAATATTTTTCTTATCTTGCCGCCGCGCCTTGCATTACCACCCGACGTTCGTTGATTGCTCGGCGACCGATTTTGACTATTTATTTACAGCTTTCTTGACTTCTCTTCGGAGGCCTGAATGGCGACCGGATTTGATTTTGGAGCTTTCCTTTTTTTCTGCGGTTTTCCCTTCCTCCGTTTTCGGGCTCTCCCAAGTTTTTCCGACTGGGCGAATTTGAAGAGATCCCCCCCCCCCCCCCCCCCCCCCCCGATTCTGATCTGTGGCCTTCCTTTTTTTTGGTGAGTTTCAGGATTAGGTCTGACGCTCCTTACTTCTCCGTGCATTATTTGCTGTCGATTTATTCCACCAACCCCGGTTTTCGGGCGTTTGTTTTTTTTCCGTGGTTTTTGTCGAGATTTTTTGGCGAGCTGCAGGGAGCACCGGATTAGGAGTTCTACGGCCCTGGCCCCTTCTTCCTCTGGTGTGCAGTAATCTTCAAGGACACCGGTCCTCCAAGGTTCCTTTTTCGCTCAAACGCTTTTCCCATCGACGATGCCGACCTCCGACGACGAAGAAGTTTTTTTCTACCCCTGATCTCCCTCACAGGTAGAAGGACCTTCTCGTTCATTGCATCTTGAGATTAAGGGGTACCATCCCTAACTTTGGCTCCTAAAGTTGTTTGAACTAAACGAGGTTTCGTTAGGTTTGAGTTTGGCTTTTTTTCCTTTTTTTTTTTCCGTTCTACCCCGTGATTGGCAGGAGAACCAAGATTCAAACCCTTGAACTACGCGGGAGCCCGGGCTTCTTTCGATTTTCACGGGTTTAGAGCATCGGCGGCCAGGTTTCTTCACATCGGAGTGTCTCCCATGCCAAGAGTCTCCCTTTTTTTCCGTCAGGAATTGACGCATCCCTCTGCTCTCTTCTGCTTGTGTTTGCAAAAGGCCCTCGTTCCAAACTCGAGTTCCCACCTACCCATGGGGGAGGTTTTGGTGAGACCCGCGAAGCAAGGAGAGTATTTTTTGTGACTTTTTTTTTGCCTTCCCTCCTTTTTTTTCCCCCCCACAACCCAGCCTTCGTTCTCCGCTTTACTTTTTTTCGACCCTCCTAAGGTCTGGGCAACGAGGTGTTTTCCTAGTATTTTTAAACTGTCCCCACCAATCAGCAAGTTCTTTGATTCACCCCCGGGGCTTGAAGAGGCTTCCCCCAGGGAAAGCCTCTCGGCCTTCACCTTCCCCTACGAGGCCAAAATTTTGTCGATGGTCCTTCCCTTTTCGACAGTTTATGACTTTTACTCTTTTACTCCTCAAAGTTTTTTTTTTGAGAGGGGAGACTCTCCTTCGATCACGGTCTTTTATTTCCCAAGTGCCAGTTCAATGGTAGGGTTAGATTGGGATGTTTTTCTTTCTCTTTATTGCCAGGTCAGGGCGCTCCCCTGGCGTGATAAAGTTTCGGGCGTTTATTTAACTCCCCTCTGTTAATTGACTCACTTTACCGCGGAAAAAAAACTCAATCACCCTTTTGAGGTTTAGGGGAGCACCTCTTTCCTCTTGACGAGAAGTTCGTTTTTCGTGTTGTGGGGTGAAGAGTGATGCCCGAACAAAAGTTTTTTTTTCCAAAACAACGATCTCACTGCTTCTATCTGACCCCTCCCCCCCCTTGAGGTTTTCCTAGTTGGTCGAGTCTTTTTTGCAAAAAAACCGTTGGCGCAGCATGCTCCCCCCTTCATTCCTCATGGATTCTTCTTTGGACCTTACCTAGAGGAATTTTAGGTATTTCGGATCTTTTTAACCCCGCTTCTCTGACGAGAGACCTTCTTCTGGAACTTCGCCCGGAGGAGACCCCGCCGGGCGAATCCTACTTCTTTTGAAGCCTGTTCCCCTCCTCTTGTGTCTATTACACCCCCTTAACTACCCCCCCCCTCCCAGGACCGCCACTCGTTCTTGCCGCCCTCCTGCCCACACCACCGTCCCGCGCTGTAGGTCCCCACTTGACACCTCTGTTCCCCTCCTAGTGAGATTTTATTTCGTTGTTCTTTTTAGCACCCACTTTAACGTCTTCGTCGTCCCCCCTGGTCGGCAGCGCGATTCCCGAGATTGATCGTCCTCAAATGACCCCCCCGAGTGCGTTTTCACCTCCCCCCCCTTGCGCTTTTTTGCTTACTCGTCGTCCCCACGCGACTTTTTGGCGCCAATATGGGCGCGTCCCTTCTCAACTTTTTTCCTAAAACCTCCCCTTTTTTTATACCCCCAGTCGTAACCCCCGCGTAATTGGAGGTCTAAGTAGCAGAGCTTCGTAGTCGATCCCCCTTTCCCTTGCGGTGCCCCAATCCCTTGGCTCTTTTTTCACTCGGACGGCTTAGCCGTCCGCCCCTTTTGGACCACCTGGTGCTCTGCAACGGCGTTTGATTCCTTTAGAGGACCTTCAAAGCCGTTCCCTCCTTGCATTTTTCAATCAATCGACTTCCTTCACGCCCTCAAGCACGCTCGAATTCCCCCTTCTTTCTCCTGATGGCGTTGGCTCCCGAAGGGACGCTTGTTCTTACGGCGCACTAAAGATCTGCCCCCGTCTTTGCCTTTTGGCTTTTTTTCCTTCCAGTATCCACCCTTTTCCGTAGCCTTCTGTGTCTCCCCGTTTCGTTTCTCAAGGGCTCCGACGCGGACGCCGGCCCTCTTCTCCTTCTTTTTCAATTTTTTTTTCTCCCCCTTTCTTTGCTGCCCGCTTTCTCATTAGGGCGTCGGGTTCCAATTGGACTCGAGACCCCAATTCCCCTTTTTTTTCCTTTCGCGACGCCTTCCTTTTCCTTTCGGATCGCGCCGCTCAAAACTCCCCCCCTTCCCTTTCCTTCTCGCGGCCCCCTCTACGTTCCCTCCCCTCAGTGACCAGATTAGCTTGTCTTGTCTTTTTCGGTCCCCCGAAGGTTCTTTGCACTTTCTGTTGTGTGTGGGCATTCTTTCGACCACCACCCGGTTTCGGCCCTCTGGGCCCCCTCTTTGTAGTTCCCTTTTTTCCTTCCCCCCCTCGGGCTCTTGTTTTTCCGCAAATTCGGTATACGGGGCGGGGGAGTGGTCGTTCACGTTGTAGTCGTTCCCCTCTCTTCTTTTTCAAATACCCTGCGATATTTTTTTTGTCCCCCCGACCCCCTTTCCAACGATATTTTCGGCACCCCTTGGCGCCCGCGTTGTAGCATTTGTTTCTTTCGGTAGGCGGTTGACCCCAACGTCTTGGTTGCACCATTTCTTTTTCTTTTTTTTTCTTCGTGGACGCTGACGTTGTTCTTTAGGCCCTCCGCCACCATTCTGTAATCTAGAGTAGACCCCGGGACTAGTCCGCCCAGCCTCGTCTTCTTCTCTCCTAGAACTTGGGTGTTCTTTCCCCGAGCGCAGGGTGAGCTTTGACGGGCCGGGTTCCGTCATACAGATCTTTTTGTTCCAGTTTCGACATTTCCCCTTGGTATCACTGTCCCTCGGTCTTTCTCCTTGTTGCGATCGGGTTTTTTTTGTCCCGGTGCCATAACGCTAAACTTCGGTCCTGTCAAATGGATATGGTGCCCTCTTTTTCATTGTAATTCATGCCCATAACTTAGGCTGGCAGTCGCCTTTTTCCCTCTTTTTTATTCTCCATTTGGTCCCCCTCTTGTCCCCCTTCCATTCTTATTCCTTTTCTTTCTCGTCTTTGTGGTTAGAGCTTTCCCCCCGAGGGAAACTTTTTTCTCGTCCCACCCAGACCCTTCCAGTCGTCGCCCCTCCCCCCGTCTTTCTTCTCGATGTCTGGACCTTTTCAAAGATCGTACCGTGATGACGGAACTTTATTCCTTTCCTCCTTCCCCCTTTTTTTGCTTTTTAACGGTGTCAACAATTGTCCTACGATCATGAAACGAACCATCGAGGGGCTCCTTGAAGGTTTTTGCCTAGGACCCTGTTATGCGTACCGATTTTTTTCTGCTTTTTTTTTGGCACATCTCGACCCAAAAAATACCGGAAACCACCGCCTGTCCCTCCGTGCCTTTTTGATTTCCATGGACTTCTTCCATCCCGGGCATTCTTCGATATTAGGAGACCGCGACGGCAACCTATGGCTGGGCTTCCATTGTTGGGCGTACCCCTTCCTCTCCTTCGCAAGAGATCCACAGGAATCCCTAACTTTCCTTCTGGCTCAGCCCATCCTGCGGCCCCCCAAGTGTTGAAGGATCCGCAATGCTCAAACCATTTTTTTGTCGATTTGTTAAAACGGTTTACGGGTTCAAGCTTATGAACCGTGAATCCTTTGCCCAGTGCCCCCAGCTTTACTGTCGGCTCGGTGACCCCCTAAAACAACCAAAGTTACGATTGTTTCTGATTCTGTTCTTTCCGTTCGTGCACTTTTGCTACTCGATCTACGATCGTGCGGCTTTTCAGAAACTCGAAGTACCCTACGTCTTACTTTCCCATCCTTTACCCCTCCCCTCACCAACATTTTTTCGGTGAACATCAGTAGTTTTAGTTCACTAAAAGACCATTCCCACCTCGCGCCCCCCCCCCCGCATAGTCCTACCCGGATAGTTGTTTTTTCCCCCGCCATTTCGCGGTGCCAACAACATCCGGATTTTCGACACCACCACCTTTTTTCCAAGAGGATCCTGCCCCCTCGTTCCTTTCAACCATCCCCCGCCCTTCCTTTTTATGACGCTTTTTGAGGAACACTCCGGTTTAGTTTTTTTCCGAAGACCATGGAAGACCGACCTCTCCTGGGATCCACTCCCCCCAACCTTGAGAACAGAGCTTCCTTCCAAACCCCCATGAGTGCGTTCACCTTCCGTGGACCCGGACACCACCCACCCCCCGAAGAAATTTGGGCAGTGCCCCCCCCCGGCTCGCGTACGCCCCCAGCCCCTGATGTTCCCTCTGGATTATTTCTTATGCGGGGAAAAAGTCGAGATTTTTTCCCGCGAGGCGGGGTCGTCTCTTTTTGTCCCGGCGACCCCTACCCCTTGAGAATATGTCATCTTTTTTTCCTTTTTTTTCCGTTCGTCAAGCAAATTCGAGAAAACCGAGAGGAGGCAAGGCGGGTTGTCCGTCTGGTCGGTGGACGGGCCCTCTCAAACTGTTTTTTTTCGCTCTTCGCCCTTTTTTTTTTCTCTTTGAGGTCCCCCCCCTTTAAATCCCTTTTTTCTTGTCTTTTGGGAGGAGCCTCCAAGACGGAGCTTCTAGGGACGCCTTCCTTCCCTGCCTATGCCTATTTTCTTGATCTTGCTTTCGATCTGTTTGCGGAAGGTGCGAGGCGATTTGGCTCTCTGAGCGTCCGGGACGGCTGTCCTTTTTCAATTTTCCCCCACAAACCCCCCTTTTTTTTGCTAGCTTCCAGTTTTCTCCTTGCGCGGAGTCCGGCAGGGCTGGTTGCGCGGATCCTGTTTCTCTTTGCTGACGGTTTTGTCCCCCCTGCTTTTCAGGATTGACTGCTTACGATTTCTCTTCTTCCTTCTCGGTCATTACGCTGTCTTTATTCAACAACGGGCTCTTTGTCTCGTTTTTTTCGATGAGATGGCGCCCGCAGGGTTTGCCCCCATGACTTTTTTTCCCTTTGTTCGACTGAAACTCTCCGGAAGGCTTTTCCTTTTCTGAACAACCTTTCGTGGTCCCCGGCGTATATACGGTTCATGGAGGCGCTACTCGTCTTTTGGTTACATCCGCTTTCCCAGATTTTTTCTGACGGACGTCAGCCGTGCTTGGTTTGAAACAATTGATTTCCCCCCCTTTCCCCGAACCTTATGGTTCCGAAGTCGTTTGCACTTCGGCGAGGATTTAGTGTTCCAAAGATTAAGGGCAGTCCTTCCTTTTTTTTTCCTCTTTTCTTTTCCACTGAAGGACTCTTTCTTTACCCCCTTCGTTTTTTGGACTCTAGACCAGATTGGGCCGCCAGGCTCCTTCTTTATTATTCGCGCGCTTGCTTCCCGCGTCCTTTTTTCTAGCAATCCTCCTTCCGTAGGGACGCGCTCGCAACTCCGGCCAGGTGAATTCCGCCCCGCTGGTGTCATTGCCCAATTCTCCCCTCTTTAAGTTGACTGCACTTAACCTTCCTTTTTCCCCTTGTGTTTTTTGCAAAGACCCTTTCGCAACGAGTCCACCCTCCCGGCTTTTTTTTTTTTCGGGTTTTTTCCGTGTTTTCTCCAGGCTTCCTGGGTTGGGTGTAATTCCCTTTTCTTTGGTCACGGCTCACCCCACCCGTGACCGTCTCATTCGATCCGTCGTTTCAAGATTTCAACAGAAAGTTTCTTTGGGTGTCCCATCTTTTTAATGCCTTCAACTGAAAAGATTTTCTGAATCCCGCCCGCTACACGGCGTCTGTCCGCATTTCTTTTTTCTACCCTTTCCTTCCTGCGACACATCTCCCCCCGGCCCCCCTTCCCGGGTCCGCTCCCTTTTTCTTACACTTCGTTCCGATCGATTTGAAGACCGTATCGTTCTGCTCCTATTTCTCCTCCTTGTTGCTCGAAATTGGAATCCCTCTTTCCTCTCCTCGGCCGGCCCCAAAGTGAAAGAACCGCGGCGGGCAACTTTTTCGGGGTGAGTGGCGATTGAGTCTTTCCCCTTTTTTGCTCGGAGCGCGACGTCGTGTTTTTTCCCTGGCTTTCCTTTCCCGTCCACAATCTTGTCCTTTTCTCCCATTCCTCTTGCTTCCAGCCTCCTGTGCCCCCATCCCCTTGGAGGGGCTTGTCGACCGCTTTGAAGAGGAGCGTTTTTCCCTGGCGGTCGGTTTTGTTTTTTGTAATTCCCCCCGTCCCCCCCCCCCCCCCCCCCCCCCCCCCCCCCTGCTCGCATTTTTGCTTCGCTCTATGCTTCCTTTTTCCCCCTCATTTTGGTGGGACTCGTTTGAGTTTTCCCCCCCCCAGCTATTCGGTAAAGGTCGTTCCCTTCCACTCTGCATAGCCCGGCGGCCTTGGAAATTTCGCGCCGAGGGTATTGTTTTTTCATGGGCCCTTTGGCTTTTCCCTGCGTGTCGGCTAGTCCGTCGCCGTTGAGAGCACTCCTGCGATATAGGGTCGGCGTTTTAAGCTGTCGCTTGACCCCAGGCTTTTTCGACCGCCCCCTCCTTCCCGTCCAAAGGCCGCTTTTCCCTTTTTTCCCGCCGTTATTCAAACCCAGCGTTCGGGCCCTTCTTGGACCCAGATCTTCGCCTGATGCCGTCACCGGCGACCTTCCCCTGTGTTTTCCTGACACCCCAAAACGGCATTCTCCCTCTGTCGGCAGCCTCTGTTGACGCTGCCCAGCGCCTCAATGTCAGTAGGGAGTACGTTGCATGCTATTCCATGCTCGGGCGGACCCCTTCCGTCTCCCTTCCCCTTTTTCATTGTCCCCCTCTTTCTTCCCATTTCCGCCACGGCGCTCAACGCAGATTGGTTGGAAAAACAAACAAGAGGATACTCCTCGCGGAGTATTCCCTTTTTTCTTTCAAATTTTTTTTCCCCCCTTCCCCTACCCGTCTGTCACCAATCAGTTCCGGCCCTCGAACATTCGCGCGTCCGGCTATTTCGCGCAAAGGTAGTGCCATTTGGCGCTTGTCCCGCCCCCAAAAGGTAGTGTTTTTCTATTACAGGTAGCGACCTTTCTTGGCCTTTCCCCCCTGCTTTTCGAAGATCCATTCCACCTTCTTTTTTCTCCAGCCCTTCAGGCCCTGCGGAGCGCAAGCCCCGCCCTCCGAATAGGCATACGTTCGCGCCCGATAACGTAATTCTTTTTTTAAGTCTGCCTTTTCTTCGCGAGGGCCCGATAGTTTCCACCCCCTTCTTTTTCCCGTTCACGGGCCTCCTTTCAAGTGGCCCCTCGAAAAAAGCTTGGAGCTGCCTGCTTCTCGCAAGTTAGATACCTTTTTTTTTTCAGGACCCTTGCCCTTTCCTCTTTCTTGGGTTCGGTCCCCCTTCCTCCTCTGCCTTGCGAATGAGCATAGCGCGGGATTTGGAAAAGGAGTTTAGCGGACACCCCTTTAAAGGGAATCTTCTTTTTTTTACTCCTTCCTTAGAGCTTAACGCATCCCAATTCCCTCCCCCCCCCACCTTTTCCCTTCGTGGGAGGCGCAAGTTGATAGAGGCGCTTGGTTGCTTCCGGTGAAGGTTGCCGGTTCTTTTGTTGGTAACCGACCGGTTCTCCTTGTTTGTGTGGCCTTTCATCGGGTTTTTCGACCACGTTTTCCAGGTTTTGGATAGAGACCGCACGCCGAGGTGGTGGTTCCATCTTTTCTCTCTGTGCTTCCCCTCCTGGCTGTCACCCAATTGCTTAGGATTGAGTGTGCTTTGTCCCGTTCCTCGTGTAATCGTGAATCTTTCTTCTTTTTGTGTTTCCATCGTTAGATGTTGTTATTTTCTCACACTTCTTTAGTGGATTCTTGTGTTTTTGCGAGCCGCTTGCGGTTGTTAGGCCGGTGAAATTCCCCCGTCTTTGGAGTCGACCCTCACCCATTTTTCTTTTCTGGGGAAGTTCTGTTTCCGTAGACGTGCTTCAGTCGGCGCACCTCCTTTCTGACAGAAGTCGTCTGTGCCGACATCCCCCTCCCTCGATTGCGGATAGAGATCCTGAAATTGACGTGTTCTTGTTAGACCTTGGCATTCTTCTTCCTGTGCAGGCGTACTTTTTCCCGATTTTCCCTTTTTCCCTTGCGAAATCAACCATTGTTGAGTTTCTGCGAGTCTTCCTGTTGAGGATAGGGTCTTTTTTTTTCCCCCCTTGGAAAAAGCCTATTTTTTTTCTTTTAGTCCCCCTTTCTTCCGGGCCGTTTCCCATCCATTGCCCCCTCCAGAGTGCTGGACGGTTTACTTAGAATGACGATTTCCGAGTTAGCCTCCTTTTTTTTAGGGACTTTTTTCTCTTTCGCAACCCCTGTTTTTGCCCTTTCCTTATTTCGGTCGTTTTTCTGGATTTTTCGTCGAGGATTGCCGGAGTCCACTGATAGGCACTTTAGGGTTTTAACCATGTGCCGTTTCTTTTTTCCCCATCCCTCTTCTACGAATGTTCGGAAGTCGCTTTCCCCCTTGATGCCTTACGGTT
>Ga0179591_1247079_pt1 | contig 10302 bp, 12 predicted proteins | sample CZOMad2_1_08_16f_FD_182891 | JGI IMG/M metagenome (GOLD analysis project Ga0179591, IMG submission 182891) | Vadose zone soil fungal communities from Angelo Coast Range Reserve, California, USA - CZOMad2_1_08_16fungal (PacBio error correction) | ecosystem: Environmental > Terrestrial > Soil >... | reverse complement strand
GATTTTTTCCCCCACAGCCACCCCAATCTGAAAGTAAGGAGTGAGTAGGGGACCAAGGTCCCCCCCCTTTCCCCCTCTAGGCGACTTCTCGCCCCTATGATGCTATCACCCCGGCCCTCGTCCCCCAATTGAGTGTTAGCAAAGAGATTCTCCTTCCGATGTGATGGTCCTATTATGGTTCGCCTTGTTTTTTCCTTTTCACTTCTTTTCGGTTCCTCTGGATAGCCCCTCCCGGTTCCCTTTTTTCACAGGTACTTTCAGTTAGAATATAACGAAAACGACACCTCTTTCCCCCTCTTTCCCCTCCCAATTCCCCTCTCTCTCACCATTAAGGATTCTTTTCTCATGCTGGTTGTTTCTAGGCATTGAGTTAGGATTTTTAACCTTTTTTTTGCGCTTGGCTCGGAGGCGAACCCCCTTTACAAACTCCCTTCCTTTTTTAGAGCAGTTGCTCTTTTCTCCCTCGACCTTCCTCCCTCTGGTAGTTAGATTCGAAATTTCTTTTTCCTTTCCCGGCCTCGGTTTCCCTTTAGCGGTCCCTCCGATAGTCAGGCCCAACCCTTCCTGTGGAACCGATCCCCTCGAGCAGGCTCCTGGAGTCTAGGAGTCCTTACTCGTAGAGACTAGTTTGATCTCTTGACCACCTCTCTTTACGAGCACCCTTCCTTCACCTTCAGTTAAAAAGGCTAGCCCAGAGTCCCCCCTTTTCTACCTATGGCCTCCTTCCTCACCATACGTCACTGTTTTCCACCAGTCGGGTCTGAGGCAAGACTTTTTTCGCCAATTTTAAGACTTAACTTCATCCCTTCAACCCACCGTCATTTCTTGAAGACGTTTGATTTAACCCGCCAACTTTCCCCCTACTGTGTTCCCCTCCTCCAATGGTCTTTGGGTAAAACATCAAGTGAGCTTCTTCTCTTCTTTGATCTTCCCACTGTCCATGAGTTTGGTCCGACGGTCGCGTGGTTTTTTCCATTCCTTCCAGCGGCTTTTGCAATTTTTCGCTATCTGTCAATTTGACCCTCTCCCCCCCCCTTTGTTTTCTTTTCCTGCGGGTTCTTCGGAGCTGTTGCTTGAGCCTGCCCGGAAGCTCTTTTTTCCCAATCTCTCCCGGCCCAAACTCTGCTTTTTACCCCGCAGCGCCACTGATTTCTCCGGACTCACTCTTATAGAGATCCCCCTTTCCTCCCCACGATGACTATCAGCTGCATGACGACCCTACAAGGAGTATTCACACCGGCCCAGCGGTAGTCTCCTGCCAAGGTGCATCTGAGCATCGCACTTCTTACCAAGCATGTGGTAGTGTTTGTTTCTGTTTGTTTCCTTTGTGCTAGATGCTTAAGGGATGAGTCTTGCTAACCTTTTCCTTGAGGACCGTTGTGTTTTAGCGGAAACTCCCAGGCTATCATCAGTCTCCTCCCTCTGTGATGTAAGCGCTTACGCGATTTCCGCGGTTCCCTCCTGAGTCGTCGACTGGCTTGGTAGGTCTGATACTAGAGCAGGTCTCTCGTTGATTACAGCAGCATTTTAGTTAGTGTTGTGTATGATGCCCTTAGTAGCCTACCCACCTCGTGATTTTATTGACAGGTCGGGTGTCACCCACGAACGTCCCGGGTTTGCTTTGCCCCCTCGTCTACTTCTTATATTTTACTTGCGGCCTGCCTTCTCCTTCTGTGTTTTGTCAGCACCGTAGGGTGAGCGGGACACCCCTTGTTCCGGGTACGAGCAGACCCCTTGTCTGTCGGGTACGGTTTTTTCTCACCTGCGCGTTTACATGTTCCACGAACCCCCCATTCCTTAACACCGTGTCGCAGATTTACTCTTTCGACCAACCTTTGTTTTTCCCTACATCCCTTTACCTCCACCGTTTTCTACACCTATCCCCCTTGACCCCAGTGCACGCTAAGCACCCGCACACGTTCACGTAACGACGTGCGGAGGGCATTGCATTCCCCCGCTTCCCTATGATGCATTCCCAGCTCAACTCCATTTTGTGTCTTCTTATCGCCCCCAGCCACTCCGGCCCCCAGGCGACCCGAAGATCCTGCGTAGTAATCTTCCTCTGTTCACCGGACTTGTCCTGTGTTCCGCCATAATATGTGTCATGAGTCACTAGAGTTAACCGTTCATTGAAGCAATGATCCGATCCCCGGCGCGGTCGCGTTCGCTCCCTTCCCTCCCCTTCTTCTTTCGACCTGATGGATGCATGTGCGAGTACGGGAAACATTTTTGTGTGAGGGTTATCTCTGCCCGTCTTATCACTCTTTCCCAAATTATTTTTTCCCCCCCCATCACACGGATGTGTTCACAATTTTGCGGAGACGCTCCCTTTTAAGGATTCGTGCTGGGGTATTCGTTCCTTTCGCGCCCCTTCGATTTTCCCTTTTTGTTTTTCGTTTTGAATGTATATGTGGCGTCATCTTTCTCTGGTTCGGCCCCTATTAGTACCACCAGTCCTGCCCGTATTTTCTCCCTCTATAGAGGGAAGTCACAGAGTTACACGAGCATGAACCATCCGTTACAATACGTTCCACCCCCCCCCCCCTGATAGTACACCTACTGTTTAGCACGCAAGATCTGACCTCCCCTTTAAGATTTCCCCCTTATCTGCGGGCCTGTGGGAAGAAAACTTCTGCTTGGAATATTCACCCTCTCCGCACTACACGTGAAGAATCATCTCCTGAGTTCCGAGTCTTCTTTCCTGTTTCCTTTTTCTCTTCGCGTCTGTTTCTAACTGGGAACTGCCCGCCGAATCGCGTGTCCTGACCCTCTCGCCTGTTTTGGCACTTTCTCTGTAAAAGAAGGTTTCCCTTTTGCATTTGAATTGTCACGGCCAACCATACCGCAGGTCCTCCCTCGGAGTGTCGTCACGGGGAAAAACGATGCAGCGACTTCGTTCCCGAGTTCTGACTCTTTCCTCTGTTTAAAGCAAGCGTCGTGCATGGTCGTGTTCGTTCCTTCATGCCCGCAGACTCGCGCCCCGCTTTTTCAAAAATCCGTTTCCCCCCCCTCCAAACTCTCCATCCGCCCTGACTTTCGTCTTTCTTGTACATACAGATAGTGGCGGTTTCGCTGCAAACCTTCCGATGTCCAACCGCGAACCCCAACCTCTAGACCCCAAGTACGACCGACCTGATTTCCTTTCCCCTTTCACTTCTTCATTTGCCTTACGACGTTTTTACATCATACGGCCCGAAATAGTGCGGTTTGCCAGCCCTTCCCCCCTCTTATAAACTTTCATAACCTGATGACCGGGCCTCTTTCGTCCCTCCCCACACCCCACTCTTCCCGTACGATCCTTCAACTTTCAAATGACAAAGATGACAACTCATTTTGTAGGCGGCACCTCCTGATTCTCTTTTCCTTTTCCCCTTCCCAACGTGTTTTTGTCTGATTCGGAAGGCTGCTGCAGTTTCCTCTTTTAAGGGGGTCCATATTTTTCCCCCCCTTTCTTTCTCTTACGGTCTTTTTTTTTTTTTCGTTCGTTCTAGAAGTTTTGTGAAAGACTTGCCTCTTAACTTCTTTTTTTTTCTGCAGCTCAGGCAAGGCAAGCATAGGGCTTTCTTTCGGTCATCTCTGGCCCAAACTTCTTAGTCCAATGCAGACCATTCCTGGTGTATGTCGGGCCCCCCTCCTGGCCTCGAATTCTTCTTTTTTTTTCTTTTTGGCCCCGCCGGTTTTTTGATTTTCGAAAAACCAAAACCTCCAATTCCTCTTTATTTTCCCGGATACCTGGCGGCGGTCATTTTATTATAGTTGCTGTCTGTTTCCCTTTTCTTTTCCTTCGGTCTTTGATGGATAGGCTATCATTTCAGCCTCTTTTAGCAAAGGCCTCCCCTTTCCGCCTCCCTGCCGAGGAGGTCTCGGCCACCCCTCTATTTCAAACACAACCGGGACATCTCCCATCGTGCTTCCCCCTTCCTTTCTTTGTCCTTTTTCCCTTGAAGAAACATCTGTAAATCAATATAGGCTGAACGTGCAACAGCCTTCTCTAGGTTCATGCAGCGAATTCGGCGGTCCATTGCAATGGGAAGTAAATATGCCCTCCCTGCCGTCAAAGTTTCCACGAAATGATTTTGCTTTCTAGGATTTCCTTTTTTGGTGATCGCGCAAGGGGCCTTGCCATCGAGAGGGTGATTTAACAGCTACCAGTCTCTTTCCCCTTCACTGCGTTGCCTTTTCCACCATTGAGCAGTTCCGCCCCCCTTTTTTCTTGATAACGGGTTGGAGTAGTTCTTTTCCATTCAGCCGACTCTTCGTCATTCTCTTATGAAATGGGTGTCATTTTCTCCCGTTGCTGGTCTCCCGTCTCCGCTTTTCAACTGTACACACATTTTACGTCTGTGTGGCTTCCCCCGCACCCGGTACCAATTCATTCCCCCTTACACTTATAGCCGCTTTGTAAAGTACTACTCCCACGTAGCTCCGATTTTCTGAAAAATACCTGCTCCGGTTTCAGATGACTTTCGATTCTGGGTTTTGCGTCCGTGGTTTTTACCTGCATTGCTTGGGAGGAATCGGTTTGATGCATACACCCTAGATTCCTTTATGCGACAGGGGGAGTTTTATGCGTTTTAGTCGAGGTTCAACTCTCCGTGTCCCCTTCCTCCAAACCTTGTTTTACCTCCGTACAACCTTCGATTCACCCCCGTCGTTTGGTACGTCCTTTTTCGACCGCAGCCTAGGCGCCATGACACCCCGCGCCGTTTGACTCTGGATAAGCTTCCCCAATCCGTCCAAGCCTCCCTCCTCTCCTTGAAACTTCCCCTCTCCTTCCTTTTTTTGTGTTTCAGAGTTGGCGGACTGGTTCTTACCAGGCAGAGCCTTCTATTTATGAGCCGGGATGGCGGTTGAGGTCACTAGGTCTTTATCACACTCGTCGTCGTTTGGTCATGTCGGTCGCGTTCCTTTTCTCAGCTGGTTCAAGCGCCCTTAAGTTAGTCTTAGAACTCACCCGTAAATTCTTTTCGCCTTCAATACTTCCGATTTCGCCCTCACCCTGTGCACTTAGATGTTCGTTTGATCTATCTTGACCGTTCCTCCCAAATGAACCTATTAACCAGCTTGCCCCCCCTCTTACACGCTTTACAGGTGGAGCATCAGTACTCCTTGTCCATCAGCCCTTCTTTTCATGCGCACTGACCATAGTAGGACCCGTTTTAGTTTCCTTTATTGATTCCTCGTTCGTTTCCTTTTTTTCCTAAATGTTTTCAAGTTGGCATTCGGGTTACTTTTATAGTACTTTTGCAACTCGGTGTTTAACAACCCCTCTGTCATTACCTGCAAATGGCCCCTCTCCTCCCATAGTAGAAATAGTGATATTTTATGCACTTTTTTCTGACCCTTGATGCATGTGCTCTTCCCCCCGTTTTTTCCGAATAGTATGAAAATCGTTCGCTATGTTCTTCATCTTCTTTCTCTCCCTCTATCGCGGTTTCTTTTCTTTAAAAGCAATTGTTTTCCTTTTTCAGATCGCTTCAAGAACATCTTCCGCCATGTTCGCCTGTTACCCTTGCTTTTCTCCTTTTCTAACGCCAGATTGGCGCGGGAATTCGCGTGCCCCACTCTTCGGTCATCCTCGGTTTCCTTTTTTTTGAAGACTGGCCCAATAGAACCCAACCACTGTAACTCATCCCCTCCTCAGGCCCGCGCACCAGCCCTCAACTACTACGCCCAATCTTGCCTCTTCGTCTGCGAGGTCCTTCTGACTTTTCCCAGCTAATAGTTTCTTTTCTATTAAGACGTGTTCCTGTAGAAGGGAGCCCCCCTCTTTCAAAAGACAAATGCTAGCTCGGCCCCTCCGTCCTCTTTGAAACTTGGCCCCGTTGTATTTTTTGGATCCGTCTTCTCCCCTCCCTTATGAGTCATTTTTTCCAATCCCTTTTTTCCTGTATCTGCCTTACAGAAGCGGGTTCTCCGGTAAATCTTTGTGACTTTTTTCTTGTCCTCCTCCCCTTCCCTCCTCCTGCGATCGTTCCGAGCATTAGTTTCCCCTCCCTCCGTTTTTTTTTTTGAGTTCGAAAGGCCGCCTTTTTTTCAGTCGATCCGGCGTCTGTTTTTTTCCTTATAACAGTCCAAACTCGTTCCTAACCGTGGATCTAAGTTGCGTCGACCCCGCCCTTCCCCAAGATGTTCTTTTTTTCATCGTGCTTCTTAAGAGGATTTTTCCTCCTTTTGTAAACTAAAGATTTTGAATCGGTCCGAGCTCGCCTCTCTCCCTATTCCCCCTCCGAAGCTTTCTCCTTCTCCTGTCACAACGACGTTTTAGAGTTTACGGCCCGTCCCTCGTTAACCATAGCGCAAATGAAACTTGCGTCTTGCTTTAATTTTTGAATCGAGCCTGTATTACCCTTTGATCATTTTTTTTCGATTGGCGCTTTCTTAGACCCGCAAACGATTCTCTGAAGCCCCTAAGATTTTTGAGGTTGAACGAGTACCACCTTCCGCGTTCCATCTTAAGTTAGACGTCGCCGCCGAGGGTAGGGATTTTTTTAGGACCTTTTCCGGTACCTCACCGTTTTTATCGTAGTTACACCCCCCTTTTTTCGTGGCCCTCTTTACATCGATCGACTTCTCGTTGGGAGCGCGGGCACCTCATGATCTCTCTCTCTGCTGAGCAGCTCTTCTTGTCATCGGTTAAATAGCACCTTTCCAGTCACCTGAGTTCCAACGCCCCCCCACGCAGTGCGGTTCGTTTTCCGCTTGTTTTTTGACTCTCCTTACCTGTCATTTGCCCTTCCAGGCGGTGGGGCCCCTCCCTCGTTTTTGAGGACTTTCCCCTCCACTATCCGACGAGCCCCCTTCTGATGCCGACTCGGCTTTTTTGCTACCAGTTTTCTCCGTAAATGGTATTGCGATTCACACTACCCCCCCAGAGTTTGGACTGGTCTTTTCCTTGGATCTCCCGGAAGTTGCAGTTTTTCATCGTTCATTTTCCCCCTCTCCCCGTTCAGCCGCTCACCCTCGCACCATATCCTGGACCTCCCCCCGGTGCTGGGCCAGCTCTTTATATTGCGCGACGCTTCTTATTCGGCGCCGATCTTCCCTGAGGCCCGTGTCCCCCCCATCCGATACTTTCCCCAACCCCCTCGTCTCCTCCTCCGCGGCTTCATCTTTTCTAAGCGGTATGTGATGACTCCAAACCGCACATATTTTCCAGTCAATAGTCTCATTTTTCTGCTGCCGGACCTAAGTTTATTATTCCCCAAAACCCAAGTCCCCTGGCGCTGGGGACCGTTCCTTCTCTGATTCTTTTCCCCTGGCGGAGATTTGAAGTTTTCCTCGCTTCTACCCATGTCGCAACCCCTTGAGTTTTATTGACTCCGACTCGCTTCGCGAAATTTCAGGAAAACCCACGCGGTTCGATCTTCCTACCTTGGCCCCTTTTACAAAGATTTTTGTCTAATGTGACAACGGCCCTTTTTTGTAATAAACTCGCTCCCGTCCCCAGTAAAAACCCTGTAGCGCCATCATATCAGTTTCTGCAATCCTCCCCTCTGCTTTAGCCAAGCAATGCAGGTCCACCCCCCGGATCTCAATACGTTCATTCTCTCCTTCCTTTCTTCACACCCCCTTTTTCCGACATCTTATTTCTTATTGGGAGGTCATCCTTTCCGTATCGCGTCCGCATTTTGGTTTTTAATGATTTTGTTGTTGGGGAATGACACCCCCCCCTTTCCCCACCCCGGTATCCTGTCATTCTTTTACGCGCTTCCTGTCGACCCAGCTCCCCCGGGGTCTGCGGCAAGATCACTGAACCCGTTGAGTTACTCTCTATGCCTCCATTTCCTGCGGCTTACTCCCATCTTCCCCCCCCCCCTTTATTGATTGTTTTTGGACCTGGTCCGCCCTCGCTGCCATCAAAGTAACTGATTTCTTTCTTTTCTTTGCACTGTGAGCTTTTTTACCCCTTTGTCCCTGAAACCGCGCAGCCACGTCACCCTTGTCGACTTTTCCATTTCTTTTTCTACAGTAGTGAGCCCAGTGTTTCTCGATTCTTTTTCTCCCATTTCCCTTTCCTTCCCTAGTTCATCTTCCCCGATCGACCCCCTTTTTTTTTTTCCATGGAACTGATGTTGCAACGTGTCTTCTTTTCGTAGCCCACTAGGACTCCTTTCAGGGATATTGGTCTTTCCAATTTTTTTTCCCACCCTATTCTTTGAATCTTTAGAGGGATAGGAGGATGGAGTCTTTTTTTGTGACTCCCTCTCCTTGATCGTGGGCCTTTTCCTTCATCGAAGCTTGAAAGCTTTGCCCAGTACGTTTTTTGCCAGCAACACTAGAAATACGTTCCCTCAAGGAGCTGGTCCCTACCTTCTTATTGGTGTTTCCCCCCCTCTTGAACGTCCTTTCTTCCCCCTCCTGACCACCCCTTGCTAGACCTCCCCGACGGTTTTTTGAGGGAACAGAGTGCAATCACAGTTTCACTGCGTGATGTTTCGTTACGGGTGTTACCCTATATAAAGGCAGATCCCTGTTAGTTCTTTCGCCTCGCCTTGCCCAACCCTCGGTTCCCTTCTTTTCCTCAACGTCTGTTTTTTTTTCACTCCAGTTCTTCTTCAAGAAACCCTTACACAAAGTCTCCGTAAGCATCATTAACGAACTTGCCACGTTACCCCGCCTGATTTTTCTTTTGCTGGCTCCGTGATCCCCTTTCCCTTTCCCTCAGTTTCTGTCTTTTTCCTCTTTCTACAGACTTTGTCCCCCAGTATAAGATTTTGGTACGTGGGAAGTTCGTTCATTATCTCCTTCTCTGGGGTAGGTTCGGTCCTCCTTTCTGTTTCCAGAAGTTGCCGAATTTAAGAAGGTGTTTCAGAGTTTCGCCTTTTCCCCGTATGGTCTGCTTTTACCTTCCCCACCCCCTGTTCCCCCTCCCTTGACCCACCCCTTCCCTGGCCGCGTATAAGTAGGGATACATGGTCGAGGAATTATTGTTGTAGTCTCTTGGCGACGTGTCCTGAGACCAACCGCCCACCCTTTGTTCACCTTCTCCTTTCCCCTTCCCCTTTCAGGAATTTTTTTCCTTTTTTTTTTTTTGGAAGTGAATTTTTTTACATCGAGGTCGAGTTCTGATTCTAGCTGCCTTCCCTGAACCCCCTTTCCCGACCTGAGTCTGCCTCCTAGCCCTTTACTCCGTCCTTTCCCCTTTACTTCCACCTAGATTTTCACAACATACCTCAATCCCGCTCCTTTTTTCTTCGGCGGTCTGTTTTACTAGTCCTTTCCCCGTCATAGGGTCAATACATTCTATCTTTCGGCCCAAGTGCTCTTTTGTTTCTCCCTCATTAGCGGGAATTTCATGTTAAGCAAATCTCTCCCTCCACAGTCTTAACTTGAAGAGAGAAGGATTACAGTTTCCACGTTTTTTCGTCGAAAGGGAAGGCCAGCGCTCTTGGGTACCTGCCCCGTTCCCTCCTCCTAGTCATGCTTTTTTAATGTTCATGTGGAAGGGTCCCGTCCACCCCCCCCATTCATCTTCCTGTGTTTTCTTATTTTCGTTAACCTCTCCCTTCGGAATGATCGCCCCTTTCTTTTCTTTCCGCCCATATGGTAGAAAATTCGGTCTGGACCGAGGGGTTTCTCTCCCCACCTGGGTGGAATTTTGTTTTAGCCCCCAGGTGTCCGCATTTTATGACTATTCCCCCTTCTCCGCGGCCTATCGTAACCGTCTTACCTAACCCCATCCTCTTTTTAAACGGTGCGGTTCTCTGGTCCTTTGATCGTCCTAACCTTCTGGTTCGGTTGTCAAGTTTGTATGCATGCTTGGCTCTTCCTTCGTTGTGGTCTTGGCACAAGAGGATTATGAGAAAGGGTTCTGTCGTCTTCCTTTCTCGCGGTAGGCCCATGTATGTTATTCTCACAACGACCTTTTTCAATAGGCGGTATCGCACCCGGCGTTTTCGCTTAGAAGAATTTCGGCTAATGCCCTTCGCAGTTGAAATCTTTTTCTTCTGAGTGCCATATCTGCACCAAGACGATCCTATCCTGTAAACTTGGCCCCGCGCAGCGTTTTGTTGGAGCCAGTCCTGTTGAAGTTCTTCCTCCTTTCCTTCCGTGACGGAAGAACAGGTGACCTGTTGTTTCCCTTCTTCTTTTTTTTCAACCTTTTTTCGTAGAGCAGCGCGTTGCTTGCTTGCTGGGTAACGCGTTCCGGGAAGTTCGGCGCGTTTTGGTAGTCGAATCATCGACTTAGCTTTTCCCCCCCGCACCTATCGATGTTGTATCTGTCTGCTTGCCGCTTTTTTTTAGAATTGAACGGACGGACAAACAGTTGAACTCGACCGCTTTTTTTTCTCCCTCTCC
>Ga0179591_1171616_pt1 | contig 10302 bp, 13 predicted proteins | sample CZOMad2_1_08_16f_FD_182891 | JGI IMG/M metagenome (GOLD analysis project Ga0179591, IMG submission 182891) | Vadose zone soil fungal communities from Angelo Coast Range Reserve, California, USA - CZOMad2_1_08_16fungal (PacBio error correction) | ecosystem: Environmental > Terrestrial > Soil >... | reverse complement strand
TGATAACAGGCCTCCTTCCTGCTTCTGAGCGCGGGATGCGCTTTGAAAGTTGAAGCGGTCCGGGCTTGACTGGAGGCCGCAGAGTTGCTTCTTCGCAAACCCCTTTCTTCCCCCGGAAGGATGTTTATTTGCAGCGACCTACACTTCTTTATCCGTGTTTCGTCGGTTTCAACGAACGGCGTCTGGAGGGTTTCCTACTTTTTTCCACACCCGCAAGGATAGCCGCCCGACAGATCGTCAGCCAGCAGGACCCTCAGCTTGGTAGTTTTCTCCTCCTTTTTTTTCCACATTTCACACTGTTTTAGCATTCATTCTTTTTTCTTTCTCCGTTAATGTTCACCTCTTAAATTACCGATTGCCGTCGGGCGTGATATTCAAGGGTTATTTTGCCGGGACCGTAACTAGTTGCCCACGGCGACACTCCCCAAACTTCGGACCCGCGGACAAACTCCCCCTCCCCTTGCGTTCAACAACTTACGTTGATAGTCCGTCTTGATCGTTGCAGGACAAAGTCTTTTCTGGGCGCCTTCAATTCATCTTTTTTTCCCTAGATGTCCGACCCCGGTGCAACCCTTCCCTTTTAGGGATTTTCTGATCTTGAGTTTGATTTTTCCCGCTCTTTTTTCATCCGTGATTCTAAAGCCGGAACGCACCCTGTGTTCGAAATCCGAGCAGGAGCAAACTCTGGGGGTAAAGATCCTTGACCCTCAAACCCCTAGTTGGAATACCCAGTCATCAGTCCGGCTTCTCTTCTCTTTCGCGGGGATCATGACATGTCGATTACATTCCCCCCCGTTCCCTCTCTGTCTGGGCGTAACGATTCTCTATTCCGACGGATAGAATTTTTTGCGTAACTCAAAAACTTCCGAGCCTCGCCTTCCTTTTTTCATGACCACGCTAATTGACGGCACTACCCTCTCTAGCAAGACGCGCTACTGTGCAATATTCTCCCCCCCGTTTTTCAAATTTCCTTGTTGTCCGGCTATTTGGCCCCTCCACTCTCCCTTTCTGATTTTTTGAAGCAGTGTCCAGGACGAATCTTCCTTTCAACCGTCCCTTCCCTTGCAGCCATTTTTGCGCCACCACCCGTCCGGTCCTTCTTTCACGGCCAGCCCTCCGCGATCAGCGTAACGCCTCCCCTACCTTGGCCAGTAAGTCCCGACTAATTTTGATTTCTTCGCGACCGCCAGTTATTTTGAGCGAATGAATGTAATGTCTCCAGCTATGCCAGCCCCCCCTCTTTTTTTTCTTCGTTAACTGGACTGACTTTTTTTTGAGCGCCCCCTTAGTTGTACCCCCCGCAATGCGCTTGGAAGTACTTAAACACATACGACTAACCCCTTCCCCTTTGCGAGATGTGAATACGCACTGTTTTTTCTTATCTCCTTGACCCTCCCCCCTTAACCCTCCCCTGCTGGAACCGGCGTACTTTCTGCAAACCGCCACCGTGGCCAGTTTCGGGGGTGTTTTGTCCACCTGCTCCGCGCCCCCCTTCCATAATGAAACCACGCTTTTTTCCTGGGCCCTTCTTCTCCGACCTTCATACAAACCAATGAAAACTCGTTGCCGCTTCTTTTGATTTCCGTTCGAAGTTACAAACGGTTTCCTCTCTCGCAGCAGGATTTTAGGAGTGTCATTTTTCTACACCTTTTCCAGTCCTTCCGTGTTGGCCAAACAGAAAGAGCCCGCCAGAAGCTCCTCTTCGAGAGACAACAAACAAACATTAGGCAAAAACCGGCGATGCGCAAACGCTCCAGCAAAGACACCCGTACAGAACTCCTAAACCCACCTACCAACAACGCCCCCCAAACAAAATCCCACCCCCCCACCTTGACCCCCCCCCCCTCCCTCCCCCCCCGTAACCCCTTCGCCCTAAATGTGTCCCCCACACCTCATCTATACCCATCCTCCCCCCCCACCCCCCACCTCACCACTCCCATCCCCTCCCCCTCACCCAAAATCCTCAATCTGCACCCCCTCACTCTCTCTTTTCCCTACCCTCTCTCCCACCCCCCCCTCCCCACTCATCTCCAATCACTTCCCTTTCCTCGCCTTATTTCGTCCGGACCTACATCTGCCCCACCTTCGCCAACCGTTCCCCTCAACCGCCCGTCGCTTCCCATGAACTAACTCCTCCCACATCCCCCCCCTGCTCACTTCCCCCTCCTACCCCACAAACAACCCTCCTCCTCCTTACCTCCTCCCCTCCATAACCTACTTCACTTTCTCATTACTCGCTCCGACTCAACGTTATCCTCCTCCCAATCACAGTTTGTTTCTCAGCTATAAACCTCACTCACACCGCCGTTTTCCCCTCAGCCCCCTACGCACCCTAATTCGCCGAATTATTTGTTCCCCTCAGCTATCTCTTGTCCCCCTACTCCCCGGACGCTATTTTGCGCCCAGTCCCCCCCACGACCAACCCCCACAAGACCCCCCCAAAACCCCCCACCCAACCGCTTCCATACCCCCTCCTCAAAAAAGAACCCCCAGAAGCCCAGCCACACACCAATACAGAAAAAACAACAAAGACCCCCACTTACAGGTCTTTACTTGAGACCACTCCACCGGCGTCTTCACCCCAACCTGGGTACTGTGTGAGGGAAGGGTTGAGCCGCGAGCGCGTTTTTTGCCATCCAGGCGGAATCATCCGGCACTTTTTTCCCAGGTCCATCTTTTCAAACGCCGGTTTCTGTTCTACTTTCATGTTTGGCTGCTTACTTCTTCCTATCCGTTCCCCCGACCGGAGCTGTTTTTACCCTGTCTTGGCCCGCGACGGATGCGGTAAAAACTGTTCCCCTAATTATAAGGATTACAAGGATGATAATTTTTCCCCCTCGTGGTTTACACCGTTCGTTGCGGGCTGGTGTGACCCCTTCCGTCCCACCTGGCCTCTGGGTGTCTGGCTTAAACATGAATTTTCTTTCCCATTATGTTACCCGAGAGATCTAAGCGAGTGGACTAGGCTGGTTTCAAACCTAGCCTGTCGTTTCCCCCCCCAAAAGCGATTCCTCCAGCCAAAAACGACCACCGACTCACAAAAAGCCTTCTTCCCCGCCCCTCCCCCTCTGGGACGAAGGCTGTCACCCTTTTCTCTCGTTAATACGTTGTGGTGAGAGGATATCTCTTTTCCCCTTGGTGCCCCCAGCGTGTCTTGGTTTTGTCGAAGGTTTGTTGTGCAGGCGGGTATATGGGTTTTTGGATCCGGGAAATTGGCTCTTCTTTTTTTCTCTTTGAACAGATAGCACTGGGGTAACCCTCTTGTCCTTGCTCTCGATTTCTTTAACTCAGGTTCAGGCGCACGAAAAAGTGTTTAAGGTTTGTGACCAGCATGTCACCCAGTCGCTCCCCCATTTTTAACGAGTCCAGCCAGCCTTCCCCATTCCTCCCTTTCCCACTTCCCTATCTCCCCTTGTTCCTATTCTTTCACGTTTTTATGACTGCTCATCGGCGCGGCCTCAGCTACCTCCTGGTTTCGGGTACCAGTATTCCTCGTTCAGGCACTTCCTGCAGCGGCCCGACCGTTCTTTCTCCAGATGTGTCATTTCCCACCTGGCGCTGGATCCTTTAATTTCTTGAAATCGTCCCCTGCGCGCACCGTCCAGCCGCGCCGATTGGCCAATTTTGTGATGGAAGACGGTGGTGTCATTTTTCCCAGGTCGCGCAAGTAGCTCCTCGTAAACGTTTTGCTTTCAGTCTTATGACCCCATAGCCCTCTTGCCCCCCTCCAAGGTGTTTTGGATTCGATTTTTTATGGACAATGAGAGTGCGTTGCAACGATCACCGGCTTTCCCCTTGGAATATTCGAAATGACCGTACCATCCTTCTCCTTTGCTTCTGTATTGTTTTTGAGTTCCCAGTCGCTAGCGCCCCTTTAATTGTTTCTGGATCCTGTCGCTCGCGCTTTGCACACGCAAAGCTTTGGCTGATGTTTCCCAGTTTGATGTTCATGTTTTTTTTTCTTGAGAAGGGTGGGGGACTGCCCCCCCCCCCTACTTGCCCTGTCTGTTTTAAGAAATTTCCGGTCCAGCGGATGTTCTTAAGTGTTGGCGGGAATCATAGGATGATAATCACCGTTCTTATCACAGTTTTTCCTAGAAAAGTTAATTTTTTTAGTGTTGGTGTTTTACATCACTGGTCCTTTTTTTTTTTTCAACCTTTCCTCTCCAAAACTTAAAATAGTCCCAGTTTTCCGGGCATCCCGCAATAGGGTTTGTGTGGCCCCATTTTCTTTTACTCCCCTTCATTCGCCCAAACTTTAAATGTGTTTCTCTCATAATCCAATTGCGTCCCATTCTCGGCATCTTTAGATTCAACCCCCTTGCTTTTGCCGGTCCCTTCCATGATCTTTCGGTGGACATCTTTTGCCCTTATGGATTCAGGTTCTTTCTGATGCTCATCGACAAGGATGCCCTTTTCTTTGGCGGCACGGTTTGAATTTCTTGCCAGACCATTCCTGCCCGGACCCCCCCGGATTTGAACTTTCTCCTCCGTACGGATGAAATTGATGACTGTCAAGGCTCTTTTCTCCTTCTTTTGAACTTCGGTTGTCCTTTCTTCCGGCTAAGAGGAGGGCTGACTTCTTTTTGAGTTCGCAAAATTCTCTTCTTTACGGATCACTTTGCGTTTCCCTCCTCTCCACCCCCTCTTTTCTGAAAATGGGAAAGGTAGTTTGTGTCGGCTTTCATGATTCCCCTTCCCTTTCCTTTCCTCAGGTGGGCAAACTATGTTGTATTATAGTCCTTCTGAACCCACGCTTTTTCCTGCTCGGATGTCGGCACTTTGTTAGTTTCGGCTTTTTTGAATCTGTTGGACTGCTTCCCCTCCCTTGGCCGCATCAGCGCCCCCCCTCCATCTTTTCCCATAGAAATCCCGATTTTCACTTTCGTGCAGTTTTTGCCCCCGGGGTTGTCGAGCACCGCGGGAATCATCGATGAATTGAAGTCCCAGAAATTTTTACTGCCCGCCTACATCTCTACTCCTTCCCCGTACGGAAAGCGTTTTGACGCCGCCCATTGCTTTTCTTTTTTCCGCCGGTACGGAACCGTGATTGGCTTTTTTTGGGTCTTTCTCCCGCGTCCCGGGCCCCCATCATCACTTAAACTGCAGCCCGACGGCCTCTTCTTTTCAACCCCATTCGACTCAACGAAAAAAAACTTCGGTTCCTCTTTTTTCCCCGCATGTTGGCGCCTACGCGCTGCGTTACTCTTGTTTCGTATGGTTCTTTCGCTCCCGGTCTGGCTGTGTCTTCCCCCTCCACGGTTCCTAACGAAGTCTTCTTCCTACCTCCCCTTTTCGCGTTTCCGGCGGTGTTTACTTGCGTATCTCTGGAAAATTACAACGTCTTCCATTGCAGGACGTTTGCGCCTGAAGCTATTGCTGATATTCTTTCCCTCTTCACTTCTGCCGGGTTCGCAGATAATACCTTTCTGAATGCGGTAATTTTCCTCCCCCTATTTTTCCCCCTCCTTTTTGGTGTTGATTTTTAGAGATTGATTTTTATCGCTTATTAGCGAGGGACTCTTTACCGTTGCTTGGCGGGCAGGGCGAATGAGCATCTTCTTATTAGCCCTTCTGCCCAACTTTCATGGGATTTTTCTTGCGCCAGCGAAAAACTTCACCTTGAGCTCCCCCCCCCTCTTTCTTCCTCTTCTTTCGGGTCAATGACGGCTTGGAGGGTTAGCACTATTTTTTTCCCCACACCCGCCCCTGATATCGGATCGTCGCAGCAGGACCTCCTCGCGTAGTCGCATTTCCTTTGTTCATCATGGAGCCTCCGTCTTTTTTTTTAGTTTTAGTCCACGTTTCCCTCTTCCTTCTTTGTACCTTTTTTTGCTTATTTTTGCCGGGACCGCCTCTGAGACCGCACGGGCCCAAACAACTTCAAACACCAATCAACGGGGTCCCCTTCCAATTTCCGAGCCCACGCACTGTTCTTCTTCTCACCCGTTCTTCCCAGTGTATTCGTTCTCTATTCGAGCAAAGTCTGGCTCCATCCCGTTATTCCCTCTCTGTCCGACCCCGGTGCCAAACGGCACCTTTTTCGTCCTCCATGGATCTCGTTGAGCTCTTTTATTTTTCTTTACGCTTTTGGCCTCTCCTTTCCGGGAGTCAAAATGATCAAGCCGGATCCCGTTTTCGACATCCGATCAGAGCCAAGCGTTTGGTTCATCTCCCTTGTACTTTCCCCCCCCCAAAAATCTTTGGATCACCGTTTATAGTCCCTTTCCCCTTTTTCGCTTTTTATCTGACCTCCCCAATGTCTCCTTGAACTTTTCTCGTGTCGATGGCGACCGTTCCTTGTTTGCCGTAAGTATGATTTTTTCCGCAACTCAACCTCTTCCTCCTTGCTCTTTCCTTGGGCCCCCCCACGCCATACTTTCTTCCCTCATTTCCCTTTCGCGCGCCTCACATTGGGCAATCATTCATCCTAGCGTTATGATCAAACGGTTTGTCGGGGATTCTGGCCGGTTTTTCCAAAAGTTTTTCCACGGGTTCTGCCGGCTGCCCCGCCCCCTTTCTTTTATCGCAGCCAGAGAATATTTCCTTGACCTGCCTTCCCCGTTCCTCGCCAATTCTTCCGGCAAGCGGTCTGCCCGGCAAAGCAGCTTTACTTTCTGTGCCGATAATGCCATGTTCGACTCAATTTGATTTCATGAGGAGACAGCAGTTTATTTTCTCTTCCTCACCATGTTCTGCCAAGCACCGATTCGGTTCGTCTGCCTCTGGTTTCCTCGAGTTTTGAGTGAACAACGATTGCATAAAAACTGCGATTATTCCGTCCTTCAAAATACTGACTACCCAAATTTACTTTGCTATGCCCGTGAATTCCCCCCCTTTTCTTATCATCTTTCTGAATCCTCCAACCTTCCACTCTTGCGTCGTTGGTCCGTGCCACTTGACCACCGCCACAGTGTCTGGTGCGTGGTGTTTGGCGACAACCATGATAAGCTCAACAACCTGACCCCCCCCCCCTCATTCCCAACAGATGTGACGGGGGAACAGTACGCGTTTCAGCGTCCCTCCTTCATTTTGCCAAACTTCAAAATCTTCAAGATGAGTTTTCTTGTTTATATTGCGAATTGTTTTTGCCCCCAACGGTTTCAAAACTCCGCCCCCTTTTTACGGTCTTTTCTCTTTATCGTCGACGAAAGGCGCAATTTGGATTGACGCCGTGACTTGCCCTTTCCGACATTCCACGCATACGGAGTCTCACACGCCATTCTTTTTACTGAAAGTCTAGTAGAAGATTGACGCCCCCCCTTTTTTCCGGCGCGTAACTTTCGTCCTGACCGGTATTCCAACGGCGCTTTTCCGTACCCCAAATGGGCACATCCCCAGGCCAGGGCGGACGGGGTGCGCTCGCCAAGTCGAGGCAACGGCGTTCCCCTGGCCAGGGGGCCAGGCCACCTCTTTTGCATGTTTTTGTTTTTCCCCTCTTCACACAGCGGTCTGCCTTTCCATGGTTATGCGGCTCGATCCCCCTTTCCCGTCCCATTTGGTGAACGGATCCCCCCCCCCCCCCCTACCCCTCCGGCGCTCCGATGCGGCTATAACCCCCAAGCGTGAACAATCCTTCTCCGATCTTTAAGGGTGAAAGAGTGTTTCCCCCCCGTTCGTTCTGCGCTTCTGGCCGCCTGCATGGCTTCTCTGTGGTGACATCTGCTTGTCACACGTAACAGGGATTTGCGCTGAACCTCGGTTCACGTTTCTTTGACGATCACATCTCTTCCCCCATCGGCGGTAACCCCAGCCCTCTTTACTTCCCCTTCTTTCCCCCAATCCTGCCATCGCAGCGCAAAACCCCCGATCCCCCGCAGCACACACTCATCTCCCCCGCCACGACACGCTGGATTTTCTTGACCCTTCACACTTTCTATATCTCTCTTCTCATCCGTTGTTGTTGTCTCTCTCCTGGTGTGAGGGTGCCAGTTAGTGCCGGTGGTACATGATTCTCTTTTGCGCGGGTTCTGGTTGGCGCTTGAATTTCGCGGTATTGAGCCGAACCTTATATTTGATGTTTTAATCTCCCCGCCGATGCCTCTGCTTCGATCTCCAGGTAGGGTAACCGAGGTTTCAGCGAACGCCCCTTCCTTTCCGGTCTCTCACCCCTGTCCCCCAGCGCGCCCCTTTGCCTTTCTCAGCCGCTAGCATTTTTTTGTCTTTTAAAACTCTTTTCCACCCTATCATCCCCTTGTCCTTCCCATTATCATTCTTTTCACGCTTTTTTACGGCCGAATCGGCCGCGGGGCCCGACTCCTTTCTCCCCCCCCCCGTTTCGGGACCGATAGGGTTTGCTTGCTAATGACAATGCCTATTCAGACGGGCGGTTACAAGGATGTTTAACTGGTTTACCTGGTATGATTCCTCCTTTCTCCTCACGCGGGCGCACCACGTCCGCCGCTCTCTTGCCTTGACCATTTGTTTTGACGAAGAAGGTTGTGTTGTATTTTGCAGGGTCGCAAGTCCCGCTCTTTTTTACCTCGTTCTGCGTCCTCTGATTATGAACCTCTTGGTGCCAAAGACGGGCGTGGGTTTCGCCGATTTTTTTTCCATGATCCGTTGCGTTTCCCCCACGAGTCCTTCCACATCCCTTTGCCATTTCGTCGAACATGACGACCCGTACCTTTTTTTTTTCTTTATCTTTATGAAAGTTGCCCACATTCGCCCTTTATCCACTTTTTACTCTGACAAAGCTTTTTCTTCAGTTTGCCCATTGATCAGTGTTGCGCGACCTTGCCCGGCACCGTTCTTGTCTTTTCTGTTTTCTTGTTTTACCTTTTTTTTTTGCGCGGTTAATGCGGGGACGCCAACCCCTCCTCCCCGGTGGAGTTTTCCATCCAATGTCTCGCCGAGTTCCAGCGGATTTCAGGGTTAAGTGTGGAGGATCATAGGATCTCCTCCCCCAGTGGTTCAATCGCCCCTTCCTTTTTTCTAGTCTTCTTCCTTTTCAATTTCGTCATTCCTTTTTCCGTCCTTGGTTCTCAACCACGTCCCCAGTCCCGGCTCCATACCCCTCACTCGGCTGGCCTAATCTGGATGACACCACCATCTATCAGAAATAAACTTTTTTCTTGACCCCATTTTCTTCCGCTACTGGCCCTTCGGCGCTTTACTTTACCCCGCTGCTTTTGCCGGGCTTTCCGCAGATTGCCCTGATGCTTGCCTTGCCCCTTTCTTCCATTATTTCAAGGTAAGGTTATTCCCGGTTCCTGGAGTTCCATCCTCCCTCCTTTTGCTTTGGTAAAAGTTCTTGCGGCCCTCCATTCAGCCCGTTTTACAAACCGTCGTGTCTTTTATTTGATCATAACGCTAGTTCGTATTATGACACTGTCAAGGCTCGGATGGCGAAGAAGGATTGGCATTCGTTTTCCCTTCCCTCTTTTGCGTGGTGGGCAAGGCCGAATCTTAGGCTCTTCATCTTTTTTTCCTGCCAAAAAAACTTGTTACGCTCACCCTTGGTTGAATCGTTGGGACGCCATAGATCTTGAGAACCTGGTAAAGGAATACCACTTGTTGGCTTTTCTTTTTCTTCACCCCCGAGACAGGGATACGCGATAAAATTGTTTTCCCCCCCACTTCTGTTCTCTCAAGGTTCCATTTTGCTGCTTCGGATGTCGGACCTGTTTTCCGGCTTGAATACTGTCTTGGATGCCTGAAAATGGCTTGTGTCTTCCCTTCAAACGAGAAATCCCTTTCTCGCCGAGTCTGTGCCGTTTGTTTCCGGCGGTCGGACATCGCGTTCTCATCGATGAATTGCAGAGCTCCTTGCCTTTTTTGCATCCCCCCCATCGCTCCTCCTCCAAATGGAAGGGACACTGGTGATGACGGCCGCACTTGGGATTTTCCCCGGTTCCGGAACCCGGGTGCTTCTGGTCATGTTTGATGGGTTTGCCCGGTTGGGGCGTTTCTCAATCCGGTTTCCCTGGGTCAAATAATCCGAAACCTAGGCACGCCCGACCGGTCCTCCGTTGCCATACTAACATGCAATCCTCACATACAAAACATCCGACGGCTCCAGTGCTACATGTTTCCAAATATCTTCTCTCCTGCGATGGCTTAGTGCTGTGCGGATGGTGTCTTCGGGCTATCCTGGCGGGTCTTGGAAAATCCTTTTTTCATTTCCCACCCCCAGAAGCCGTTCATCCCGCCGGCGAGGCCGATCCCCTCGGTTGTGGAGATACGGATTCTTTAGCGACCCCGCTCCCTTCTTTCCAGTTCTAATGAAGCTTGTTCACCTGCCTCCCTTCAACTTTATCTTCCTTTAAAGCTGCTCATAATATTTATATGGCTGTTAAATCC
>Ga0179591_1276320_pt1 | contig 10303 bp, 12 predicted proteins | sample CZOMad2_1_08_16f_FD_182891 | JGI IMG/M metagenome (GOLD analysis project Ga0179591, IMG submission 182891) | Vadose zone soil fungal communities from Angelo Coast Range Reserve, California, USA - CZOMad2_1_08_16fungal (PacBio error correction) | ecosystem: Environmental > Terrestrial > Soil >... | reverse complement strand
TATGTGAACATTTCCTCCGCAGGACTCCCTACTTTATCAACCATGTGCCGCTTGTTCCCCTTTGAAACATTTTTTTTTTCCAACCCCCCTTCCTTGCAACTGCCCTTTTCAACTGTCTGAAAAAAACCTTTTATCCAACTAATCAATACAGCTGCTGCAGCAGAACTTGCAACCCCCACACCCCTCATACAGCCGGTCATCCCCCAAATTGAATCTTTCGATGCCCCCCTTTTCTCTCGAATCACCCCCCCAAAGTAAAGTACCCTTTCCCCCCCGTCATTGCAGAAAATGTTCCTTTTCCAAAATACCAATGTAAAAACCTCACCCACCGTAAGGAGTTATTGAGTTTTTCTTCCCCTCCCCCCTACATTTATCCCCCTTCCCCCTCCGTCTTTAAGAAAACTCTCACATCCCGGAAGAGGCTGTGAAATTCTTTTCTTGTTTACAGGAAACCCTTAAAAGGATCCAGGCCATTTGTTCACACACGTGCCCTTCCCCTTCCACTTAAAGCCTTTTTTTTCTTTGAGAACCCCTTTCAAATTAAGCAGTTACCCCCGTTCTTTTGGTTATATGAACTTCGTGCCTTATATTCCAGCATTTTTAATGGCTGTCTCTATTTCCTACAAGGACTTAAATGAAGGGCTTTTCTTCTTCATAATTCTTCCCCTAATCTTTTCCCTCCCCTGCTAACAGCATTTTTCTCAGGTTTGTGGCAGTCCCCAACCTGTGAAAAAGTAAAATAGCTCTTGTGCCCCCTCTTTCCTTATTGTTTATTCCCCTTCCGTGCTTTTTTTTCCGCTCCAAGACAGTCTTCCCTTGAGTAACTCCAATCCCCTGGTCTACCGGTCGATACTTTTTTATAGTCCCCCCCTATAGGGAATTTGGCTCCCCCCGTGACCTTTCCAACCCCCCTTCTTTTTTCTTTTTTGTTTTCCAGGCCATAAATGTTTTACTTTGAGATGAAAGCATGTTCTTTTTTGAGCTCAACACACAACACATAAAACCCCAGTGCTTTTCTCCCCTTTCAGTAACCTGGAGGTTCCCTCTTCCAACAACGGCATTTTCCCTTTTCGACAATCTGTTTTTTTAATGGTTGCAGTGTTAATTTTCCTTTTGGTGTAGGCAAAGCTTTTTTCCCAATAGACTTTTCATCTCCCCCCTCTCCCTGCCGTGATCCCAATCAACTACAAATTGCTTACTTTTTGCACTTGTTAAGAACATCAACCCTCAGTTCACCTGGCATTCCATATCCCTCCCCTTCCGGACTTTCCCCTCTTCAAACAGTTCCCTCCAATTATGATTCAGGGACCTTCCTGAGATAATTCTTCTCTAAGCAGGATATCGTGCTCCATAGACTTATCCCGTAATTTTTTAATTGTTATTCATTCCCTTCCCTTAAAACTCTTCTGCCCCCCCCCCTAATACGGTCCTTCTTCTCACTATTAAGGCTCTTTCCTTTTCCGACGTTTTGCTTTAATAATTTCCCCCTCGACCCTTCCCTTCTTTTGCAGGGTACTTTCTTCTTCTTTTCTACAATAACTTTCAAAATCCCCTTCTCCTCCCCCCTCTTTACCCCACTTCCCCTTCACCCCTCCGTGATGAATGCTTTCTCACCCCCTTTTGAATGACATATGGGAAGGGTGTCAGCTAATCACCTCCTCTCTTCTTTTCCTCCTCAGCCGTTGTCCCTCTTTGCTTTCTAATTCCCCCCCCTTCCCCTTTTTATCCCAGCATTCAGCACCGTTCCTTTTTCTTTCAGTGGTACAACTTATTTCCTTATGATATTCAAAAACAGATAACCCCCTTCATTGTTCTCACTTTTTCTCCTGCGAGGATTCCCCTCCCTCTGCAAACCCCCTCTTCTTGAGGGTCTTATACCTCCCCCCCCTTCAATAAAATAGCCTTCCTCTTGAAAATCGAATTACAGGATCGGATAAACTCAATTGTTCAGGCGAGAATAGGGTCCCTTCCCTTTCCCCCCGTTAACTCTTGAAATTCCCTCCCCCAGTTCTTGCTTCTGCCTCCCTTTGCTTATAATAAGTAATTAATTCCCTTGTCCTGAAATAATTAAGGGCTGGTTTTTCCACTGTTGAGGGTACGCTTTCTTTAATCAAACGAAGTCCTCTTCCCTTTCTATTTCCCCTTTTTTCTTCAGTTCTTTTTTGCCCGTTCCTATTGAGGTGATTCCCACGGCCCCTTGATACAGTTGCTCCTCCCGCTTCATTTCTATGCTTATCTTTTTAAAAAGCCGTTTTTCCCATTCTGCAAACCTTCTTCCCCCGATGGCGTTCTCCCTTATGTTAAAGCACCATTGGGTTATTGGCCAATAATCTTAAATCAAATCGTGAAGTCGCTCGCCATCGCTACCAGAACTGTTCTCAACCCTAAATCCCATTTACTCTTTCCCCCCTTCTTCTGAATAACCCCACCCCCCCCTCCAATACATTGGGTGATTATGAAGTTTTTGCCCTGGGAACCCTTGCAAAGATGGTCTCACCAATTCCTATATTGTTCCTTATCGACGTTGCCGGATTTTTTCCTTTTATTTCTGAAAGGAAGGTCTTTCCCTTACCAGACGAACTTTTTTTCCCTTCCCCATGTCCCTTCCAATCAGTGATTTGCCGTCTTCTCTTTTCATAATTGTTTTTAAATCCAAACCGCTCTTCCCCCAGCAGTCTTCTTTGATGCTTGCTCGCCCCCCCTTTTCGAAAAAAATTTTCTTTTTTCCGCCATGTCCCAAAAAACCTTTCCCCCGGCAGGCTGGAATTCTTCTTTCTAAGTAATTAGACCATTTACTTGGTTCAAACTGCTTAATGGTAGCAAAATTGCCAGTTTACTTGACCCAAACTGACCCTGGTTTCCTTATTGTTTCTGGGTTCCCCCCCCCTAATTTCCCCTCCTTCTTCATGTAAAAATACCCTCTTCTTCAATCTTCGGAGATTTTTTTTCTACCAGCACGCGGCTTTGCTTTCCCCCCCTTTCTTAATTACTCTTTGACCTTTTCTTTGGTCGCTGCATCTGTCTGTCATCTTTATTTAACCTCCATTGGATCCCCCCTTCTTACCTTTGTTTGGTTGTCCTTCCTTTGGGTGCAATAATCATCTACCACTTTTGTTTTAGCATTGGATTCATTTTTGTTCCCGGCATCTTCCTGTGGATAGGTTTTTTGTTTTTTTGCGGAATTGTATTTTTTTTTTTTTCTAAAGCTTTTTTTCCTTGAAAGCAGTTGCCTTGGTTTTTTCCCGTTTGAAATTCCTGGTAAGCAGGTTTTCGCCCCAGTGTCCCATTGCCAAGCACTTTCCCCAAATGCGACCCCCCTCCAATCCTGCGGGCTTTTTCAATATAGGCGTTCTCTTCTCTTTTTCCGTTTGTGTTTTTTGATTCTATGTGAACCCATGAAGCCCGCAGGATTGTTCTCATAACATTTCGCTTTCCATGCCCCCCCCTGCGCACTGACCCCTTCACCACACTGTGAGCCTTTCTATGAGACCCCCCCCAACTCAGATATTAAATACCAATCCCTCTCTTAGAACCTGGAAAAACAACCCCTCTTCCTCTTATTCTTACAAAATTGAACCTTTAAACCCCACCTGTTTAGCTGACCAAGTGATTTCCTCAACAACCCCTTCTTTCAATAACGAAACTTTCTTTTCCTTCTTCTCAATTATAATAATCATGTCCCCCCCCAACATAACAAAAAGTCCTTTATTGGAGTTCAAGCACCCTATCAGCAGAAAATACAGAACTATTATTTTGAATTTCACCTGAACCTCAAAGCATCCCCGGCAAATATCCGTCTATGCTTCTTTTTTTTCCCTTCCAAGCCCAGTTATGGCCAGGAATTTAACCCAAAGGAAAGTACCCTTCCCAATGTCCATTTCATGCCAGGGCCTTTTTGGTAACGTCTTCCTTTTCACCAGTGCGGACCCTCCCCCAGTGTCCTCCTTGAATATATGTCCAGCTTAGCGGGATAGTTTTTTAATCCTTCCCCACCTGCAGGGCTTATCCCCCCCCAATTCTCCCTACCTCCACTCTTTTTTCAGCATAATTTTTGTTTTTTCCATCACTTTTTTTGGGCAGTAAAAACCACTCCCCCAAGAGATTAAAATTCTTCTTCCTTCTTGGATAATCTTCCCCCCCACTTTCCTTTTCTTCCTGCTTAATTCGTACGTTCATTACCTTCCCTCCCCTAAAATACAGTAAACGGGCTCTACAATTTATCACAATACTCTTTCCCTGGACCTTTTTCGATCTCCTAATTCATGTCTTTGGCCTACTCCTTATTTCCCTTAAATCCCCCTTGTATAATTAAGGTGAGAGTCTCCGGGGAATTGCCTCTCCCAACAAAAACCCTCCTCTTTTAGCCCTTCCCCTTTTCATCAACGATTTTTTCTTTAGTTCTGTGCCCGGTAACACGGTCCCAATATTTGTCTAACATGCCGGTTCCCCTTCTACTTCATTTCTTTCTTTTAATTGATGTTTCCCTTTACCTTCCCCAGATCCCTTTCACCCCTAGCCCCTTTTGCAGGCCGGGATAACCCCCCAAAGCACCCAAATTGCTGAGCCCTTGTTTCAGAACCTTTTCAGTACCCCCCATCTCCCTTTTCTCAACCCCCTTTTTGATTACTCCTCTTTCTCCCTCTTCCCCCTCCGATTAACCAGCTCTCAGCGACCGGATGTACGATTTTTATAATTATATTATTCCCCTTATAATCAATGCGGTTGTGTTCTGTTATTAAGTTACCTGGTCCCTTTTCAACTATATCCCCCCTAGTACGATACCTTCTTTATCACAATCCTCCTTCTTTTCACTTTTCCCTCCCAGTTTCTTTTTACCCTTTGACGTTGTTCCGCCTTCTTTTTTCCCCACTTTTATTCCTTACTCCCTTCTCCCTTCTCCACCAAAGTTATTTTATCTGTTTTTTCATCATATTGAAATACTTTAATTAAATTTCCCAACATTCCGTGGATGCTGTTTAAACCCCCAACTTTTTTGAATGCTCATCTTTGGACTGCTTGTGTCATCCCCCCCTCTCTCTTTCCTTTTTTTTAGATTCTTCCTTCTGAAACCACCTCCTTCCCTCCCATTCAACATTTGTTGAGACATCTTTCATCACGGCATTGGTGAATGGACGTTTTGTTTTACAACTAAATCATGGGCACCCAAAAGATAAAAAGAATTTATTGGATCTCCCCTCTAAGTGAGGGGAGGAAGGTAAAGCCCGGTACTTCCACACAGTCCGAACAACTAATTCTCTTCTTTTTAGTTTTTAAGATCACGTTTTGAACAAACGTTTCCCATCGTTCCACACCTAGCAGGACAGAACATGGGATAAAAGACGACCTTAGATCCAGGGGCCCCCCCCCCCCCGAGATATTTTTTTTTTCCCCATTTCCCCCCCTCAACAATGCCCATATCCATTACCCTCGCTGATGATCCCTATCTTTTTCTTACAAGACGTAAGTATCTCCTTTTCCTGGACCCCTTTAGCGTTCCGAAGAGGGGTTTACAAGACGTCTAACATACCTTTCTTTGATACTGTGGATATTTTTCCCTGCCGGATTTTCCTTCGGTTTTTTATGCTGCCTCCCCTTGGTAAGCCATTGTGGAGCCGTCCCTTTGCAGCCCTTTTCCCTATGAAGACTAAAATTTGGCTGGTTTCTTTTAAAAGCCGGGTTGCCTTACCCCCCCCCCCCTCCTGCCCCCCCTCTCCCCGGATGGTAGACAAATTTCTTAAATCACATGGGGTTTTGTAACAGCTGTCAAGAAGCGTTTTAAATCAAACTGGCAATTGGCTCGCAGAGCTACCAGCATTTGCTCATAACCTCCTTTTGAATTTCCCCTTCAGGAAGAACTCCCTTCCGGAATACACTTTATTTCTTCCCATAAAGGGGGCTTTCCCGCTGTTCCTTTGTTTTCCCTCTTTCCCTTCTCCCCCTTTCATTGTGTCATATCCCTTCAGCGAATCTAGTATTATGAAAGACGTTATGGTCTATTAAAGAGTTTACCGACGCAGGGCAAGTGTTCTAACCCCCCCTAATTAGCAATTTTTGCAGCCTCTACTTTTAATAAGGTTTTTTTCCCCAAAAAAGCCATCTCCCCAGCATTCGTTAGCAGTGATGATTTTTTCCCTACCCCAATATGATGTGCTTTTTGGTATTAAGCCCCCTTTTTCTTCACGTTTCTTTTCACCTATCCCGATCATTCGGCCTCATCTTCCCCCTTCCCCTGACTCCGTTAAATACCCCCCTCAATGTCTTCCCTTTGCCGTTTTTTTTCCCCCACAAACTGCCCCTTTTTTATTTCGGAATTATATCTTTCTGTTTGTTTGAACCCCTTCATTCATCCAAGGTCTTTTCCTTTGCTTCCCCCAACGCTCTTCGCTGTTCCTTCCCCCTTCCCGCTGCTTTGCCCTTCTTCCCATTAATTCGAATGGAATTTCTGTTCTTTGCTAATATTTCTGTAACTCCCCCCAATAATTTTACTTTGTTATTGTTTTTATGCTCCTTTCGCCGCCATTGGCCTCTCCTTCTTTTAATTATTTACCTTTTCATTTTTTCCCCCCATCTACACAACTTGTTTTAGCCCTAATTGTGGTAAGGCATTCCTCTGTTGATAGTTTTTTGTTTTTTAAAGGGATGATTCCCCCGGGATTTTACCTTTCCCCTCTCTTTTTTTCTAAAGTGGTTTTCCCCCCCGCCTGGAACTTCCTCATGTTTTGAACTTCCTCCCTCAGTCAGACCAGTTCCTTGCCCGGCAATGGGTTAGGATTCTTTCACTTATTCAATCCTGCGGGATCCTTTTTTCACCCCTCTCTTTCTTTTTACTAATCTCCTTTCCCCCCCCGAGATTTTTTAAAATTTTACTTTTCCCTGGACACAGGAAATGGGGCGAACCGTTACAAGGAATTTCCCCCCCCCCCCCCTCTTTTCTTGGAAACCTGCCCTTTCAAATGGCTATATGAGAAACCCCCCCCCCGGCTGTAGAACGATATGCAGACTTTGCCCAGGTGCTCATCCGCCCCTGGCACAAACACAACACCCTTCTCTCTTCGACCCCTTCCACACCCCCCTTTTTTCTTCGTGATTGCACCCACTGTTCCTCCCAAAACAAAAGGTCCCCCTTCCCTCCCCGTCCTTGCAGCAAATCTCTCCATTGAATCCAATTTTTTCAAAACTCACAAAGTAAGGAGTTCTTTTCTTCTTGACCAAGTCTTTGTAAGGAATGCCTGAAACCTCCCAACCGGCCTTTCCTCCAAAAATGATATATCCATGACGGAAGATGTCTTCCTTTAATTCTTTTTATTTCCCCCGCAATTAATCCTTTCTCTTTTGTTCAACCCCCCGCAAATATTCTTCCTCCCTCGGCCCGGGGAAGTTTGTGGTAATTGAACGGCAAAAAACCTGTGGCTTACCTTCAGACAGTGAACCCCCCTTTCTCTTTTGGTTAATCCGTACAGTACTTCCTTTCCAGGACGATGAGCTTCCTTTTCCCCCCCGTGGACTGTTCCATTATCCTTCTCCCCCCTTCGCAATACTCTTTGTTCGAAATCATCACTGCTAACACTAATTTCTTTCCCAGGCTGTTTGGAAGTAAAAACCTCTTTCAAAAGATTCCACTTCGCCGCTCTGCTGGGTTAAAGTTGTCCCCCTCCCCCTTTGGGTTCTCCCCCCTCTTCCTACTAATTAGTCCCCTACAATCCATGGTATCACCGTGCGATAAAAGTATCTCCCCCGATAGTTTGTAGTCTGGAACATAGTCACTTTTTTAATAATTTCACTTCAGGGTTTTGATTCCTTTTCTTTCCCCTAAACATGGTTCTAATTCCTTTTTCTCAGAATGGATTTCTTTTATTATCCCCCCCCCACATAACCCAGTGCTGGTAGCTATCGCTAGCCTCCTTTCCTAACTCTTTTGATTTTTTTTCCCCCCTTCTCGTTACCTCTCTTTGAAAATTTCTTTTTGGATACTTTTTGCCCCGTGTTTAATTGTGGGTAGTCCGCTTTACACCAGATATTCCCTAGAATGACTTCAAAAGATTCAATCGCAAATTGAAGGCCTCTTCTTACACGGTCCCTTTACAAATCACATTAAGTACAGGCAGGCCTCAACTCCCCAGAGACCCTTTTCCAGTCTGGTATCCGCTTTATCCCCTGGCAAAGTTCTCCCAATTAGTACTATTTCCCCTCTGATACGGCATCCTTCCCTTAAGCGGTAATTTCATTAATTTAACCCCTTCCGGTGTACCATCTCTTTTCCCCCCCCTATTTCTCCCCGCATTCGCAATTCGGCCAATCCCTTCTATTTCCTCCTCTCTTCCCCCATTGAATCCGGTTTTCTTCCCTGTCCATCGAAGTATGTTCGCCCCCTTTTTTTCCAGGTTACGTTATTCCGTTAACTCCCTATTCTCAAAAGTTACTCTCCTGTTTTGAAATCTCCCCTTTTCCCCCTTGTCAACCACCTTTTTTTGACTTTTTTTTCTCCCCCCATTTCTGATTCCTGTGGGCATGTTTTTTCTCCCACATCAACTCATATCTCTCTTCCTCCTCTTTGGGGTTGGTGAGAGACCTTTAGGTTGAGTTCTGACCCTCCCCTTCCCCCATCTTTGATCCCTTTACTCCATCACTTCAGTTTTACTTTTATCCACCTTATTGAGATTCCCAACAGATTAAAATAACTTTTATTGTAGAGTTCTAAGGTTGAGTGCGTACGGAAATAACCTTCCTCCCCCCTTTCGAACATACTTGGACGCAGTATTACATCCCCCCGTCTTTCCACATGCCAATAGCAATTTTTTCTCAAAAAGCTTCAATTGATATTGGCTATAAACCGGTTCAGCCTAGGGGCAACCCCTCCCCTTTCCGTTTGTAATTAATAAACATGTTTACAAATTATCATATTTTCTGCTTGGACGAGAGAAGGATGACTCAGTCCGTGAGTCGTACCCGCTGTCATGAATCCCTTTCATGAATCCTCCCTTTCCTTTTTTTCAAAGCTTATTAATAAAATCAGTTCCCTTGCATGTTGATCCTTCCCTTTTTTTTCCCCCCAATGTTCTGGCCTTTTTTTGCTTTTCCTGACAACGTTTTTCTCCCCCAATTTTTCCCTTTGATACCCCCCCCTTTCCTTTCTTTTAAATTCTCTATTCTCTTTTAAAGCATTTTCCCCCCCCTTTCAAAAGAAGACCCATGCAAACAACATCCCCCAGGATGGTAGACCCTCCCCCCACATTCATAATCTTTTTTCCCCCCCCCCTTTATGAAAGGCCGGCTTAGCTACCAGCACTGGTTATGTTATATAAAAGTCAACTTGACCAGGATGTTTTCCCAGTAACTACCACCTTCTTTCCCTGAATAACCCCCCTCTTTCTTATGAAGATTTTTTTCCCTTCTTCCAGGATCCCCCCCCCCTATATGTGAATATAAATTGATACTCTTATTTTTACCAGGGCTTTTTTTCTGCTATGGAAAGCTTTCCTTTGACATTAAATCCTCCGACAGGCCCTTTTTCTCCCCCCCTTCAAAAAGAATTAGCCCCCCGTGATCTGCAGAGCATATTTATTTTCCTCCTTTTTTTAACTGTCCCCCCCCCCAAAGCCTCAACCCCGCCTTCGTTTAGCAGTTTTTTTCTTCCCCCCGCCCAAGATTCCTTTTTCTTTTTAATTTGTCTTAAATTTCTGTATTAAACAAACCTTCCCCTCGGCATGCTGGAAATCTCCCTGATCCGTTATTAACCACCCCTTTTCCCTTGTGTTAACTGTCATTTTTATCAGCACTTGGTTTCCCCAAACCTTTCGGCCTTTCCTTCTTTATTTGTTTGAACAAAAATTCTGTCCCTAATGATTATGCACTGTTGCTACCAATGACCTACTTCCCTCCTTCCCTCTCCCGTTTTAATAATATCCCCGCTTTGTCTTCCCCTTCCGAATGGAATTCTTTAACCCTTATGAGTCTTGAGGAATATTTTTCTCAAATAAATCCTATTTTGTTATGTTTACACCCTTTATAATGTGCTCAGACATTGCTTCCTTCCCCCCTTTTACTTTTGTTTCTAGTGGTGTCCCCTCCCCTACAAACTGTTTGTTAGCTTTTCCAATTTGGTTGTAAGTATCCCCCTTTCTTCTAGTTTTTGTTTTCTTTTTTTCGCATCTGTTTGTATTGGCATCTCCTTTTTTCTACAGCTTGTCCTCTGAAAGCAGGTGAATTTTTCCCTTTCATTTTTTTTCCTCCTTGTTGCAGTTAGCCCCGTTATTTCCTGGCAATGGTTGTTGCTCCAATCTTCTGGGCTTCCCCTTTCCCCCCG
>Ga0179591_1382917_pt1 | contig 10304 bp, 12 predicted proteins | sample CZOMad2_1_08_16f_FD_182891 | JGI IMG/M metagenome (GOLD analysis project Ga0179591, IMG submission 182891) | Vadose zone soil fungal communities from Angelo Coast Range Reserve, California, USA - CZOMad2_1_08_16fungal (PacBio error correction) | ecosystem: Environmental > Terrestrial > Soil >... | reverse complement strand
CCGATTTGCTAGCCACCTCTACCCCCCCATGACCCTTAGCGGGGGTCCCTCCTCTTGTCGAAACCCTTTTCCCTGCTGCGACTTGGCGCCGCCGATATCCCGGTAGCGGTCGTCCGGTTCCCCTACACAACTTCCTTCCACAACTGAGCTTGCGGAGTGAAGACTCACTTCCTGGCCGCACGATTCTCGTTTTCAAGGTGCTCCGGTTCGACTCCGGTCACTGACCCTCCCTTCTTGGTCCATCCCACGTGGGCCGCCAAAGTTCCCTTCCGCCTTTCATCCAGCGGGTGTTTCCAGATGAGCGTGATTCCCCCCTTTCTACTCGAGAGTCACACCCCCAGGAGTTCCTTGCAAGTTTTGCGTGCGATATTTTTTCTCCCTCATTCCTTTTCCTTGCTGCGCCTGAGGAAGGATCTCCATGGGCCGCAGCTTATCTGGGGGGCTCCCTTCTTTCAGTTCTATCATTTCCCTCGAGAAAACCCTCGAGCGTCGATTCCATTCCTACGATTAAGGACAACTCCTTGCACGTTTCTCGAGTAGGATGATGGTTTCATGAAAATCTGCGTCTTCCCCCTTCCCGGTGCACCGTGTACCCTCGGTTCCCCCCCTGTGGAGCAAGCGATCGAACTCTAGGTCGATCTCCTCCAACCAGACTTTACCGCTATTCCCCTGAGGCCAAGGTCCGGTGACCGATCCTTGCACTTCCCATATATCGATTTGATCCTTTTCCAAGACTAGGATTCCACGCGTCCCCTATCTACGGTCTCGTTTCCAGCAACCTAAGGTCATGGATGAAGACGACAATATCGACTTCGCTTGATTTTTCCCAATGCCCCCCCACCCCCCGTCACACCCCCCCCCCCCCCGGGTGGGCTCCCCCTCCCCAAAAGAACTGTCCTTTGCACCGAAAAGGATCGGGTGAGTTAACCCACATGAATGATTTGCAGCCCCCCCCCTTCAGTTCATCTGTTTTTGGACCTTCTTTTGAGTTGCATTCTTTTTCCATATCTCATGCAGTTGTAATGCGGTATGAAATACTTCACTTCCGTTCCCACTCCTCATCGAATTCTAAATGTTCTTTGGCAACCGTCTTTTTAAAAACGTTAATTTATTTGCCGTAAATACGCCAGGTGTTCGTTTTTCCTCCGCCGTGGAAACTTTTCAGTGCCAGGAAGGTTTTCTCGCCCAGTTTCTCCTCCGTATCTTTAGGCGGATTTTTCGATGTCGTTCTTCCCCTGCACCATCAAGCGACTTTGAACGGGGCTGTCGAGATAATTCCTTGACTCAGGCGCAGGCCGCCATGCCGTTCAATGCGCGACCCCTCTTTTCCCGACCTCGTTCCCTTTCCTCGCTCTTTTTTCCGGCAGACCGACATCAGCCTCCCCCCCCCAAACCGGCTCCCTAGGGGCGAACAGCAACCCCCAGTGCCAACACGACTTTTTCCCCCTTTTTTTCCCGAGGCTTCTTGCGATCAGTGATTTTTTTCTCTTGCCAGCAGCGACAGCGTTCCCCCCTTTTTCGCCCCCCTTCGGCCCAAGGACCTTTGAAGGACTCGCTTCGCCCCTCTTTATAGCCCTTTCTTCCTCTTCGTCCTTACCTTTTTCGCTTTCATAACTCTTTCAATCAGACTTTCCTCTATTTCCTGGCCCTCGGCGCCTCTAGTCTTTTTCTCGATCGGGCATTCCTCGCTCCCCGTCTTTGGGCTTTCGCGAAACTCCCTCTTCTTCTGCCCTGACCGGAGTTTGCGAGGTTCTGTGAAGACACCCCCTTCCGCGAGTTGATCCAAGGTGCCTTCCGACCCCCCTTTCTGGTGCGTGAGCCCCGCTTTTCCGATCCCCGCTCGACATGGACCCGTATCTAGAGACCTCGGTCAGGTTTCCGCACAAACCAGTTTTTTACAATAGGAGCCAAACCCTTGGCCATTTTTGTTCAGCTTTCCCCAGTTTTCAAAGTGGTTCCCTGGCTATCTTTGCGGCCCTGTTCCCCCCCCTCGAAGACTTCGAGCTCTCTTTCCTTACTCTTTTTTGTTGTTTGGATTCGTCGTATGTCCGCGGGGGAACCCTTCCAAAGATTTTTTATTGAGCCATCGAAATCTCAAGGCTTGTAGTTTCCTGACTCCTCCCGATTGCCTTGGCCGTCATTCAAGCTTTCCTTCTTTTCTCCCGGGAGCTTTTTCCGGCCAGATTCTCAAAGTCTTTATCTCTTCTCGGCCCCCTTCCGCGCCGTGGATCCCCTCGTCCGATGCCTGCTCCCACCATCGCGCGGCACATTTTTTTCGCAATGTCCCTCGACCTTCTTACCCCAAGAAGTCTCCCTCTTCCCTGCGAAAAGGCTTCTTCCCCGGATCCCGCTGCCGAGGATCTTCGCCGAGGGCCAGGACTTTCACGTGGAGTGATGTTAAGTGATGACTTCTTTCCGTCCATTTTTCGACTCCGCTTAGGACCCTCCGGGCCCTCAGAATTGGCTATTCGAGTCGCCAGCGTGAGTCCGTCACTTCTTGGTCGGGCCACCCAAACCCCTGTACGACTCCGCTAACAGCGGGTCCTACAGTCCCCCCCCTCCTCTAGTCCCTCCCATGTTGAAGCAGGACCGTCGTTTTTTTTTTTGTTCGTGTTGCTCTCGCGTCCACCACCCAACGTTTCCGTCGAGCGATCTTCGTGATCGCCGCGTCGCTTTCAAGTTATTTCGGCAAGTACCCCTTCCCTTGGGACTCCGTTCTCACCCCCGAATCCGAGTTACCCTTTTCCCCACTCTTCGTTCCCCTCGTCGGCTCGCCAAATTCTTTTGGAATCTCCTCTCATGACTCAGAAGATCCCCCCCCCCTCCGCAAGCCGCCTGCCCCCTCGAATTCGAAACTTCACCGGCCGGATGCAAGCTTCGACGTACGTATCTTCAAGACGTGAGATGAACTTTTTCCCCCAAGGCCCCCCCCAAATGATTTAACATGGATAAGATTGATCCCCCGTGCCTTTCGACGCAGGCGGCCCCGTTGACGTTCCGTCGTTTTTCAGGCTCTCCTTTCCGGTCCAGCTTGGGCAAAACGCCCAGGTTAACCTCCACCCTTCACCGGCCCTTCTCGGCCCCCAACAATAATTATGTTTACCCTCCCCCCGATACCAGGGCGGTTTCCCGGGATGAACTTCTTTTTGGACGTTGGCCAACCAGACCCCTTCAATTTTTCTTTGATTTGATCCTCCTTTTTTTCTTCCTTTTCTTCTTCTAAAAGTACTCTTTTTGATTCTCCCTGATTAGAAGACGTCCGATCGTGCTTTCCAGCGCGCGACTCTTTCTATACTTGAAGTCTTTTCCGCCGTACATCCCCATTTGGCATCGCGTTCGCGATTTTTTTGCGTTTCCCTCTATGATCTCCGCCCCGTCGCTTGCTCCCCTTTTTTTTTTTTGAAACCCTTTTTTCGACCCAACTGGTTCACCGGGAATTCGTGAGCCTTCTACCTGTCCGTTTCCCCCCCCGCTCTCAAGGGAACTCTTCTGACGGTTTACCCTTTCCCAAGAGAATATCATGGATCGTCCCTCGTTTATCCGGAGGAGAGCTAGCGTTCAGGGACTCGAGAACCCCTCTCCGCGTCGCCAATTAGACTCGGCCTGATCCGTTCTCCTTTAGGGCACGCTTCATTCCGAATCCCGCACCGGGGTTTTTTCTGGTTTGTGTTTTTTTTTTTATTTTTTTTTTTTTTTTCTTTTTTTTTATTGTTTGTTTTTTTAGCGCCCTTTGTTAGTTTTCTAGGTATGTGCTCCTGAATCGTAACACGATTTTCTTCGGACAGGCGATACGTTGTCGACCGTGCCTCCAGGGAGGGCAAAACCCGTCCAGCCTCCCCCCGTTTCCTTTTCGTCTTCCTTACCCGTTAGGCCTTTTTCTCTTAGCACGACCGCCGGACTGATCGTTTTGCGGAGTGCCGGAAGCAGATTTTTTTTTCCCTAGCCTGACTATTTTCTGGCGCGTCCTTCCGATTTTTTTCTCAAATCGCAGTTTCCCCCAGCGGGGTTGGTTGTTTCTTTAGCCGGTCCCAGATTGATTTGGTGACTTCCTCCCTCTTCAGCGCCGCAAATCCCCCCTTTACGTTTTTTTTTTTGTGTCTCTCTCTTTTTGACGAGTGCTGCGCGGAAAGTCCTTCTCTCCTTACAACAATCATCGGGCCCTTTCTCCCCTTCCCTCCACCGCGTTTTCCCAAAAACCCGACTTTATGCTAACTTTAGCGGTTTCTATGGTGAAGACAACGGGCGTCGGCACCCCCCCCCACAGCGCAAACCCGACGTCGGGCACTCGCCGATCGGTGAATCTCCTCTTTCGAAGGCCTTCCCTCAAGGACGCCCCGGCCGTCTTATATGCACGCGGTTTTTTCATGCCCCAGTCACATTCCAGCTTTTTTCCTCAGATGAGCGTTTTTATTTCCCTTTCTCGTTTTGCCCTCCGTCCCCCCCCTTTCCTCTTTGAGGGTCTCTTGTGGTTCCCTGACGCTTGCCTATCCCCTCTGCGCCTCTGCCCTTCCTGGACCTTTCCGACGTTTTTCCCTTTCCCGGTACTCTCCAAATCCGCGGGCCGCATTTCCGCTTCGCCCCGTCGCCACGTCTCAGAATTGCTTGAAATAGGATAGCTTTCCCTCCCGATGCAGGTGAAACCCCCCCTATGTTCGAAATCCCTTTTTTCACTGCTGCACCTCCGGGCTCTCAACGCCCAACGGTTCGTGCTAAACCACGGACTCTCCCACAGGTCGGCGGATACGCCGAACCGTTTTACATCCCCTATTCATGGCCAGAAAAGCCACCGGTCTCTAGAAGTCCCTCCACAGCTCGGCAGGAACTACACGTCCCTCTTCCCCTGGCAAGGCTCCTCACCTTAAGGGTAAAAGCACCCTCAAGGACGGAAGAGTATGTTGGGACCCGGAAAAAGACATCAGTCCCCCTGCACCCCCTGTTTCACCCCCCCATGTTTTTTTTTCCCTGCCGAACTTTCCTTGGATTAGTGAAGTGGGGATAGTTTGTTTCTTTCCTTTTTTTTTTTCTTTTTTTTTTTTTTTTTTTTTTTCCTTTTGAACAGTTTACCTAATAAGGGTTGCCGGCCGGACAGACCATTACCCTTTCATGCCTTTTTTTTTTAACGCTCATTTCGTCTCCATGTTTTCACAGTTGGCCCCCACCCTTTGACAAACGTTTCATAGTTGTTCCCCTCTCCACTTTTACCTTGCGTTTTTCTCGCCTGAACTAAGTGTCCGCCCCCTTTTCTTGGCATAGCGGGTGAAAGCCATTAATTCGATCTTTTCGCGTTCGAGTCTTCGACCCTCGTCGTTATAAAACCCCCTTTGGAGCCCCCGACGCCCGACCGAAGGAGTGTTTAACTTTGATGCTTTCGGGTCGAGTCCCGTCATGGTATTTACTTTGCCTACTTCCGGCGGCGATCACTTCCCCTCTACTATAGACTCCTTTTGTTTGTGTTTGCGCGAAGAATCCAGCCGAAACCCTTTTTTTTACCTCTGGGCTCCCCCCCCCCACAGCCAAAACAGGTCCCCTCCCGGGCGGTGGGGGAGGGCGATGACCCAATTTCTTTAGCGCCCAGTATAAACTGTTCGCCCCCTCGGCCCCGACCCCCCCGTGGACGGAGTCTTCGACCTTCCCCCCCCCCCACTTCTCGGCCAGTTGTCGTCCTTTCTACAACCTTCCCACTCTTCTCCCACTCCCGCAGCACTCCGTCCAGAATTCGATTCCTTTTCGGTTCCCCTCCTCGTTCGGCTCTTCCTGCAAGTGTTTCCGGGGGGCCTTCCCCCCAGCGGCAAACCTTTAGCGATTGCTTCGGCATGAACCCTCGGTGCCGAGGCTCTTTTCCTTGAAACGGCATCGGCGAGTTTCCACTTTGCGGCATCTATGGCCGCCCATTTTTTTGGCTTCCCTTTCCCACATTGCGACCGTCCTATAGACCTCCCCGCGGTAAGGGGGTTCACCTTTTTTTTTTATCGGTTCCGGCCCGCCAAGACGGGCCTCGATTGCGGCAGCCCCCAAAAAGCGGGGGCTGGAGTAAATAGTGTTTCATCTTGGAGGCCTTTATACCGTCCGTCTTTTACTTGTTTGTGATCGAGTCGCAGGGCAAGAAATCTGCCGCGAGTGGAACCAGGTCACCCGCTTTCGCTCCAATCTCCAATTCTTTTTTCAGGCGCACGATTGTTTTCCCAAAACGGCCTTGTGTGCGGACCCCCTGACCGCGTGTCGCCTCCCTTTTCGGGGACGTGTTTTCGTGAGAGCCCCCTTTTTCGACCGTCGTCACGCCCCCTTCTTTTTTTTGGAGTCCCAAAGGCCTATTTCAAATCGCTTCCCCTTTATTCAACATCGCTTCAACCGCCGTCCGGCCGACAGCCCCTTGCTCAGGTTCCGCGACGTCGCCATGCACTTTCTCCTTTGAAACTTTTCTTTTTTTCGTATTCCAGAGCGCCTCTGAAATCGAATTCGGTTCTGCTGCGCGTGGTGCTGTGAGTTCGAACCCCTAAGGCCTTTCCTACGAAGCCATCCTTGGACGAAGTCCGTGCACGAGTCTACGCTATTCCCCTCACTTCGGGCCCGGTCACGAGGGCGCGTCAAATAAAGTTTTTTTCATCGCCCGTCCCCCCCACATCCATAGATTGAGCCCAATTGCCAACTGAAAATCGCCTTTTTTGGTGCGCTTGGATTATTTTAGTAGCGCCCCCCCGACTTCGTCCCCTCAGAGGCGATATTCTAGTGATAGTGCTCCTCCTCATTTTCTATCCTCGTTGAACCCCATGGCGGCTGGGACGCCTGGTCCGTTGGAAGGATCCTCCAGCTCCCCTTTCGTTCTTTGCTCCAAATTTTTTTTTCCAGACGATTCGGCGACGGAACCGCAGGTCCCGATCAACGAAGCATTCTCCCCCATCGAACCTCGACATTTTTTCCCCGGCCGATGCTCCCCCCGTTTACGTTCACTTTTTTTCCCCCCCCCAACGGGACCCTCCTCCGCAAGTCTCACCTGTCTGAATGTACTCCTATGTTCCAAGTTTTTCTTTGAAACCTGCGGGTCGGGAAGTTTAGACGACGGGCTGGCGTTCTTTTCCAGGGACGGAAGTCAGTAGTTAGGTCCTTTAGGCGGCCTGGCTCTGGGGTAACTCCACACCCCTGAACCTCTCCCCTGAAGGGGATCCCGGCAAAAAACCTCCCTTGTTTAACGCACACTGGTGCTTTTGAAACAGTTGGCCCCCCTTTCTGTTCTTTCCTTCGAATTTGTCCCTTCGTTCGCGCCTTTCCTTAGTGCGCGCATTGAATTCTACGATTCTTTGATCGTTGGCGAGAGTCCTCGTTCGATCACGGCCCGTTCCCTCGGGCAAGAGGTGTTTAACGGTTCGGCCGTCTTCCGCATTTCTGCCTCGTACCCAGGTTTTTTTTGTCGTAACCGATGATCCCCTTGCGTCGCATCGGCGAGAGACTCAGTTGAAACCTATCCTTTTACCGGTCCGAAATATTAGGGCAACGAGCTTCCCCCGGGCCTTAGGGCCAGATCTCTTCGTACTGCAACGTGAGGAAATACGACGTGTTTTCGCCGTACCCATATCCGGGCACCCTAGGCCCCGGCCCATCGGAGCCAGATAGTTCCGCACACTACCCCAGACTCCCACAAACTGACACATACAGGCCTCGCCTGTGATACACACTGTTTCCCCCCCGCATGTCAGCACTCATTCTGTGTGTCACTTATGCTAGCCGGCATACACGCCCCGCACCTTTCACAACCCTCTTCTCATCTCCCTTTCTTCTTTATATGTTTTTCTTTTTTAGCCCAGGTTTGCGCCTCTCCCGCTTCCCCTTTTTTTTGATTGCTCCTGCCCCGAGCCCTTTCTTACACGCTCTACCGCCGGCGAAAGAGGGGAGGAGATAAGAGTGTGCCACGACGTTCCGTGACGCAAGTGACACGACGCAGTTTTTCCATCTCTCCCTCCCACACAGGTACACCCCGTCCTGATAAAGGACCGTGGTCAGCATCTTCTCAGAATAAAGGAAACCACAGAAAATCCTTCGACGACAGCTGACAACGTTGACGACCCAACAAGTAAAGATGAGAAGAGAGGAGAAGGAGGCGTTGAACTAGGGAACAGACCACATAGCAGGGAGCTAGGACAGGATTTAGTCAGATGACGAGGAGAGAACCGAAACGAAAAAGCAACTCTCGACTGGTTTTTTTGTGAATGATCTCGCGATTTTTCCTTACAAAAATAGCCGAACTCACCGGTCGAATTATAGGTTCTCTTCGCATCCCTCTTTTTTTCTCATTCCGATCACTGTGTCTTCTGAAGGGTCCCGTATGATTGTGGGATGACCGGCAGATGTTTCGCGGCCGGCCACCCCCAAATCTTTCCACCCCTCGAGATTTGCCGCTCCGAATCCCCCCCTCCATTCGGGACCCCTCCTCCCACCCGCGTGTTCTTTCGCGAGATTGTAGAAAATCGGTACGGCTGCGTTTACTGTGCTTGACCGGTATAGTTCTTTTTAAACAACATGCCCCTCCCCCCAAACCGAGGCAGGGATTCGTGCGATCATCCCGAACGGGCCTGACTCGTCGGCTTCACTCCTCTAGTCTTCCCCCCGATGTTTTTTCCCTTCCTTCTTCACTGCGAAAAAGGACGCCGCCGTATCCAAAGTTCCTTGGTTTTCGCACTTAGATTTCAACCCTGTCGCTTGCAGTAAACCCCCCCCCTTCTGCTTCTTTCAAGTTGTGCGTAGATATTTTCTCCCCTTCCCTTGTTCCCCCTGCGCTATTGTCTTCCTCGATGGTAGATTCATTTTTTTCCCCGCCGTTCTTGCAAGGGCTTCGCATCTCCTGTCCGCTGACCCGCTAGCGTTCCTTTTTCTTTTTCCTCGTTTCCTCCGATCGATCCAGTCACAAAGACTGCCCTTTTTTTTCGCGATCTGAGGTTGAAATCGGCCTCTATTTCCCGTGACTTTAATCGGTTCCCTGGAGTAATCTCCCTTCCCGGTCTTTCCCTCCGAGATCTAATAAGGTTTACCTTTCCACGCAAACTGTCTCCCCCTCTACCGTCCGGGTTGATCTCCCCCGTAACAGTTCCCCACCCTTGCACAGGGTAACTTGGCCGTGATGCCTCCGGCCTCCGCATTTCCTTGATTCGTGAAGGCCCCGAATCTTCCTGCTCTGCGAACTCTTGAAGAAAAGGCGCGAACTCTGTCAAAAGCAGTCACTAAGAGTCCAACGGCCCTTCACTCACCGGTTTAGAGGGCCCCCCCTGGAATGTGTTTGCCCGCCCTTCAGGGCTTCTATTTATAGTTTTGGATTTTTTTGCCCCGCCTGACGTCCCCCTCACGAATTCCTTTTCCCCTTTTTCACCCTTTGCAGCTCGCCAAGCCTTAGTCGCCTTTTTTCGCCGAGCATATACATGCATTGACTTGGTGACGACCTTCTCCGGGATTCTTTCCCCTTCTCGCCGACCGGTTGCATGAACGTCTTTCGTTGCTCTGCCCCCGTCGCTTTTTAAGTTGCTTTTTCGATTCTTTTTCCCCCTGCGTTCCTCTCCGGACCTCGTCGTTTCCCGACCAAAGATTTTTCGTGGCCACGCCCTGGTTCGTTCAACACCCGGTTACAGTCGTCCAGGACGATTCGTTCACTTGGCTCGCCTCCACCCCCTCGGATACCATTGATACTACGGGAGAATCGTTGTTTTGCGCGCGAACTACTAAAACAGCTCCATTCTGCTTTCACCAGCACACAACCACTTCTCCTAAAAATGTCTTCTAGAGGCCGGTGTCCTGGCGATGACACGCCGTGATTTTCGCCGCATTAATTTCTCCATCCTCCTAAGGGACTTTAGACCCCCCATTTAATATCAAAGGACTTCGGCCTTTTTGCTTTCCCGTCGGTCATAGATTAGAACTTGCTGACTTAATCACCCCCCTCTCCGAACATCTTACTCTGCGTTCTGTAAATACTATATATAAGCGGCACCCTCGTTTCATAGGATACTGTGTATACTTGATGAAGAAACAAGTCCCGGCCCCATCTACTGGGCCTGACACGGAGGTTTGCCGCTATTTTCCGTCATCTGAGGGCTAAACGGCCGTCTTTCGCGATTGCGTCCCCTTTACCTTAAGTTATCCTAGCTATTCCGATGATCCCATACCTTACGAGACCTCCGCGTACATGGGTAAGTCCACCTTAGTGTTTTACCCCCACACTGCCTCCTGAGCTCTTCCGACAATTGAGCTGGGAAGCCCTCCCCACAATCGGGTACAAAGTGGTTCCACTTTTGATCTTCCTCCCCCTGTCGTGAGAAGAACCT
>Ga0179591_1361874_pt1 | contig 10304 bp, 12 predicted proteins | sample CZOMad2_1_08_16f_FD_182891 | JGI IMG/M metagenome (GOLD analysis project Ga0179591, IMG submission 182891) | Vadose zone soil fungal communities from Angelo Coast Range Reserve, California, USA - CZOMad2_1_08_16fungal (PacBio error correction) | ecosystem: Environmental > Terrestrial > Soil >... | reverse complement strand
GGCCCTAAATTCCCCCCGTTTCTTCCCCTTCCTTCATCTCACTAGACCTCTATCCAACCCCGGTGGAGACCATCTCATGTTAAACTTTTGCTCCCGGTGATCACCGATACATATTTTTTTTTTGCCATGTGGGTATTTCTTATGCTTTCCCCCCCCTTCCACTACCGGTGCATTCAGTATTTTTTTTCCTTCCTCCCTTCTTCCCCACCCCCCAAGTTCTCTCCCCCGTGGTCGCCGGTTTTTTGGCCTTCCATTCGGGTGATTTGTACGAGTTTTGATCTTCTTCCCCACACCTTTCTTCTTCTTTTTTTCCCTGGCACACCCTAGAGGTTTGGTCCCCATTTTCCTGCCCCCTCTAGGACGGATCCATGACATTAGGTTGTTCCCTGCCTTGTGCTCCGGTTTGTCCCCTTGTTTTTTTTTTGCGACCCCTCGTTTTTTTCTTTTTGAACCCCCCACACGGGAGCCGGGCCTTTTCACGGCAGCCCCCCATTGTCCCCGTAATTGGCTTTTCTTTTGTTCTCGTTTTTCCTTTTTTCCACCCACTCCGTTCTTAGGGACCTCCTCACATTTTTTTTCAACCAAGGGATTATCCTTTTGTGCCCGTTCTGGAGTTCGTGGGTTGTTTTTCTCCTCGGGTTATTCTGCAGCTACATGTCTTCTCTTTTCGAGGGGTGAAATCCTCTTTTTAGCTACACTTTCGGTGCGTCAGTGTGTTTTATACTTGAGAACCTTTTTTTTGGTTGGTGCCCCCTTCGTTGCACCTCAATCTCTTCTCATGTGCTCCGTTTAGGCGCAGAGTTTACATCGGCGCTTTTGTCCTCCCCTCATCCTTTTTAGGTTTGACATATGCCTCCTGCAGAGAGGCGGTCAGTTGTCGTTGTGATGTTTCTGTGTTTTCTTTTCTGGTCTTACGTTTCTGAGTAGGTTATTTTTGCCTGCGTTTTTTTGTTTCTTTTTTTGAATTGCCTATCTGGTCCCTCCATGTCGCCATCTTGTAGAGATACTACCTTTTCGCCCCCCCCCCACATTTGCCGCCCCTGGGGTAGTATTTAGGCTATCGCGGCGCATTTTTCTTGACCTTGCTTTTGCTTTTTTCGGTTTCTGTGTTTGTTTTTTTCCCTAGCTCTTCGTTTCTGAGCCTGGAGACCCCCGTGTGCACGGGGGCCGCGTCGCATCGGTACTGGGGAAAAGGCTCATTCTCTCCTTTTTCCCTTGTTTTTTGAGAGTTGGAAATTCCCGTTTGCAATCAGATTGCGGTTTTTTTCCGACTTTTTGCCTCTTGGGTCCCCCGGGTTCGTCCCCCGTTTCCTATTTAACTCCCGGTTTCACCGTCCCCTCTCCCCTTTTCGTCCTCATGTTTCCGCGGTACGACGGCCCGCCAACACGTCTCACAATTTTTTCTTTGGCTTTTTCCCCCCCCCCCGGCTGTTAGTCTATTTTTCAAGAGGGCGGAACCTGAACCAGTGGCGTTTTGAATGGGCGGTTTTCCTCTTTTCCGTTCCCTCTTCTGGTTTCGTAAAAGTCGACCACTTTCCGTCGAATCCCCTCGATCCGAACATCACTCAATCTTTTTCCCTCCGCTCTGCGGCTTTCTGTTGTTTTTTCCCCCCTTTTCGATTTTTGGTCCCGCCGTCCGCTGTCCTCTGCGGTGCGTTTCAAACCGGGATTCGAGGATTGTGCCTTTTGGTTTTTCCTTATGTCCCCCCCCACCCCCAAGTTTTTAGCTCGCGTCGGTCCCTGGTGAAAAATTTCTGCTTGTTTCTTTCCCGCTTTCAAGAGACTTTCGTACTGCCCTCATGTCCTACCTTTAAGGGCCAACCCGGTTGTTTTTTTCCCCCCGTTTGGTTTGCGCCCGGATCTTTTTTCCCCCCTTCTTTTTAAGTTTAGTGTCCTTTTGCTTCTACCGACCATTATTTGGGTATTCTGACCAAGGTGTTTTGCCTACGTTTTTTTTCCCACTTGTTTTGCCGTCCAGATTCCATTGGGGCCATCCCCCCCCCCCCCTGCCTTTTTCGTGCTCAGCCGGAGAAAAAGGATTTTTTTCTACATGGGTTTTTTTTGACGTCCAACCCTTCTTTAAAGCCCTTCTTTTTCTACGTCCAGTTTTGAGGCTCCTATGTTTTTCCTTCCGCTTCTGCGGACAAGACATTTTTGGCCTGGAAAATTTGCCCCCCCTTTTTTTTTAGCCCCCTCCCCTTGACCCCTTCCCGTGTTAAGGCTGAAAAGGTTTGTTCAAAACATTTTGGTTCTTTCGTGAACCCAATGATGACGGGCTTTGGGCTGATCCTCACCCCAGGGAAATGCTCTTGCCCGCACCCCCCCTTTCGCTGATTGAGGTTGATCACCCTGGGGACGGTCCCCCGGTGAGGGAAAGTCCGGGGCCATGTCTTTGCTTGTATTTGTTCTTGATGTAAGTCCGTCGTTTCCGGCGGGTTTCAACGGCCGGGAGTTGGAAGGGACTCCGTCAAGGACCCTTCACACTCATTTTTCCCTCCTCTTTTTTACCCCTACCTGTTTTTGTTTTTTTTCGTGTTGTTGTTTTTCGATGATGCTGTATGGATTTTCATTGGTTCCTGTTTTAACCCTTCCCCCTTTCTTACCCCTGCCTTACTCATACGTGGAAAACGCACAAGTTTTTTTTTGCCCCCCACCCTCTTCTCAAGATTTGTCTTTTTTGATCTATTTGATTGGGTCTTCCCGTTTTGTCCTTTTTCTCTCTTTCCCTTTTTCTTCCAATTTGGATTGCACGCAACTACCGGTGCCGAAGCAATTGGGAGTGTACCCCCCGTTCTGCTTATTCTCACCCCCACTCCCCAGGTTTTATTATTGAGTGTCGCCGTTTCGGCCTGCCACATCCCCTTTCTGAGGACATTACTTTTCGAGTTTGCTGTTTGCTTCCTTCGCGGTTAAACCATTTTTTCGTTTTCTTTTCTGCTTTCATCCCTTTTTTATCATTGGCCTTCCCTGTTTGCTTCCGTCCTTGGCTGAGAATCGCCGGTGGTTCTTTTCACACCATTTCTTCCAACTCTTCTTCGCCCCTTTCCTTAGGCCCCCCCATTTTTTTCATTGTTCTTAGACGTTCTGGTGTCCCTTTTGATACAATTCCCCTTTCCTCTTCCCAAACTCCCGTGGCCCTAAGAGATAAAAGTTGTTCCGATCGGTTCTGTTGAACAGTTGTGGGTTCTGGGTCCTTGGATGCTTTTCTTGGGTTTTGTGCTTATAGTTTCCCTTTTCCATCTTGGCATTCGTTTTTTTCTTCTCCTTCTTTCGGGTTTACCATGCCGAATCCTTTTGGATGCTGGTACCTATTTTTCTCGGAGTCTAAACACTTGTTTTGTCCTGTGTTTTCTCCAGTCACCTCGTTTCCTTTTTCCCTCCCGGTTGTACGGTGAATCTCCCTGTTCGTGTCCTCATCATCTTGGGACCAGTGCGAGAAGATGTGGGCGTTATCGGCGGGCAGTTTTGTTATTTTTTCTCTCGTCTGCACTCTCGGCACTTTTTTTTGGTTTACAACCCCGAGTGAACACCGATAGGTACCCTACTTCTATCATTTCCCGTGCCTTTTTCCGCCTTCTTCTCACCCGCCCTTTGTCTTTTAATTTGGCGACGGTTCTTTCCCTATTTCTGCATCCCGGCGGAGATTTGACGGACGGCCTTTCCTCTTTGGCCGGTTTCTGTTCTTTTGTGTCCAGTCCGTGGGTGACTCTGCCTGGATACCCGTGTAACCGGTATCCTCCTCTGTGTTCTCGGTTGCAAGGGGTTTTTTCTTTTTTCCCTCTCCTGGTTTGTTCTCTTTGAGTTTTTTTTAATCCCCTGTTTTCAATACCTCTTGGCTTCCCTTTTCTTGTGCGTTACGGTCTCCATTCAAGCCCTTCTTTTCCAGCCCGCTCCCCGTTCAGTTTTTTTTTTCTTCCTCCGGAAACTTTCCCATCCCCAATAGGTTCCATCCCCCCCCGTTTTCCCCTTTTTCGGACAAAGCCGTTCAGCAGCCTTTTTTGACGAGTTTTTCTTCACATTGTTTATCCCCTATGGTCTCGCTCGCTTCCGACATCTTCTCGTCGATTCACGATCAAACTATAATCCCCCAGCTGCTTCTCCCTCGGCCTTCTTCCTCCTTTTTCTCTTTCACCTGTGGGTGATTCCGCCGCCTCGTCTCCTTTCATCTCCTTTTAAAAACCTGATTTCCTGAGCTCTGTGGTTTCGAGCTTTTGGTTTTTTCTTCTAGGTGCGGCACAAAGTTTTCTGATTCGTTCGTTTCCCCGCTCCGTTCCCATGAGTACCGTCCCTCTTTCCCCTTTTCGCCGTTTCAACTCACTCTCGTTACTTGGGCCGGGAATCCCTTTCACGCCACCCCGATGGAAACACCCCAGGTTGCCTTCCCTGTCCTCCTTCGTTGACCCCCGTTTTGCTGTTCTTCTTTGGCTTGTTTGGTCACCAACGTTCCGTTATTCCCCCTGACCACCACCCGGAACTGCTAATAACACTTTCCCCCTTGCCAATTTTTGGGGTGTCGGCCTTCCCAAGCCCTGCCTATCTTTTCCCGTTTTTTTCCAAGCCCCCTTTTTCGATTTCGCTCCCAAGCCGGTTTTTAAAGAACCCGGAGAAATGTAGTTCAATTTTTCCTAGAACCTTCGTTTTCCTTTTTTCCACCTCAAACCGGTTTCCCCCCTGATTGGAGTGGCAGGCCGTTTTCCCAACTTTTCGGAAAGCCGTTGCCTGCTTTCGTCCCCCTTTGTTTTCTTTTGTTCCTTTGACCTTTCCGGGGCCTTTTGGTCATGTGATCGGTTTTGGTGTTCTATTCGCTGTTCTTCCTACACCCTTGCTTGCCCCCCCCCGGGGGGTGGCGGTTCGCCCTTTTTACCCATTGAACCTTGCCTCCATACCCCTCCGCCCCATTGCTGGATAGGTACTTTGACTCCCGTTTTTTTACGCCTGGTACGGCTTTTTTTTTTTGGCTGTTGACTTTTTTTTTTGGGTGCGTTCCCTTCTCTTTGAAGGTTAAAGGACTTTTTTTCGGGCAGTGTCCCCCCAGTTTTAGTCCCCCTCCTTGGCAATACATTATCTCTCTTTTTCATCCTACCCGGCGAGTTTTTCCTTGTTCTTGTCTGATTAGTTCTCTTTCTCCTTCCCGCCCGTTCAGCCCTGATTCTCCGCACCCCCAGGTGCGCCCATCCTTTCACCTCAGGGATGGGGATCCTCTTTTTGTCAATCTCTTTTTTTGTTCCGTGGAGTTGCGTTTCCTGGTTTACCATCTGTCTCCCACTAAGGTTTATCCGTCTGGCTTTTTTTGCTTATCCCTTTCTCTACACCACCATAATCCTTCCAATTCCCGTCGTTTAGACGGTGGCTTCGCACATCTACCCCTTCTTCATTGTGTACCTTTCGCTTTTTTTGTTTTTCTGCACATTCTCAGAGGTTAATTTTCGTCCCATCCTCCGATCTGCCATGACTTTTCGTACTTACAGTTGGTCCATGCTCCCGTTGCTTCCGGGGCGCGTAAGCTAATATATAAGGGGCTTTTTTGGCTTTGCCCACTGTCCAAAAGGCGTGCAGCATGCCTTTTCCCCCTTCTGCCCCCTTCTGATTTTGTAGCCGCCGGTGCTTGCTCCTAACCAGTTCCCCCTGTTGCCACTATTTACCTTTCTTTCACCGACGTCTTGTCAGTTTTTTTGTGGGTTTCCTGTTTGCCGGCGAAAGGGATTCGGGGTGTTTGTCTTTTCAGTTCTTCCTTTCTTTGTGTCTAGGAAAGGCTCTCTTTCGCCGTGGAAATTCTTTGACCCGACCTGGACGGTCTTGTCCTAGCCGAATCGTTGTGTGCTTTTTCAGTCGTCTTCCTTTCAAGCTCCCTTCTTCCTGGTTTGAACGCCGTCTCCTATAGGGGCCTCAGATCGACAGTTTTCGTCAAGCGCCTTTCCTGCCTCCGATGCGGCTGCAGAACGGTTTGATGTTCTGATTCTTCTCTCGGAGCGCGTGCCCTTTTTCGGTCTTTTCCGTCCCGATTGGGCTTTCGTTCTGCGTTTTCTCAGGAACCAATCTTCTGTTATGCCTCCGTTCCTGCTCTCGCGGCTTGTTCCCCAAATAAGGCAGTCTGTTTTCTCCTTTCTTCTCCTTTTTTTTTTGTGCTTTGACTTCCCCTGCCCGGATTGGTTTTTTGTGGTTGGTCTTTAAATATCTGTGCGTTTTATCCTCCTGTGAGCGTGACCGTGGAACGGCGGCTAGCAGTCTTTATCCAACTTTTCTTTTCCTTTCTTTTTCCTCCTCTCGTTTTGGTTTGCTCTTTTGAGCGCACAAGCCCTTGTTCACCCCCCTCCGCGGACGGCGACTTTTGACCCGTCACTGGGGTCTTCCCGTTCATGCTTTTTTTCCTGCCTTTCTATACCATCTGGGCTTTCCCTGCTCCCTTTTTTTTGATATGCGAAATATTCCCCAAGCACCCCGCGTAATTCGGACAACGCCTTTCCTTTCCCGCTCTACCTGGAGTTTTTAACCAGTGGGTTTCTGAATGCTTCTTTTTCCTCGCCGCCGTTTCTTCCTGGGAAACAAGGATCACAAAGTTCGTCTGCTCCCTTGACTCAAGGTCCCCTCCCCTAGTCGCGCCGTAGTTTGACTCCTTCTTTCCTGTCGATGTGGATTGCCGCCTCCGTTCTCGGTGGCCAGTCAACCATGGGAGCTATCGTTTGAGGACTTTCTTTTTTTTGCTGCTTTTGTCCTGTCTTACACCAGTTTTTTTTTTCGATCCCTCCGTCGGTTCCCTCTTCCGTTCAAGATGTCGGAGTTAGATTTTCTCGGCGCGACATCTGCGTTTTTTTTTTCCAATGCCCCCCCCCCTCGTCGAGGTCTCAAAACCTAATCACCCCATTCTTTTACCCCCCCTGTTGCCCTGACCGTCTTCGGTTTAAATCGCCCATGGTTGCTGTCCTTGTTTTTTTGGTTTTGCACTGATTTTCTGGAACAGGCACACCCCCACCTCCCGCAATGTTTTTTTGTGCGGCGTGGAAGGGCTTCTGTTTGGGGAAAATCATCGCCGTTTTCTTTTTCTGCCCCCTTCCCCCCTTTTCCCCCTTGATGCGGCATGTTTCCCTGTGAATGCCTTCTTCTCTCTTTTTCTTTTCCACTCAATTGTGACCCACCGCGAGTGTTCTGGGGCCGTTTCACACCGCGGAGTTTTCACGCCTTTGCTCCTTTTCAACAGTTCTCTTGTTTTTTCCGACCCCCCCCATTTGACATTTTCTGGGTTTGTGTTTTTCTTTACCTTTTTTTTTTTTTTTCTTGACCCGTGAAATACCCCAGATGAAGCAACTTGGGATTTTCGGCCTATCCCCCCAGGGTTTCCCCTCCTCATTCTCATTTTCCCGATAACTTTGGTCCCCTTTTACCTTTTGTCCTGATTTTTTAAGCTTTGGCGCACTGGGTTTTGGGGCTTTGTCTGTTCCTTATTTCCTAGTTGGTACCTTGGTGGGCTTGCTGTCCCCCTGGGTTGTTTCACAAGACCACAAAAAAAAAAACTGGAATCTCTTCTCTTTCCTTTCCTCTCCCTTTTGGAGCTTGCTGTCTTTATGTTCTGTCTTTGTACATGCGTGCCCCTTCCCTCCCCCCTGTTCCCCGTTAGGCTTCAGCTCTTGCTTCCCCTTGACCCTCCCCACCCCAAACCGGTTGTCCCTCCCGTTTCCGGTTTGGTGAATCATTTTGGGTCCCTTTTCTTGCCTTTTCTCTTTTCTTTTTTTGTGCTTTGTCTCCCTACCCCGGTTCTTTCCGCACGTGGTTTTTTTCCCTTTTTCACCCACCCCCGTCCAATACCAGTTTTTTTTTCTTTTTTCTCAGGGGCGGGCTCTGTCCCCCCCTTGATTTTCCTGCGGTTTTTTTGTTGTCCCGCGTTTTGCCTGCACCACTATCTTTTTTCAACTTTTTTTTTGCCCCTCTTCCCCAAAGGTGCCCTTTCCCTCCTTAGTATTTCTTTTTGACTCCCCGTGTGTTTTCCTTTTTACCTAATTCCCGGGGGCTTGTGGAACCCTTTTGGAACATCTTTTTTGCTTTTCCCTTTCACCCCCTTTTCCCTGCTGGTTTGACGTTGTCCGTTGTGTTCACACCCAGTTCACAGTACAGAAATAGCCATTTGGCGCTTCAACCCTCCCTTTTGGTCTGTTTTTTTTTGTCCGTGGTTTTGTCTTTCTGTAGGGGTTTGGTTTTTTCCTCCTGTTCCGTTCCATCACGTAGGGCCCTTTTTCTGCGCGCGTGAATGAACCGTTTGGGGGGCGGCCTGCCTTATCCTTTGTTCATCCGTTCTCAGACCCTTGGGTGCCTTCCTTGCACCCTGTCCCAGTCGCGTCTCCTAACATATAAGGTTTTTGGAAGGCGAGCTCCTGTCCCCGTTTTCAATCTCTCTCCCTGTGTTGACCGGCGACATGTTTTGACCCCGCCGCCGAGGTGCAGGCGCCGATTTTGATCTCGTCGGCTTCTGCTCTTTTTTTTGGTTCGCTTTTACGAACGTGGTCCTTAAGTGATGCTCCTCGGCCTATTCCGCACGCCTTAGCAATAGTAACGTGCGCCCTTTGACTTCCTTTTTGTCGCAAATTCCCTTTTGCGGTGGGACTTCTATGTGTTTATCCCGTGTGGGGCGCATGGAGGGGACGCCGGCCCCGATCCCTTTCCGGTTACTTCGGGTTGGGCTTTCTAACCCTCATCTTTTTCTTTACGAGCCTTTGGTCCTGGTGTCCGTTTGCTCTCCTTCCCCCCTCATCCTTTTCCCCACCTTTTATCTCCTTCTCTTTTCGTGTTTTGTGTTGATCATGACCTTTCTTTTTCAACATCCCCCTCTTTTTTGCCCCTTCTCTGCGGTGCGTTCAGGTTTAGGCTTCGTCCAACCTTTTGCCGTGGCGGTCTTTATTTCCCCGCCCACTCTTGTAAAGGACCTCGGGCTTTTCTTCCCCTCTTTGGCCCCCTGCGTCTTCTGGCCGAATAGTCCAGTTCTCCCTGTGTACTTTTTTTGTTGCCCACCGACTGCCTGTCGATGCCCTTGAAGTCAGTTTTTGTTGGATAGGCTGTGGTCTTCTTTCCTTGTTAGTTGGTTTCCTCTTCCTTACTTTCTCCGCTCCTTCTCATGTCTCACCTGAACTCAACGTCAGGCGAGATATGGTCTGTCATGTTTCTTTCTTCGTTTCCCCCGTTCGCTTTCTTGCTTTGCCCGGTCGCCCCGGCCGATTTGGTCTTCGTCGTCCGTAAGGAGGTAGTGCTCTTTTTCTGCGGAGAGTTAGGTTCCAGGCCGGCACACCCCAAAGTTTCTCGGACGTTGTTTTTTCGGCAGTTTTGCCCTCTGTTGTCCCCGTACCCCGTCGTTTTTTTTTTTTTTTTTTTTTTTCAATAGCCTCGTATTGAAAGAGACGTGCCACCCCTTCCCTCCCTGTGGCATAAACCCCCCCCTTGTTCCGCCTATTCCTTCCTTCGGTTTTTTAGCGTTCCCCTGTCTAGGGCCTGTGGTCTTGGATTTGTGGTATCATTTCCAACGGGTCCTTGCTTGTGGGTACCCCCACACCGCACTGGTTGGTTGACCCGCCGTCCGTGCCAAAAACAATTTTTGGGCTTTACAGGTTTTTTTTTTCTTTGTTTTCCTCCAACGCCCTCTTCACCAGACTGGCGTCAACCTGGTGCAGGTTGAGTTCGGAAATGTCTGACCAATCCCTCGATAATTTCTGGTTCCCCGCCTTTTTGAGCACCTGCGCTACCTTTTTTCCCGTCCCTCACGATGAGGGCATCTTTTGGGGTTTCCCCCCGCCCACAAGTTTTTGTGCAGTGCCCTACCCGGCGGAACCACTTTGGGTTGCTGTTCCGGTTTGTTTGCTCATACGTGAAATCAGTATGAGCCACTGTTCAGTGTGCCGCATTTCCCCCCCCCCCCCCTTTTTCCACTTTGAGTCCACCGCCCCTGGTACGCCCATTGTCGTGATTTATGTCTTCATCCCCCCCCCGTTTCAAACCGACCCCCCCCGTGAGTAAGGATGGTTTAACTGGTTTGTTGGCGGCTATTTTCCCCCGTCGTTACCGCTTGTCCTTTACACAGGTTTGAGAAGGGTCATAAGTTCCAAGAAGCCGAAAAGCCACATCCATTTATGGTTTTTTTTTTAACCTCCTAGATGATTTGTGTGAGTACTCTTGGTCCCCCCCCCCCGGCGTCCCGGCTTTTCATAAGGGCGGTTTATCCTTGCCCCCCTCACCAATTATTCCCCCCGTCTGTACCATCGCGTGGGTTTTGATTTTTTCTGGACCCCTGCACTTGGTGTTCCCTTGGAGTGCGCCCTGGTGCCCCA
>Ga0179591_1296370_pt1 | contig 10304 bp, 16 predicted proteins | sample CZOMad2_1_08_16f_FD_182891 | JGI IMG/M metagenome (GOLD analysis project Ga0179591, IMG submission 182891) | Vadose zone soil fungal communities from Angelo Coast Range Reserve, California, USA - CZOMad2_1_08_16fungal (PacBio error correction) | ecosystem: Environmental > Terrestrial > Soil >... | reverse complement strand
CTCTCTCCAAAGATGTTTCCACCCCAAGAGTTGTCTCCCTCCTGTCCTCAGTCCGCCGGCGGTGCCGGCATCCCCTGAGGTCTCCTTCCCCACTGAAACACTAGTCCAGCTTTAGATAAAAGATCTGTCGTCTTTGCCTTGTTGGCCCTTAGGACCGCTGGCTTTACTTTTCGCGGTGTTCGGGGCGCATGGCGACCTGTCTTTTTGTTGGGCTTCACTGATAATCCTGCTTCCTTCCAGAGACTCAGTGCTTCTGTGTCTAGACACATCGCTAGCTCGATTTGTTTTTTCCAGGTGGCATCATGTTTCTTCCTACCCCACTCCTGTCTGTTCATGCGAGCTGGCCGTTTCTTCCCAGCTATGTGAGAACGAGAGTCCTCTCTCATGGAGGTTTCCTCTGGTTTCCGTTTAGATGGCCGCGGCGCCCATTCATTCCCTTAGCTATTTTGGTGATCGGCTCTTGTGGAAACTGGACCGTTCGGGAGCTCTTGGATCTGTCCCTGGAGGGGGGTCTTCCCACCCTCCTTCGTTGGTCGAATTCCAAGACAACTTTTCTCCTGAATTGGCTGTTGCTATCTCCCCTGTTTAGGGGGGACTTTCCAGATCAGTTCTTTGTTGCGCCAGTTGGAAGAGGATTTTCAGCAAATTGAAATAGATTATCCTAGATATGGCCGACTTTTGGCGCGTGTTTTTTTTTTCTTTCCGTTGTCCATTCATTTCTCCGTGGAACAAGTAGAGGTATCCTCCCTCCAGATTTGATGCAGTTGATGACTCCGCATTTTATAGAATGACCCCAAGAACGTCTCTGGAGTAGCGATATAGTTGGTGTGTTCCCGGGGGTTCTTCGCGCGCCCTATGAAGCCTTTTTTCACCACTTGGCGTTTCACTCACTGACCACTAGTCTCTTTCTCTTTTGGGCCCGGCCGCCTTGCCCCTCCTGCAGGTTTCCACCCAGCCCGCCAGACTTCCCCCTCCTTTACAGACGGCCCGGCTCACCCTCACCGCCTCGCGCGCTCTTATTCTGTTTTTCCTAAGAGAGATAGGCGCCCCCCGGCCGCGGCGTTTCGTTGTCCCCTTTGCTGTGTTTCGAGGCCCCCCCGCCCGTTTTTCGAGTCCCCCCCCCCGCGAGGGCGCCAGGTATCTGGAGCCCCAATCCCACCTCTCCACCACAACCTGCCTTTCCTTTGGGCCGCTTTCCCTCTTTCGGGGGCCCTCGTGAGTCTTTATCAGATTGTCAGGCTTCGATGTTTATGCCTCGAATGGCGTGAATTTCTTCTTGTAGATCCTGCCCCGATCAGAATCAGAGTTTCCGTTGACGTTGTCAGACGTCCCCCCGAGATTTCGAGCTCTTCGTGCAGTCCCCGTCCGAGTCCGCACCCCCCCCACCTTAAGTATTAGAAGATGACAGACGTCGACATGCTCGGGTCCTCCTTTTTGCACGCCACCTTGTTGTTTCTCCTCGGTAGAGAGCCTTCTTTGGAGATGGAAGTCTTCCTCAGTTGGGGCGCCTCTCCCTTCCATCACGCTTTAGCCCGGCGTTTTTTTCTTTCCTGCCCCGATGACACCGGGCGTCTTAACGCCGCGAAGGAACCGAGTCGTTCCTACCAGAGCCCGTTTTTCGAGACGGGACGTTCTTTCCTCTCATATGAAGGTGGAACGCGCTTGCCCGAGATCTGTTCCAAGGCGCTCCTTGTGAGGGCAGCTTTGGGCGATAGGGGCGTTTCCCCCCCTGATCGCGTTCATTATGAGGGCTGTGTCATCAGGAAAGCCCCCCCTTTTTTGGTAGGACTCCCTTCCCTTCGTGTCTCGTGCCCGAAGGTAGGTATTGCGGAATTGCTTTTGGATGATAGTGTCGTTAATGCAAGCGTGGCGTCTCTTGCGTGACGAGATCTAGAGAAGGTCGGCCGGTCCTCATGCCTCGGCGGTCTCCTGGAACCGCCCGACAAGTCCCGCGCCCTCCCCCCCGATCACGGTGGCGTGGCCTCCATGAAATCTCGCCCGAGCTCTGCGACCGGCCCGCTGAGTGGAGTATGTACCTTCGACAGATCGCTTCGCTTCCGGCAAGTCGGCGCATTCCTCTCCCTGCGATCTATATTGTGGCCATTCCCTACCCTGTGAGATTCCCTCTCGGCTGTATTGTCTCGTAAGCTACCTGCTATCTTGCGGGATGGGAACCACCCCAAAGTTAACCTGCCCTTGCATCCTTCCACGGTTTCCTTTCCTCAGCCCGACGCCTCCCCCTTTTCTCCTTACAAGTTCGCAAGAACGTGACGACCTCTTTTCGTCCAGTTCCTGTCCATGTTCTCGGCGTGGCGGGCGGCTCAGCCCCCCCCGAAGTGGCTTCTACTTCAGTCTCTCCCTGGCGAGGACTAATCTCTCCTCCGTGGTTGTTTTGTTCTGATTCTCCCGCTCCAGTTGGTAGTCTCTTTGACTCAACTTCCTTTTCCGAGCCCTTGAGAAGGCTCTTTGGCACTTTACGACCCACGTCTTTCTTTCCCTTCTGGTGCGTCTTGTCGTACTCCCCTTAAGAAAGGGTAGGTCGTCTTTCGGGAAGTCAGTCCCCCTTTTGGAGCGTGCAGGTTCAAGGGTTTTTTTTTTGTTTTTTTTGGGAATGTCCCATCCAGCCCCGATCGTCGTGAAGAGGGACCCTAGAAACAGATGACAGCAGATCTTTTTTCCCTCTCCACGGGGAGCAAGCTTTCAGGCCAACAATCCCTCTTGTAAGGAGGCGTTTCTCCGCGCCCCTCTCTCCCATTCCCCTCCTTCAGTTTTTCCTTCCGGACGCCGACGGAGGATCGGTAGCAAAAAAAATATCTTTGCGAGGATTCATGTCGACAACGTGTCTCGGGTCTGTCCCGACTTCGTTCTCTTCTGGCTGTGTCAGTCGACCTAGTCCTTCTTACTGCCGCCGACCGGCCTCCCTTCGGTTTACCTGATCAGCTTCGCCGACACGATCATTCTCGCAAGGACGGCAAGAACTTCTGGGAAACGAGACTGATAAGAAATAGAGGGCTCAGCCCAAGCCAGGTGCGTACGATTCCTCTCCGAAATCATTTAATGGATTATTGCTTCACGTGCACCCTCGCCTCCCCCTTTTCCCTTACTGAGTTTGGTAGTCCCGGTTCGGGAAGTTGCTCCTTCCTTAGCTATCTTTATGACACCGCCGTTTCCACTGAATATCGGTGCTTCCAGGCAACGGCTCTCCCGCTATGGGAGGACTCCTGTTTCCTTTTCTTTTTTCTTTCGCCGCCGCGGCCTTCCCTCCCGACCAAGCGCGCTACAGCGTGATGTTCACCCGGGAGTCAGGCACCAAACTTCCGAAGGCTTAGATCCCTCGAAGCTATAGACCCCGATCTCAGAGGGGAGTGTCCTCCCTTGAGTCCCGTATCGACGTCTGCATCGTCGGCAGTCCTTTGTCTCATCGTGGAGCCTGGCCGATCCAGCGAGGCGGGCGAGACCACGGCCTTCCTTCGTGCTCTTGAGGAGTACAATCCTACTTCAGCCTTTCGCTTGTCTGCACCTCTCGACGTCCCCCAGCCCTCAGGCCTTTTAACCTCATATGGAAAGACCACCTGGTCAGGTGGTTTGTTCAGAAAAGGTGGATTTTGAATACACACCCCCCCTACTGGCGGCCTATTTTGCCTTTAGACTCCGAGCGGCGCGACAAAGTCGACGACGGCCCACGACCGCCGCAATGTGGACGGCGCCCTATTAGAGTAGAAGTCCAACCGTACTACGACTCAGATCCGGCGGCCTGCTCGACTGGCCGATATGTTGTCCGGACTGGGGTTTGTTGGACGCCAACCATGCGAGCTTTGGGCCACACATGCGACCGCTCGCTAGAGAATCGTCCTTTTACGTTGAGGGACCGCCTTTTTTGGCCACACGGGCTGCATCTTCTGCAGAGAAGCACACCTCACCATACCTTTTTCCTCTAGCCGTCGAGCGCAGGAGTCTTTGTCAGGCCGATCAGGGCCCCGAGTCTATTAGGTCGCCTCCTAGGAGGGCTGATAACCTAAGTGTCCCAATTTGAAAACGAACTGCTCCCAAAACCAACGGCGCCAGCCCAAGTAGGGTCCAGATCTGAGATAGAGTGCCCTGCTAATAATCTAAGCGGGCTCTTCCCCCGCAAGTATGTTCTTGACGCCCCCCTTCTCGTTCACCCGCTTTCAGGGAAAGTTGGGGTGAACTGCGACCACCCGGCCCCCCGAGTAGCCAACGCCAAGGTCAGGGCGCTGCACGCTACCGGGCTTCCCCCCTTTAACCCAGGGAAAGCCGACAAAACCATGAGCTCTACTTCTGGGTTCGGTTGCGCTCCCAACGCTACTAGGCACCCCCCTTTCAAAACAACCACCCCCATCAGGAAGATCCTTTCCTCTCCTTTCCCGAAAGAGCTGTACGACGATGGCAGCGCGCCCGCCTTTCCCCAGTAGTTGTGGGGCTCCATCTTTTTTAAGAAGCGCATCTCATTACAACCACATCGTATCTTCTCCTGATGGTAGAGGACCCCTTCCTTTTTTTTTCCTGCACGACCCCCCCCCCCCCCCCCCCCCCCCCCCCCCCCCCCCCCCCAAACCCCCCCCCCCGCCGGCGGAGCAGTGTGATGCCAACATCGGGTTCTTCGCCCCCTCTCCGTTAACCCCTTTAGAGCTAACCTGACCTAGTCGCTCTCTTGTCCGAGAAGTGGAAAACAAGGCCATGAGCCCTTTGGAGCGTAACCGGGCTGGTAGGTTAATGCTTAAGGAACGCATGGTTCCGACTACCCAGATAGGCGGACGCATTGCGTAAAGGAACTCGTTTGGAAAATAGTTGCGCCCTGCTTTTTAATATCCTATTTTGGTTTTTTCTCTTTTTTTTTTTGTAGATTCGCCCCCGATTCAGTGTCATTGGATAAGAAATGAGGCGCACGAGAGTCTTGTGCGCAGGCTCTCTAACTGCGTTCTCCGCAGAATTCCCAAATTCGCCGCGTTTCGACTCCCTCTTTCCTTTTTAATTTCTGTTGGAAACAGCTCTCTCCTCTTGATAGACTTCGTTCTTTAGTCGTAGGTTTTTCAAGGGGAGATGTTTTGAAAAGAGTTGGGCTTCTACTTTCTGCGCCCCTTCTGTCCTCCTTTGACCATCGTGTAATCGCCACCCCCCCGCGAGCAGCTCGATTGCGTTGTAAATTGAGATCGTACTGCTTGCCCCACCCCCCGGGCTTTCTGCGCTTCCCCCCCCCCCGTCGTACAGCGCGTTCAGCGACGAATCTTTTATTTTTGAGGTTGAAGAGTCCCGTCTTTCTTTTCCGAGGAGCCGCCTTCGTTAGTCCATCGGTTCTCTGTCTTGCCTTTCAAATGGCCGTATCCTTTCAGATTCAGGTGCAGGTCTTTCCTTTGACCCCTTCTTTGTTTAATCGACGCCGTCCCCTCTGTGGTACGCCTTTCAGACCACTGTGACTGACGACTTATGCGAGAGCTCCTTCTTTTACGGCTGAGACTTAATCGGATTTTGTTGCCCATCGCCGGTCTCGGATGTTTCCCCTTTCAATCGATCGCCTAATGGCCCGATTGTTGTCGCGTGTTTGTTCTCCTTTCCATAAAGGGACGCAGTGAACCTAGGGTAGACGCTAGAGTGCTGCGCCTGATCTGACTCCGCCTGGCGGCTCTCTGACCCGCACGCCGCGCTCGGCTCCTCTTTGAGTATCGTGGGGACGGTGCTGTTCTTCGCGCCTAAATGAAGACGTTGGCACCCCTTTTTTTCCCACGCAACTGCCCTTTTCTTATCTCTCGTGAAAGTCGCAGTTGGCCCGGCCGCGGGTGGCGGCCCCCCTTGAACAGCTTTCCCCATGATTCAGCTCGGCCCTCACAGCATTCCCCCTCGAGCGCTTCCTTCCTTTTTTTGAACGCTAGATCCGCAGGACACAGTCTGCTTCGGGGCCGTCGTTAGGGCTGTGTTCTGCGCAAGCTCTATTCCACGATGGGCGTCTTTTTTTAGCGAGCGCCGGTAGGTTTTTTTTCACTCCTTTAGCACACCACCCTTGCCCCTCTTTGGGCCGTCTGGCATACTTGGCAGACGGAGGACTTTATCTTAGACGTCGGAGTTGGCAGAATGTACCTTCTTTTCACGTTCTTTTCGTCTTGCCCCGTCGTAGAAGATCTCAGGCGGGACGCAGCAGCGCTGTCGATGGCCAGGAGCACGCTTTTTTTCGAGATCCCCCTCCTTTTCCACAAAGTAGACCTGACTTATAAAGGGAGCCCAAAGGATGGTGCTCCGAGTCAGGTCAGAGAGCTTTCGGTTCGCTTTTGCGTAGCCGTTGGGGGCTCTCCTTTTCATTTCCCATCCTTATCCGATTGTTCGGCTCGTGCAGACCCTTGCACAGCCTGAGGCGCCCGCAGAGAAGGACGAGGAGGAAGTAACCAAGAGTGCGCGATCCTCGTAGTGAGCCCGGAGATCCCGTGGCCACGCGATTGTCGCATCTTCGCGGTTGCTCCCCTGCCCAGGCCCTCCACGGTCGGCCAGGAAGGCGCGCGAGGGCCGTGAAGTTTCGGGTCCTGCATGAGGGCGAGGGTGAATCGACCGAACTGGTGATGGTAGGCGACAGCGATGGCCTCGAGCGTGGACTTTCCGAGTCCCTTTCTGGCCTTCCAATTGCGGCCCGTTCCGTGTCGGCGAAGGATTCTGGAGTCGTGGGCGTGAAAGAGAGAGATCCTGGTCATATGTCGGCGAGCTTGCACCGCCCCTCACGAGCGCGTCCCTCCCAGCACGTTGGCTTCGCATGAACTCTCTCCCCCGAGAGCTCTTGTTCCTTTTTCTAGTCCCGGCGGCGTCATGTACAACCGTACAGATAGCTGTCGCTTGCGCAGACAGTCGGAGACGCTCCGGAAGCGATCTATTGTGGCCATGAGGGGCTCCCCGTTGGCCGACTTGACCCTTGGTTTGGTATTCCCTCCGAGCGGCCCGGCGTTTCCCCCTGAACCAACCCCTGCACTCTCCAGCCCGAACGGGTTTATGACTTCCCGCAGCCCGAGACCCGTTTCTGCGTCGTCGACAAGACGCACCAGCACGTCCCCTTTTTTCGTTATGTCATTTTAGCCGGGCGACGCGTTTCCTCTTCGAGCGACGTGCTTCTTCCAGCGCGAACATGGCGAGGCTAATCTCTCTCATCCTCGTGTTGTTCTGAGAGATGAGCAGCGCCAGTGGTCGCTCCCAGTAGAGCACTTGGGCTCCTCCGCCACGCGCGCCGTCCTCTGTTTTTTTTTCCTGGTTGAACTTGTCGGGTCCACTTTATGGTGCGTCGTACTCGAAGCGAACGGGTCGTCGGGCTGCGGGAAGTTCCCCTTTTCCCCTGAGCTGCTTTTTTTTGCAGGTTGAAACTTGGTGCCGTACATCCCGCCGGTCTCCTTCGAGTGAGCGGACGAGCCTCGCGCCGGTTGCCCTCCCTCCACGGGGAGTCCCTCTCCCTGCCTCATGGCCACCCCCCATTAGATCGGCGTGCGGAGGCTCTTAAGAATGCCGCCGCTTGAAAGGCGATCGTACTTCCATGACGCCGCCGGCTTCGGACGGTGCAAACCAGTTCCTGAGCTTTAATGCTGGTACGCCACAGGGCTTCTGGGGGCGGGCGCTTTCGTGCTGTCGGGCCAGCTCGCCGATTATGATTCGACTCCCCCGGCGCTCTCTATCGTAACGCCCTACCCGCTTAGTGCCGTCGCCGAAACCGACATCCCGTGCCGCAAGCCGTTTCAAGACCGACCTCTCAAAGAGATACAAGGATCAGCCGCGCCGACCACCCAGCCCCTGCAGTCGAGGCCGACCCCTCATTCCGTCGGTACCCCGCGGCTCGGTCGTCCCTCGCGCCCGCTTCCTGGGCCGACCTTGGGAAGATCGGGCAGGATCCGTTCCTGTACGCCCCGCGTTCGACCTGCGTGGCAAACATGCCTTGCTGTCCACATGCCAGCTTCTGGGAGGCCGCCGCTCTTGGGGAGGTGCCGTTCGCGGCGTTTCCGCCGCGGTGCATCCCTCGGCACGAGCCAGAAACGCCTCGGATCCCCCTTGAGTGATGGGCGATCTCCCCCCACCGGCTTCCGCCGGCTCAGATACCTCCCCTTCGCGCGACCTCTGAGCCACAACTCTGAGTGCTACCGTGAGTCCCTAGGTCGACGTTGCATATTCAGCAGGCTTAGGGGGGTTCAGAGTGGAGCCTTTCAGAGGGGTCTGTCATCTCCCCTGAGTTGCGTAGGACCCCTTGGCACGGATCCTCTCTCGCGCGGGGCAGGCAAGCCAAAACGGACTCGAAGTCGATGATCGGCACCTCTCGTTTCTACAAGCGTCAAGGCTGCCCACGCTGGATGGCCAGATTCCCACCGGCGGGCAGTTGGTTGGTGGCCGAACCGCGGTGGGAGGGGGCCAAATCGAAATGGCGGTCCCCCCTCGCTGCGCTCGCAAGCGAGATTTTTGCGGCGAGACCCCCACCTTTTCCGACGGCCCCTCCCGCTATGCTTCCTCTTTTTCTCCGCAGTATTCTTCACCCTTAATACGCAGCCCGGAGGCAGGGTCCGCGGGTTGAGACTTTGTCGAGCTGGAGCAGGTGTCGAAGTTTCTTGTGGGCCAGCCACCCTTCCTTCTGGGACCACTTCGACCTTTTACCGCTCTCGATCGACGAGGGTCCCTGCGTGAAAGAAACCCTGGCTGCACACGGGCTTAACTTCGGCGTAACACCGTCACCCAAACTACCTCGCTGAGTTCGTCGGGAGTGCGGTTCCGCGAGCCGCCAGCTTTTAGTCGTCTCCGCAGACCTCGGCTCTGGCTACGACTTACGTTTTACGGCGTCAGTGAGTTTTCCCCCCCGCTACAAAAACCCGCGCCACTGCCCCCCCAGTCGGCCAGAGCGATCCCTCTCAGTGCAAGGTGTCATCCTATCCGCGTTGCGATGGGCCAACCCGACCCTGATGCGGCCCTCCTCCAATGAACGTTCTTCCTTCCAACTCACGTCGGCAAGGACCCGGGGCGTGACCGCGAAACCCTCTCAGGAGTAGCTCCCAACGAAAAGTCCACCCCCTGTATCGACCGGGACACCCCCTTTCCAACAAGGTCAAGCCGATCCCCCACCACCATGAGACTCCGAATTATGGGATCGCCGCGGAAAAATCTAAGACGGAAAACGCCCCCACCCTTCTGCTTTTCCTTCTAGTTAGCTCAACTCTGCGCTGCTAAGACCTTCCCTCGCTAAAGCCTCCGACCAGTCGTTTCGTTCCCCAGACAACAAGCAGTCGATAGACCTGGAACCCCATAGTTTTCCTCCCTCTTAGTATCTGGCCTCCTTTACGTCCCAATCTCTCCTGCCTGACTGAACGTTTCCAGTGAAGCAAAACCTGGGAAGGTAGACGCCCTTTCACCTACGAGCCTGCCAGTAGATCCCCCCTACGATTTTCCCCCCTTGAAAATTAGTATCTTTTCTCCTAAACCCTTCTTTCGAGTTTAAATGCCCTTTTCCAGGGCGACCGAAGGGTGGATATACCTTCCATAGAACCCTCTCGGATTCTCCGAGGACCCAAAGCACTCGTAGTGGTGGAACAATCTTTAGACTTATAATCTTGGTAAATCTTCTTTTTTTTTTTTGTTCTCTATGATTCTATGCCCCACCCAGAAGGTTCATTGAGTACCTCCCCTTCAGGACATCTCCTATCGTTTGGCTTTAGTAGAAAACCCTTTTTTTCAGGACCTCCTTCCAATTCAGAACAGTTATCAAAGATATGGTCTCCTTCCTTGTGGCAGCTCCTCCCGACGATCGAATGTACCTCTCGTCGTGCCTGGGCTTTTGGACCATCTTTTTTTATTAATTCCCTTCCCTGCCTTTCGGATCGGCGAGAAGAAGTCCCCTTTTCATGAGTGTCTTTCCAATACGAGAGCGCCCTAGATCGGCTGTTCAAAGGTGGCCCCTCTAATGATTATTCGGCCCCCACGACGGGTCTTTCTTGCGAGCGGCTCGTCGTCGTACAGGGAGCCTTTTAGTGAGAGACGTAGGAAGATCCTGTTTTTTTTGAGAGGTTTTTTAGCTTTTTTCCCTGCTGAGACCCCCCAGAAGGCGTCTTATCCTTGGTTTTGAAGGATTTTAATTGTGAAAATGGAATCGTTTTTTGAGCCCTCCAGGACTTCAATTGTTCTTTCCCTCATTATATGGTAGAATGTCCCAGTTAATGAAGGATTTCTCTTACTTAGAAGGAATGTTAGGAATCCCTACAGAATCATTATCGCGAGTAGTCTGAAATCGTAGATGTTTTCCTTTCTCATTGCACCCTACGCTTTATGGCCCTCATTTGGAGGTCCTG
>Ga0179591_1258117_pt1 | contig 10304 bp, 12 predicted proteins | sample CZOMad2_1_08_16f_FD_182891 | JGI IMG/M metagenome (GOLD analysis project Ga0179591, IMG submission 182891) | Vadose zone soil fungal communities from Angelo Coast Range Reserve, California, USA - CZOMad2_1_08_16fungal (PacBio error correction) | ecosystem: Environmental > Terrestrial > Soil >... | reverse complement strand
AGCTTCCTGGAATGTTTCAGTGACACCCACCTGTGTCCTTATGCGGAAGATGTTGTCCTGCGACCGCCCCCCCCCCCACCTGCCCCCACGTGGACTTTTTTTTCCCCGTTTCAGCAGCCGGGCCATCCTGTGTGTTGGCGCAATTCATGCCAGACTGCCGTGCATTCGATAAGAAGAAAGTTCCATGCCTGTCTTGGACGTGGTCGTTCACAGCCCCGGTTTCAATAGTTGGCTGGTCCGTTCTTCTTTCCAAGATTATTTTCTGTTCTCTTGACCAGTCATTCAACTTTTTTGTTCACCTTTCCCCAGTCAGTCCTCTCTTGTACCTTCCCTTCGTTGTGCAACACGTTGTTTCTCCCCGGAGTTTCCCTTGCAATCCCCTGTATTGTTATGATGTGCCCCTTCACCTTCGCCTTAACCTCCCCTCCTTTTTGAAAAATTGTTACCGTTTTTTCTTTTCGGACACCCCCCCCTAGGTCGGTTTTTTCCTTGATTTTTACTCTTTTTTCCTCTCCATTCTTTTTTTATTGTTCGGTCGCTGCGGCCTGTGTTTTTTCTTTTGCCCCTTCGAAGGATACTACCCACCCTGCCCCCCCCATCCACATCAACCAACCTTTCTTTGTCCTTAGCTCCTTTTCCCCACCCCTCCGTACCACTGTCCAAATCCCTTGACTGGGTTTACCGTTAGCCCTAAGTGAGGCTTTTTCTTTCTGCAGTTATTTTTTTCCGGTCGTGCATTCTCGCATGCGCGGCGTGACAAGTTCCCCCAGAAACCGTCCTTTGTTAGGACCACCCCTGAAGTAAATCCAGGCACTCTTGCCGAGTTGGTCCCCCTTCGAATGTCATGATTCCCGTTTTACCAATATCCACTTCCACTTTTTTTTTCCCCCTTTCCTGGCTGCAACCCCAAAGTGTAGGATTCCCCTTCAAATAGTCTTTTGCTCCCCGGGAAACGTCGGCTTACGGTTTCCAGTGCAGTCTGTGGATCTGAGGGATCCTTTTTCGGACACTCCTTTGGGACTCAATCGTTTGTATTGACCTTTTTCTTAGGTGAAGTCCAACTTCTTGTTTTTGGTTGTCTTTCCTTCTGGCGCCCACCCCTGCGCTCGATTTACCTCTTTTTGTTGTTGTGAATGATCCTTTGCAGCGGCGTCGGTACCTTTATTTTCTCGCGTTTTCCCATGTAAAGGTCCGTTTTTCTGCGTTCCATACTTTCGGCAGGTGTCTTTCCCGCTTGATTAAACCAAGTACTTTTGCCTTCTTAGTCCCCCCCTTTCGGTTGAGCCGTCGATGACCTCCTTCTGGCGTTTTTTCCCTGGAAAGGCACGCAACTCCTCACGGCCCATCATTTTCCCCTTATTTTTAAGTACCCCAAGCTTTTTTTTCCCGTTGGAAGGCGATTTTACAGCGGGATTCCATTAAAAGGTACGTATCCTGTATGCGGGCCTTCCACTTTTTGCAAAAGGTGCACTTTTAGTCCTCCCCCCCCTACGTACTATTTTGGCATCTCTTCTTAAAAGTTAGCCCCCCCCTGTTTACCCTTGCCTCCGGGCGCGCGTTTTTGCGTCCCTTTACCGCCTCTTTTCTTTCTTTACCAATCTCTAAGGAGGCTTCTCTCTTTTTTTTTTCCCTTGCCTGCCCTTTCCTGACGTCCCCATGCTCATGCGATTTGACCCCTACGTCTCTATTATCCCCCCCTTCACTCCCTTTTAATTCCCAGGAGGAACAATCACCTGACCATGGGGACCCCCCTGTGCCCCTTTTTTAAAGTGCTGGAAAACCAAGGGCCCGTGAAAACCGGTGTCTTTTTATCATTGTTTTTTCCTAGCCCCAGAAAAGAATTTGCCCCCTTAGGCTCTATTTTTTGGCCTCTTTCTGTCAAACACGTTCCCCTTCTTGTCTTAAAAACCCCCCCCGTTTCTGCCCGGGTGCGGGGCTGGCGGTCTTCGTGGGGGTGGACATCGGTTCCCTCATGCCGTGCTCCCTGCATGGGACGTTCCTGAATCCCCTTGTTTGAAGTTCCCCCTATATTTCCTTATTTCTTATTTTCCTCTGAGATTTTGTTTTCCTTTTCGTCTTTCCCTTGCCCCCCCACTAAAATAGTCACCATTCGTCATGCATTCCCTCCTTTCTTCTTTTTGCTCGCGTTTTAGTTGTCCGCTTTTCTTCACTTCTTACCGTCTTCAAATTCTGTTTTTTTTTTTTTTTTTTTATTGAACCACCGGCTTTTGTGGTCTCCTTTTGGTTCCTTTCCCCCTGGCGCTTTTGGGCATCCACCCCTGTTCCCCCCTCCACTTTTTCCGGTTTTTTTTTCCCCCCCCTTGGGTTTTTCCATACGTGTCGAAACACCCTAATTGGAGGCCGTTTCACGGATCTATTTGTGTCTTCCGTGGTTGCGGAGGTTGGGATTTAAACCGACACCCCCCTTTGTCCTTGTAGCGAAACCTTGTTCTTTTTCTCACCTGGATTTTTCGGAACTGGCATTTTTCCTTGTACATTCACGGTCCCTGCTGGCGCACGCTCATGTTCCCTTGGCCTTTTGCTGAGCTTCTCTTTCCCCCTCTTTTCCGGGCATTTGGGCTTTTTCCCTGCCCCATTACGTAAGTCTTTTTTTTCCCCGGCTTAGTTCCTGGCTGATTTTTCCTGTTTTCCCCGGGGTTCTCCCTGGTTAGTCCGTCCGGCCCCTCAGAAATCCACCCTTCGTTCCCCTTACAGCCGCTAAATGGCTGCTCCCACCCCGCCCACGTGATAGGCCACACAATGCCTCTGCATATTTTCTCCCCTCTTCCTTTCCTTTTCTATCGGAGGTATGGGACCCCTTTCACACGTCTTCTCTAAACCCCCCTAACGTTGGCGTCTGTTGTTGGTTAAAACATCTTCACCTTACCCCACCTGTTTTGAACCTACTTTTCCCCCAATTCCTAGTTGGGTCTCTTTCTTCTCCCGTTCCCTGCATTGTTCCCCCCTTTCTTTCTTGTTTATCTGTTTTCCGGCGTCCGGGGTACCCCTTCATCGCCTCGATTTGCATTGGAGCCCATTTGGCAATCTTTTTTTACTTTTGCCAGGTTTGTGTTGTACACTATTTCTACCACGTTGGTACAAAGATCCCTGGCTAAAAAGTAACCAGTCTTCCCGAGTCGTATCGTCCATGATCTACTCTATGAGGTCCCTTGCGATGTTCTAACCTCAAGATGTCCTGGTAGCTGTGTGTTTTCTTTCCTTTTTCTTCTGTCCCATGATCTCTACTGGTGCTTCCGGGGCAATTTGGCTTGCCTTCTGTCGGTTGGTGGTTTTTCAGATCCACATAAGAACCCCATCCTGTACTACGACTGACACTTTCAGTTGATGTGCTCCGCTCAACGATCTAGATATCAGCTTCCCCCATAGGTGTCCCCCATTTGATATTCCCCCCCTGTCATGGACCCAGTTCCCCCGTACCTCAAGTTTTTTTTCAGATTACCCCCCTTGCCCCCCCCCCCCCTTTTTTATGGGCCTTGACAAGAGGTTTTTGATGCGCTGGCCCCTGGGAGTCATACTTTTCTCTTATGATGCTTTGACTTTTCCCCCATTTTTTCATTTACTCCCCCCCCATTTGTTGTGGTTGTTCCCTCTGTCTCTTCTTTGCCCTCCTCCTTGGGAAGATTTCTCAAGGTTTCTTCCTGCGTTTTCTCCCCTTTCGTTATCCCCTTGGGACCATTCAACCTTGGTGAGGTGGTAGCTTCAAACCAACACCTTCTTCCTTTTTATGGTGAATTCCCACCCTTTCCGTCCCCGGTTTGAAAACCCCGATGTTTATCCGCGCCGTAGGCGTTGTGTTGTGTCGCGCCGGATTTCTTTTTCTCGGGGTTTTTCCCCGTCTTTTTTGCTTTTTTTGTAACATCCTCCATCTTCACGCACGGGCGCCCTCCCCCCCCCCGTCCATTTTCATGAAGCCGCCCCATTCCGCCTTTTTCAGCGTTCCCTGTGATCAGATTTTTTCCGCGCCATTTTTTCGGCCCTCACAGCTGGTGCAGCCCAGTTTTTCCTTTCCCCCCCTGATTCGTTACCATTTTTTTTTTGTTGTTAAGTAAGATAGGGTTTACCCACTGCAAATTCAATTCAGTTTTTTTGTGTCCCCTCTTTCCGGCATTAAGCGTTTTTTTTTTTCTGAATTGCGTTGTCCCCCCCCCTCTGAACACCCCTCGAGTGACCCACCCGCCCCTCCATGTTGCGGGATCCAATTCCGGCCGACAAAACTCTGTCCCCAAGCCGTGATGTTTTTTGATGTGGGAACTCCCTTGTTCCCCTTTTTTTCCCTTACTGATTTTTGTGGTTCAAAGGTTCCTTTCTTTATTGCTCGCACTTCGGGTGCCTCCCTTTCAGCCCTCTTCATTTCGCTTTTCAGAGGCTTGTTGAGGATTCTTTTTCCCTGGCAGGTTCCTTTTTGAGGCGCCCCTTTTGCCCGCTTGTTCGAAGATGGGGTCCCCCTTTCTTCATTTTGTGTACGGGGAACTACCTTAGATAGTTGAACTGCTATCCGTCCTGAACCTTGGCCGACTGGTCAGTTCCCCCACAACAGTGGCCTTTGAGTCTCCCTCCCCATCCAATTTCCCGTCGTCCTTTCTAGCGTTCTTGCCAAGAGTTTGATTGGACTCCCAAAGTCTTCTCCCCAACAGCCATGTCCCCGTTCAGCTCCCGTCCCCCCGCTGTGTTTTTTTCTCCCTCCCACCAAACTCAACCACACGGTTCTCCCCCCCTGTGCCTAACCACTACTGTGGCCGCTCACCTTTTAATTTCGACGTGAGTACTTTGAACCCCCCTGTCCCGTGGGGCACGACTGGCGTTTTTCTTTATTGTTTTTTTTTTACTTGACGGGACCAGGTCCTCCTCATCCCCCCCCCCCTCCCAACCATAGGTTTTTTTCGTCTCCCACCGTGGCCTTTTTTTTCTTTTTTTTCCGTTCGTTGGACTGACCCCCCCTCTTTCCCAAGAAAACGCTAGTCCATCCTCAGTTCTAGTCTTTGAGATGAGGAATTTTTGTGTCCTATTTTATCTACCACTTTCTCCCACCAGAGAGCCGCCGATCTCCTCCATACATTTTTTTTGTTCCTTTTTTCGCCGCGATCCCGGACCGGTTGGACAGTACCTGACTGTCGGCCAAGCCTCTTCCCTTTTGCCCCCCCCCCGTTTCGAGGCCCCGTCCCCTCCCTCTCTTCGTACTGGTGTGTTGTTGGAATTTGCACCCCCCGTTTTGTCACGGGGGGGGGAATCGCGGCACTCCCGAGGGTTTTGTCCTATTGCCTCAATGAGCATAACCTGTTTTCCCCTTGTGGGTTCCGCTTTGCACCCGTTGGACGTTAACTGTCATTTTCCTTTCCGATTTTTGCCGCAGGGAATTCTCTTTTGTTTTTTTTCCCTGATACTATGCTATTTTCTTTCAGCTTCTTTTTTGCGATATTTCCCTTTTCCTGGCCTACCGACCAACTCCCTTTTCTCGGAGAATTTCTCTCATTTTTTCTGTGCTCCTTTTTTTTAGATGCCTCCGCGATTCGTTGATCTCGGGCCCGCGTTCGCATTCTCCGCGGAGGCCATATTTGTCCTCGGAGCCCTGCTTGACTTTTCAATGGGAATGACCATTTCCCAACTTCCTCTTTTTTTGACAAAGCCCCGGCGAAATCATTTCATTTTCTCGATGTTTTTTGACCGTTTAGACCATCTTCACTTTTCTTTTTCTTCCGATTATGATGGATACCTCCAAGTCATTCTAGGACGTCTATCACGTTGGGCGCCTCCCTGATGCCCGGAGCAATTAACAGAAGCGAAAAAAACCCCTACCAGCCCTCGAGAGCCATGTCAGTTCTTACAGGGAGATGCCTTTCGTTCCTGTCGCCCCGCAGCTTCCTCGCGCAACCCATCTTCAAATCCGGCTCTGATGTTTTTGATCGTTTGGGTTTGCCACCATAAAAATGGATTGAAGCATCTTCTCGCCGTCCTTTTCACCGATGCCGTCCAGTTCGCCCTCCGCCCCGGAGGTTACCTCCGTAAGTTGTTTTGCGTGACCCTTCATCGTCTCTTTCCTGTTGTGCACTCCCCCGTACGGTGCCGGCGGCAGTTTGAATTCGGGAATATTGTCTTCGGTAAGAATTGCCCGTCCGGCACCCCCCCCCTATCGGCATGGGCCCCAGTTGGAAGTCGTTTTTTTTTTTTTGTGTCCCGCGTTGAGCACTTGCCGTTTGTTAGGTATTCCATCCTTTTGCCCAGCACCGTCCAAATCCCTCGCGCCTGCGCGGTCTCCTGGTTTTTTCCAGCATGCCCTTTTGGATTTCGGGCATCCCCTTTTGTGGCAGATGCTTCATCCCGTCAGCTTGGAATGTTCTTTAGATGTCAATTTGCAGTTTTCTTAGTCTTTTTTAACTTCGCCAACCAACTTTTTTTTTTTTCATGCTCCCCCTCATTGGGGCCCCCAAGAATGATCCGACCTTAGGGTACACCTTCATGAACCAATGCTCATGCTTCTTTTTTTTCACCCCTTGCAATGTGTTTTACCCGAATCGTTTTCACACCCCTCGCCAGCACTCTTTGGAAAGGGTCTCCCTGTTCGGAGCCCACGGTCCCCACCCCCTTTGATGTGGTGAAGTTTTTTTTTTTGCACTATTTTTTACATTGTTGGCAGATGTGTTCACCTACACCCTTGGTCCTTTGCGTCAACCCTCTTGTTTTTTGGTTCCGCTCACAAACCCCCAACCTGAATTGATTCTATGCCGGCAGGTAGACTCTTTAATGGTTTTGCAAACAACCCTTCATGTCTGCCCGTGCGGTGCCCGTTGTCCTGTGGGTGAAGTTCGCCCATCTTCCCGGAATCCCGGTTTCATTGACCCCATCCTGTGACTTCGAACCTCGTATCTCTCCTCTTTCCCCCATACGTTTTGTGTTTTCTTTTGGAGTTTCTCTTCCTGTATGTGTTCCCAGGAAAAAAAAAGGAGGTTTCAATCTGCATTATTTTCCTTGACACCCGTCCCCCCCCCCTTGTGCCAACGTTTTTTCGTTGTCTGACCGCGTCGTGTCTCTCACGGTTTTGTCCCCTCTGGCCCCAAAGAATTCAGATTTGCTTCCCCCAGTCAGACATTGCGGTTTTGTTGTTTTTCGGGCCGCCCGTCCCCCCCTCTTTGTGACGTGGCCTCGTATGGTCTTTTTTGCCCGTCTGGCAAACGCCCTGTGTACCCCCCAAACTCCCCCCCTTGTCGTTCCTCTAACCCATGTGTTTTTTCCGAACGATCTGACCCTGTCCAGCTTGGCCGTCTTCCCGGCACCTTCCCTCCCGTCCCATCAACCGCCACCAGGGCATGTAAAGTTTTTGGATCGCTTGAAAGGCCGTTTTTTCCAAGGGGCCCCTTCGTATCCTTAGCGGTTTTGCCCCCATTTTTTTTAGGACGCGGACCGCTGGTTTTTTTTCCATGACTAACTTAAATAATCCCTTGCCCAAACTTATCACCATTTCGTTTTCTCGAACCTCAGTTCTGAAACCCCCCCCCCGAGACTTGGCACTAAAATTTAAGGCATTTTTTTCCGGAAGCTTTTTTTTCCGGTCCCCCCCGATGGGTATTCCGGTAGCGCTGTCTTGCTAACCGAAAAGTCAAGGTACTTGTCCCTTTTGACCCCGGGAAACCACTACATTATTGTAAAGGAATCCTTTTTGGTCTAGGCATCAGTTTTCCCTCGGGCTTCTGCCGCCCCCCCCACGAAACTTTCCGTTGCCCATGCAAATTTATTCCAACCGAACCTTCTCCTCTCCCAGTTAAAGGTTGGAAGATGCCGGAAGTGAGTTTGGCGACCTCCGTGATTTTGACGGTTTGGTCCCTCAGTGTGAAGATGTCGCTCTCAGAGTTTTCTTGGCCTTTCTCCCCCCCAAATCTTTGGTGATGGTTTGACTCTCCCCCAGGGTCGCAACCGAGCGCCGATTTTTACTTGATTTGTTCTCAGGGAATCATTTCCGCGGAATTCACTGGACCTTTTTCTCGCCTTCCCAGGTCATTGGTTACGCGCCATCTCCAGTGTTCTATGTGGTGTTCGCGAGGACCCAGTTTTTTTTTTTTTTCTTTTTCTTAAGGTCCGGCACCTTCGGGCCGCCTCCCCTAGGACGTAATGCTGGTCGCCCGTTTACCCCAAATTTGCAGGTTGCGTATCTCCAACTCTTCTCTCTTCCCGTCCCTTTCTTCTTTTGTGTAAGTCACCTCTTCCTTTCTCCTGCCTTCAGCGAAAGTGCTTCGCCGTTTGCCCTTGGGTTCTGTATCCAAAGCTTCGTCCTGCATTTTTTTGCCTTTCACCCGATGTTGCATCGTCATAGTCGGAGAAAATCGACCCGGCATGGCCTCTCCTCCCGGAGCGCGGCGGCGTTCCCTATCTCAAATGCTCGCCCTTCTTTCCCCTTCTCTTCCGGATCACCTGCTTCTTGTCCCTTCCCCCCTTCCCTTTCCCCCTTTTCCGCAAGCCTTTTTACTAAACGAGCTTATATAATATTAATTTACTGCAAAATCCTCCCCCCCTTGTAGACGCCGCCCCCCCCCTTTTGTCCCACGGGGAGGGACCCCCCAGGCAAAAACAATTTTTACCTGTTTACTTGCGATCCCCATGTTGACCCCCCACATACCCCTCATTTTGCCCCCGCTTCTCTGTTGCCGCTTTGCTGACCCTTTCCCAGGCGGCCTGATTACCCCCCCCCCCATTTGATCAGGTCGTCTTCCCCTTCTGCTTGTGGGGGAGGCGTTCAGTTTGCCTTCTTTCGATCCGCGGGTTCGCCGGCACCCGGATCAGAGTTCGAACACCCAATGGATATTATGGCTTGACTTATCCCTCTTGACTTTGTTTTGATACCCTTTCGGATTTTTTCTACGGCGGCAAAAACTTTCTTCCCCCCCTTTTTTTGCGGAAATTTTACTACTGATTCTTTTCGTGATCCGGTTTTTCTTGATCGGCCGTTTTCCTTTCCAGTTTCCCCGGAATAATACATCGCTCTACCCAGGTCCCCCCTCTGGTTTTTTTTTTTATGCTTACGGGCCCCGTTTTGGTTCGTAAAAGAAAAAGTGCCCCCGTCCACCCGACACCCTACTGTAAACCCTTGATGTTCCCCCCTACTCCTGCCGAACATAATTCGTTTCTCCGTTTTCCCCCCCGAGTGCCATTGTTTGGTCGCTGCCCCGTGTTTGTCCGATTGGTTCAGTCCAGTCTTCCCCCCCACCTGGCTTTTGGTCGCGAAAGCTGGCTACCCATGGATGTTTTTTGTCGATGTGTAAAACTTCCGCTTTCTCTTTTCATGTTTTTCCGTTTTTTCCTGCGTGGTCGATCTCCCCGGTTGCCTTTTTGCTCCCGTGGAATGACAAAACGTCCTCTCCACTCGGTGCATTCTGCTCTCTCGGTCCCCGACGAGCGCGGCTCTTCCCTGGTGTTTGTTTCCTTGTACGTGTTTCCCCCTCCTCGTCAAGGTCACCGCTTTTTTTTTTTTTCTCCCTGCAAGGCGGCTCCCCCCCCCGCTTTTTTCCTCAACCCCCCTTTGTCCAACGCTCCTACGCTTTGACGAGGCTGACCCTTCCACGCTTCGTTCTAATACCCCTTTTGCTCCGGTTAGACCACAAATTCTTTATTTCCACAAATTTGCAACAATACCCCCTCAGTCCCCGGTCCTTTTGGGTGTTTTCTCCGAAAAATTTTTGATTTTCATTGGCGCTTTTTTCCCTTGGTTTTCGGCCCCCGTCACCCAGCCCATTCTCTTTTTTTTTTCCCCCCCTGGGTAATCATTTTCCTTCACGACGGGACCTTGGTTTCCATAGTTTTTTGTGGACCTTACGATACGTTCCTGTCCCACCGGATCTTTGCACAACACCAACAAACCCATTCTTTTCGACCAAGGTTGCAGAATTCTCTTTTTTGCTTTCTCAATTCTCGCGTTGTGTTGCGTGAACCACACCTCTTTATGCGAACCTTCCACTGACGGTGGCGAGAGTCATGACATTCTTCTGTGGGCTAGATGCAAGCTTTTCTTTTCTTTCTTTGGTGGTCCCTGGATTGGAGGGTGGTAGAAGATCACCTTCCCCCACTTCCTACCACGAGTGAAGAATCTTTGCTTTTTTCCCCACCTCCTTTGCGGATCCTCTTTTCTGAGGTGGTCTCTCTTCATGTTTCATACGTCCTTTTCTATACCAGAAATTGTCCCGTTTTTTGCAACCAACAACATCTTGGGTCCCAGTATAACCTCCCCCATTTCTTCTCGCGTTTGGTGACCCCGATTTGTTCCCCTTCATCCTTTTCCGTGTCTTTTATTGCCGTACCCT